>Ga0224510_10000085_pt1 | contig 78327 bp, 68 predicted proteins | sample SF_May12_sed_USG_FD_170161 | JGI IMG/M metagenome (GOLD analysis project Ga0224510, IMG submission 170161) | Sediment microbial communities from San Francisco Bay, California, United States - SF_May12_sed_USGS_4_1 | ecosystem: Environmental > Aquatic > Marine > Sediment | place: USA: California... | reverse complement strand
GGTGCGTTTGCCGCCGCTGTGGGCGATGATGGTCTTGGGCCCTTCTCCCGGCCTTTGGTATGGCCCGTCTGGCTGGAGGGGTCTGACGAGCATGGCCAGCCTGAACCCTGCTCCGTATGGCAATAGTTGCATGTGAATGCGTGAATCCGCCGTCGCCTCGGCAACGCCCACGGATCTTCCTTCGATGGTCGAATGCACGGTCATGAAGGAGGAAATGTTGCCTAAAGTGGCAAAAAGTTCGTCCTTGCCGCCCAGGGGAACGCTCAAGCCATTGGAGCCGATAACCTGGGCTACTCGACGATGGTCACCGGTAATGGCGTAAATCCTGAATCGGGCCGGGGTTTCCCTGTGAACTATTGCTTCCGTGTCGTCGGGCCATGGAGAGAACTGGATCAGCAGTGAGTCACCCTGCTGGTCAACCCGTAATTCCGGTTCTCCTTGCAGAATTTCAACCGGGGTTTTTGGCGAATCGGCAAGGAAGACATAGGGATGCCCGATGAGGACCAGCAAGGCATGGGGCATGGCAAATCGAAAAAAAACGCCCCGGTTGTCTTTTTTTTCCTCAATGCTTTCGCACAGAAGGATATCCTGCGGGCTTAAAAAGGCGGGCTTGTTTTTGCGAAACAGTTTTCGTAACGCCACGGATCTGCCCTTGGTCCATTGACCGCGAGGGGTGAGATTCTGGATTTTTGGGTTCAGAGAGATGATTTCCTCCCCATCCTGGTTGCGGTAATCGATCATCCAGGCCAGTCGTGAGGAGGTCTCCGGCTTGGGCCAATTCAGGGCAGTGGCCGAGCTGAAGCTGAGGGCGCGCAGGGCGCGTTGCCATTGTTCCTCGGGGGTAATTGCGCTTACAAGGGAGCAGGCCTCCGTCAACTCGGGCATGATGGCGGGGGAGGACGGTCTTTCTTCGGCCAGACGCAGCAAGGATGCGTACTCACGGTTAAGCCACAGGTAGCCGTGGGCCGCGGCTTTTTTCTGGAAGGACTTCAGGTGCGGTAGGCAGACCGGGCTGGGCTTTCCTTCGATCCAATAAGTGACAAGGGCCAGAAAAAGTGTGGTGATGCTGTGCGGCTTGGGCAGAAGGCTGACCGCTGTGAGCAGGTCACGGGCCAGGTCAAGGCGGTTTTCCTTCGCTTCCACCAGGGCAAGGAGCAGGGTGTAGGCGGGGAGAAAGAGGTTGTGGGGTTGGATGTCCTCAATGTCCTTGATAATGTCCCTGACTTGCTGGTGTGTGGTGTAATCCCCGTTTTTGAGCAGGGCCATCAGGTGGAATAATCCTTCAATGCCGGTGAAATATGCCCGCTTGTTTTGGTTGACCTTTTTGATCTTGGTGAGATCTTCTTCGTAGCAGTGAATGGCGGAGGTTGTTTCCCCGGCGAGAAACTGTTGCCATCCCAGGATCCCAAGCGGCGGCGCCTGTTGCCGGCTTTCGCTAAGCCAGGCCGCGGCTGCCTGGGTTTGTCCTTTAATGAGCAGATGGGAGGTGAGCAGATAGGAAAATGGCTCACGGTTTTTCGCGGGAACTCCTTTGAGGAAACGTTTGTCTTGCAGGTATTCCAGAGGCCGGGTGATTTCCGTCAAAAGGAGCAGGCCGCCCAGGAAAATCTGGTGCAGGGCATAGAGCTGGACATGCAGGGGAAGCCCTGCAAACCATGGCGGATCAAAGGGGGTGCCGCAGAGAGTGACCAGCGGGTTTTCCGGGAAACGGTCGGGAAACTCTTCCTGGAGTTTAAGAAGGCAAAGAAGATTGTGATTGTATTCTGTTTCATCCGCAGTCAGCAGGGCAATACGAAGATCGCGCAAGGATCGACGCCACAGGCAGGCAGGTTCGGGGTTATCTTCCCCGGTCGGAGTTGGCCGGGCCTGCTTGATGGCTGTGGCCAGGGCTGGGAAATACGGTCGCTTTCTGGCGTCGTGCGCCACGATTTCAAGGATTTCCCGGCGGCAGGAGCAACCATTTTCCAGAAGATCTTTCTCGGTAAGCTCGGCCAAGGCAGCAAGGAGATTTTTTTCCGTGGTAATGGGCCAGATCTGATCTGCTGCAGGAGGGAACAGGCAGGACGCCAGGGCGGCTTCCCTGGTCGCTTCTCCTGTCAGGGCGCAGGCTTGTAGGACGAAGCGGGATTTGGCCGGCAAGGACTGGTATGCGGACCACAAGCGTTCATGTTTTTTTTGCGGTGTGCTTAATGGCAAGGCAGCGATCCTAAGTCCGGATGAAACTGTTGAGTTTGGTGACAAGGGTGTCCTCGGGCAATGCCCCGACAACCTGATCGACAACCTGACCGTTTTTAAGAAAAAGAAGGGTCGGGACGCCTCGGATTCCAAATTGTCCCGCACTGAGATGGTTTCTACTGGTGTCGATCTTGGCAATGATTGCCCGCCCGAAAAAATGGTGCGCCAGTTTGTCGATAATCGGCATCAGGGTTCGGCAGGGGGAGCAGCTTGGTGAATAGAAGTCAAGCAGCAGCGGCAGGTCGGCCTCGCGGATCACCTGCGAAGCGTCCTGGTCGGTAAGTTCCACCGGCGTGGCATACCCGGCCATGGGCAGAGGGGTCTGGCATTTGCCGCAACGCGGCCCACGATGTTGTTTGATGGCGACCATTTTATTTTTGGTCATACAGCTTGGGCATGCAACAATCAGGGTATTCATGGTATAATGTCGATCATTAAGAGATAAGGGGTAATGAGGTCGATGTGCATGGAAATCCATTTTTTGGGGGTTGGTGAAGCCTGCGACCCGGAGTGCTTCAATACCTCGCTCTTGGTTTTAAGCGGGAGCAAAAAACATTATATCCTACTTGACTGCGGTTTTACCACCCCCCATCGATATTTTGCTGATTGTTCCGATCCGGAGCAGCTTGAGGCCCTGTGGATTTCGCATTTCCACGGGGATCATTTTTTCGGTGTTCCTCTGTTGCTCCTGCGTTTATGGGAGATGAGGCGGACCAGGCCGTTGTTGCTTGTGGGGCCAGGTGGTCTGCAGGAGAAGCTTGAAATGGCCCTTGACTTGGCGTATCCTTCTTTTCGTCTGAAATTGGGCTATGCCCTGCGATATCTCCCGGTTGGGGAGGCGGCCTCGTTTGAGGCCGCAGGTTTTTTTTGGCAGACCGCGGCGATGGACCACTCCGAGCCCTGCCTTGCCGTCAAGGTAACCAGTGACGGAAAGTCGCTGCTGTATAGCGGGGATGGGCGTCCTACCGAGGCGGTGGTTGAACTGGCGCGGGGATGCGATTTGGTGGTGCATGAGGCTTACAGTGTGTCCGGGCATATTCCCGGGCACGGCAGCGTTGCCGGCTGCCTTGCTCTTGCTCGGCAGGCCGGCTGTCAAAAACTGGCCTTGGTGCATGTCGGTCGTCTTGAGCGCGAAGCGGCGGCGGGCGAAATCCGGAAGCTGTGTCCGCCGGGTAGGGCGTCGGACGTGTTTTTGCCGGCAGCGGGAGAGACTTTGCTTTTGTAATATTTGGGATGGTCAAAACAGGAGTGTGGCATGGATCAGGAGGAAACAGTAGTTCGAAGTTATGGCCCCCAGGAGGTTGCCGCCTGGCTGGTGATCGTGGTGCTTGTCACCCTCATCGTGAAAACCCTTTCCTTTATTTTTATTCCTTTGAGTGTGGCTGTTCTCGTTTTTTTTGCGGTGGGCATGCCCATGGAGTTTCTCCGGCGTTTCGGAGTGCCTGGCTGGCTCCGCATCTTGCTGGTTGTCTCTTTTATCCTCGATGGGGTGTACTGGGTTGGCGGACTGTTGCAGGCCAATATCATGGAATTTGTCAGTCAACTGCCTGTGTTTAAGCAGAAGCTCTCTGAGTATGTAGCCATTGAGCTGGCGCCTTACGGCGTAACCGTGGATCAGGGAAAAGAGATTCTGGATAGTTTCGTCGGCAGTGTGAATGGTAAGAAGATGGAGCCGTTGGGTTCCTTTCTTCAAGCTGCCGGCGGTTCTTTTTTTCAGTTCATAGGGAATCTTGTCTGGGTGGTGCTGTTTTTGATTTTTATGCTTGCAGAACGGGACGGGATGGAAAAAAGGTTGCATAACGCCTTTGGCCATCGGCGCGCCGGAAAGATCATCAAGGTCGGAGGGAGGATCAGTCAATCGATCGAAGAGTATCTGGGCCTGAAAACCTTGATAAGTTTGCTTGCCGGAGTGCTTACCGGCGTGGGACTCTGGCTGTTTGGTGTCCAGTTTGCCCTGTTGTGGGGCGTTCTCGCCTTTTTGTTGAATTTTATTCCCAATGTCGGGGCGCTTCTCGCAACGGTGCCGCCGGTTATCATGGCCCTGTTTCAGTCCGGTTCACCGGGATTTGCCCTCCTGGTGGCAAGTGTTCTTGTAGTTATTCATTTTGTTGTAGGAAATTATCTGGAACCAAAGATCATGGGGCGCGGTCTTAACCTTAGTCCGCTGGTGATTCTGTTCGCTCTTATTTTCTGGGGTTGGATGTGGGGCGGAGTCGGCATGCTGCTGGCGGTACCCTTGACCGCGGCGTTTAATATCGCGATGGAAGAGTATGACCCAGCCATGCCTCTGGCGAAGATGATCAGCGCTGAATAGTGGTTTTTTGGGGCGGAGTGATTAACTTATTAAGCATATGTGTCGGCCAACTTTAAAATTTTAGTGCAAGGAGAAATTATGTACAGCAGTGATAATGGCAGAACAATGGTTATTGACCGGTCCCGATCTCAGGCGTCCACTCTTTTTCTGGCCAAGGTCTTCAACTGGATGGCTATCGGGCTCGGTCTTACCGGTCTTACCGCCTTGCTGGTTGCCGGTTCTCCGTCCTTACAGCAGGCCATTTTCGGCAACAAGATCGTCTTTTATGGCCTTGTCTTCGGCGAACTCGGCTTGGTGATCTATCTCTCCGCCCGGATCGAGCAGATGTCCGCCAGCATGGCGACCAATCTTTTTCTGGGCTATTCAGTTTTGAACGGGGCGACCATTTCCGCCATTCTCTTACTCTATACCGGCACTTCAGTTGCCACCACCTTCTTTGTTGCGGGCGGCATGTTCGTTTCCATGGCGGTCTACGGCACGGTGACCAAAAAAGATCTCACCAGTCTGGGCTCCTTTCTGTTCATGGGGCTGGTGGGTATGATCATCGCTTCGGTGGTGAATATTTTTCTGGAAAGTTCCATGGTTTCTTGGGTTGTTTCCGCCATCGGCGTGATTGTTTTTACCGGACTGACGGCTTATGATGTGCAAAAGATCACCCGTATCGGCTCTGGCGGGATTATGGAAAATGGTCAGGCGGCGATTCGGAAAGGCGCGATTATGGGGGCGTTGGCCCTGTATCTTGATTTTGTCAATTTGTTCCTCATGCTGCTCCGTTTCCTGGGGGACCGCCGTTAACTCCTGTGCTCCGCAGATAGAAAAAACCGATTGTCCCTGACGATAATCGGTTTTTCTTTCGATTTGACATCCTTTGGGTTTGCTTTACCTTGCGAGGCCGCCTGTGTAAGACGGTGGCTTGCAAAGGCAACGAAAAAAGTGGTTACTTTTACCCGAGAGGAGAAAATTAATGCGGAAGGTGAAAAATCTATTGGTGTACGGGGTGAAAATCTGAGCCCTGCTGGTGTGTTTGGCGGTATTGATCGGAGCTGGCGGGTGTGCGAGTCAGGTTGGGGAAAGCCCCAAGAAACCAGGGGGCGGTTGTTTCAGTTTTTTGCAATTGTTTTCATAGTTACGGTTTCCTGGATTCAGGAAAATAAAAAATCCGGCCGGATAGTTCCGCGCCGGATTTTTTTGTGCGAATTTCAAAAAACAGGGAGTGCGTCTAGTTGCCGATGGCAGGTGCAGCGTTTTTCGCTCCGTATCGGGCAAGGTATTTGTCCCGGAGCAGGATGAGCCGGGCCAGATAGATGTCCCGTTTGTTAAGGCTGGTGGTGGTTTTCATCTCCTCCAGCAGGGAATCCACCGAAGGTCTGATGTCGATGCCGTATCGGTTCAGGGAGGCGTCATTTGCACGGTCAAGGATCAGGATCGAGTAGTACCTGCCCAGCATCCGTACCCGCGATTCCCTGCGGAACAGATAGGATTGTCCGCCAAGGGTGTTGAGGAAAAAGCCTGCGTATTCATAAAGACCAGGCAGGGGCAGGCGGACTGTGGCCTTGGCCGTGTCGCATTTCGGGGAAAGTTCCGACCAGCGATAAAACAGAGCCATGGTGGATTCCAGCGATTCGCTTTCCTGTTCGAGGATTTCCTTGATGAGCGAGACATCATTTTTTCCAAGTATGCGGTAAAGGTGGGCGGTGTTGTGCAGAATGGAAGTGAGGGTTTCCCTTTCCCTGGCGACAACGGGCGGTTTATCCAGGAGTTTGTTGATAAGCAGGCTGAAATATTTTTGACTGCCGCCTTTGAGCTGCCTCGTGCCGATATAATCGGCATTGTCCAGGGAACTAAAGAAAGAGGTGATATCTTCCCCTATCTGTTCGCAGGTGGTTGTCTTGGTAATCCCGGGTTCAGTCGAAGAATGGACCGGAATTGAAGGTGCCTCCTTTGTTGTCTGGGTCTCCTTGTCAAGTGGGGTAGCCGGCGGCGGCGCCGGCGTTGTGGAAGTCAACTCCGTAGATTGTTCCGGGGACTCAGGAGGAGGATTTTGGCCTGGGTCTCTTGAGAAATACCAGCCGGCGGAAAGACCGAGAGCGGCAAGGATTATGATGCCGATGGAAGCTGGGGAAACGGGTTTCTTTCTTGCGGCGGGCTTGTTTGGTTGGTTCATGTCTCTCTCGCGTCCACGATAAGTTGCAGGGGGCAAAAGGTTTGCCAGGATATTTAGTGTATCCCGGCTCGGTCTTGAGGTCAAATGAAAACAGGCCGGTTGTTAACCGATTGAAAAGTTGAGTAAATTCATATTTCTTAGTAGGGTCGGGAGGTGAGCCTCCGGCCATAGATCCCTGCGCTTCTTGCAAGTAATATAGGCGGGAGGTTTCCGGTTTGATAAATGAAAATATGACGGCCTTGTGAAAAAAATGAAAAAATGTAGAGCTGAGACAAAATAACTTGCTGCTGTCAGCTGGTGAGGGTAAGGAATGCTATGTAATCGTCAAGATATTTCAGGGGAAATTAATGGGATGCCTGGTTCTTCTGACTGAGGGAGAGACAGGGGGGAAGCACGGGTACTGGAACAGGGGCCGCTGTGGTAGAAAAACGGAAATGGTATGAAAAATATCTGCCATTTGTGGCGAGAAGTCCGGAAATGCAACTGCGCTGGCTAGAGTCCGCCTTTCGCAAGGGCACCTTGACCTCCCATGAAATCACGCCATATATCAAGCTGTTTATGGCGCCTGATGGGGAAGGGAATCTGGAGCGGGTTCGCGGGCTCCTGCATTCGTTGAGCGGCAGCGCCATAGAAAAGATGCTGGGCGCTGCCGACGTCTATGATATCCCCGATCTTTTCAGGTGCGTTGCCGATCCCACGGTATCTCTGGCGGTCATTGCCATGAGCAAGGCACCGCCGCCATACGAGAAAAATCCGCAACAGGTGGTCGATAAGGTGTTTCAGGCGGTATATGATTGTTCGGAAGAGCTTCTGGGCCAGGCGGCCGAAAGGTTGACGGGAAGTGCGGATATGCCTCCTCATTTTCAGGAAGCCTATGAGAGGTTTAAGGAGATCAAGGAGGATGAAAAATTATTGAGCGCCCTGTACCCCAAGGCGATATTGTAATAGACGTGTGTTTTGTTTCATCAAAAAAAAGCCCTTCCATATCCGGAAGGGCTTTTTGAGTTTTGTGCTGTTGGGGAGATGTTATTTTTTCTTGCCTTTCGAGGCCGCGCGTTTAGAAGCCTTCAAGGGGTTAACCTTGATTGTGGATACGCTGATCTCGGGCTTCACATGGGTTGCGAAGTTGCAAATGCCAAGGCGCCATTTGGCTTCGGGCATGGTGTAGGTGGAGCAATATTTGGCAGTTTCGACCTCGATCGTGCGCTCGCAACCTTCGCATTTATCAATGATCTGCTGAAACTGGCCGGTGGTATATTTGCTGACCATATCCTTGGGGGCCGCTTTTGCCATTGTCATCCTCCGTATTAAACCCATGTTTGGAGACGCGTTCATCTCCTGATTGGGTACAGTTTGTGGGGTAATCAGGATGTCGCCGCAATTCGACGCAACATCTCAGTAAAGAATCAGCTTATTTAAATTATACAGCCTGTTGTGTCAATAAAAAAAGAAGTGGGATGTGCGGCCTGACCAAGGTCTTTCCCGATAAAAAATATAGGAGGCGGTGAATTTTCAGGCATAAATAAACCCTATCTATCTATTGTTTTTGGAAAAATCTTAAGATATAAGATAGAAGTGCTTGTTTAATTTCAGAAAGAGAGGGAGGGGTATGCCGTTTTATATCTGGAAGGGGGTCAATTCCTATGGGGAGAAACGCAAGGGCAAGATAGAGATGCCCAGCGAAGCCATGGCGCAAGCGCATCTTAAAAAGATGCGGATAACGGTGTCCATGCTGAAAGAAGCCCCCAAGGATCTGCTTGGAACTATTGATTTTTTAAAGCCCAAGATAACAGGTAAGGATGTGGTTGTCTTTACCCGTCAGCTGTCCACCATGATTGATGCCGGCCTGCCGCTGGTGCAAAGCTTGGAGATTCTTGGGGAGCAGATGGAAAACCCGAGCTTTAAAAAAGTGTTGCGGGCAATCAGGTCGGATGTCGAGACCGGCACTACCTTTGCCGATGCCATGAAAAAACATCCTACCTGCTTTGATACCCTGTACTGTAATATGGTAGAGGCCGGCGAGGTTGGCGGTATTCTGGATACCATCTTGAATCGGCTGGCCAGCTTTATGGAAAAAAATATGGCGCTCAAGAAAAAGGTCAAGGGCGCCATGACCTATCCCGTAATCTGTATCTGTATTTCTTTTGTGGTCATGGCGGTGATGCTTGTGTTCGTAGTGCCTGTTTTCGAGAAGATGTTTGCGGATTTCGGCGGCGCTCTGCCTGCACCGACCCAGATGGTTGTTGATATGAGTGCATTTGCCCAAAAGAATTTTCTTTTCATCATCGGGGCGATCTTTGCCGCAGTATTTTTGGTGAAAAAGATATATAAGACGGAAAAAGGCCGTATCCAGATAGACAGGATGATGCTGAACATGCCCATTGTCGGCCCTCTTGTGCGGAGGGTGGCGGTGGCTAAGTTCACCCGGACCCTCGGCACCATGTTGCAAAGCGGTGTGCCTATTCTGGAATCCCTCAATGTCGTAGCCAGAACCGCGGGAAACAAGATTATTGAGATGGCGGTGTTCCGTGTGACGGACAGCATCAGCGAAGGGCGGGCCATTGCCGAGCCCTTGGAAGAGACCGGTGTGTTCCCCGGCATGGTGGTGCAGATGATCAATGTCGGTGAAGCCACCGGCGCCCTTGATGTGATGTTGACCAAGATTGCTGATTTTTATGACGAGGAGGTCGATCAGGCCGTGGAGAATCTGACGGCGGCCATTGAACCGTTGATGATGGTTTTCCTGGGCGGTATGATCGGAGGATTGGTTATTGCCATGTACCTGCCCATCTTCAGCATGGCGGGGGCGGTAGGCGGTTGATTTTCAGGGAGTATCCTGTATTGTTTTTTTAATCTGATTCGGAGGAAGAAATGGGAGAAATTATCGGTGTTTTGGGGAGAGAGGTTCTGGATTCACGGGGCAATCCCACAGTTGAGGTTGAAGTGTTCCTCGATTCCGGGGTGGTCGGGCGGGCCTTGGTGCCATCCGGTGCGTCCACCGGCACCCGCGAGGCCTTGGAGCTTCGCGACACGAAACAGAAGCGGTATCTTGGTAAAGGGGTACTCACGGCGGTGGCCAACGTGAATGAAAAGATCGGCCCGGGCATCATCGGTCTTGATTCCACCCAGCAGGTGATTGTTGATCAGGCCATGCTTTTGCTGGACGGTACCGAGAACAAGAAAAATCTTGGCGCCAACGCCATTCTCGGGGTTTCCATGGCGGTGGCCAAGGCTTCCGCCGAGGAGGTCGGTCTGCCGCTTTATACCTATTTGGGCGGGGTGAACGGTAAGGTGCTTCCAGTACCGATGATGAATGTTTTAAACGGCGGGGCACATGCCGACAACAATGTGGATATTCAGGAGTTCATGGTCATGCCTGCCGGGGCCGCTTCTTTTGCCGAAGCCCTGCGCATGGGGGTTGAAACCTTTCATAGTCTCAAGGGGGTGCTGAAAAAAGCCGGACTTCAGACTGCGGTCGGCGACGAAGGCGGTTTTGCTCCCAATCTTCGCTCCAATGAGGAGGCCATGGAGTTTTTGTTGGAGGCCATTGTTAAGGCCGGTTACAAGCCTGGCAAGGATATTTTTATCGCCCTCGATGTGGCGGCCAGTGAACTGTATGATCCGAAGAAGAAATGCTATGTGCTTGCCGCGGAGAAAAAAGCTGATAAATCGGCGGATGAACTGATCGCTTTTTATGAGAGCTGGGTGAAAAAGTACCCCCTCGTTTCCATTGAGGACGGATTGGCCGAGGCCGACTGGGCGGGCTGGAAGAAACTTACCAAGAAATTGGCGGGCAAGGTGCAGCTGGTCGGTGACGATATCTTTGTTACCAACACCAAGATTCTGGCCAAGGGCATCAAAGAAGAGGTTGCCAACTCCATCCTGATCAAACTCAATCAGATCGGTACGGTTACGGAAACCATCGATGCCGTGGAGATGGCCCATCGCGCCGGATATACCTCGATTATTTCTCACCGTTCCGGCGAAACGGAGGACACGACCATTGCTGATCTCAGCGTGGCTCTGAATACCGGCCAGATCAAGACCGGCGCACCTTCTCGGACAGATAGGGTCGCCAAATACAACCAGTTGCTGCGGATTGAAGATGAGCTGGGTGCTGCGGGCAGGTATGCCGGCAAGGCTGCCTTGAAATATATTTCTTGACAATTATCAATTGGTTGAACATGTTGTGAGCCAATATAAGGAGGGTGCCCCATGACCCTGACAAAAGCGGATCTTGTCCAAAAGGTATATCAAAATCACAACTTCACCAAGGCCCAGGCTGCCGAGGCCGTTGAGGCTTTTCTGCGCATTGCCAAGAAATGCCTGAATACCGGTGAGGATCTGTTGATCAGTGGTTTTGGCAAGTTCAATGTGAAAAAGAAAAATGCCCGGCGGGGGAGAAATCCTCAGACCGGCGATGAACTGATCCTGGATGCCAGGAAGGTTGTGACCTTCAAGCCGTCCGGACTTCTGCGTTCCAGGATTAACGGCGAACAATAGCGGCTCTCTGCGAGGCTGCGTATTTTCGACGCTGACACGTTCAGGGGCCGTTGCGAAATAACCATTACATCTTTGCCCGGTTCGTCACGGCCCCTTATGTCGGTCACGGCATTACAATGTTACGGTTATTTGTAAACAACGGCTTATCAAGACGGGTTATGTTTTCCTTGGCAGCAAGGAGGCAGCCCGTCTTTTTTTTTAGGATCTGTTTCGAAACAATCATTGCCCTGTGGCCATTTTGCAGTGGCGCCTTGTGCCGACCATGGCGTTTTAGTGTTGCCCTTATTGGTGAACAACGGCGAACTTTTTTTCTTTGGCCTCGGGATGTTGCCGGGCATCAGGCAAGCAGAGAGAGGGAGAGGACATGGCTCGTGAGAAGAAACGTCTTGCGGAACTGGCGGCCTTGGTCGAGGGGGAGCTGGTTGGTGACCCCGAGGTGCTCATTGGCGGCGTTGCCGATTTTGACAGCGCCGGTGAAGGAGAGATAACCTTTGTTGCCGACCTGAAACGAGGGGCTCGGCTTGACGAATGCAGGGCCTCGGCGATCATTGTTCCCACTGCGCTCACCGAGATCATTGGGTCGGCGATCCGGGTACGTAATCCCTATCTGGCCGTGGCCCGTATTCATAGCCTGTTTGTTGCAGAGCCATTTGTCGCCACCGGCATTGATGTGCGGGCGGTTGTCGGCCATGATTGTCATATCTCCGCCGAGGTCGCCATCAGCCCACTGGTCTATCTTGGTAACCGGGTCAAGCTCGGGCAGCGGGTAACCCTGCATCCCGGGGTGGTCGTGTACGATGACGCCGTTATCGGAGACGATGTGGTGTTGTATGCCAATGTAACGATCGGCCAGGGTTGCCGGATCGGGAACCGGGTTACTATTCACAGCGGCGCAGTGATTGGAAGTGACGGCTTTGGTTACGCCACCGATGGAAGCGGGCATCACGTCAAACGACCGCAGGTCGGTGTGGTCCAGATTGATGACGATGTGGAGGTCGGGGCCAATACCTGTATTGATCGGGCCACCTTCGGCAAGACCTGGATCAAGCGGGGGGCCAAGATTGATAACCTTGTGCAGCTTGGTCATAATGTGGTTATCGGGGAGGACGCATTGCTTGTCGCCCAAGTGGGCGTGGCAGGCAGTACCAGCACCGGCAACAATGTGGTTATCGGTGGCCAGGTAGGTCTTGGCGGGCACATCCATCTCGGGGACCGGGTAATGATTGCGGCCAAGTCAGGGGTGCATAACAACTTGGAGCCGGGCGCCATCGTGGCCGGTATTCCGGCGATCCCCCATAAAACCTGGCTGCGTTCCAGCGCCGCCTATGCGAAACTTCCGGAAATGGTACGTGAGCTTCGGGAGCTGAAACGGAAGGTTGCCGAGCTGTCCCTGGCAATGGAGCCGGGCGAAGATAATAGCCCCGGCAACAATGAGTGAATGGTTGGGTTGATTGCCGCAGTAAGATGATTTTACAGCAGTTTTGTTCAGAGAAAAGAGAGGAGACATGGCATGAATTCTGATTTGCAACAGCTTGATATCCTGGAAATCCTGAAGATTTTGCCCCACCGGTATCCCTTTCTCATGGTGGATCGAATCACGGGGGTGCATCTCGGTGATTCGATCCGGGGGTACAAAAATGTGACCATGAATGAAAATTTTTTCCAGGGGCATTTTCCCGGGCAGCCCGTTATGCCTGGGGTCTTGATCCTTGAAGGGATGGCCCAGGTAGGCGCGATCCTGGCCTATCTTACCGATCCCGAGGCGGTTGCCAGCAAGCTCGTCTATTTTGCCGGTCTTGACGGAGTGAAATTCCGGCAAAAGGTTGTGCCCGGAGATCAGTTGTATTATGAACTTTCGGTGAGCAAACGGAAGACCCGATTCTGGAAGATGGACGGCAAAGCCTTTGTCGATGGCAAGCTCGTGGCCGAAGCAGAGCTCATGGCCACCTTTGCCTGAGCCGTTTGCCCGAATCCTTAATTTTCGTTTTTGATGTCCTACCTAACCAAATTCAAGCGAAGGCGCAATGAACATACATCCTACCGCAGTTATTGACCCCGAGGCGCAGGTCCATGCCTCCACCACGGTTGGTCCCTATGCCGTTATCGAAAAAGGAGTGGTGATCGGCCCTGATTGCGTGATCTGCCCCCATGCCGTGGTTACCGGTCTGACCACCATCGGCGCTCGCAATACCATCGGCTCCTTCACTAATATCGGTGGGCCGCCCCAGGATTTGAAATACAACAATGAACCTACCCGGCTGGTTATCGGAGATGATAATCAGATCAGGGAGTACGTTTCCATTCATCGCGGTACCCCGGGCGGTCATGGGGTGACAACGGTGGGTAACGGCAATCTCTTGATGGCCTACACCCATATCGCTCATGACTGCGTGGTCGGGAATCAGGTTATCATGGCCAATGCCGCCACCTTGGGCGGGCATGTCGAGGTGGCCGATCGGGTGATCATCGGTGGGCTCACCGCCGTGCACCAATTTGTTCGCATCGGCGAGTATGCTTACATCGGCGGGATGTCCGGGCTCAGCAAAGATGTGCCGCCCTATGTGATCATGGCCGGTGTCCGCAACCAGATGCGGGTGACCGGCATTAACCGTATTGGCCTGCGACGCTCGGGTTTTACGGCGGATGAGATCAAAAAACTGGGGCAGGCCTACAAGATAATTTTCCGCAGCCCGGAATTGCTGTTGCAGGAGGCTCTTGCCAAGACTTTGGAGGAGTTTCCCGATTGTGCGCCGGTTACCAAGCTGGTGAATTTCTTCACCACTTCAAAACGCAGTGTTGTGCGCATGGCCGGTGATGACGAAGAATAGGATAGGGATCATCGCCGGTGGCGGTCAGTTCCCGAAACTCTTTGCCGAGGCTGCCAAGAAAGCGGGGCGCGAGGTAGTTATCGTTGCCCACCAGGGGGAGTCCTGGCCTGAGCTCGAAAGTGTCGCCGACCGGTTCTGCTGGGTAAAGCTCGGCCAGCTTGGCCGGATCATAAGCTTTTTCCGGGAACATGGCGTTACGGAAACCGTTTTTTTGGGCGCCATCACCAAGACCAAGATTTTCAAGGATGTCTGGCCGGACCTCAAGGGGCTGACCCTGTGGAACAAAATAGACGCCCGGCAGGATGACGCGATCTTGCGGGCTGTGGCCGAGGCCCTGGAAAAAGAAGGTATTCATGTCCTCGAATCCACCCTCTACCTCAAGGATCTGCTTTTTCCCAAAGGAGTTCTTACCAAGAAAAAGCCCTCCGCCGAACAGCTGGAGGATATCCGTTTCGGTTGGCAGGCTGCCAGGGCTATCGGAGCCCTTGACATCGGGCAGTGCGTTGTGGTCCGGGACCGCACCGTGCTGGCGGTTGAGGCCATAGAGGGAACGGATGCCGCCATTGCTCGGGGCGGCGCCTTGGGCAGAGAGAAGACCGTGGTCATCAAGGTGAAAAAACCGAAGCAGGATTTTCGTTTCGATCTGCCGGCCATCGGCGGAAAAACCATTGAGACCATGTCTTCGGTCAAGGCCGCTGTCCTGGCGGTGGAAACCGGCCAGTCTCTGCTCTTTGACCGGGAGGCCGTAATCGAAATGGCCAACCGGGCCGGGATTGTCGTGGTCGGGGTGGAGGAGCTGGCGGACGGAACCCTGTCATTGTAGTAACTGTCCAGCCCCACCACCTCTGTTTTGTCCTCGTTCTGCTCATGTGCTTGCACCCTTCGCGGGGCTCTTCCGCGCCTCTGTGGCATTGCCGGACAGTTACTTGTTGTAGGCCTATGTTTTTCGTTACCGATAATCAACCATCTGGAAGAGACATTTCATGAAAGCCATGGTTCTGGCCGCAGGCCTCGGAACACGCCTGCATCCTTATTCCCTGAAACGCCCCAAACCTTTGTTTCCCGTGCTTGACACCCCTCTTTTGACGCATACCATTTCCCAGCTCCGGCAGAGCGGGGTTGAGGGGATAGTGGTCAATGCCCATCATCTGCGGGAGCAGATTGGGGGCATGCTCCAAGGGCAAGGGGATGTTTATGTCCAGATGGAGGACATTGAGCTGGGTACCGGGGGCGGACTGCGTCTCGCGCAAAACCATTTTGCTGAGGCCCCCTTTCTGGCGGTCAATGGCGATATTGTCCATGATCTTGATCTGGTTGCTGCCTATTCAGCCCATTGCGTTACCGCTGCCGATGTGACCATGGTTCTGCACGACTGTCCGCGTTTCAATAATGTGCGGGTGAATAACGAGGGGCGAATCATGGGCTTTTCCGGGGCGGCAGGGGCGGGTGAGCGTCTTCTTGCCTTCACCGGAGTGCAGGTTATTAATCCGACCGTTCTCTCTCTTATTCCCGAGGGCGTTTTTTATAACATCATTGACTGCTATGTCTCCTTGCTTAAAAGCGGGGGGAATATCCAGTCGTTGGTTGTTTCGGATCATTTCTGGACCGACATGGGGACTCCGGCTGATTATCTGCGGCTCCACGAAGATCTTTTGCTGAAAGGGAGATTGCCTGGATTTTTTGCAGAAGATGGGGGGAACCCTTTTTATCTCGCAAAAGATGCAGTGCTCGGGGGCGGTGTCTCCTTGCAGGACTGGGTCGCCATCGGTCATGGGGCAACCATCGGCGAGGGAGCGAGTCTTTCGCGGGTTGTGGTTTGGGATGGCGCCAGGGTTGCCCCGGGCAGTATCGTAACGGACACTATTATTATGGGGGGGGATTAAGGTGTTTACGGATCAGCAAACACAGGCCCTGAGCAGATTGCTTGCCGCGAAGGGTCTGCCACCGGATGTTCAGGTGGGCCAGAGAATGGCGGGGGACGGCTCGGATCGAGAATTTTATCGTTTAGCCGTTGGCGACCTTTCCCTGCTTGCGGTGTTGCCGAGCGCCGGTCAACCCCTGGGCATGCCCGAGGCTCGATCCGCGTATGCCATCGGGTGTCATTTTTTCAAGCATGGGGCGGCGGTTCCGGAAATCTACGGATTTGCCGAGGAGTGCGGGTTGCTTCTTTTCGAGGATTTGGGGGATACCAAGCTTCATGATCTGGTTCTCCAGCATGGCGTACAAGCTCCGGAGGTTGAGGCATACTACCGTCAGGCCCTGGTTGTCTTGGCCCATTTGCAGACCGAGACGCGCCAAGGTTTTCAGCCGGAGTGGTGTTGGGATACCCCCCGTTATGACCGCGCCCTCATGCTGGCCAGGGAGTCCGGTTATTTCCGGAAGGCCCTGTGCGAGGATTTCCTGGGCATGACCAACTTGCCCCAAGGGCTTGGCGCGGAATTTGTTTTTCTGGCGGAGCGGGCCATGGAGGAACCGGCTGATTTCATCCTGCATCGGGATTTTCAGTCGCGCAACCTCATGGTGCACAAGGGCAAAGTCATGATTATCGATTTTCAGGGTGCCAGATTGGGTCCGTTGGGGTATGATCCGGCCTCCCTGCTCATCGATCCCTATGCCGGTTTGTCCCCGAACAGGCAGCAGATCCTCCTTGAGTGCTATCTGGATGCGCTCGCCTCTCACATTCCCCTTGACCGGGGACGATTCATTGAGGGATATTATTATATGGCCCTGCAGCGTAACCTGCAGATTCTTGGAGCTTTTGCCTTTCTTTCGAAAAGCAGGGGGAAACAATTTTTTCGGCAGTTCATCAAGCCTGCTGCCGGGACCCTCCACGAACACCTGGCCGCGCCGCAGGGGCGAGACTTTCCTTCTCTTCGCGCTGTGGTGGAACAGCTAGGAGATTTGGGCGCCGTTACGTAATAAGTAGTATGTTTCAGTCCATTTCGTTACGGCTCTTTATGTCGTTTTATCACCAGAATGGCATGCTTATTTCGCGATACCGGCTTCCTGGAAGCAGTCGTTTGGAAAAAAAATCATCGCAAGCGGCGATGGTGAGTGTGTAACAGCTCCTCAAACCAATACGGAACATTATAATTCTATGCAGACCCGATACCCCATAGTTGCCTTGGTCGGCCGACCCAATGTCGGCAAATCAAGCCTTTTCAACAGATTTGCCAAACATCGTAAGGCCATTGTCGACCCCACTCCCGGTGTAACCCGCGACCGTCATTATGAACAGGTGACCATGGAGGAGCGGACGTTTATTCTGGTTGATACCGGGGGTATTGAGGGTGACGGGCGGGAAATGATGGCAGGCTTGATCCGCGAGCAGACCATGCAGGCCATGCGGGAAGCGGATGTGATTCTTTTTTTGCTGGACGGCAAGGAAGGGGTGCTGCCGGAAGATTTTGAGGTTGCCGATTACCTGCGGCGGACGGAGAAACCGGTTCATTTTTTGGTCAACAAGGTGGACAGCCCGGAGCTGGAGCAACGGCTGATCCCTCCATTTTATGAACTGGGGGTGGATACGCTCTGGCCCGTTTCCGCAGCGCACGGCTATGGGGTCAAACCTTTTTTTGAGGCATTGCTTGAAACCCTGCCGGTTTTCCCCGAATCCGAAGATATTCCGCCTGAGACCATAAGCCTGGCTTGTCTTGGGCGGCCCAATGTGGGCAAGTCTTCCCTGGTTAACCGGCTGCTGGGTGAAGAGCGGATGGTGGTCTCGAATGTCCCTGGCACCACCAGGGATTCGGTGGACACCCTGCTCACCGTTGGCAAGCAGCCGTATCTGCTTATCGACACGGCGGGGATCAGACGCAAGGGCAAGGTGCAGGAAAAATTGGAGAAGTTTAGTGTGCTTCAGGCCTTGGGCGCTCTGGAGCGTTGCGATGTGGTGCTGATTCTCATCGACGCCGGGGAGGGGATCACCGAGCAGGACACCAAGGTGCTGGGGTATGCCTTTGAACGGGGTCGGGCCTGTATGATTTTGGTGAACAAATGGGATCTGCTCCATGGGGATGCGAAACGGCAGAAACAGCTGATGGAGGAGATTACCCGGGCAACGAGTTTTGTCGAGTATGCCCCGGTGCTTAAGATTTCCGCCCTTACCGGCGCCGGGGTGAAGCAGTTGCTTCCCACGGTGGCGAAGATCTACAAGCAGTATTGCGGTTCCTTTTCAACCGGCAAGATCAACCGGATTTTGCAGGCAGCGCTGGAGAGCCATAATCCGACCATGCACCAGGGGCGCAGGCTCAAGTTCTACTATGCGACCCAGATTTCCTCCAAGCCTCCCACCTTTATCATCTTTACCAATTATCCAAAGGGGGTTCATTTCTCCTACCTCCGTTACCTTCAGAATCAATTTCGGGCCGGGCTCAAGCTGGACTCCATCCCCATCAAGATCATCCTCAAGGAACGACAACGAAAAGAATATGGCTAAAGGCTTGCCGGGCAATAATCTTGGGGTGTTGGGTTCCACTGGTCAGGGGCTGGGTGATGCCTTTATCCTTGCGGTCGAACAGGCCGGATATGCCCAGCACCTTCTCTTGCAGGAAGATGCCTGGCGTCTTTTTGTCTCCCGCTTGACGACAGGTCTTGCCGATTTTCTCAACGCACATAATGACCGCGAAATTCCAGGGGTGAACAGCCCTGCCTTCTCTGCTCATCTTTTCCCCGATATCCCCGGCGCGCTTGGCCATGAAGCCGTCAAGATCTTCCGCCAGGATGATTTGCCTTTTGCTGTCTTTTTTTCTCTTTTGAAATGTCTCCGCCGGACCGTGCTCAACGATCCGCGCCTGCCTGCCAAAGTACAGCCAAACTGCGCCTCATTTTTTGACTGCCTGGAAACCGCTGCCGCCGCTCAGTGGCTTAAGAAGGAGGCCAGCTCCGCCCAGCACAGGCTTCGCGAAGCGAAGCATTTTATTCTCAACGAAAAGAGGCGCTATGCCGCCATTTTTCAGCGGATGGCCGAGCCTGCCTGTATTCTTGATCAGCGTGGATGTTTGCTCGATGTCAATGATGCCTTTGCGGATTTTTTCCAGGTACGGGGCGAGATGCTGCTTGGCCGACCGTGTGCTTTAGTGTTTGGGGCGGAGGCCTGCAACGCCTGTTTGCTTGAAAAAAATCTGGCTGAATTTGGTTCTTTTGCCAATGTCGAGGTTGACATCACGGTTGCCGGTGAAAATCGGACGGTTTTGATAAGCGGTGCTTCCTTGGGTCAGGTTCGCGGCGTGCCCGGCGGCATTGTCATCTTGCAGGATATCACCACGCAAAGACGCATAGCCTTGGCCCTGCGGGAAAGCGAAGAGCAGTTTCGCAGCCTGGTGGAAAATGTGCCGGATGTCACCTGGCGGGCTGATGCAGAGGGGACTCTGGCCTACGTCAGTCCGAATATCCGCAGGATCGTTGGCTATGAGCCGGGTGAACTCCTTGGCCAGAGCAGGTTCAGTCGCGTGCATCCCGAGGATGTTGATGAACTCCGGAAGCGATATGGGCTGCTTTTTACCAAGGGCAAGGAGCTTTCCCTCCGTTACCGGTTGCGTCATAAAAATGGCAAATGGTTATGGGTTCACGATCGGGCCATGGCTAGCGGCGATTATGCCAACGGGGTCTTTGCCGATATCACCAAGATTCAAAAAATGGAAGCGGAACTCCAGGAATATCGAGATTGGCTCGAGGATCTGGTTGATGAAAGGGCCGCGGAGGTAAAGTGCATCAATACGCAGTTGCTGCTGGAGGTGGCCGAGCGTCAGCAGGCGCAGCAGGAACTTGAGCGGCTGGCGACCAGCCTGAGACGGTCCAACGCCGAACTGGAACAGTTCGCCCATGTGGCCTCCCACGACATGAAAGAGCCGCTGCTGCTGATCGTCGCCTTTGCCGAGCGTTTATTGGGCAAGTTTCCTGAAAAATTCGAGGGCAAGGCGGGTGAATATCTCGAACGTATTCTCAAGGCCGGCCGGCAGTTGCAGGAGTTGGTGGATGACATTTTGCAGCTGTCCAAGGTGCGCAGTTGCGATCGGCCCTTCGAGATGGTTGCGCTGGATGATCTCCTGCGGGAGGTGATGGCCGATTTTGAAGAGAGGATCAGTCAGGCGCAGGGCAATGTTGGGGTGGGCTCTTTGGCGGCCATCGAGGGAGACAGAACTCAGTTTCGCCAGCTCTTCCAAAACCTTATTGCCAACGCCTTGAAATACCGACAGGAAAATCTTCCTCCCCTGGTTGAGGTGAAGGGCAGAAAGCTGCCGGGCAAAATTTATGAAATTACCGTGCAGGACAATGGCATCGGCTTTGAGGAAAAGCATGTGGAGCGGATTTTCCAGCCCTTTGTCCGTCTGCATGGACGGCATGAATATGAGGGGACCGGGATCGGCCTGGCAACCTGTGAAAAAATAGTCGCCCGGCACGGCGGGAAGATCACCGCCAAAAGCAGGCCCGGCGAGGGTTCGGTTTTTATTATTCATTTGCCCGTTGACCAGCGCAAGCGCTAGTTCGGAACGTTTTTTTCAGTCCGCGTCGTCCAAGGAAACCAGGGACCCCATTCGGGCTTTCACCTGACTTGCAATCGGGAAAGGTTGACAACCCTTGGGGGGCAAGGCCCCAACCAAAAAGAAGCAGTCCGTCCTTTTTTCTTTCGTTTTTTATCTGAAAAAGTGCTTTCTTCTGTGCCCCTCTTTGGGTATATATGTACCACATATTGTGGTGGCGCATGCGGTTGGTGCGCCATATCGTGTTTTATCTCCGTGAAAATCAAGACATTTACCCGAGGGGTGCCCGATGGATTTACCGATCAGTTTTGATGAAGCGCTGAAGGAATGGGAGCGTTTTGAAGAGTATCTGGTGCAGGCCAGGTATGCTATCCGCAACAATAAAACCGGGGTGCCCATGGAAAAAGACATGACCCAGGTGTTGTTGCGCATCAGCAAGCAGTTCAAGCACCCGGCGGTGTCCAAGGCCCTGATTCACGGCACCATCATTACGGCTACGCCCTTTTTGATGAACGGCGGAAACCCCTATACCCGCCGGGCCGGCTATTATTCCTGCTATCCCCTGGGCGACGTGGAAGACTCCACCGATGCGATTTTTGACATGGAGCGGGATCTGGTCAGCATCTTCCAGCATGCCGGCGGCGGCGGCATCGACGTGAGCAAGATCAGGCCCAAGGGCACCATTGTGGACAACGGCCAGGGGCTCGCTTCCGGACCGGTTTCCTTTGCCAAGGGATTTTCCCATCTCTCGGAGCGCATCAGTCAAGGCGGCAAGCGGCGGGGCGCCCTGATGATTCAGGGAGACTGGGATATCAAGGACGTCAAGGAGTTCATCACCTTCAAGGGGGATAATCCCGGACAGTACACCGGCTGCAACATTTCCCTCAACGTGACCGACGAGAAATTTTGGGAAAACGAGGAGCTCACCACCCTGGTGGCCGAATACATTTGGAAATCCGGCGATCCGGGTTTGCTCTTTACCCAGAAAAGCATGGCCAATACCCCGGTGCCCGCCAAGTACAATCCGGTCTATTCCAACCCCTGCGGCGAATACCTCTCCACCAAGGATACGGCGTGCAACCTGCTGACGGTCTGCCTGCCAAAGTGCCTCCACGAGGATAAGGATAAATTTTTTGACGGGGTTTTCGAGGCGGCGAGGCTTGCGGCAATCGCCGGCAACGAGATTCTCGACCTGGGCGGCTTTCCGCCCATTGAGAGGATCAAGATCAATACCCTCAAGTTCCGCCCCATCGGCATAGGCTTTACCGGCCTGCATTATGCCATGAACTATTTTGGCGTCTCCTATGCCGACGAGCACGAGGCCCCGCTTTTTGCCAAGGCTACCCAGCTGGCTTTGATGCTGGGGTCCATGCAGGGCAGTCTTGATTACGCCGAGTTCATTAAGAAGGAGGGCAAGCAGAAAAAGCTCACTCCTCAGGAATGGAACATGACCTATGTCGATAAGATCGACAGCGAGGCCTTGGCCTTCATCGCCTCCGATATGCCCAACAAGGCGCAGTGGCGCAAGCGGACCACCGATATCTTCACCACCCTGCGCAAGCTCGGGGGGTTGTACAACTCGGTGACCACCTCCCAGGCCCCCACCGGTTCCATCTCCCAGTTGATGCGGGTGGCCTGCACCGGGGTGGAGCCCTATTTTTCCATGATCCAGCGCCGCAAGGTTAAGGACGTGGATGACACCTGGAAGGAGTTTGTCCTCGTGCCGTTGGAATTTTACCAGTACGAGGAGGAGAAACTGGAGTGGGTTGCAGACCAGACCGCCCACAAGATCGAGCCGTACCAGCAGATCCGTATTCTTGAGGCGTGCCAGGCCTTTAATCATACCGCGGTTTCCAAGACCATCAACCTGCCGGCCGACACCACGGTGGCCGAGATCAAGAAGATCCTCCAGTACGCCCGGAAAAGCAATCTCAAGGGCATCACCATGTTCCGTGATTCTTCCATGGAAGGGGTGTTGAGCGATCATGGCTCCAAGCTGGAGGCGACCGGCGAATTCTGCGACATGGACGTGCGCAGCGGCAGCACTTACAAGTTCAGGGGGCCCGCTCCGTTGTATATCACGGCCAATAAGGGCGGGCAGGGGCATGTGCGCGAGATTTTTCTTAATACCACCAAGTCCGGCTCGACCCTGCACGGGATGAGCGAGGCCTTGGGACGGGTCATTTCCGTGGCGCTCCAGCACGATTACCGGCTGGTGGGCAAGATCGCCCGGACCCTGGAGGATATCTCCTCCGACGGGGCCTGGATCAGCGCCTCGCTCGGCCGGTGCTATTCCATACCCGCAGCCTTGGCCAAGGTTCTTGATAAGAACGCGGAAGACGAGTTGAAGGAGGATCCGGATCCGTATGTCGGGCCGTCTTCCTATGCTTCCTGTCCTGCTTGCGGCAAGCTGAGCCTGCGGCGCAGCGGCGGGTGTAACCAATGTGTGAGTTGCGGCTACTCTTCCTGCTGATCGGGCAAGAGGGAGTTTGCATGCAATCCGGCCCCCGGCAAGGCAGATACAACAAGGCGGTCATGGCTTTCATGGCCGTCTTGTTGTTTTTTATGGTGGTGGCCGATATTATCATTGCCCACCATCAGCGAAACTTTTTGTTTTCCCGGGCGGAAAATCAGGCCCGCCGCGATCTGCAACTGATGGCGGCCAACTTCCTTGAGCCACTCCTCCAAGGCGACTACGACAGGATCAAGGGCTTCGTCCTGCGCTGGGGAAAGGAACATCCCGAGGTAGTGCATCTGGCCGTCGTCGGCTCAGACGGGCGTGAGCTCTTTGCCTTCAACCGCCCCAAAGATGGGGAGAGAACCTTTCTGGTCGAAGAGAAACTCCTCGATCAGGGGGTCCAGTTGCCGTTTTTACAGATGGTCTCTTCTTTCGGCGAGGTGGATGCTCTTCTGCGCAAACTCCACTGGCAGCTGGGGCTCGCCTCGTTTCTCCTTACGGCTCTTGCCGGAATTGTCCTGTGGTTCACCCTGAGGCGTATCGCCCTCGCCCCCCTGGAAAAAGAAATCGGCCTGCGTCTGGAAACGGAGCGGAAACTGGCCGCATCCCGGCATCAGCTTGAGGAGAGGGTCCGGGCGCGAACCGTTGATCTGGAGGATGCCAATCTTCTCTTGCAGAAGGAGGTCGCCGAGCGTCATGCCGCGGAAGAGCAGTTCGCCAGGTTGCATCGGGAATACGAGCTGATTCTGAACTCAGCCGGCGAGGGCATCTATGGCTTGGACACCGAGGGTTGCGTAACCTTTGTCAATTCGGCGGGCTTGCAGATCCTTGGCTATGATGAAGCGGAATTGATCGGCCGCCATCTGCATGATTTTCGGCATCATGTGCGCTTTGATGGCGAACCCTATGGCCGGGAGGATTGTCCGGTGTGCTCGGCCTATGCCGGGGGTAGGAAAAACCAGGGAGGGCAAAGCTATTTCGGCAGAAAGGACGGCGCGGTTTTTCCGGTGGAGTTTGTCTGCACCCCCCTCATGGAAGGGGAAAGAATCATGGGTACGGTTGTGGTGTTTGAAGACATCACCGCCCGCAAGCAGACCGAACACGAATTGCTTGGCCTGACCGATACTTTGGAGCGGCGGGTCATGGAGCGCACCGCCCGAATGGATGCCGCCAACCAGGAATTGCGGGAAACCCTGGGCCAGCTGGAGCAGACCCAGGCCCAGCTGGTGCAATCCGGGAAGATGGCCGCCTTGGGAGATCTGGTGGCAGGGGTTGCCCATGAGATCAACACCCCGGTCGGCGTGGGCCTTACCGCAGCTTCGCATCTGGAAAACGAAACCCGGGAAATCGCGGCGCTCTATGGGGAGGGGCGCATGAAGCGCGGCGATCTTGATCGCTATCTTGCGCTCAGTCAGGAGGCCGCGAAGCTCATTCTTGCCAACCTCATCCGGGCGGCGGAGCTCATTCGCAGCTTCAAGCAGGTTGCGGTGGATCAGTCCGGGGAGGGGCGCAGGACCTTTCGGGTCAAGGAGTATCTGGCCGAGGTCTGCCTGAGTCTCAGGCCGGTTCTGAAGAACACCGGCCATCGTCTGGAGATCTCCTGTCCCGAGGATCTTGAGTTGAACAGTTACCCCGGGGTTTTTTCCCAGATCGTCACTAATTTCATCACCAACTCCCTGGCCCATGCCTACGACGGGGATGAGGCCGGCTCTCTGCTTTTTGATATCAGCTTGCAGGGGGGCAATGTCCTGTTCCGCTACTCCGACGATGGCAAGGGGATGAGCGAGGATCAGCTCAACCATGCCTTTGATCCTTTTTTTACGACAAACCGGGAAAAAGGGGGGAGCGGTTTGGGGCTGCATATCGTATATAATCTTGTGACCCAGAAATTGATGGGGACAATCACTTGTGAAAGCAAGCCGGGGAAGGGAACATCCTTTGCTCTCCTTTTCCCGGCTATTATATCTGGGGTGCCGTCGCATGGATGAAGCAAATGAGGTGGTTTTTTTTGCGGATGAGCTGGATGGGGCTTTGTTTTCCCGACAACGGACCGGGGAAGACGGCGTCTGGAAGGTGCTGGTGGTTGACGATGAGGAAGAGGTCCATGCCGTCACCAAGTTGGTTCTTGCAGATTTTTCTTACGAGAATAAAGGGCTGCATTTTCTCCATGCCTATTCCGGCAGAGAAGCCAAGGAACTTATTGCCCAGCACCCGGACACCGCCATTGTTTTTCTTGACGTGGTCATGGAAAAAAACAATGCCGGGCTCGAAGTGGTCCGCCACATCCGGGATGAGCTGAAAAACTCCTTTGTCCGAATTATCCTGCGCACCGGCCAGCCCGGCCAGGCGCCCGCGGAGAAGGTAATCATTGAGTATGATATCAACGATTACAAGGAGAAAACCGAACTCACCGCCCAAAAACTTTTCACCACCATGGTGGCCTCGCTGCGCTCCTACCGGGACATTCTCACCATCGAGGCCAACCGCAAGGGGCTGGAAAAAATTATCGATGCAGCCACCTATATCTGCCGTCTCCGCTCAATCCAGCAGTTGGCCAGCGGGGTCTTGATCCAGCTGGTTTCCATCCTCCATCTCGGTGAAAACGCTCTGTGTTGCCAGACCTCGGGTATCGCGGTGAGCAATGTCCAAGGCAGTTTTAAGATGCTGGCCGCAACCGGGGCTTACGAGCCGTATATCGATGCCGTGGGCAAGGGAGATTTGCCGGCCGAGGTTCTTGGTTATATCCAGCGGGCAACCACGCTCAGGCAATCCATTTGCCAGGACAACCGCTATGTCGGTTATTTTCGCGGTGAGCGTGGGGAAGAAACGGTTATCTATCTTGAGGGCTGGCGTGATCTCAGTGAACTTGACTGCAGGATGATCGAGGTTTTTTGCGGCAACGTGCAGGTGGCCTACGAAAACGTGCTCTTGAATCAGGAAATTGAAGGAACCCAGAAGGAGATCATCTATACCCTGGGCGAGCTTGCCGAGATGCGTTCCGTCGAAACCGGCAACCATGTTCGGCGGGTGGCGGAATACAGTCGGCTACTGGCGGAGAAGCATGGCTTGAGCCCGCGGGAGGTGGAGGAGATCCGTCTGGCTTCCTCCATGCATGACGTGGGCAAGATTGCCATTCCCGACGCCATTCTCAATAAAACCGGGCCACTGAGCGCCGCCGAGTTTGAGATTATGAAGACCCATACCATCCGGGCCCAGGAGATGTTGGGGCTATCCGACCGGGAGCTCATCAAGAGCGCTATTATCATTGCCGTGCAGCACCACGAAAAGTTTGACGGAACCGGCTATCCCAAAGGCTTGAAGGGGGAGGATATCCACATCAGCGCGCGAATCACAGCCCTTGCCGATGTGTTTGATGCCCTGGGCAGTGACCGTTCCTACCGCCAGGCCTGGGAGATGGCGGCCATTCTTGATCTTATCCGCAAGGAACGGGGCGCGCATTTCGACCCGGTTCTGGTGGATCTCTTTTTTGAAAATATCGACACGATCCTGGCCATCAGAACCAGCCTGGACGGGTAGCGGTTATTTTGACTTCAGGGCCTCGGCGATGAGCGGCCAGAGTCTGCTCAGTTCATCCTTGTCGGCAAAGGGGATGGAGAGGTGGACCTGATCCTGCTCAAAGGAGGGAGAGTGGCTGAGGACCACATCTTTCGGCAGCTTGAGTGCGGTCGCGAAGGCGCGGAATTCTTGTTCCGCCTCGGCGAGCCTCGGGAAGCGCTGATCGGTGAGCCACTGCATGAGCCGGGCAGTTTTCTGCGGGATGTTGGTCTCCTGGGGATCGAGGATTTCCCGCACCTCGGGTAGGCAGAGCAGGGCCATGACCGAGGTGTTGTGTCTGGCTGCCAGCTCCCGGCAGGTGGCGGAGAGTTTCTTCTGGTTGCCGACGCTGAGGTTGAGCATTTCCATGACCTCGTAGAGGGAGAGGCGGTCGGTGAAATTCAGGGTCAGCAGTTCCTTGGCGACCCCTTCGTGCAGCCGTCCTTCATGGAGTGCGGTGAGCAGGTGTTCCTCAAGCCCAAGAAGCTGCAACAGGTTGTGCAGCTGATGGCGGTGCGGTTCCAGCCCCAGAGCGGGGAGAAACCTCCTGGCCGCTTCATTCTCATCCAGATGGACGAGGATTTTCTGGAAAAAAATTGCCTGCTCGACCACGGTGATGTCGCCACGGAGCATGGTATCTTCCAGATTGATGGCCAGGGTTTCCGCCGGCAAGGTTTCCGCCGGCAGCACCAGGCAGATGGCCGAGATGTTGTGATGGGTCTGCTGGGCTGCCATCAGGCGCCTGCGGCCGGTGACGATCTCCATGGTGGTACGGCCCTGTTCCCTGAGGATAGGGGGATGGAGAATCCCGGTTCGGGCCACGGATTCCAGCAGTTCCGCGCTTGGCTCCCGCGCTTCTTCCGGAGTTAGGCTGTTGCTGAAATCCTGAAAATTGATGTGGTGCAGGTTGACGAGGCTTGAGCGGTAAGCGGGCGGCATTGGCATTCTCATGGGCAGCTGACGGATTTTTTTGTTTTCAGGGTCGCTTGTGCACTCGTTAGAAGTGCCCTTCGACGGGTTCAGGGCCAGCGGTGGCGCACTAATCCTCATTGAAGTTCGTGCTGAGCCTGGCGAAGCATTTGTCCGGGGACGATGTTCTCTTTTTACAAGGTAATCGTACTTGGCTCTATGGGAAAAAAGGCCAATCTTGTCAATGAAAACCTGTCGGGATTTTTAGAGAGGGGCGGCATGAAAGTAACCATCATTGCGGCCGGCACCATCTGCGGACGCATCGGTCCCGGTCTCACCGGCAGCCCGGTTGATCGCTCGTTTCTCGAAAAAATGCGGGCGGCGACCGATGCCAGCCTGCTGGGGGCGGAAACCCTGCGCCAGGGCGATCCTGAGATGCGGGGGCCGGAAGGGCGTCTCTTGCCCAAGCGAATCCGGGGATTCATTACCCAGTCCGGCGACATCCCGGTGGCCGGGAAAAAGATCTTCCAATACGGCCCACCGCCGCTTATTTTTACCGGCGAAGCGCAGGTGCCGGGATTACACCACCGGCTGGGCGCTCTGGCCCAGGTTGTATCGCTGCCGCCTGCGTCCACCGGCGGGCTTTCCCTGGCCGCGGCCCTTGCCCATCTGGCAAAACTCGGCGCGGCCTCGGTGCTGGTCGAGGGTGGCGGCGGGTTGAACTACGCCTGTTTGCGGCAAGGGGTTGTCGATGAGATTCTTCTTACCCTGACGCCGAAAATATCCGGAGACCAGCAAGCGGCCTCGTTGTGCGGCGGCCCTGGTCCGCTGGGCGATCCATTTCTGCCATTGATCCTGGTTTCATGCGAGGCTGCGGAAACCGGGGAACTATTCGTGAAATACCGGGTAAGCAAGGGGGAGTAACCATGCAGCAGGAACTGGCGATCTTGTATTCCGGAGGGACTGATTCCCTCGCGCTTTATGCCTTGGCCAGTGCGGGGCATCATCCAGGCCTGGCCAGGCCGGTGCGCATCCATCTGCTCCATATGCTCAACGGCATGGGGCGTTTTGTCGATTTTCCCAGAAACCGTTTCCTGGTCGCGAAAAAGATTCTGTTGGCCAATGCTTCCGACCCCGCGAAAATACCGGAGGCGGAGATGGTGGAGCTCGACATGGGCAGGCTGTTCCAGGGTCTGTGGCTCGACTCGTATGAAGAATACATGCCCCGCTACAACGGAAAAAATCTTGTCTGCGTGGCCTGCAAGCTTGGCATGCATGCGCGGGCCATCATCTATTGCCACGAGCATTTTGTCCCCCATTTCGTGGCCGGATACACCAAAAAACAGGACCATTATCCCGAGCAGACCCCGGTCTTCATGGAAAAGATCGGCGAGTTGTCGGCCCGGTTCGGGATCAGCACCACCTTTCCGGTGTACGAGGATTTTGACGACCAGATGATCACCCGGCATGTGCTGGAGGATTTCGGCCTGCCTTCCACGGGCGGGGGCGAGAGGAAATGCCTGTTCTGTCAGACCTTGACCACGGCCACGGAGCGTGAAATCGGGCAGTACCTCGATGATATGCTGCCACGGGTCGGGGAGTATATTGAGCACCGGCTGGCTGGGCAGGTTCGGGAGGCGGCTTTGTGTTTTCCCCCCGGTAACCGGAGGATATAGCACCCCGGCGGGAAAGAGTGCCAAGGGGTTATGGGAGATGTTTCCGGCGGCGTATCAAAAAAACATAGCCATAGATGATCAGGTTAGCTGCGACAAGGCCCAGGCCGAGCAGGTAACGCAGCTCAATGGTGAGGTTCTCGGGGTAGAGAATCATGGCCACGTAATGCTCGATGAATCCTCCCGTATAGCCAGCCTCGCCGCCCCTTTGCCGCAAAAAAATCTCCAACGGCGTAAGCGGACAGATCCAGTCCGCCCATTCGATCACCACCCCCCAGAACACGGCGGCAAGATGCAGCCGGACAAGGCCGGGGCGTCGCAGCACCAGCAATCCCCCCAGCACGGCAAAAAGCGTGAAGGCAAGATGCAACAGGAGGATGCAGTCGGCGGCTATGCGGTAGATCATCTTCAGCTATTCATGATGTTTTTGTTTTGGAGCAGATGTCCCGTGCGGCCGGAGATCAGCAAAATAACCTCATCCCCTTGAGTGTTCCTACTCATTCACTCGTTTCCCCAAGATGGAGAGACTGTATTCCCTCCCATCCATTTCGGCTACGTCAGGGAGTTTTCCCCATGTTTCGAAACCGAAAGAGCTCAGAAGGCGAATGCTCGGTTCGTTGTGCGAAAACACGAAGCCGATCACTGTCTTGATGTTCAGCGACTGGGTCATCGCCAAGGCTTCGGCAAGAAGCATGCGACCGAGCCCCTTGCCCCGATGCTCCGGTGCGATATAGATGCTGATTTCCGCGGTGTGGTCGTAGGCGGGTCTTCCGTAAAAGGATTGAAAACTGACCCACGCAAGAATCCGGCCATCGTGTTCATGGACCAGGAGTGGGCGTTTGTTGGGAATATGTCGGCTGAACCATTCTTCTCGGGAATCGACCGAAACCATGTCGGTGTCGGCGGTAGATTGCCGAGTCGGCACCGTCGAGTTGTAGATGGCAACGATCGCCGGAAGGTCGCTTTCCACCGCAAAACGCATGATTGTTTTTCTCCTTCCGTGGCCACCAGGGGATTGCAGGAATTACGGGGTCGTAATACCTGATTATTGTTTGCCTTCCGCAGGGTTCCGTCCTGGTTTTCCTTGGTGTAAAATCCTGCCGGTCAGGCGTTGTGCTTTTTCGTAAAAGGTCTCGCTGCCACAAGGTCGCCCGGTCCGTGTTTTTTCGCTTAGAAAATCAAGGTCGTCATCTTCTTTTGAGAGGAAAAGACGCCGGTCGTCTATTCCTGCGAGCATCCCGTTTACCGTCATCAGCAAGTCATCGTTGACCATTCTCAGTTATTCGTTGCTTTCAACACCTAGTGATTCTAGGTGCCAGGGCATGGAAAGGCAAGGATAAAATCGGTCGAGTTCCTGCCCGTATTCTGTGGCATGGCAGAGGGTGGTCTCCGTGGATGATTCCTTTTGAAATCCTTGCCCCTTCATCCTTGGAGGAGTCCCTTTGTGTGTGTTATGCTGGAGGCTGGGCACGGTGCTTTACTGCCCGGCACAGGCGTAATCACGAGGCAGAGCATGAGGAGCCACCAGAGACCATGCGGATCAGCTGCGTAATCCCCACCAGAAACCGGCCGGAGATGACCTGTCGGGCCATTGCCGGCGTGGTCGCTCAGGATACGCCGGTGAGCGAAATCATTGTGGTGGACGATGGTTCGACGGACAACACGGTTGCCCTTGTTGCCGCCCGCTTTCCCGAGGTGCGATTGTTGAAATGTTCCGGTCTTGGTCCGGGTCTGGCCAGAAATGCCGGGGTTGCTGCCGCCAGCGGCCAGGTAATCATGTTTCTTGATTCCGACGATGTCTGGTTGGAGGGCCATGTTGCCGGCCTGGTGCGGACCTTGGCCCGTGGCTATCCAGTGGCCTACGGGTTGACCAGAAACATCGACAGGATCGGCGGCGGAGAGTTTTTTATTCCCGAGCCGGGGATGGCCGTGGAAGGGCAATGCCTTGCCGCGCTGGCCCGCTGGTGTTTTCTGGTGCCCTCGGCAATGGCCGTGGAGAAAGAGGCCTTTGTCGCGGCGGGCGGTTTCGGGGGCGGGGAGCTGGGCGAGGATTGGTCTTTTTTCATCCGGCTTGCCCAGCGATTCTCCTTTGGCTTTTGCGGGGATGAGCCTATCACCCTGCGTCATCTCCATGGGGGGAGCCTGTGCAATTGTGTCGGGGGCGAGCGGCTTGAGAGCCTGCTGGTCTCGGTGGGGCTTGCCCTGGCGGAGTCCGGGGCCTTGCCCGAGGACGTAAGCCGTTTTCAGGCGCTGGCCGACTGGACCCGGCGACAGGGGGATTGGCAGAGTATTCAGCAGTGGTATATTTGCCTGAAAGAGGAGGCGCTTGTTTGAAAACATCCATATCCCCCCAGGACCATGCACGGGTGTTGGCGGAAGGGCTTGATATCCCCCAGCAGCAGCCTTCTTTTGCCCTGCCCCTGCCGGAGGTCGGCATCTGCGGGAAAACCGTATGGGTCAGGCTGCCCGAGGGACGGATTCCTTTTTCGGCCAGGCTTGAGGTGAATCTCGCCGCGCAGGTCCGGGGCATCCATATGTCCCGCATGGAAGAGGTGATCGCCGCCCTTTATGAGCAGGAGTTTGCCGATCTCCGCGACTACGGGCTGCAGCTTGGAAGGGAGATGATGGCGCGTCAGGGAGCAAGTGTCGGCAGGGTGCGGCTGACCGGGCAGTTGCCGCTCATCAGGACAGCCGTGGTCAGCGGCAGGCAATCGGTGGATTCCATCGCGGTCAGCCTTGATCTCAAGCTGGTCGGAGCGGGGGAGAATCTGGAGAGCGTGGCCATGCTCGGAGTCGGCGTGGCGCACATCACCGCCTGCCCCTGCACCCAGGCGTACAACCAGACGCTGTTTCGCAAAGAGAGCGATGATTGCCCCCTGCCCACCCATTCGCAACGCTCCCAGACCACCCTTTCCGTGCAGTCGTCCGGGTTTTCCCCATCCATTGCCGAGCTTTTGGCCTGCATGGAAGAGGCCCTGCATGTGACCCAGGATCTGCTGAAAAGAACCGATGAGGCCCAACTGGTCTACACCTCGCACAGTCTGCCGCAGTTTGCCGAGGACGCGGTGCGGGAGGTGGCCCGACGGGCAGGGGAGCGGTTCGGCAGGGTATTGCCGCCGGAAACCCTGGTGGCGATCGACTCGTTGAGCCTGGAGAGCATCCATATTCACGATGTCTGCTGTCGACTGGAAACCACCCTGGCGGAAATCGTCAATCATTTGTAAGGATCGGCATGGCAACGGTATTAACCCAGGATTGGCTGCAAACGTATCCCGAGGAGCTGCGCCGGGCCCTGGGCCGGGTCGCGAACCGCAGCGGGCAGCCCATGTACGTGGCGGGCGGGCCGGTGCGGGATTGGCTGCTGGGGGTGGCGGCCAAGGATCTTGATCTCACCGTGCCGGTTGGCGCCGTGCTCTGCGCCCGCGAGGTCTGCACTCTGCTGGGAGGAACCTTTGTTCTGCTCGATGAGTCGGAAGACGTGGCCAGGGTTGTCTGGCAGGGCTTTACCCTTGATTTTTCCGGTTTCAGAAACCAGACCACCACCATTGAAGAAGACCTTGGCCAGCGGGATTTTACCATCAACGCCATGGCCGTTGCCCTTGCCCCTGGAAGCGGCGGCGCCCTTGCCGCGCTCACGGTTATTGATCCTTTCGGGGGTGTGGCCGACCTGGAGCGCAAGCTCATCCGTACCCCGGCTTTGGCCAATCTGCTGGCCGACCCCTTGCGGCTGCTGCGGGCTTACCGCTTTTCGGCCGGCCTGGATTTTGCCATCGAAGCGCGGACCGAGGCGGCTATTGCCGCCCATGCCGAGCTGCTGAGCAAACCGGCCATGGAGCGGGTGGCCTATGAGCTTGGTCTGATCATCGCTTCGCCTCGTGCCTGGCGGACGATCAGCCGCATGGCGCAAACCGGTCTTCTCTGGGTTGTCTTTCCCGAACTTGTTTCGGGCCGTGGTCTGGTTCAGCCTGCCAGTCATCATCTCGATGTGTTTGAGCACAGTCTGGAGGCCTTGCATTGGCTGGAAAAAATCCTGCTTGAGCCGGAGGCGTATTTTCCTGGGCAGGGTGGCCTGTTCCTGGAAGCGGTCAAAGGAAAACGGGCCTTCTTGCTGAAATGGGCAGCCCTGTTCCATGATCTGGGTAAACCGGAGACGCACCGACTGCTTGAAGAAAAGATAACCTTTTATAATCACGATCAGGCTGGGGCCGCGATTTTTGAAAGGATCGCCGAAAGGCTGCACTGGCCCAAGGATGATCGCAATCGGGTGGCCCGGCTTATTGCCCTGCATATGTGGCCGTTTCATCTCAGCAATGCCCGGTTGCGTACCGGGATCACTCGCAAGGCCTGTCTGCGTCTGGTCAAGGCGGTTGGCGATGAGTTGGCCGGCCTCTTCCTGCTGGCCATGGCGGACAGCCTTGCCGGGCAGGGGGTGGGAAAACCCGAGGGCATGGAGGCAAATCTGGCCGCGCTCTTGTTTGAGGTGCATGGGGTATATGAGGAATATATTCAGCCGGTATTCGCCGGCCCGCCGCTGGTCACGGGGCATGATCTTATCGGGATCTTTGCTCTTGAACCCGGCCCGGTCTTCAAGGAGATCCTCGAAGGGGTGGTGACGGCGCAGGTGGAGGGGGTGGTGGCGAACCGGGAACAGGCCCTGGCCTGGGTGAAGATATTTCTTGAGGCCGGGGCATCAACAACGTCGTCATAGCAAAACGATATTGCCAATTGGACGGGGAAAACGGCATAATGGGCAGAAGCGTTAGGAACTCATTAGGAAGGGAAAGATTATTCCGTCATGGCTCTTAAATAAGTTTAGCTGTTTATTCAGCCCCGTTGTACCGTGAATCGAGCAGGTGTTGTCGCAGAGACCGGGGGCGTTTTTTAAGCAGATCAACCTCAAGGATGCAGGCAGTAACCCATGAACGAGAAAACCCCGCAAGCCCCATACTGTACCCTTATTAAATCGCTTAATGAAAAGGATTTCCTGACAACGATCAATCACCACATGCTGAGTTTTCTTGGTCGTGATCCGCAACGGGGCGGAAACAGGGATGTATATAAGGCTCTGGCGTACACCATCCGTGACTTTTTGATCGAGCGTTGGGTTGCAACGCAAAAGGGGTATTACGCGAAAAACAAGAAGCGGGTCTACTACCTGTCCTTGGAGTTTCTTATCGGGAGATCGTTGGGTAACAGCCTTATCAATCTCGGCTTTTATGATGAGATGGCCGGGGTTATGCAGGAGATGGGCTACGATCTCGAAGAAATCAGGGAGGAAGAGGAGGATGCCGCGCTCGGCAACGGCGGCCTTGGTCGGTTGGCCGCCTGTTTTCTTGATTCCCTGGCAACCTTGGGCGTTCCATCCTACGGCTATGGGATCCGCTACGAGTATGGCTTGTTTTATCAGCGCATCATTGACGGCTTCCAGGTGGAGTATCCTGATAACTGGCTGCGCTACGGCACCCCTTGGGAGTTTGAAAGGCCCCAGAATCTCTATCCGGTGAAATATTACGGCCGGGTGCAGCGCTACCGGAACAACAAGGGCGAGCTGCGTACCGAGTGGATCGAGACCGAAGAGATCATGGCCATGGCCTGTGATGTTCTGGTGCCTGGCTTTAACAATGACAATGTCATTAATATGCGTCTCTGGACGGCCAAGGCTTCCCGTGAGCTTGACCTTAGCTCGTTCAACCGGGGCGATTACATCTCGGCCGTGCAGGACAAGGTGCAGTCGGAAACGATTTCCAAGGTTCTCTATCCCTCGGATGATATTCGGCAGGGTCAGGAGCTGCGTCTGAAGCAGCAATACTTTTTCGTGGCCGCCACCTTTCAGGATATCCTCCGGCGGCACAAAAAAAAGCACAGTGATTTCGATTCGTTCACCGAAGAGATCGCGGTGCAGCTCAACGATACCCATCCGTCCATCGCCATTCCTGAATTCATGCGGCTTCTGGTGGACGAGGAGTCGGTTCCCTGGGAAAAGGCCTGGCAGATCTGCGTCGGCACCTTCGGCTACACCAATCACACCCTGATGCCTGAGGCCCTGGAGAGCTGGCCCGTGGAGCTGCTGGGCAAGGTGTTGCCCCGGCACCTTGAGATCATTTACGAGATCAATCGTCGATTCCTCGAAGAGGTTGCGGCCCGCTATCCGGGCAGGGACGATAAATTGCGCGACATGTCCATTATCGAAGAGGTGCCGGTGAAAAGGGTGCGCATGGCGTATCTGGCCATCGTGGGCAGTCATTCGGTCAATGGGGTGGCCGTACTCCACACCCATTTGCTGAAGACCAGGCTTTTTAAGGATTTCCACGAGTTTTATCCCGGTCGCTTTAATTGTAAAACCAACGGCATAACTCAACGGCGCTGGCTGCTCAAATGCAATCCCGGCATGGCCGGCCTGATCACCAGCACCATCGGCGGGGAATGGGTCACCAATCTCGACCATCTGCGGAATTTGGAACCCTATGCCGATCAGCCGAAGTTTCAAAAAAAATGGGCCAAGGTGAAAACGGAAAACAAAAAACGGTTGGCCGCGATCATCAAGGAGGAATGCGGGGTGGTGGTAAACCCCCACACCATGTTCGATGTTCAGGTGAAACGGCTCCACGAGTATAAGCGCCAGCTGCTCAATATCCTGCATGTCATCACGCTGTACCATCGGATCGCCAACGGGGAGGACACGGATTCTCCCGCGCGCACCGTCATTTTCGGGGGCAAGGCCGCGCCTTCGTATTTCAAGGCAAAACTGATCATCAAGCTGATCAATTCGGTGGCCGAGGTGGTCAACCAGGATTCACGGGTGGGAGATAGGCTCAAGGTGGTCTTTATCCCCAACTATGGCGTCTCTGTCGCCGAAAAGATTTTTCCGGCCTCCGACCTTTCCGAACAGATTTCCACTGCGGGTACCGAGGCATCCGGCACCGGCAACATGAAATTTTCTTTAAATGGCGCTCTTACCATAGGGACCCTTGACGGCGCCAATATCGAGATTCGTGATGAGGTCGGGGCCGAGAATATGTTCATCTTCGGCATGACCACGGAAGAGGTTGAGGCGGCCAAGCGAAATCCGCTCCGTAACGCCTTTGATGTATATCGTGACAACCCGGAGGTGAAGCGCACCCTGGATAGCATCCGCAGCGGCTATTTCAGCAGGGGCGACACCACTCTCTTTGCCCCCATCGTCGAGGGGTTGCTCAACCTCAACGACCCCTACCTGCTCCTCCTTGATCTGGAGGATTATCTCCGCTGCCAGAAGGAAGTGGGCGAGCTGTATCGCGATCAACCGAAATGGATTCGTAAATCCATCCTCAACGTGGCCCGGATGGGAAAATTTTCCAGCGACCGGACCATTCGGGAATATGCCCGTGAGATCTGGGGAATCCCGTTGGATTGATTTTTAGGCGCTACGAAAATCAGGAAAGGTTTCTTGGCTCGTAAGCTTTTTTCGTGTTCTTTCGTGGGGTTTGTGGTCGTCCGTTTTACAGCGATCAAGGGGTTTCCGGTCTCGGGCAAGACGGCGCTGTCCCCAAAATCCATTGACTTTTCGCCCTATTGTTGATAGCTAGCAGGATGATAAAAAAGCCGGGTTTCGCTTTCTTATCATCCTGTTTTGCAATCGGGCGCATACCGCAGCGCCATTCCCCGATACTGGTAAAAGCTATGAGCCAAGACAACCCCTCCTCTCGATTTCAGGCAAATGGCCTGGCGACCCTCATTGGCAGTCTGCCGGTTGCAGACCATCGGGAGGCGTTTTCCCTTATTTTTGAGCATACCCCCGATATTCCGTTGTGGCCGCAATTGCCGAGCAACCCCAAGGAGGGAATGCTCAGTCAGTTCAGCGAAGGGATGCCCGGTATTATCGAAGAGGCTGATCGCACCTGTTTTGATATCCGGACCGAGACCTTTGCCGATGAGATGCTCGCATATTTCGAGCACTATCTCGCCGCCCTCGACGACCCGACCCTTTTACCGGATTCGCCTTTTGCCGTGAGTCGGGACCGGGCCCAAGGCCTATTCGCCCTGGAGGAGGCAGTTGCCGGAAAAACCGTGGCCGCGGTCAAGGGGCAGATGACCGGCCCGTTTACCCTGCTTACCGGGCTCCACGACCGGGAAGGGAGAGCCGCTTATTATGAGCCTACCATCCGGGAAATGGTGGTGAAGGGACTTTCCCTTAAGGCTGCCTGGCAGGTGCGGCTTCTCGCGGTATCGCAGGCCCCGGTTATTCTTTTTATCGACGAGCCGGCCTTGGCCGGTCTTGGTTCCTCGGCTTTTCTCAGTGTTTCCCTGGATGAGCTTGGCCGGGATCTCAATGAGATTATCGGCGCGGCGCAGGCAGCGGGCGGGTTGGTGGGCATCCATGTTTGCGCCAACACGGACTGGGAATTTCTTTTGTCCACCTCCCTTGATATCGTCAGTTTTGACGCCTACGGTTTTTTCGACAAGCTTGTCGCTTGCAAGGATGCGCTGTACACCTTCCTGAACCGGGGCGGTATTATTGCCTGGGGGATCGTGCCCACCTCGGAAAAGGAATATATTGAACAGGAAACAGCGGAGTCCCTTCTGGCCCGTTGGGAGACGCAGGCCGCTCAGCTTGTCGGCGGCGGGAACGGCTCTTGGGATTACCAGAGACTGCTTCGCCGGACCTTGATAACCCCAAGCTGCGGAACCGGCTCCCTGTCTTTGCCCCACGCCAAAAAGGTGCTGGCCCTGACCAGGGATCTTTCCAAGCTGTTGCGTGATAAATATCTGTAGCGCAAACGCCGCAGGCAACTCCTTTATCCAACCACTATAAAAATTGAGTATTGAGCAATGGAAGAACTGAATCAGGTTTTAAAGCAACGCCGTCAAAAGGCCCAGGAACTCGCGGATCTGGGCGTTAACCTCTATGCCAACGATTTCAAGCCCGCCCACCGGATCAACGATATCCTGGCAAAAAACGACAATCCGGACGCCCCCCTGGAAGAGGGGATCAAATCAGTTGCCGGCCGGATCATGGCCTTGCGCAAGTTCGGCAAGGCTGCCTTTGTCCAGATCCAGGATGAAACCGGCCGGATTCAGGTGTATGTCAAGCGCGATGAGGTTGGGGTGGAGACCTACCAGATCTTCAAGAAACTTGATCTCGGGGATATCGTCGGTTTTGGCGGGACTCTGTTCCGTACCCAGACCGGAGAGCTCACCATAGACGCGGCAACCTTGAAGCCTGTCACCAAATCCCTGCGCCCCCTGCCGGAGAAGTTCCACGGCCTCACCGATGTGGAAACCAGGTATCGCCAGCGCTATGTCGATCTAATCATGAACCCGGAGGTGCGCGACACCTTTCGTAAACGTGTTGAGATCATCCGTCTGATCCGTGATTTTCTGGTAAACCGAGGCTTCATGGAGGTTGAAACCCCCATGATGCAACCCATTGCCGGTGGGGCCACGGCCAAGCCCTTCAAGACCCATCATAATGCTTTGGGCATGGATCTCTACCTGCGCATTGCCCCGGAGCTTTATCTGAAACGGTTGCTGGTGGGAGGGTTTGAAAAGGTCTTCGAGATCAATCGTAATTTCAGGAACGAAGGGCTTTCCACCCGGCATAATCCCGAATTCACCATGCTTGAGTTCTATCAGGCTTTTGCCACCTACGAGGATCTCATGGATCTCACCGAGGAGATGGTTTCCTACGTGGCCGCTGAGGTCACCGGTTCCATGGTCGTGAGCTACCAGGGCCAGGAGGTCGATCTTTCCCCGCCCTGGAAGCGCTATACCATGGATGAGGCGCTCATGGAGGTGGGCGGGGTTGATATGGCGGTGCTCGCCGACCCGGCTCTTACCCGTCGGTTTGCCATGGAAAAGGGTATCGCCCTTGAGCCGCTGGCAGGGCATGGCAAGGCCAAGACCGAACTGTTTGAGCTGCTGGTGGAAGAAAAATTGATCAATCCCACCTTCGTGACTCAGTATCCCACCGAGGTTTCGCCGCTGGCCCGCCGTAACGAGAAGAATCCCGAGGTCACTGATCGGTTTGAACTGTTCGTGACCGGTCGGGAAATAGCCAATGCCTTCAGCGAACTCAATGATCCCATCGACCAGAAACAGCGGTTGGAAAAACAGATTGACGAACGGGGCAATGACGAGGAAATCTTTCCCGAGATGGATGAGGACTTTGTCCGGGCCTTGGAATATGGGATGCCACCCGCTGCAGGTGAGGGAATCGGTATCGACCGTTTGGTTATGCTGCTTACCGACTCCGCCTCGATCCGTGATGTTATCCTTTTCCCGCATCTGCGCCCGGAGAGCAAGTAAGCCGCGTAACCGTCCGTCCAGGAGCACGGCATCTGCTTTGTCATCGGCCTGCTCGAGTGCAATAGCACACTTCGCAGGCCTCTTCCGCGCCTCTGCGGCGCTCCTGAACGGTTACAATTGTCTGGGTGCCGTATAAGTAAGAGAGGTAAATTGTGCAATTTGAATGGTTTGTCTGTCTGCGATATCTCAAGGCCAAGCGCAAACACGGCTTCATTTCGCTTATTTCGTTGATTTCCATTGCCGGAGTCATGGTCGGGGTTATGGCCCTTATCGTGGTTCTTGCCGTGATGACCGGCTTTACCTCCGAATTTCGAGATAAGATCCTGGGGATCAACTCCCATGTCGTGGTTCAGGATTTTACCGGGAATATAACAGGATACGAGGAGGTCGCGGCTAAGGTCCGTACGGTTGCAGGGGTAAGCGGGGTCACGCCCTATCTGTACAGCCAGGCCATGATTACCAGTGGCGAAGGCGGAACCGGCGCCGTGTTGCGCGGTCTTGATCCGGCCACCGCCCCCGGCGTACTCAGTCTGGAAAAGCATCTGCGCAATGGAAAAATCGCCGATCTCTCGTTCGGCCAGCCTGGCGCGGGCAAACCGCCGGGTATCATCCTGGGCAAGGAGCTTGCCGTCCAGTTGCATGTCGCCCTGCATGACCGGGTGCGGTTGATCTCGGCTGCGGGACCTCTTACGCCCATGGGCGTGATTCCCAAGGTCTCTACCTGTCAGGTCGTAGGGATTTTTGAAACCGGCATGTACGAGTATGATTCCGCCCTGGCTTATGTTTCCCTGGAAACGGCACAGCGATTCTTCGATCTGCCCGGCGCGGTGCATGGCTTGGAGGTGAAAACCACCGATCTCAATCAGGCGGATCAGATAGCCAGGCGGATTGAGCAGGCTCTGGGTCCGAATTTCTTCGCCAAGGATTGGATGCGGATGAACCGGAATATCTTTTCCGCCCTCGCCCTGGAAAAAACGGCTCTCTCGGTGATCATGGCCCTGGTGGTGATGGTCGCAGCCTTCAATATCGTCAGTACCCTGATCATGGTGGTCATGGAGAAGAATAAGGATATCGCCATCCTGAAATCCATGGGAGCCACTTCCGGCAGTATCATGCGGATTTTCATCTATGAGGGGTTGGTTATCGGTCTTGTCGGCACCTTGCTTGGGGTGCTTGGGGGGCTGGGCCTCTGCGCGATCCTGAGTCGCTATCAGTTCATCAAACTGCCTGACGTGTATCCGATTTCCACTCTGCCGGTGCTGGTCCTGCCTTCGGATGTCATCCTCATTGCCCTGTCGGCAACGGTTATTACCCTGGTCGCCACCCTGTATCCTTCCTGGCAGGCAGCCAAGGTCGATCCGGCCGTGGCCCTGCGATACGAATAGAGGAGTTTGTCCAATCATGCTCAATGGCGCACCAGAACAACCCTTCTTTTTTGAAGCGCGGGATATTTACAAGGAATACAGTACCCACGGCAGTCTGCAGGTGCTTGCCGGGGTAAACCTGCGGCTTGTCGCCGGGGAGATGGTCGCCGTGGTCGGCGCTTCCGGCACCGGGAAAACAACCCTGTTGCATATCCTGGGCGCCCTTGATCAGCCCAGCCGGGGTCAGCTTTTTTACCGTGGCGAAAATGTTTTTGAGAAAAATGCTGACCAGTTGGCCGTGTTTCGCAATCAGGCTGTTGGTTTTGTTTTTCAGTTTCACCACCTGCTCCCGGAGTTCAATGCCCTGGAAAACGTCTTGCTGCCCGGACTTATTGCCGGAAAAAAACGTTCGGAACTCGCCGGATATGCGGAATATCTTTTGGAGCGGGTCGGGGTATTGAATCGCTCCACCCACAAGGTGGGCGAGCTGTCCGGCGGCGAACAGCAGCGGGTTGCCCTGGCCCGGGCTTTGATCATGAAGCCTGCGGTTCTTCTGGCGGATGAACCAACCGGGAACCTTGATCCTAAAACCGGGCTCAAGGTTTTTGAACTTATCCGGGAGTTGAGCGAAACCCTGTCCCTGGCAACGGTCATGGTGACCCATAACCTTGATCTGTCACGGCGGATGAGCCGTTGTCTCACCTTGCGGGACGGGGGCTTGCACGAAACCCGGGATGAAAGCAAAGATTCTTGACAGTAGGGCCAATGCCTGATAATTCTGATAAACTAACTAGCAGATCGCCCGCCCGCCCCCTTATTTTGGGGCGGTCACTCAAGTCCCTTCACAGCGAAATCGAGAGTATGAAACAAGACAAGTCAGTCCGGCACCTATTGCGCTCCGGCGTTTTTTCTGGATCCATAAAAATGATCTTTACCGCCCTTGTCCTTGTTATGATGCAGGGCTTTCTGCCGTTGGCAGGTGAGGTCTTTGGCGCCGGCTACGAGCCGAATACCGTCATTGTCCCGCCCCTGATCAATGCCCCGTCAGGGGTTGATCAGCTTCTCGCCTTGAGCGACAAAACGTTGCTTGAGGTTGCGCAGAGCAAGGGGTTGGTTATGCTGCCCAGGGAAGAAGTACAACAGAAGATCGGTTATGCCCAGTGGCCCCCCAAGGCAGAGGCCCTGAAGCCTTTGATCACCTCTCCGGCGATCAACTATGTCGCGGTCGGCAGTATTACCAAGCTTGGGGAGCAGCTCAGTCTGGATTTTGTCCTTTATGACATTTTCGGCAATAATCCCCCCAAATTTTATTATCAGGTCAGCAATAACGAGACCGAGCTGCACAAATCCATGACCCAGATGGTCAACGATATTCTCTCCCATACGGGTCAGTATTTTCTTGTTCAGTCCATTGGTGTTGCCGGCAATGCCCGCATAGATTCCGGGGCGATCATGCGTCAGATAAAAAGTCAGGCAGGGGAGCGCTATGCCCCGGAACTTTTGCGGGCGGATCTGAAAAACATCTTTCAGATGGGGTATTTTGATGATGTGCAGATTCTTGTGAGCGATACGGAAAAAGGCAAGGAAGTCATCTTTCAGGTTACGGAAAAGGCAGTAATCGGCCAGGTTCTTATTAACGGAGAGAAGGAACTTGACGAAAAAGATGTGAAGGAAGTGGTGAGCGTTGCGGCCAATAGCATCATCAACACCAAGGAGGTGCAGGCCTCTGTTGAAAATATCCGTAAACTTTACAAGGATAAGGGGTTTTACCGGACCAACGTCGCAGCCAAACTCAACTATCCCACGCCGGATAAGGTGAATGTTACCTTTGACATCGAAGAAGGTGTCAAGATGTATATCAAGGACATTCGTTTTGTCGGCAACAAAGCTTTTACCGCGAAGGAATTGCGCAAGGAGATGACCACCTCTGAAAAAGGATTGCTCTCCTGGTTTACCGATTCCGGCAAGTTGAAACGCGATCTTTTGGAACAGGATCGCTCCCGGCTCGGCTCCTTGTATCACAACAGCGGTTACATCGAGGCCAGGATCAGCGAACCGGAAATAACCGATGAAGGCGACTGGCTGTATGTCACCTTTGATATTCAGGAGGGCGATCGTTACCGGGTCGGTACCATTGAAATCGAAGGGGACATCGTCGGCGATAAAAACGAGCTTTTCAGTCTGATCGAGTTGAGTAAAGAAAAGTTTTTCAGCCGCAAGATTTTGCGGGATGATGTATTGCGCCTTACGGACCGTTACGCGGAAAGCGGCTATGCCTTTGCCGAGGTGGAACCGAAGCTCAGCAAGAATGAAGAAGACAAACGCATGGATTTGTCCCTCAAGATTGCCCAGGGAACTTTGGTGCATATCAACCGGATCAACATCAAGGGGAACTCCAGAACCAGGGATAAGGTCATTCGGCGGGAAATGCAGGTCAAGGAGGGCGGGCTGCTTGATGCAAGTGCGGTCAGAAAGAGCAGCGAACGGTTGCAACGGCTTGATTTTTTTGAAGAGGTAAACGTAACCCCTCAACCGACCGTACAGGAAGACTTGATGGATGTCGTGGTCGATGTAAAGGAAAAGGCCACCGGCACCTTCAGTATCGGGGCGGGCTACAGCTCGGTGGACAATCTCATGTTCATGGGCGAGATCAGTGAAAATAACTTCCTCGGCAAAGGACAGCGCCTCTCCCTGCAAGCCAACCTGAGCTCCCGGAGCAATCGCTACAATTTCAGCTTTACCGAGCCCCATCTCAACGATACCAAGCTGTTGTTCGGCTACGATATCTACAACTGGTCCAGAAAATACGACGATTATACTAAAGAATCCACCGGCGCGGCCCTGCGTTTTGCCTACCCGGTCTGGAACAAGTGGACTCTCGGTTGGGGGTATGGCTATGATGATACAACCCTCAGCGATGTTTCCCCCTATGCCTCACAGATTATCCTTGATTCCATGCACATTGAGACCACAAGCTTTGTTCGGGTCGGTCTTTCCAAGGACACCAGGAATAAGCTCGCCGATGCTTCCAAGGGCTGGCTAACCACCTATTCCATCAAGCAGGCGGGCGGACCCTTGGGCGGGGATAGCGCCTTTACCAAGTACGAGGCCACCTCCGGTTGGTATTATCCCTTGTGGTGGGAAACAACCTTCCATCTTAAGGGTTCGATCGGCTATGTTGTTGAAAATGAAGAGAAAAAGCTGCCGGTTTATGAAAAGTTCTATCTGGGTGGACTCAATACCATCCGAGGTTTTGACAGCGGTAAGGTCAGTCCTCTGGAGTCAAATGCCGATGGCACTTATTCCAGGATCGGTGGAGAAAAAATGTGGTATGGCAACGTGGAATGGATCTTTCCCATTGTCAAGGAGATCGGCCTGAAAGGTTTGGTGTTCTTCGATCTGGGTAACGTCTACACCGATTCGCAAACCTGGGATGTTGCTGACCTTCGCTACAGTACCGGCCTTGGCTTCCGTTGGCTGTCGCCCATGGGTCCCCTGCGTCTTGAATGGGGTTATAACCTCGATCCGAAAGAAGGGGAAAAACAGGGGGTTTGGGATTTCAGCATTGGTGGGGCTTTTTAGGAGATGCCGGCACCTCGTATCGTGCCGCCTTATTTAGGCGGGTCCTTCTTCCCTCAGACAAGAAATGGACAATAGGCTGGCGGCCCTCTTCATCGAGGGCCGTTCCGTTAATATCATCGGCCTGCGGGGAAGCGCCCCAGCCTTTCATCTTGGCCGTACCGCCCGGCTCGGGCAGCGGCCCATTCTCTGTCTTGCGCCAAGTGAGACCGCAGCCCAGCATCTTGTTCAGGATCTTGCTCTTTTTGTCGACATACCCGTCCTGTATTTCCCCGGACATGAAATCCCTCCCTATACCCCGTTGTCGCCGGACAGCCGAACCGTGGCCGAGCGCCTTGCCGCCCTGTTTCAGATCCACAGCGCCGATAAGCCATTTATCCTGGTCATGTCCATCGAGGCCCTGCTGAGAAGGGTTCTTCCCCGTGCTTCCCTTGCAAATCTGGCCGAATTGGTCATGCGGGGAGAGGATACCGATCTGGAAGGGTTGGTTGCCTCCCTTACCGCCTGTGGGTACGATGGTGCTGCTTTGGTGCAATCAGTCGGCGAGTTCAGCCTGCGCGGCGGCATTCTGGATATTTTCCCCACCGGCTTTGAGATGCCCGTCCGTCTCGATTTTTGTGGTGACACTGTTGAGTCCATCCGCAAGTTTGATCCCATCAGCCAACGCTCGGTCGAAGAGCTGGAGGAGATCATTCTCCTGCCGGTAAGTGATGTTCTCTATCCTGCCGATGAGCAGGAGTTGCGTAAACTGGTCGATCGATTTAGGGCCTTTGCCGGGGATTTTTCCTGGGACGGTGAGCGGGTCAGGGTTATGGAGGATTGTCTCCAGAATCGCCTGCGTTTTCCCGGGATAGAATTTTTGCTGCCGTTGTTCTACGAAACTCCGTCGACAGTACTTGACTACTTGCCGGACGATACCATCGTCTTTTTCTCCTCGCCCCCCGCGATAGAGGAAAGTCTTGCCCTCTGCCGGGAAAGGATTGACGCTAATTTCGCCGCGGCCACCGCTGCCTGCCTGCCGGTCTTGCCGCCTGAACGGATATTTTTACCGGAAGGTGAATGGCTTGACCGGTTGACCCGTTTTCAGCGTGGGCGATTCTATGATTTTGCGCATCCGGATATGGAAGAGGGTGAAATCCTGGAGATTCCCTGTGGCAACCATGTTCTTCTCCGGCAACAACTTGAGCTGCAGCGCAAAAATCAGGGGATGATGCCCGAGTTGGCCAGGCAACTGCGTGTCTGGCTTGAAGCCGGGGATGCTGTCTTTCTTGCCTGTCGAACCAGACGGCATGCGGAGCATATGGCCGAATTGCTTCGGCAATACGATCTGCCGGTTGGCATTGCCGAAGCCCCGGTGTTGGATGCCGTTTCATCCAAACGTCAAATTATTCTCGTGGACTCGCCTCTTGCGGCAGGCTTTGATTTACCTGCCGCAAAGCTGCATTGGGTTTCGGAGGGCGAACTTTTCGGTGACCTTCGTCTGGGAGCAGGTAAAAAGAAAGTCGGGCAGCGAAACAGGCCGGCGGTGAGCTTTGAAGAGTTGAAGGTCGGCGATATCGTGGTCCACACGGCTCATGGCCTTGGCAGGTACGAAGGGTTGGTTAATATTGTCCTGGGCGGCATAGCCAACGATTTTTTTCAGCTGGTTTACCGCGACGAGGACAAGCTTTACGTGCCGGTGGATCAGCTCAAGGTGATCAGCAAGTATCAGGGGCTGACCGACAGCGAACCGAAACTTGACAAGCTGGGTGGTAAGGTCTGGCAGGCCCGACGGGAGAAGGTGAAGGAGGAGGTCTGGAAGGTGGCCCAGGATCTGTTGGGCTTGTACGCCAGGCGGGCCATGGTGGAGGGGCATGCCTTTTCGCCGCCGGACGAGTTGTTCCATGAAATGGAGGAGTCCTTTCCCTATGACGAGACCACCGGGCAGCTCAAGGCGATCAACGAGGTTCTCGACGATCTGACCGCGGCCCGGCCCATGGACCGCTTGGTCTGCGGGGATGTGGGCTACGGCAAGACTGAGGTTGCCATCCGGGCAGCCTTCAAGGTGGTTGCCGACAATTTCCAGGTTGCCATTTTGGTGCCGACCACGGTTCTGGCCGAGCAGCATGCCGCCACCTTCCGTGAACGGTTGCAGGGTTTTCCGGTGCGGGTGGAAAGCCTTACCCGTTTCCGCAGCCCTGGGGAGCAGAAGCAGATTGTTCAGGAGGTGCGCGAGGGGAGGGTTGATATTGTTGTCGGCACCCACCGGCTGTTGTCCCAGGATGTGGTCTTCAAGCGTCTCGGGCTCCTGATTATAGATGAAGAGCACCGTTTCGGCGTTTCCCATAAGGAAAAACTCAAGAAGCTCAAGAGCCAGGTCGATGTCCTTACCCTGACCGCCACCCCGATTCCCCGTACCCTGCAACTCTCCTTGCTCAGTATCCGGGATCTTTCCGTGATCAGCTCGCCGCCGGAGTTTCGGCGACCGGTGAAAACCTTTGTGGCCCGCGACGACGAACTGGTGATCAAGGAGGCCGTGGTCAGGGAGCTGCAACGGGGCGGACAGGTTTTTCTCGTCCATAACCGGGTCCACTCCATCCAGGAAATGGCGGCCAGGGTGCAGAAGCTTGTCCCTGAGGCCCGGCTGGCCGTGGCCCATGGCCAGATGCCGGGGAAGGCCCTTGAGGAGATCATGGTCCGCTTTGTCAAGCGGGAGATCGATGTGCTGGTCTGCACCACTATTATTGAGTCAGGTCTTGATATTCCCAATGCCAATACCATTGTCATCACCAGGGCTGACCGGCTCGGTCTGGCGGAAATCTATCAGCTGCGGGGCAGGGTTGGGCGGGGCCGTGAGCAGGCTTACGCCTATCTGTTGGTTCCCTCTCTGGACGGGTTGTCCAAGGATGCCCAGCAGCGTCTGCGTGCGCTCATGGATTACAATGAGCTTGGCGGGGGCTTCAAGCTGGCGATGAGTGACCTGCAGATCCGGGGGGGAGGCAATATCCTGGGGATTTCGCAAAGCGGAAATATTGCCGCGGTGGGATATGATCTGTATCTTGAGCTGCTGCAACAGACTGTTCTTGACTTGAAGCGAAAAGGCTCTGTTGCGGATCATGCCTCCGAGCAGATAGAGCCTGAGATCAATCTCAAGATTTCGGCTTTTCTCCCGGAACGGTATATCCCAGCGACAGAGCAGCGCTATATCGCCTACCGCCGTCTGAGCAACGCGGAGCAGGTGGAAGAGTTGATGGATCTTAAGGATGAATTTGCCGACCGGTACGGCCGACTTCCCCTGGAGGCGATCAACCTGTTTGAGGTTATGGCTCTGAAAACCTTGCTCAGGCGTCTGTGGATCAGCAAGCTGGAACAGGGGCCGGCAAATCTTGTTTTTTCCTTTCATGAAAAAACCCCGGTAACTCCGGAGAAGATTATGCTCCTGCTTGAAAAATACAAAAATAAGGCGCGCTTCACCCCCGAGGGTCGATTGATCGTTATGGTCGAATCTGGTGTCCTGGCGGAGAAAACACTTGAAAGTGCGCAAAAAATTCTTGCTTTGCTCGCGGAAGATGACATTTAAAAATGACTGTGGTAGGATTTATCGCCTATAAAGTTTTTTAAGATTAAAAAATATTTTCAAACGGTTATGAGAGAATCAGTGAAATTTTCCTTACGCATTTTATTTGCAATTTTGTCTCTTCTCGTTTTTTTTCAGCTGCCCGTTGCCCGGGCTGAGATGGTGGACCGCATCATTGCCATTGTCAATGATGATGTCATTACCTTCTCCGATCTCAATCGAGAAGGGGCTGCGTTGTTTCGCCGGATTACCCAGGAGGCTCCGCCGGACAAGGTTGAGGCCACCCTTTTGAAAGCCAGGGAAGAAATGCTTTCCAGTCTCATCGATAAGCTCATTGTGGAACAGCGAGCAAAGAAGATGGGGATTTCTGTGGGCAATACCGAGTTGGATGCCGCCATCAGTAAAATCATCGAGCGTAATAAGACTACTCCTGAAAAGTTCTGGCAGCAGCTTGCACTCATGGGTTCGAGCGAACAGGACTATCGTGAACGTATCAGAAGCCAGATGTTGCAGGACAGGCTGATCGACTATGAAATTCGTTCACGGGTTGTGGTGAATGAGGAGCGAATTCGTGAATTTTATGAAAAAAATTATGCTCAGAAAATGAAGGAAGAGGCCTATCATGTTTTGCAGATGGGTTTTACCTGGAAAGAAAATACTCAGGCGGCAAAGGATGATGCCAGGCTGCGGGCTGAAGAGGCTCGAAAGCAAGCACTTGCCGGCCAGGATTTTCGGACCCTGGCAGGTAAATCTTCCGATCTGCCTTCGGCCAAGGATGGAGGAGATATCGGAGTCTTCAAAAAAGAGGAAATGGCCGACTACATGAAAACAAGTATTCTCGGTCTGCAGGTGGGACAGATCAGCGCCGTTCAGGAGACACCTGTCGGGTATCAGTTCTTCAAGCTCCTTTCCAATTGTGGCGACGTGAATCTTCAGGCTTCGTACGAGTCAGTGAAAGAGCAGATCCGGCAGCGTTTGTATGAGGAGGCATTGAACAGCCAGTTCCAAAAATGGGTAAAAGAGCTTCGTGATCAGGCGTACATTAAAAAAATACTTTAGGGTCAGTTACGGAACACTATCGCCTGGCACGGCAGCGTCAGCGGTGCCGGTGACGTTTTAGCCTTTTAGTCAGTACAGTTTTTTATTGCAATGGTAATGGCTTATTCTTGTTTGACCAACAACCTCTGGCTAAGGGATGTCTCTTATGACCAATGATTCAACATCTGTTGATGAAGCAACCGGCCAATCTGCAGTTTATTCACGATCCGATGAAACCCTTGGCAGCTTTCTGAAAAGACATCGACAAAGTCAGGGGAAAAACCTTGAGGAAATTGCGGAGAAGACGCGTATTCATGCTTCCACTCTTCGTGCCATTGAGGAAGATAATCCCAAGGCCCTGCCGGCGGAGGTGTTTACCCGAGGTTTTATAAAAAATTATGCGCAGTATCTTGGGCTTAATCCCAATGAAGCCTTGGCTTGGTATATTGAGCAGAATAATGGTGAGGTCAGGCCAACGGAAAAAATCAATGTCCATGAGGTTCTTGCCGGCGAGGATTTGGCCGAGGTCCGGACTTTTCCGATGGGCCGTTTCATTGTTTTTTTTATTGTTGCCGGCCTACTTTTTCTTGCCGGATATCTCGTTCTTGATTTTTTGAATTCGTCTGCCCCGCCAGCCGATATTTCTACAAAAATAGAGACTCCTCAAGCCGTGGTTGAGCAACAAAATCCGCCGCTCCCACCAGTGATTGGCGAGCCGGGGACGGAAGAATCCGGCGCGGAGCAGGCATTGCCCGCGATGCAGGGGGGGGCAGAGGATCCGGCTCTTTCCCTGCCTGGGTCCGGTCCTGAAAAAACTGGGCAAGACGAAAAGAAGGCCCTGATCTTGCCGGAAAAGACCGGCCAGGCAGTGGACCCCTTGAAAGTTGATGGGGGGCCAGGGGCCGGGGTTAAAAAAAAAGCAGATGATGCAAAGCCCGTAATTGTTCCGCAGGCCACCAAGGAGAAGCCGGGACAGAACCAGGAGCATCCGGACGTGGCCAAGCCGACTTCTGCTCCGGCTGTTTCATCCGTGTCTTCAACGGTAAAAGCCCCTGGGAAGAATTATGTCCTGGAGGCGAAGTTCACCGCAACGACCTGGCTCTCCGTGCAGGTAGACAAGGAAAAGAAAAAGTCGGCCGTTTACCAGCCCGGGGATTATGCGGTCTGGCAGGCGGAAAAAAAGATTTCCCTTTTTATCGGGAATGCCGGAGGCGTCGTCTTTAGCCTAAACGGCAAGCCGGTCCCGTCCATCGGCAAGTCCATGGAAAGCGCCCGGGTTTCTTTTCCGGCTGAATAAGGCTCAGCGATAAGAGATGCACTTGCAGCAAAGCCTGGCCATCGTGCTCCAGGTTAAAGATCACGGTGATTCTGACAAGATTGTCACTGTGTACACCTTGGAGCATGGTAAAATCGTGCTCATCGCCAAGGGCGCCAAACGCAGCAAGAAGCGTTTTGTTAACAAGCTTGAATTATTTTCCCTGCTTGCCATCCATTTTGCCACAAGCCGTCACAGTTCGTTGATGCGTCTGGATCAGGCCGAGTTGCTTAACCCTTTCCCCGTGTTGCGGGAAAATTATGAGCTGTACGTCGCAGCCTCACTTCTCTGTGAACTGGTTCTGCATTGGACCAAGGAGCATGACAGTGATGAAGAGCTTTTTCGGGTGCTTGTCTGGGCACTGGAAAGGCTGTGCCTGGCGGGGGCGGCTGTCAACCGCACGATTATTTTCTTTCATGTCAAGATGCTGGATATCGTCGGGTATCGTCCTGATTTGACAGGCTGCCTGGATTGTCATGTCCTTGGTGCGTCTGGGGTTTTGTACCGTTTCAGCCCCTTACGCAACGGGTTGCTTTGCAGCCGATGCGAGCCAAACGCCACGGTAAGCGCCCAGCCACTTTCCATACAGACCATTCAATTGCTGCGCAGGGTTCAGGAGATGGATCAAAGCAAGCTGGACCGGCTCCATTTTTCCTTAACAGCCACGCGGGAGGCTATTGCCTTGCTGAAACGGTACGACCATCATCTGCTTCAGAGGGAGGTGCAATCCTGGAGTTTCCTAGGCTGAGTAACTGTTCAGAGCAACACCACCCTGCTTTGTCATCGGTCAGTTCATGTTCTCAATACTAACGGTTCTGGGTTGTCTGAAGCTCTTTCCCCTTGGGCTGGGCAGTTTATTCCGCCTTGATTTTCCGGAGGAGCCAGGCCATGTTTCGTCCCAGGTCACGCATGGTTTTCATGCCTTCCTCGTCGTTTGCCACCTCGCCTGGTTCTCTGCCGATACCGATGTTCCAGTAAGAGGAGCCCACCACGATCATCTGGCCGATCAGGAAAAAGGCATTGAGGGAGTTGAACACTTGATAGGCGCCGGCTCGCCGGACCGCAACCACCCCGGCGCCGGCTTTGCGTTTGAACAGGTCGCCGTTGGCCCGGGAAACCATGCCGCACCGCTCGATCAGGGCCTTCATTCCAGCGGAGACATCGGCGAAGTAGGTGGGGGAGCCCAGAAGAATGCCATCCGCCGCGATCATTTTGGCAAGACAATCGTTGATGATGTCTTTTTCCACGGCGCAACGATTGTCCTTGTTTTTGAAACATTGATAGCAGGCAATGCAGCCGGAGATCGGTTGGCCGGATAATTCCACCAGTTCCGTCTCAATCCCTTGAAGGGAAAGCTCTTCCAGGGTGGTATTCAACAACTTTGCGGTATTTCCGCCTTTGCGGGCGCTTCCGTTAAAAGCGACGACTTTCATGGCATCTCCTTCGTCATCTGTTTTTCTCCGCGAGGTCCGGGGGTATTTTGCGGTGATCATGATTGTGGTGTCATGATATTGTAATCGAGAATGGAAAAACCGGGAAGGATTTCGAAAAAAAACCCAGCCGAGGGAATCCCCGACTGGGTTTTATGGGAAAAACTACTTCCAGCAGTAGGACATTTCAGTTTCGGTCCGCCAGCTGTCCCAAAGATAAGCATCCTCCCGCTGTTGGGCGATTATTCGGAAGGCATGGCGCACTTGTTCTTCAAAGAAACTGCAGTAAGGGCTCGGCGCATTGATGTCGCCGGACACCTTGTAGATTTCGGCAGGGCATGGCGCCCCGCAGAAATGCCGAATGGCGCATCCTGCACAGGGTAGGATTTTTTCCACCTTCCTGTTGGTCACCTCTTGGAAGGGCTTGCTGGCGAGAATGTCGGCAGGATCATCACGGAAGATATTCCCTCCGGAAAACTCGTTCATGCCGATGAATTCGCTGCACGGCACCACCTCGCCGTCAGCGGAAACGGCAAAGAAGCAACGACCGCCTCCGCAGGGAGAGATGTCGCACATCAGTCTGCGGCCGGTCGGACCGATAACTCCCGCCAGAACATTGGCGAAGTTGGCGATGACAAGTTTTTTGCCGGTTTGTTCAAAAAGCTCAAAGGAGCGGTCCAGTGCCTTGAAGAAAGCCTCTGCCAGGACACGGTTGTCCGGTTTCAGGTCCATGCCGCCTTGGCGGGTGCAACGCACCGGATTGAACATGACCACCCGTACCCCCAGCCCGTGGTAGAAGTCCACCATTTCGGTCAGGGTATGCACGTTTGCTTGCGTAACAGTGGTTATGACATTGAGGGCCGGATAATCGACGAGTTTTTTGATCACCGAAACAACGGTGTCGAAGTATCCGTTCCCCTGCCAGTTTTTTCTGGTGCTGTTGGCAATTTCCGACGTGGGGGCATCCAGGGAAAGGCCAATGCCGACCCCGTGCGCTCTTAAAAAGCTGATTGCGCTGTCATCAAGCAAAGTGGCATTGGTCTGGATGCCGAAATGGAACTCATCTTTATATTTTGCAATTGCAGCAAACACGGCATCTCTTGCAACCATGGGCTCGCTGCCGTGAAAAATGAGCTGCGGTTTTACTCCCTCGGGCAAAACCTTTCGAAAATGCTGCAGTAATCGCTCAAGAGCGAGCATCAGCTTTTCCTCTCCCATGTCGATGCCGTTTTTGCGCATCTCTTCCGGGAGGTAGCAGTAGCTGCAGTTCAGGTTGCACCGTTCGGTGGGGTTCACATACGCGGCGGAGAGCTTCAATCCTGAGCGCAGGTGTTCCATTTCCGTGTGAAATTCCGACTCGCGGACTATGAAATCTTGGGTCATGGAGCCGGCCAAGGCATGGGGCAGGTCATCCCGGTCAACCAGGGCCCAGTAAGCCGTATCCGCCTCGACAACCGCAACCCGGTCGGGATCGCCTATCTCCAGCACGGAAAAATTTGGGCCATGGCCGGTGTTGGCGAAAATGGTCGCTGCTGTCTGTTTGTGTTTTTGTTCCATTACTTGCTGCCGTCCTCTTGTGTTGTCTTGGCGCTGGGGGCGAGCAGGATATAATGAGAAAGACCGGTGCCCTGGCCTATCAGGTTGCAACGCCGACGGTACGAAATGATCTCTTTCTGTGCTTTCATGGTGTTCTCCTTTTTATTGTTGAACTGCGTGCATGAAAAAACCCGGAGCAACCCCATTGGAGCCACTCCGGGTTCTGTTTCCATAAGAATCCCCAGACGAACAGCAGTACGCACTGTAGAAACAGAATCATCAGGTCTTCTGGCTTTCGGATCGTCTGCTGGTCTGCGGTCTTCCCCCCAATATTTAGTTCCGGGAGTGACCTGGGAATTCCCTGTGCTTACCAGCATCCCCGATTACAGCGGCGGGACCGCCACGGAATTACACCGTGTTCCGGGATGATGAAGTGTTTGTCTTTTTAATGAATAAACCATTTTTTTCCCTGCCTTGTCAAGTGGGGCTGTGCAGAATTATCAGGGGTAAAAAAGTGGTGCTCCGTCATCGTCGATGAAAGGGATTGTGCCGTAGGCCCCATGGGGGCAAAGCGTACTTTTCTCCATTTGTGTTTAAGGTCAATTGCCTATAAATCGGCTTAAAATCGCAAGCCGTCCTTGACTGTGATCCGAAAGTTGGTTATTTTTCCAGGTTAAAGCGAGAGTGGCGGAATTGGTAGACGCACTGGTCTTAGGAACCAGCGCCTTTGGTATGGGGGTTCGACTCCCCCCTCTCGCACCAACTGGAAGACAGCCCCGTCTCGATTGCCGGGGAGCAGAGAGATATCTTATCCATACCGTGAGGAGAGAACCTCGAAGACGTTCCTTCACTGTATGATTGTGTTGTTGAAAATGTTTGAAACAAGGAAGGTGTTGCATGCAGATCAATGTTGAAGATGTAAGTTCACTTACCAAAAAAATGACCATAACTCTGCCGGAAGCGCTGGTTGCCCAAGAGCTTGAGTCTGCTTATAAGAAACTGAACTCGGAAGTTTCACTGAAGGGATTTCGGAAGGGCAAGGTGCCCCGTCAGGTGTTGGAAAAAAATTATCGGCCGAAGGTTGAGTACGATTTGGCGGAGAAATTGATTCAGGACACCTATTTTGACGCGCTTGAGAAAAGCAAGATCGATGCGGTTGTGCACCCGGATATCCGTGAACAGAAATTTGCCGAGAACGGTACCTTTGTTTACACCGCCGAGGTGGACGTTCGGCCCCAGTTTGAGCTGGCTGAGTACAAGGGAATTGAAATCGAACAGACCGCACTTGAGGTGACGGACGAGGAGATTTCCCAGGAGCTTGAGGTGCTGCGCAAGCAGATGGCCCCCCTGCAGAGTCTTGAGGACCGCGCCATTGAGAAGGGGCACCTGACAGTGGTGGATTTTCAGGGATATCATAATGGCAACCCCATCAAGCAGGTGGTTGGACAAAATTATTCGGTTGATGTCGGGACCGGCCAGTATGGAAAAGAGTTTGAAGAAAAACTTATCGGCTTGAAAAAATCTGAGGAGGCTTCTCTGGAGATAGATTTCCCTGAAAATTTCGCCAATCCGATCCTGGCGGGCAAGAAGGTGGAATTCAAGATCAATGTTAAGGATGTCAAGGAGCGGGTATTGCCTGCGCTTGATGACGAATTCGCCAAGGAAGTAGGCGAGGAATTTGCCGACCTGGAATCGCTTAAAACCCATATCCGCGAAAAAAAGCTGAAGGTCAAAAAGGATGCCCAACGGGGTGATCTCACCGATAAGTTGATGAGGGCACTGATCGAAACCCATGATTTTGAGATTCCGCCTCGGCTGGTAGCGTATGAAATCGAGGCAATGATCAAAGAGCTTGAAAATAATCTGGAGCGGCAGGGGATGACTCTGGAGGCTGCCGGGTTCAATAGGGATGCCTTGGTCGAACAGTATAAGCTTGCGGCTCAGTCACGGGTCAAGGGTGATTTTCTTTTGAAGAAGGTGGCGGAAAAGGAAGGGCTTAAGCTGGAAAATGAAGATATCGACCAAGGGTTTAAGCGTATTTCTGAACAGTACAACATGCCGGTCAGCGAAGTGAAAAAATATTTTTCCAGCAGGGATGATCTGCTGCCCTTTATGGCGGAGTTGTTGAACGAAAAAATACTGAGTTTTCTGCTTGATGCAGCCAAGATTAAAATCGTGCCTGCTGCTGCCCAAGGTGAGAATCAGCCCCAGTAAGCCGTTGCAGTAAAATAAATCGTCACCGGATGATAGAGAAACGGCAGCAGTGATAACGGTGTAAGGTGCGGTAGCGAATTGGTCGGAAAACCATTGTTTCGGTGCCGCTCCTAAATTTTTGAAGGAGTATGTTTATGAACCTCGTTCCCATGGTTGTTGAGCAGAGTCCTCGCGGAGAGCGGGCCTATGATATCTATTCCCGGCTGCTGAAAGAGCGGATTATCTTTTTGGGTACGGCCATAAATGACGATATAGCCAATATAATTATCGCTCAGATTCTTTTTTTGGAAGCCGATGATCCGGATAAGGACATTACCTTTTATATCAATTCCCCCGGGGGAGTCGTGACGGCTGGTATGGCAATCTACGATACGATGCATTATGTGAAATGTGATATCGCTACCCTGTGCATGGGTCAGGCGGCCAGCATGGGCGCGGTGCTTCTCGCCGCAGGCACGGAGGGAAAACGTTATGCGCTGCCGAATTCCCGGATCATGCTGCACCAACCCATGGGTGGGTTTCAAGGGCAGGCCTCCGATATTGATATCCATGCCAAGGAGATTCTCCGGATGCGGCAGGCCTTGAATTCCATTCTGGCGCACCATACCAAGCAAAAGCTTAAGAAGATTCAGGTTGATACCGACCGGGATTTTTTCATGGGAGCCGAGGAAGCCAAGGCCTATGGCATAATTGACAAGGTCTTGGTGAAGCGGGCAAATCCTGATGAGGAGAGTGGGCATGGCAAAAGATCATAATGGTGAAGTGGAAGTAACCTGTTCCTTTTGCGGCAAAAGCCAGGATGAGGTCAAAAAGCTGATTGCCGGGCCGACGGTGTATATCTGCAACGAGTGCATCGACCTGTGCAATGAGATCGTCAGTGAGGATCGCCAGCAGGCGCTGGAATCGCAGTTTGAGGTTGCGACTCTTAAGCCCCAGGATATTAAGGCTCACCTTGATGAGTATGTTATCGGCCAGGAACAGGCCAAGAAGGTCCTTGCCGTTGCGGTGCATAATCATTACAAGCGGATAGAGGCCCACGGAAGCAAAGACGGCAGTGAGGTCGAGTTGCAGAAAAGCAATATTCTGCTGGTGGGCCCCACCGGCAGTGGAAAGACCCTGCTGGCCCAGACCTTGGCAAAAATCCTTAATGTTCCCTTTGCCATGGCCGATGCCACCACCTTGACCGAGGCGGGTTATGTCGGGGAAGATGTCGAAAATATCCTGGTCAATCTTCTTCAGGCCGCTGACCATGATATTCAGCGGGCCAGTCGCGGTATCATCTATATCGATGAAATCGATAAGATCGCTCGCAAGTCAGACAGTGCTTCCATCACCCGCGATGTCTCCGGTGAAGGGGTGCAGCAGGCATTATTGAAGATCATTGAAGGCACTATAGCCAGCATTCCCCCCAAGGGTGGACGCAAGCACCCGCAGCAGGAATATATAAAGATTGATACCACCAATATCCTCTTTATCTGCGGCGGGGCCTTTGTCGGGCTTGATGGGGTGATCAAACAGCGAACCGGGACCAAGTCCATGGGGTTTGGGGCTAAGGTTGTCGGCAAGCCGAAGAAGACGGTGGGTGATATTCTTGCTCAGGTCCAGGCGGAAGATCTGCTGCGTTTTGGCCTGATTCCTGAACTGGTTGGCCGTTTGCCGGTGGTGGCGACCATGGAGGAGCTGGATGAAGAGGATTTGGTCCGTGTTCTGCGTGTGCCAAAGAACGCGCTGACCAAACAGTATGAGCGGCTTTTTGCCTTTGACAATATTCGGCTGCGTTTTACCGAGGGGGCGCTCAAGGCCATTGCCCAGCAGGCGATCAAAAGAAAATCCGGAGCCCGTGGCTTGAGAACGGTCATGGAGCATGCCATGCTCGATATCATGTACGAATTGCCTTCCAAGGAAAACGTGCGGGAATGCGTCATCAGTGAGCAGGTTGTGCTCAACGGTGATTATCCTGTGATCTTGTACGATAACGAAGCCGAATCAAAGAAAAGTGCCTGAACAGGCGAGCAGTAACGCCCGCGGCGCTGCTTCGTTGCGGTCTGAGTGTCGTTTTTGCCGTTTACCCGGCATTATGTTTGCTTAAAACGGTTAACCCTTCAAGGTTATATTGAATATTATGCCTGAGTTTGATCCTGAACAGGAAGTTGCATATCCGATGATGCCTTTGCGGGACATCGTGATCTTTCCTCATATGGTGGCGCCGTTGGTGGTTGGCCGGGAGCGCTCCATAAAGGCCCTTGAAGATGCGATGGCCAAACGTTCCGAGATTTTTCTGGCAACGCAGAAAGACGCGTCCGAAGATGATCCGACCGAGGAGAGCGTGCATGTGGTGGGAACCGTTGCCACGGTCATGCAGTTGCTCCGTCTGCCGGATGGCACGATCAAGGCCCTAGTCGAAGGCAAAAGACGTGGCCGGATTATAAAGCACTTGCCAAATCCCGACTATTTTGTTGTGCAGCTTGAAAGCGAAGAGGCCGAGGACGAAGGTGGTCTTGAAGCAATCGCCTATGTGAGGGAGATTCAGGCAAGTTTCAAGGAGTATGTCAAATACAACAAAAAAGTGCCGGCCGAGGTTATCAAATCATTGGCCCGCATTGAAAGGCCCGCAAAATTTGTGGATGTTCTTGCCGCGCATCTGCCTCTGAATGTCCAGGAAAAACAGGGAATTCTTGATAATTTTTCTGTTGTTGGGCGGCTTGAGCAGGTGTTGGCCCTTATCCATAAGGAAATTGAGATCGCCGAGCTTGAAGAGGTTATTCGAGCCCGGGTGAAGAAAAAAATGGATAAGACGCAGAAGGACTATTTCCTTGCCGAGCAACTTCGCGCCATTCAGAAAGAGATGGGCAGCTCCGAGGACGCCTCTTCCGAGGTGGAAGCTCTCGATAAGGCGATACTGGAGAAGAACCTGCCCGAGGCGGCTCGAGCCAAACTGGAGCAGGAATTCAAAAAGTTGAAGATGATGCCGGCCATGTCTGCCGAGGCCACGGTGGTACGGAATTATATCGACTGCATACTCAGCCTTCCCTGGCGCGAAAAAACCGAAGAGAAGATCGATATCCGTGAGGCGGAGGAAATCCTCGCGCAGGATCACCATGGTCTGTTGAAACCCAAGGAGCGGATTCTTGAATACCTTGCCGTGCAGGCCCAGGTTGAGAAAATCAAGGGGCCGATTCTCTGTCTGGTTGGTCCGCCCGGAGTCGGGAAAACATCGCTGTGCAAGTCTCTGGCCCGTGCCATGGGTCGCAAGTTTGTCCGACTTTCCCTTGGTGGTGTCCGTGACGAAGCCGAAATCAGGGGGCACCGGCGGACTTATATCGGGGCCTTGCCGGGGAAGATTATTCAGTCCATGCAGAAGGCCAAGGTGGTGAACCCGGTTATCTGCCTTGATGAGGTGGACAAGATGAGTATGGACTTCAGGGGGGATCCTTCTTCCGCTCTGCTTGAGGTCCTTGACCCGGAGCAAAATGTCGCTTTTAACGATCATTATCTTGATCTCGATTATGACCTGTCCGGGGTTTTTTTCGTGACCACCGCCAATAATCTTCACGCAATCCCTGCCCCGCTTCAAGACAGGATGGAGGTTATCAAGCTCAACGGCTATACCGAAGAGGATAAGCTGAATATCGCCCAGGGTTTTCTGGTGCCGAAACAACTGGAGGCCAACGGTTTCGGGCGGGAGGATATTACCTTCAATGACGGCGCGATTCTAGAGATTATTCGGAGATATACCCGCGAGGCGGGGGTACGGAATCTCGAGCGCAGCATTGCCTCTGTTTGTCGCAAGGTGGCCAGGGATCGGCAAAAGAAAAAGACGGAGAAGCGATATCGGCTTAATGATACAGCTATTGCCAAATATTTGGGCGGTGTGAGGTATCGTTTCGGACTGGCCGAGGAAAGAGATAAAATTGGTCTCACCACCGGTTTGGCTTGGACCGAGGTGGGAGGGGAGTTGCTGCAGATCGAAACGGCCCTGATGCCAGGAAAAGGGAAGCTGACTGTGACCGGAAAGCTTGGCGATGTTATGCAGGAATCAGCCCAGGCAGCCTTGAGCTATGTGCGAACCCGGGCCTTGCAGCTTGGCCTGTTGCCGGATTTTTATCAGAAGCTTGATATTCATATCCACGTACCGGAAGGGGCCATCCCCAAGGATGGACCTTCTGCCGGGATTACCATGGCGACCTCAATGGTCTCCGCCTTGCTCAGGGTACCAGTGCGTCGGGATATCGCCATGACCGGTGAGATTACCCTGCGTGGCAGAGTGTTGCCCATTGGGGGGCTTACCGAAAAACTCCTTGCCGCACGACGGGGAAATATCAAACATGTTTTGATTCCACGGGAGAATGAAGCGGATCTTAACGAGATACCGGCGAAGATACTCAAGGGGCTTACCGTGGAGCTGGTTGAACATGTGGATGAAGTCCTGGCCAAGGCCTTGGTGCTTCAAGATGGGAGTACTCTTTTTAAGGAGATTCCTTTTGGTGGTTTTGGAGTGGAAGGTGTGCTTCCGTCAAACAATGTGGCTCATTAGCCGAGTGTTGAACGAGCCAGCCTTCCGCGCTTCTTTTATTTTTGGCTTTTGGTAAGTTTTTTTCTTGACGTATTATGGGCGCAAGGGTATATGTTGCCAGACTTCATGTGGGGCGAATAGCTCAGCTGGGAGAGCATCGGCCTTACAAGCCGAGGGTCACAGGTTCGATCCCTGTTTCGCCCACCACAAGAGGAGTGGTAGTTCAGTTGGTTAGAATACCGGCCTGTCACGCCGGGGGTCGCGGGTTCGAGCCCCGTCCACTCCGCCAAAAAAAAATTAAAGGGATTAGCCATTACAGCTAATCCCTTTTTTTTTTATCTGCAGGGTTAGATATTCGGTTTTCCTTGGAGCTAGTGCTTGACACCGTCTGTGTCCCGTGGGTAACATAAAAATTTTATGGTATGGTGTAAGCTGAAGATTTGGCTAAAGCATGGAGTGCTGGCAAGCAGTTGCGGTGAAGCGTTTTGCTGCACAAACACATGCAAGAGGAGTATATGACCCGTTACCTGGAAAGAATAGGAAGTAATACCCTGTGGTTTCTGGAAGATTTAGGCCGCATGGGCTCTTTTCTCGTTTTTGGTCTTGGCGGAGTTTTCAAAAGACCGTTTCGATTTTCTGCCATGGTACGACAGATCCGCTTGATCGGTGCCAATTCATTTTGGGTCATATTTTTTATAGCAGGGTTTACCGGCATGGTTCTTGGCTTACAGGGATATTATACCTTGCGTAAATTTGGCTCGGAAGGCGCGTTGGGATCAGCGGTTTCCCTGACTTTGATCCGTGAGCTTGGTCCGGTTTTGACCGCCTTGATGGTTACCGGGAGGGCCGGTTCGGCGATGTGTGCTGAAATCGGTATCATGCGCAATAGCGAACAGCTTGACGCCCTGGAATGTATGGCCATCGACCCTTTTCGTTATCTCATTACGCCAAAGTTTCTTGCCACGATTATCTCGGTTCCGATTCTAACACTTTTTTTTAATGTCATTGGGATCTTCGGCGGTTTTCTGGCAGGATGCGGCTTGTTGGGGGTCAATCCCGGGGCGTACTGGTCTGGCATGGAGCAAAGTGTCGTGAATCAGGATATAAACATGGGCATTATAAAGTCGTTTGTCTTTGCCCTGCTGATCGTCTGGGTATGTGCGGGGCGTGGGTATTTTGTGCACATTATCCGTGGAGCCGGTTTTGGCGCTGAAGGGGTGAGCAAGGTCACAACGCAGGCTGTTGTCCTTTCGTCCATTGCGATCCTTGTCTGGGATTATTTGCTCACGGCGATACTGCTATGAGTCAGGCTGTCATAGAGTTCAAGGATGTCGTAAAATCCTTTGGTCAGCAGACCATTCTTGACAGGGTGAATCTGACGATCAATGCCGGGAAAACTACGGTTATCGCCGGCCCCAGTGGTCAGGGGAAAAGCGTGACCATGAAGCTCATTCTTGGGCTTTTGCGGCCAGATTCCGGGCAGATTCTGGTGGGGGGGCAAGATATTTCCAGGATGCGTTCCAAGGCACTGAACGGGATTCGGACAAAATTCGGGGTGCTTTTTCAAGGATCGGCGCTGCTCGATTCCTTGAGTGTTTTTGAGAATGTGGCCTTGCCTCTTGAAGAGCGGACAAGATTAGTTGGCGAGGAGATCAGGGAGCAGGTGCTTGCCATTTTGGCGCAACTTGGCCTCACCGGGCATGAGGATAAATATCCGGCTCAGTTGAGCGGTGGCATGAGAAAAAGGGTGGGACTCGCCAGGGCTTTAATGCTTCATCCTGAAATCATGCTGTTTGATGAGCCGACTACGGGTCTTGATCCTGAAAAATCCCTGGAGATTTACCATCTTTTTCTGGAGACGCAGAAAAAGTTCGGATATACGTCAATTATCGTAAGTCACGATATCCCTAAAATCTTTAATTTGGCTGATCAGGTTATTTTGGTCAATAAGGGCAAGTTCACCACCTTCGCCAGCCCTGAAGATATTCAACAGAGTGACCTTCCTGAGATTCAGGCCTTTGTGCAGAACACCATGGGGAATATTTATTTAAGCAGGGAGATGGAATAACGGCTTATGAAGAAGAAAAATTTTGATGCGATTGTCGGTCTTTTTGTTTTGGCAGGTTTTCTCTCTTTTGCTTATCTCTCTATGCAATTAGGAGAGTTTTCCGTGTTTTCCATGGAAAAGACTTATTCTGTGCAGGCGAAGTTTTCCAATGTTTCAGGTCTTAAACGCGGAGCCCTTGTTGAGATGGCCGGGGTTAATGTGGGTAAGGTAAGCAGTATTTCATTGGGGGAAAATGATCAGGCCCAGGTGCAGCTTCAGATTAATAACGGGGTTAAGATTACCGATGATGCCATCGCTTCAATTAAAACCCAGGGAATTATCGGTGATAAATATATCAAAATTAGCCAGGGTGGCTCGGAAGAATTGCTGGTTGATGGCGGGGTTATTAGTGAAACAGAGTCTGCTGTTGATTTAGAGGAGCTGGTAAGCAAATATATTTTCGGTAAGGTCTGAAGTCACCATCTCTCGGTTCGGCAACGGTTTTTCTTTTTAATTTCTTTGAAAAATACCGGAGTGTCTGTCAGATATATTAATGTATACTGTGTTATGTATAGCATCATCTGTTTGTGTGTCCTGTTCCGTTCGGTATAGCGACATAAGCTCTTCGGCCAGCCTTTTCCAAATTTGGTTACAGAGGACCAACCATGAAAAATCATGACAGTTTTCCCCTTAAACTCTGGAGGATATGTTTCTGTTGTCTGGCAATCTGGTTAGGGTCAATAACCTTCGCCATGGGGCAGGGCGTTGTTGCTGATGATGAGCCGTCTTTTGGAGAGGAGCGGGACATCGGTATTGCATCGGACCCTTTGGAACCGGTCAATCGGGTTTTCTTTCATTTTAATGACAAGCTTTATTTTTGGGTGGTTAAGCCGGTAGCCCAGGGATATTCTTATGTAATCGCTGAAGACGTGCGTATGTGTGTGCGGAGTTTTTTGAAAAATCTCCTTGCTCCGGTTCGGATTGTCAACAATCTCCTGCAGGGAAAAGTTGCGAACAGTGGGGTTGAAGCCGCACGTTTTGTTATCAATTCCACCCTCGGTATTGCTGGTCTGGCTGATCCTGCCAAAAACGAGTTCGGACTCTCTGCCAAGGATGAAGATCTGGGGCAAACCTTTGGGGTGTACGGATTTGGAGAAGGGGTCTATATCTGCTGGCCTTTCTTTGGCCCTTCGAATGTGCGTGATACAATTGGTCTCGCCGGTGATTTTTTCTTGAGCCCTGTATCCTATCTTGCTATGTCGGATACTGGGGCTGGGGTGGCTGTTGAAGCAGGCAGGGAGGTGAATAACACCTCGCTTACCTTGGGTGATTACGAAGATTTCAAGGACTCCGCAATTGATCCGTATATTGCCTTGCGCGATGCATACCGTCAGTATCGTCAAAAGAAAATACGTGATGTTGCCGTGGGCGGTGATTCTGTGTACATTTCTTCAGCCGACACGGTTGAAAAAACATATGCTCAGGAAATGCCTGGGCCGGCTTCTTCGGAATTGGACACCGCCCCGGTTTCTGGTGACGATTATTTTGTCCAGGTCGGCACCTCTGTTGATTCCGAACGGGTTTTGGATATGCGGCAAACCTTGCTTGCCATGAATACTGAAGCGGTTGTTAGAGTGTATGACCGGGGAGGGTATAACTATTACGCTTTGCTTGTGCCTGCCGGGAATAAGTTTGATCTGGCCAAGCAGGAAGAGCAAAAACTTTACGCCGCTGGATTCAGCGAAGCCAGGGTTGTTCAGTAATCTTGTTGCGTTATGGATTGATTGTAGAGGAAAAAATGAAAAAAAGTAATAACTGGTATCTTGGTTTTTTTTCGGTAATTGTGCTGACGATCGCTATTTCTGTTTTGTATCAAGGGGGGGCCTGTGCAGCGGCAACTGATCCTGCTGTTTTCATAAAGGATGCCGTTGACGAAATTATTTCGATTCTTCAGGATGAAAAGCTTGCTGTTCCGGCTCGCAGGGCGGAGAGGAAGAATCGCGTGGTGACTATTGTCGAGAAGAAATTTGATTTTCGAGAAATGTCCATGCGGGCATTGGCTAGTCATTGGAAGGATAGGACTCCTCAAGAACAGGACCGATTTGTTTCTTTGTTTAAGAGGCTGTTGGAAAACACATACATAGCGAAGATTGAAACCTATTCCGGTGAAAAAGTTGTCTTTAAGAAAACTGCCGTACAGGGGAATAAGGCCATCGTTTATAGTGACTTGATCCGGAAGAATGTGGAAACCCCGGTTAATTATAAGCTCAAGAGCAATGATGACCGTTGGGTGGTTTATGATGTCGAGGTAGAGGGTGTGAGCCTGGTGAATAATTATCGGACCCAGTTTGCCAGTATTATGAGTAAGGAGGATTTTGCCGGACTTATTGCCAAGCTGGAAGAGAAGGTCCATAAGGGGGCTGCGGAATAAACGTAAATGGATAATGCCAAAGATGTACTTTTTGGGAGATACAGTCCTGAAGAGTTGCATGATATATTTTCTTTTTTATCCGCGGAAGAGATGGGCGAGTTATTTGCCTATCTTGAGTTGCGAGTTTGGCAACCTTCGGAAATTTTGATGAAAAACGGTGACCCCGGAGATTTTATGGGGTTTCTGGTCGAGGGGAGGCTTGCCGTCAAGATGGAGACGATATTCCCCGGTAAATATATCCTTGTTGCCATGCTTGAGCGTGGAAGTCTTGTCGGTGAGATTTCCGTTGTTGAAGGGTGGCGTCGTCATGCCACTGTTATTGCCATGGAAAAAAGTCATCTTTTGATCCTCTCTCAAGCAAACATGGAGCTGATGCTGAGGCAGTCACCTGCCCTTGGGCTGAAACTTTTCCGGCGCATTATTCATGTTCTTGGTCACCGTCTTTGCAAGGCGAGCGAACGTCTCTCCGGGCTGTTGTAACCTCTCGTAATTCCTTTTTTCATGGTTTGAGTTTATGCTTGCCGATGAATCGGTTGTGCATGGGCATCAATGATAGGAATGCCCAGCGGTGATTTTGCTTGACAACTGGCTGCGTTTATCTATATTGATCTGTTCCATTTTTTGCATTGTGAACAGGTGAAGTGTGCGGATCAAGTTAGATGAAATACCAGCGAGTGGCCTTTTTTTTAGGGTTGACGATGATTCTTGGGTTTCTGCCAACGATTTCGTCTGCCAAGGCCCGGTGCAGGCTACGGTTTCCCTGGGAAAAGATGGGGGAAGGATTCTGCTTGCGGGCACCTTGCATCTTACCATAGTTCTAGAGTGCGATCGGTGCCTTGATTCTTTTACATATATCGTGGATGAAGAGTTTGAGGTTGTTTTTGAGCTGCTTGCCAAAGAGGAAGAGGCGAGTGTCGCCTCTGACCACTTTTGCAAAGGCAGTGAGTTGGATGTTGAGTTTCTTGCTGAGCCGGTTGTTGACATCTTCTCTGTACTGGCGCAGCAGTTATATCTTGCTTTGCCTGATAAAAAATTATGTTGCGATAACTGTTTGGGGCTGTGTCCGGAGTGCGGGGCGAACCTGAATCGTTTTTCGTGTAATTGCGCCAGAGGTTCAGGTGCATCCCCTTTCAATGTTTTGGCAAAATTGAAGGTGCATTAGATCTTGAATCCCCCCCGGAATGATCTTCGCTGAGATGCGTCGGACATTGCCAAGCGATTTTTTGTCAGCAAGTTGAACATGCTTTTTTGTTAAGTGCTTTTGAGCACAAACTGTGTTGTTTGTTTTGAGCCTGTTGAGTTTTTTTGAGAAACCCGTTACAGACAAGAAGCTGTAACCGAGATCTTTCCAATTGGAGGAAAAGTAATGGCATTACCGAAAAGAAGACATTCCCATGCACGTACCAGAATACGTCGTTCCCACGATGCTCTGTGTGGCGTAACCGTTTCCACTTGTTCTGAATGTGGCGAGCCGAAGCTGCCGCATCGTCTTTGTCCTGGTTGCGGGTCGTATAAGGGCCGTACTGTTGTTAAGTTGACCGCAGAGTAATAGAGTTACGCCATGGCGTTACATATTGCCTTGGATGCCATGGGCGGGGACAAGGGTCCTGAAGAACTGGTCTCCGGGGCTGTTATGGCGGTGCGAGAATATGACCTTGAGATCAGCCTGGTTGGTGATCAGGTCCGGCTCGGGAGTATCCTGGCAACCCACGGGCATCCTTCATCTCGAATTCATCTGGTGCATGCCTCCCAGGTTGTTGGCATGGATGAATCCCCCTTTGACGCCATCCGCAGGAAAAAAGATTCCTCAATCATGAAGGCCTTTGCCCTTCACAAGGAGGGCCTGGTTGAGGCTGTTGTCAGCGCCGGAAATTCCGGGGCGACACTGGCTGCAGCCATCAAGTCGCTTGGCCGGCTTGAAAATGTTGCTCGTCCTGGAATTGCCGGGATTTTTCCCACCTTGAAAGGTCCGGTGGTAATGATGGATGTCGGGGCAAATGTTGATTGCCGCTCCCTGCATCTCTTTCAGTTCGGAGTGATGGCCGCTGCTTTTTCTCAGGTGCTCTTCGGTCTGGATCGACCCCGTGTCGGTTTGCTCAGCATCGGGGAAGAGGGGGGGAAGGGCAATGCCTTGGTGAAAAAATCCCACGAACTTTTTCAGCAAAGCTCCTTGAATTACATCGGGAATGTTGAAGGCCGCGATACCTTTCAGGGAGATGTTGACGTCATGGTTTGCGATGGGTTTGTCGGCAATGTTTGCCTGAAACTCAGCGAAGGGTTGGCCGAGGCGGTCATGGGGATGCTGGGTGAGGAGATTTCGAAAAGTTTCAAGGCAAAGCTCGGCTATTTGCTTGCCAAGGATGCTTTTGTTTCCTTCAAAAAACGGGTTGATTATGCCGAGTATGGCGGTGCACCATTGCTGGGAATACGCGGCAACGCCATTATTTGTCATGGGCGATCAAGTGCCGTGGCGATCAAAAATGCCATTCGGGTTGCCTCTGAAATGGCCCGCAACAAGGTCAATGACCGAATTCTCGAACTTTTGTCCCTTGATCATATCCTTGTCCAACAGGATGATTCCCTCGCGGCTGAAGCCGCAGTTGCCGGAGTAGCTCCATGAGCGGGGCGGTTATCATCGGTACGGGTTCCTGTTTGCCGGAAAGGATCCTCACCAATGAGGACTTGGCAAAGATGGTTGATACCTCCGATGAGTGGATCACCACGAGGACCGGCATCAAGACCCGACATATTGCCGGAGCCGGTGAGGAAACTTCCAATTTGGCCAGCGTGGCGTCCCGTCGTGCCCTGGACATGGCTGGTGTGACTCCGGCCGAGGTTGATATGATCGTCCTCGGGACGATCTCCTGTGAAAAGGCCATGCCGTCCTGCGCCTGTCTTGTGCAGAAGGAGCTGGGGGCGGTCAACGCTTTTGCCTTTGATGTCAACGCCGCTTGTTCCGGCTTTCTCTATGGGCTTGATATTGCGGATAAATATATCCGCCACAACCCGGAGATGAAAATATTGGTGATCGGTGCGGAAAACCTTTCTTCACGGACCAACTGGCAGGATCGAAATACCTGTGTGCTTTTCGGTGATGGTGCCGGGGCCTGTCTGGTGACCGGCAACGATCAGGGTCGAGGCATCTTGGCGAGTAAGCTTTATGCGGATGGTCGGTTGTGGGAATTGCTCCATATGGATAATGCTCCCAGCCTGAACCCGGCCCTCTCGCCCCAGCACAGTGACGGCCCCTTCATCAAAATGGTGGGGAAGGATGTTTTTCGTTACGCGGTTCGGGCCATGGCGGAGGCCATTACCGCCGTTCTTGAAAAAGAAGGTCTTGGTATCGCTGACATCTCTCTGGTAGTGCCCCATCAGGCCAATATCCGTATCCTGAAAAGCCTGGCGGATCTCCTCGGTGTTCCTCTTGAAAAAATCTATATTAATGTGCACAAATATGGTAATACATCGGCGGCGACCGTGCCGATTGCCATGGACGAAGCGAACCGGGAAGGCCGATTGCAGAAGGGAGATCTCCTTCTTATTTGCACTTTTGGCGGTGGTTTTACCTGGGGTGCAGCGCTGGTCAGGTGGTAAGCACGCTTGGTGCGCCGTTACTTAACCGCATATCAAAGTAATTGAGCTACAAGGGGGCATAGTGGATTATTTCTTGAGCGAAGAGCAGCAGATGATTGTCGATGTTGCTCGGCAGATTACCGATGAAATGATTATTCCGCAAAGGTCGGAATTGGATGAAACCGAAGAATATCCACGTGATATCTTGACCTCTATTGCCAAGGCCGATTTGTATGGTCTGTATATCCCCGAAGAATATGGCGGATTGGGCGGTGGGTGTTTTGAGATGGCTCTGGCCCTTGAGCAGTTTGCCCGCGGCTGTACCGGAGTGGCTACCGCCTTTGCCGCCAGTGCATTGGGCGCCTACCCGATTCTTATTTCCGGCAGCGATGAGCTGAAACAAAAATATATGCCTCTCATTGCCAGCGGCGAAAAGCTGGCGGCCTTTGCTCTTACCGAGGCCAATGCCGGCAGCGATGCCTCCGGCATCCAGACCACCGCCGTGCTCGATGGAGATGAATGGGTACTGAACGGCACCAAGCAGTGGATTACCAATGCCGGTGAGGCCCAGATCTATACGGTGATTGCCATCACCGACAAAAGTAAGGGCCCCCGTGGCGCCACCATGTTCGTGGTCGAGGATACCGACCCTGGTTTTACATACGGGGTTAAGGAGAAGAAGCTGGGCATCCGCTGTTCTTCCACCCGGGAACTGATCTTCAAGGATTGTCGTATCCCCAAGGACAGGGTCATTGGCCGGGTCGGTATGGGCTTTATCACTGTGATGAAGACCCTGGATCAGTCCCGTCCGGGTATTGCGATCCTCGGTGTAGGTCTGGGGCAGGGCGCCCTGGATGAGGCGGTGACCTATGCCAAGCAGCGTGTTCAGTTCGGCAAGCCAATTATTTCCTTTCAGGCGGTGCAGCATATTCTGGCTGATATGGCCATCCAGGTCGAGGCAGGACGTGCTCTGGTATACTCTGCGGCCAAGCATATCGACGCCCATAAAAATGATATGTCCAAAGCATCTTCCATGTGCAAGGTATTTGCCACCGACATGGCGATGAAGGTTGCCACCGATGCGGTACAGGTTCTGGCCGGCTATGGATATATGCGCGATTACCCGGTGGAAAAGATGATGCGTGATGCCAAGATTCTTCAGATCTATGAGGGCACCAATCAGATCCAGCGTAATGTTATTGGTCAGGAACTCAACAAGGAGTATATGAGGTCCTAATGAAGATCATCGTTTGCGTAAAACAGGTTCCCGACGCCAAGGATGTTCGCTTGGATCCCAAAACCAACACCCTTGCCCGGGAAGGCGTGCAATCCATTATGAACCCGTATGATCGTCATGCCCTTGAGGAAGCGGTTCGCCTGAAGGAAAAGCACGGCGGTACAGTGACGGTTCTCAGTATGGGACCTCCCCAGGCAGAGGAGATGTTGCGCGAGGCTGTCTCCTGCGGGGCGGATGAGGCGGTTCTTGTCTCGGATCGTGCTTTTGCCGGAGCTGATACCTGGGCGACAACCTATACCCTTGCCATGGCCATTAAGAAGATCGACGATTTTGATCTTATCCTCTGCGGCAAGCAGGCCATCGATGGGGATACTGCTCAGGTGGGCCCCGGTCTGGCAGAGCGTCTTGATATTCCTTTTGTCGCTTATGTGCGGAAGATCAACGACTGTACCGCTAATACCATCCGGGCAGAACGTCTCATGGATGACGGTTACGACTTGCTTGAGATCCCGTTGCCCGCTTTATTCACCGTGGTCAAAGAGATCAATGAGCCAAGGATTCCTTCCCTCAAGGGGAAGATGAAGGCGAAAAAGATCGATATCACCAAACTGACTGCGGTGGATATCGAGGCAGATCCGGAGCAGTTGGGGCTCAAAGGTTCCACCACCCAGGTGGTCAAGGTATTCTCTCCGGAACTGAAAGGGGCGCGGGCCATGCTTGGCGGGACTGCCACTGAGCAGGTTGCCCAGCTGTATGAAAAAATGTCGCCTCTCTTGTAGGTGTTAGTCGCCGTTACGAAATATCTATTTGTTTTTTGGTCATTTTGTTAAGGCACTTTGTGCCGGGATAAGATTTTTTTGATCTTTCGATTATATTAAACAACGGCTCAGACGAACGGAATTCCCTATGTTACGCATTGATATAGAAGCCTGTATTGGTTGTGGTATCTGTGAAAGTACCTGTACCTTCGGGGCAATCAAGGTTGAAGGCGGACAGGCCGTGGTCGGCGATACCTGTACCCTGTGCGGCAGTTGCGTGGATGTCTGCGAGGTCGGTGCTCTTTCCATTGATAGAGAGGAAAAGGCAATCAAGGGCAACCTGTCCGACTGGTCCGGCGTTTGGGTTTACGCGGAATGCCGGCACGGCCGGATCGCTCCCGTAGCCCTGGAATTGCTTGGGGCAGGGCGTAAGCTGGCTGAAAAAAGAGGGGTTTCCCTTTCCGCTGTTCTACTTGGCTCGAAACTTGAGGGTATGGCCGAAGATCTTGTTGCTTACGGTGCCGACAAGGTTTTTGTTGTCGATGATCCGGCTCTGGCCTCTTTTACCGATGACGCCTATGGCAATGCTTTGAGTGCGCTGGCAAAGAAGCACAAGCCGGAAATTATTCTTGCCGGTGCTACGGCCATCGGCAGATCTTTTATCCCTCGGGTTGCCACCACACTGGCCACAGGCCTCACCGCCGATTGTACTGATCTGTCGATTCGCGATGAAGACGGCGCACTGCTCCAGACCCGTCCGGCCTTTGGCGGCAACATCATGGCCACCATTGTCTGCCCCCATACCCGCCCACAGATATCCACGGTGCGGCCGCTGGTGATGAAGCCCCTTGCCAGGGATGCTGGGCGCAAGGGGGAAATTGTCGTCGTAAATCTGGATACTGCCATGCTCAAGCCCCGCGTCAAGGTGCTTGATTCGGTGGTTGAAGACCTTGACCGGGTGAACCTCAGCGAGGCCGATATTGTCGTCGCCGGTGGTCGGGGTTTGGAAAACGAGAAGGGGTTCGCCATGATCCGGGAACTGGCCGATGTCTTGGGCGGGGCGGTTGCCGCTTCCCGGGCGGCGGTGGACAGCGGTTGGATTCCCTATCCGCATCAGGTAGGGCAGACCGGTAAAACCGTGGCTCCCAAAATTTATATCGCCTGTGGGATTTCCGGAGCTATCCAGCATCTGGTAGGGATGCAGTCTGCCGATACCATTATCGCCATTAATCGTGACGCCGATGCTCCGATCTTTGACGTGGCCACTTATGGCATTGTCGGTGATGTCTTTGAAATCGTGCCCAAGCTTATTGAGAAATTCAAGGAAAGGAAAAGCTCATGACTCTGAGCGGAAAAATTGCCGTAGTTACCGGGGGAAGCCGAGGTATTGGTCGGGCTATCTGTCAACGCTTGTCGGCATTGGGCGCCACGGTCATAGTCAATTATGTGAGTAATCCCGCGGCTGCGGAAGAGACGGTGCAGAGTATTCGGAGTGCTGGTGGCAAGGCCGAACCGGTCCAGTTCAATGTTGCGGTTGCCGCGGAGATTGAAGCTGCTTTCAAGAATATTATCGAGACGCATGGCCGGGTGGATATCCTGGTCAATAATGCCGGTATCACCCGTGACGGTCTGCTCATGAAGATGAAGGATGAGCAGTGGGACGAGGTGCTTAATACCAATCTCAAGGGCGTTTTTCTCTGCACCAAGGCGGTGAGCCGGACGATGATGAAACAGCGCTGGGGCCGGATTATCAACATTACCTCGGTGATAGGTTTTGCTGGAAACGCCGGGCAGGCCAATTATGCTGCCGCCAAGGCAGGGATTGTCGGTTTCACCAAATCCGTGGCCAAGGAGCTTGCCTCCCGCGGAATCACGGTAAACGGAGTAGCTCCCGGCTATATTGTCACCGACATGACCCGGGATCTTTCCGAAGAAGTAACCAATACGATCAAGAATGAGATCCCCATGGGGGTCTTGGGTGAGGCAGAGGACATTGCCGGGGCTGTTGCCTATCTGGCCTCTGACGATGCGCGCTATGTGACAGGGCAATTTATCCATGTCAATGGTGGCATGTTCATGTGATATATTGTAAAAGCAAATTTTGTCGGTCTCGTAAAAAGGGACCGATGGTCCAAGGTTCGTGCCAAAAATAAAGAGTTACAAGATGACCACAGTTGTAATCGTGCCTTTTTGCGATTTCAACTAATCTTGGTAAGATGTTACCGTAAACTAGGAAGGAGAAAAAAATGTCTGTACAGGAAAAACTCATTGATATCATTGCCGAGCAGCTGAGTGTTGATAAAGAAAAGGTCGTACCGGGTGCCTCTTTCATTGATGATTTGGGCGCTGACTCCCTCGATCTGGTTGAGCTTATCATGGCCATGGAAGAGGCATTTGATATTGAGATTGCCGATGATGTTGCTGAAAAGATCACCACCGTGCAGCACGCCATCGATCATGTCAACAAGGTTGCCGGTTGATCCAGGTAGTTTTTGTCGTCAGCAGTTAAATTGCGGGAACATCTGAGGGCTGATCTTGGTGGGATTTTGACCTGCCAAGGCTGTTCTTTCTCTGCAAATAGATTGTGAGGATCAACGTGGGCAGACGAGTAGTGGTCACAGGAGTTGGACTGGTTACTCCCCTGGGAACAGGTGTGGAGAAAACTTGGAGCGCACTGTGCGCAGGCATCAGCGGCATCGGCCCGATAACCCGGTTCGACGCCAGTGAAGTCGGGGTCAACATCGCCGCCGAGGTCAAGGATTTTCAGGTCGAAGAGCATATCGACAAGAAGGTCGCCAAGCATCTGGACCTCTTTGTGCAATACGCTGTTGCCGCCGCCGGGGAAGCCTTGCGTAATGCCGATTTCAAAATTACCGAGGAAAATGCCCCCCGGGTCGGCAGTATCATGGGGTGCGGACTCGGTGGTCTGCCCACCATTGAAAAATACCATCAGGTGGCCCTGGAAAAGGGAACCAAGCGGATCACCCCCTTTTTCATCCCCATGGTTATCCCCAATATGGGCGCCGGACAGATTTCCATTATTTACGGCACCAGGGGCCCGAATCTTTGTCTCACCACCGCTTGTGCCGCAGGCACCCATGCGGTGGGGGAAGCATTTCGTTCCATTGCCAACGATGAATGCGATGTGGCCATTACCGGCGGCAGCGAATCGGTGATCTGTCCTCTGGCGGTCGGTGGTTTTCACGCGATGAAGGCGCTCTCCACCCGCAATGACGAGCCTCAAAAAGCCTCGCGTCCCTTTGACCGGGATCGGGACGGTTTTATTATTTCCGAAGGGGCCGGCGTGTTGATTCTCGAGGAGTTGGAGCATGCTAAAGCCCGCGGCGCCAAGATCTACGCCGAGGTTGCCGGCTACGGCCTGAGCGGCGACGGATATCACATGGCCGCTCCTCCCGAGGATGGCAACGGTGCGGTGCGCTGCATGCAGATGGCCTTGAAGGATGCGGGCATGAAGCCTGAGGATGTTGACTATGTCAATGCCCATGGCACTTCGACCCCGCTGAACGATGTGGTTGAGACCCGAGCCATTAAAACCGCCTTCGGCGACCAGGCGTATAAGCTGGCCATCAGTTCGACAAAGTCCATGACCGGCCATATGTTGGGCGGGGCAGGGGGCATCGAAGCGGTCTTCACCGCGCTGGCCATCAAGGACCAGATTGCTCCGCCAACCATGAATCTGGAAAACCCCAGTCCTGAGTGCGATCTGGATTATGTCCCCAATCAGGCCCGAAAGATGAAAATCAGGGCTGCCATGTCCAATTCCTTTGGCTTTGGCGGAACCAATGCGGTTTTGATCATGAAACAGTACGAGGCAAAGCCGTGAAGATATCCATCGGCTGCGATCACGGCGGCATCAGCCTGAAAGCGGAAATCGTTCCCCTGCTTCAGGAGTTGGGGCATGTGGTGGATGACAAAGGCTGTTTTGCCACCGAGTCTGTTGATTACCCGGATTTTGCCAAGGTTGTGTGCGCCCAGGTGCAGAAAGGCGAATGCGAGCGCGGGATTCTGATCTGCGGAACCGGGGTCGGGATGTCCATGGTGGCCAACCGTTTTGAGGGGATCCGCGCCGCTCTTTGTAACGAGCTTTTCACCGCCCGGATGAGCCGGGAGCATAACGACGCCAATGTGCTCTGTATGGGGGCCAGGGTCGTCGGCCCCGGTCTGGCGCTGGAGATTGCCCGGGCTTGGGTCAGCACCGATTTTGCCGGGGGCCGGCATCAGCGGCGGATTGATATGTTCTAGGAAAACGAGTCTGCCCAGCGGTGGACTCCAAAGCACGCTTGATTATTGCGCGGCCGGAATTACCTGGAGTAATTTTTCGGCCGTGATTATTTTGTCGAAATATTGTTGGCGCGGTTTTTTAACCCACAAATAACCATGAAGGATACTGCAGTGTCGTATTTGAAAGAGAGTGATCCGGATGTGTACCGTTCCATTCGCCATGAGTTGGCAAGGCAGAGCAATCAACTCGAACTGATTGCTTCCGAAAACATTGTCAGCGAGGCGGTGCTTGAGGCTCAGGGTTCCATTTTCACCAACAAGTACGCCGAGGGATATCCCGGTAAGCGCTACTACGGCGGGTGTGAATATGCCGACCAGATCGAATCCCTGGCCATTGAAAGGGCTCTGAAGATCTTCGGTGCCGAATACGCCAATGTCCAGCCCCATTCCGGCAGTCAGGCCAATATGGCGGTCTATTTCTCTTCGCTGCAGCCTGGTGATACGGTGCTGGGCATGGATCTGGCCCACGGCGGCCATCTTACCCATGGAGCAGGGGTGAATTTTTCCGGACAGTTGTATAAATTTGTTTCTTACGGGGTGAACCGGGAAACCGAGCGTATCGACATGGATGAGGTGGAGCGTGTCGCTCTTGAGCACAAGCCGAAGATGATCGTGGCCGGTGCGAGCGCCTACCCCAGGGTTATCGATTTTGCCGGGTTCCGGGCCATAGCCGACAAGATCGGCGCCTTGTTCATGGTAGATATGGCCCATATCGCCGGGCTGGTTGCGGCCGGGGTCCATCCCTCACCGGTGCCGTATGCCGATTTTGTCACTACCACCACCCACAAGACCCTCCGCGGACCGCGGGGTGGTCTGATTCTCGCCAAGGCTGAGTTCGGTAAAAAATTAGACAGCAAGATCTTTCCCGGCATCCAAGGTGGGCCGCTGGTCCATGTTATCGCAGCCAAGGCTGTGGCCTTCAAGGAGGCCATGGGCGTGAAATTCAAGAAGGATCAGGCGCAGGTTGTCAAAAATGCCCAAGCCTTGGGGGAAGGGCTGGTCCGTTACGGTTTCCGCCTTGTTTCCGGCGGCACCGACAATCATCTGCTGTTGGTTGATCTGAGCAATAAAGGGGCAACCGGCAAGGAGTCGGAAGAGGCCTTGGAAGAAGCCGGTCTCACCGTCAACAAAAATGCCATCCCCTTTGATCAGCAGAGTCGTTTTGTCACCAGCGGTGTGCGCATCGGCACTCCGGCCGTGACCACCCGTGGTCTCAAGGAACCGGAGATGGCCAAGGTGGCCGACTGGATCAACCGGGCCATAGAGAATCGCCAGAACAAGGAAGCTCTGAACACCATCCGCCTTGAAGTTCGGGCGTTGTGCGATGCCTTTCCTCTCTATCCGGATATGGAACGGAACAACGAGTAACCGATCATGACAGATACCCGCCCATCCTGGGACGAATATTTCATGTCCATCACCGAGATGGTGGCCCAGCGCTCAACCTGCCTTCGTCGTAAGGTGGGTGCTATTCTGGTGCGGGACAAGCGTATCATCGCCACGGGCTATAACGGAGCCCCTGCCAAGGTCAGTCATTGCCTTGATATCGGTTGTCTGCGGGAGCAGCAGGGAATTCCTTCCGGCGAGCGGCATGAACTGTGCCGTGGCCTCCACGCCGAGCAGAACTCCATTATCCAGGCAGCCCTGCATGGCTTCAGTGTTGAGGGCTCTACGCTGTACTGCACCAATATGCCCTGCGCCATCTGCAGCAAGATGCTGATCAATGCGCGGATTGAAAAAATTTATTATAAAGAGGGGTATGCCGACAGTCTTTCCTCTCTGCTGTTGGCCGAAGCCCAAGTCCCTGTGGTTCAGTTGGGGTAAGTTGTAACTGGTGCAGTTCCTGCCCCGGCGTAACTCTTGGTAAGGCGAAGTTATGAAATGTCCGTATTGCGGTCATCTGGAAAATCGGGTTGTTGACTCCCGCCTGAATAAGGATTTCACCATCACCCGTCGTCGGCGGATGTGCGATGCCTGCAGCCGCAGGTTTACCACCTACGAGCGTCTTGAAGTTACCATGCCCATGCTGATCAAGAAGGATGGGCGCCGCGAGGCCTGGGATCGGCATAAGGTGGTGGAGGGTCTGCAGAAGGCCTGCGAGAAGCGGCCGGTCAGCATGGAGCAGATCGATGAGTTTGTCGATTCCCTGGAACGGGAGCTGCAGGATATGGGCGAACGGGAGATTCCGGTGAAGCTTGTCGGGGAACGGGTCATGGACGGCCTGCGCAAGCTCGACGGCGTGGCTTATGTCCGTTTTGCCTCGGTGTACCGGCAGTTTAAGGATTTGAGCGAGTTCATGGCCGAGTTGAAGGATATGCTGGGCGGCCCGGAAGAAATAAAAGAATGAAAGACGACCACGCCTGGATGCAGTTGGCCATCAGGGAAGCGAGAAAAGGGCTGGGGCGGACCTCGCCCAACCCTTGCGTCGGCGCGGTGGTTGTCAAAAATAACAAGCTCATTGCCACGGGGTTTCACCAAAAGGCCGGAACCCCCCATGCAGAGGTGCATGCCCTTCGGGCTGCGGGGGCAAGGGCCAAGGGCGCCACAATCTATGTGACCCTGGAGCCCTGCAATCATACGGGCCGGACCCCTCCCTGCACCCAGGCCATTTTGGCCGGCGGCATCAAACGGGTGGTGGTCGGGATGCTCGACCCCAATCCGCTCGTGGCGGGTGGAGGGTGCAAGACCCTTGAAGCGCAGGGGGTTGCAGTCATGCAGGGGGTGCTGGCCGAGGAATGTCGGAGCTTGAACCGGCCCTTTATTAAGCATGTCACCACCGGGTTGCCCTGGGTGATCATGAAGGCCGGGATGAGTTTGGATGGGCGTTTGGCCCTCGGCTCCGGCCAGAGCGGCTGGATCACCAACGAGCAATCCCGGCGCCAGGTGCATCGTCTGCGGGATAGGGTGGATGCCATCCTCATCGGCAGTGGCACTGCCTTGCTTGATGACCCCGCGCTCACTACCAGATTGCCTGGCCGTCAAGGCAGAGACCCGTTGCGGGTGATTCTGGATACGGCGCTCAGGCTGCCTGCTACTGCCAGAATGCTGCAGCAGCCATCTTCCGCCGAAACCTGGATTTTCTGCGGCCCGGATGCGGATGTGAAACGGGCCGAGGCCCTGATTGCTTCAGGCGGGGTTATCAAGCAGGTCAGGCTGGATGAAGCCGGGCAGCTTGATCTGGGTGCGGTTCTTTGTGAGCTTGGCAGGGCGCAGATCACCAGCGTTCTGGTTGAAGGGGGCAGCCGGGTGCATGGTGCTTTTCTGCGGGCCGATCTGGTGGACGAGGTGAATATCTTTGTTGCCCCGCTCTTCATCGGCGGCAATGGGGTGCCGCTTCTGGACACCTTGGGTCTGCAAAAGGTTGCGGACGCTCCCCGCTTTAGCACCACCAAGGTGCGGCGGCTAGGCAACGATGTGCTGATCGAAGGGCTGATCGAGAGACAATGATAAAGTCAGAGGGGAACTGTTCCGCAATGCCGCAGACACTGGTAAGAGGTATGCGATGTGAGCTGTTGCACATGAGCAGGCCGATGACAACCCAGATGCGGTGCAGCTGAACAGTTACAGGAATAGGGAATGTTTACCGGGATCATATTGGGGCAGGGCAGAATACTGGAAAAAAGACCGGTCGGCGGCGGGATGTTGTTTGCCATCGGCGCCGATTTTGATCTGCCCGACCCCGAGGAAGGCGAGAGCATCGCGGTCAACGGGGTATGTCTCACGGCCAAGGAGATAAGCGGCAGGCGCTTTCTGGTCGATGTTTCCCCGGAAAGCCTCAATCGTACCAATCTCGGCCAGCTGGCGGTCGGGAGCTTGGTCAATCTGGAGCGCGCCTTGCGCCTCACTGACCGACTTGGTGGGCATATGGTCAGCGGGCATGTGGACGCCACGACCCCCATGCTTACCCGCACGCCCCTTGGGGATTTTGTGCTTTTCAGCTTTCAGGTGCCCCCTGGTTTTGGCAAGTATATCATCGAAAAGGGCTCCATCGCCATTGACGGCATCAGTCTTACCGTCAACAGTATCGAC
>Ga0224510_10000084_pt1 | contig 78374 bp, 66 predicted proteins | sample SF_May12_sed_USG_FD_170161 | JGI IMG/M metagenome (GOLD analysis project Ga0224510, IMG submission 170161) | Sediment microbial communities from San Francisco Bay, California, United States - SF_May12_sed_USGS_4_1 | ecosystem: Environmental > Aquatic > Marine > Sediment | place: USA: California... | reverse complement strand
CCGTTTCTCCATTTTTGGAAAATCTCTTTTGACTCCTGCTGGATTACCCATAGACCATGATAAAATTTAGCAAGAATCTGTCTATATAAAATACGGGTGTTAATAGTATCGTTTGGGGTTTTGCCGCCGACGTTTATGCCGAAGTCCAACCCGACGGGTCGCTTTCGCATAAAATTAAAATCGAAATACCCCGGGGTATAAACGACATTCAGCCAAACCTTCAATTTTCATACAATTCAAATCTGCCCAATGGTATTGTCGGCGCGGGCTGGAACCTCGACGGCCTGCCCCGGATCTCGAGGGTTAACCCGGGAACGGGCATTCATTTTGATGGAAACGATACCTACCTGGGTCTTCAAGATATACTTACCGACATTTCAGGAAATAAATTGGAGTATCATACGAAAAACGAAAGCTTCGTCCGGTATCGCCCTGTCTATGGCAGCTGCGGTCTGATCGCTGCCGAACCCTGCGGCTGGATCGTCAACACCCCCGACGGTACAACCATGTACTTTGGCCAGGACGATAATGGGTATACAGGAAACTCCCGAGTTCTTTCTGATAATCGCCAGGGATTTAAATCCTGGTCGCTTCGCAAGGTCAGCGACCTTCACCACAATGATTATCTTATAAAATACGCCATTATCGACGGTGTTGCGTACCCCGAGACCATTATCTACAATACCGCGGGTTTTCGAAACAGGGTCGTTCGTTTCACCTATGAAGCCCGAACGGATATAGAAAATAAATACAACAACGGCGGGCTTGAAATTGAATCCCGGCGACTGCAATCTGTCGCCGTCGCCTCAAATGCCATCTGCGTTTTCGGTTACTGCACCGACGGCGACCTGGTCCGTAAATACCGCCTTTCTTATAAGTACAGCGCCACGACCGCCCGAAGCCTTCTGACGATGATCCGGGAATTTGGAACCGACGATGTTACCGCCCTGCCCCCGATAAACTTCTACTATAGCCAACCCAACTTAAACACTAAAACAGACGTCTCGCAAATCCTTGTGGGAACCTTCAAGGAGTCTTTCGGGGCCGACCTCAATGGCGACGGTATGGCCGATCTCGTGAGATTCAATGATAACGGTTCGTCCATCCAGGTCGGCTACCAGCTCTCCAACGGGCAGGCCTTTTTACCCCTGGCCGGGGTTTTGAATTTTTCATTTAGCGGGTGGCGATTTTCCCTGGGCGATATAAACGGCGACGGCAGAAAAGACCTCGTTTTTTCAAAAGGGACTTCTGTTGTTTATTCGTTATGGGAAAATTCCGGCTGGAGCCCTGCGGTATCGCCGGCCAACCCCGGCGACCCTGCGGCTATCGGCTGGTCTGTCGACGTTTCGGATCTCAACATGGACGGCGCTGACGACCTGGTATACTATTACAATTACTATGACAACGCGGCGCCCTCATGCCCCGCCTGCCCGCGTAAAATTCAAATTGACCTTCAATTCAACACCCTGGTAAACTCCCAACCGGTTTTTTCCGCCCGGCAAACCATTCACGTCGACAACCATGTAAACGGGCAGTGGCAATTATCCCCGGCGAACTTAAATAGCGACAGCGCCCTGGACTTTATCCTGTCAAATACCCATAACGGCGTTGCCGTCAATTACATTCTTTCAACTGGCGATTTAGCGGCCAACTCCGGCGGCAATGCCTACCAAACCATGAAAAACGCCTATTCCCTGTCAGATATAGCCGACAATCGATGGATGGTGATTCCGTCGGATTACAACGGCGACGGCAAAACCGATTTAATTTATTTCAAACAAAACTACAGCCAGTATACGGGCGACAGCCAGATGACCATTGGCTACCAGCCGGCCAATGCCAACGGTTTTGAAAACTATGTTCCTTACGCCTCGATGACCCGGAAGGGTCCGCATTCGTTATTCCCCCTTGACATAAACGGCGATAACAACCCCGAATTTCTCCTGAGAAAGTATGGTTCGGACTACTGCGACCTCAAGTACCTGTTGATTCCCCAGGTAGCCAACGGTCCCCGGACATTCCAGGATTATTTTGCCTATGCCGATAACTCCGGAGGTACAAGCTGCAAAATGAATCTCCTGGTCGGTGACTTTAACGGCGACGGGATTGTTGACTTTGCCCACACCCGGTTTAACGGCTCGGTAGAAGACAAAATATTTTATTCGTTTCATAATACGTCGCTTGTAGACAAAATGACGTCCATGACAAACGGCTATGGTATGCAAATCGCCGCCGAATACAAACCGCTGTCGTTTTTTACCGGGGCGGTGAAACTTGACCAGGGATCTTATTGCGGCAGTGACAATTTCGACCCCGGCGGGCTTTGCGGTTTGCCGTTTAAGGCGGGCCGTTTTCTCGTTTTTAAAGAAACGACATCAGACGGTCGCGGCGGCAATTACGGCAAAACATTCTCGTATGCCAACGGGCGAATAAAACCCGGTCGCGCCACCGAAACGAAGGTTCTTGGTTTTGAGACCTTTACGACAACAGCCGACTCGCCCGGCTATTATTCCATCCAGGTCAACCGCCAGGACGGCGCTTTCGCAAGGTACCCCGCCAGGGAAGAATGGTATAATGGAAACCGCCAGTTGATTCGCGTTATAGAAAGTTCGTACGATGCCAATACCGGAACTATTTTTAACGGCACGTCGCTGGTCAGGCTCCAGGCGCATACGACCACCCGGTACGAAGCCGGTCAATATGCCTTTACGCAATCTAACCGGTATACCTTTAACGACTATGGCCAGATCACCAACGTTGTGGATATCGCCGAAAACACCGAAACCTTCGACAAGAGTTATATTTATGCCGCCGATGTCAATTTGTGGATTTTAAACCGTGTCGTCGAACAAAAACAAACGGCCGCCGGGCAGGTGATTGACTGGACCAGGTTCGTGTACCAGAATAACGATAAAATCTCGGAGCAAAAATACCTCAACACTTCGCAGACCTGGATTGACCGCCGCTTTCAATACGATGCCTATGGAAACATAATTGCCGAAACCGACCCCAACGGAAATACCACAAAAACCGTCTATGACGATATCTACCATTGCCTGCCCGTTGCCCAGGTCAACGCCCTGGGTCAGACAACCACGGTAGAATACGACGCCCTTTATTATCACCCGGTTCGCATCACCGACCCGAATCACAACACCAAGGGCAGCGAGTTTGACGTTCTCCATAGAATCACCAAAACCATCTACCCCGGAACCGGTAATTACCGGCAACTAATTTATGCCAACACCGGCGACCCCAACGGGCAATTTCTCGAAATCCGGTACAACAACGACTCGCCCCAGGGTTTCAACTACGTTAAGCACTACTATGATGGTTTGATGCGGCTGTACAAGAAAGCCGCCAAAGGTACCATTTTACAGGAAAATGGCCAGACCCGTTTTGTCGACATCATCACCGACTATGAATTTTACGACATCAGCGACGATAAACACTCCAGAGAATCAAACCCCTACCTGTCGAACAAAAACAACCCGGTTTACAGAACCTACCAATACGACTCGCAGGCCCGGGTAATCAAAGTCGCTTCGCCCGGGGGCGCCAAAGAAACTATTTTCTACGGCCCGAATTTTATTACGAGACAGGATTCGCGCGGCAATACCGAGAAAGTGCAAACCGACGCGCGCGAAAGAGATATTGTACGGGAAAATTATGAAGGCGTCAGGTTACTCTCAAAAATTGCCTACAGGTATCTGCCTTTAAAGCAGGCCAGTATCGATGCCGACGGCAATTCTCTTGTTGAAATTTACGACACCCTCGGCAAAACCGTCGAGGTCAACGACCCGGCCACCGGCAGATGGCAGTACCGGTACGATAAAAACGGTAATACCGTAGAAAAGATAGACCCCAAAGGGCAGTCTATTGTTTTTACCTACGACGCCCTGAACCGAATTTTATCGAAACAATCAAAAGTAGCGGCCAACGCCGTCCTGGTATTGGGTAACGAGCCCGGCGCGACCAACAATACCGCCAGCAATACCCCCAACGATGCCCCCGAGGACGACAGTGAAGACGACGACACCCCTTGGTCGGTTACCTACGCCTATGACGATATCTCGCTTCAAAATTCCGTCGGCAGGTTAAGCCATGTCACAGACGAAACCGGTAAAACGTCTTTTGGCTACGACGAAAACGGCAACCTGGCCAAGATGAAAAAAGAAATCGAAGGAAAGACCTATTCGTTTTCGGCAAAGTACAATACCGAGAAAAAGCCGACGCAGATCGTCTATCCCGACGGCAGTTATATCACCAATCATTACACCGACGCCGGCTACCTGCGCCAGGTTCGCTACCACGAAACAAACGACCCAGACCCTCAGGGTCATCCTGTAACCAGTTATCTCGGCCCAAACGAGAATGCCGAACTGCTGAAGATTTCGGGTAACGGCGTTCGCGACCTTGTCAGTTATGATATTCAAAGTTTTAAACCCCTTTCGGTTGTCACCACCGCCAAAGATTCAGCCGGGGCCGATATTACCGTGCGGCGCCTCAACTACTCCATGGACGCCTACGGCAACATCAAATCGATCATCAACGAACTGGAGCCTTCGTTTTCACAACACTTTCAAACCGACGGCTTAAACCGCATCACCCATGCCTCGGGCGCCTATGGCGCGCAAAACTATGTCTACAGCCCCGGCGGTAACCTTCTGCAAAAAGGTGACAAAACACTTTACTACAATGACACCCTGCATCCGCAAAGCGTCACATCAGACAGCCTGGGCAACCATTTTCAATACGACCGAAACGGCAACACGACCAGGGAATATAACGCCTCAACCTGCAGCCATGGCCACGAGTCTAACGAAAAACCCGCAGTTGAAAATGAATGTCATTTGGGAGAAAAAACGCACATTCGAAATTACACCTACAATTTTGAAAATCAATTGCAAAAAATTACCGGCAGCGACGGTTCTATTTCGGAATATTTCTATGACTACAGCGGCAGCCGTACCATAAAAAAAACCCGGGACAACACTACCGTCTATTACTTTCACTTTCTTTCGAATACCTCGCCCATCTATGAAATTCAAACCGGCAATCGTCGCCACAGTCATAACGGCCGCCCCGATCACGAAAGAAAATATTCGTTGCAGACAAAGTACATCTTTGGCAGCCAGTCGGAACTGGCCGCCCAGGTATCTTCTGAAAACGTCAACTACGCCGCCCTCTATCGCCAGGGCGAAATTGTAAACTACCTCATGGCCTCTTCAGGCAACTTCACCGGCGTACGCGGCTTGGTATCGGGCATGACCAAGGGTTACCTCTTTGCATCTTCATGGTTGCGCCAGGGGCAAAACAACGTCCACACCTACTATGTATTGACCCTGGCCCTTGCCTCGCTGCTCTTGCTGGTGTTTGTCTACAACGCCATATTGCGCTACAAAATGTACAAAGCCATGGCGCGCAGCGACCGAAAAACCCTCAGAAGGTTAAGCCCCGTTTACTACTATACCCTGCCGTTTCTACTGACCGCCTTTGTATGGCAATTCGGCGCAGGCTGCGGCAATTTCGAAGGCAACCAGCCCGTTGCAGGCATGTCAGATAACGCCTTCTGGAGCGGCCTTGGCGGCGACATACCCGACGACTTCTTACAAGTATCAATGCCGGGGCCGGGGCCGGGCCAGACCGGCGAAGGCGGACACCATGGAGATAGCCACGGAGGCTACCCCGTAAGCGGCGCCTACTTTTTTCATGCCGACCACCTCGGCAGCATCAGTCTCGTAACCGACGCCGGGGGCCGCGTCGTCACCGAACTCAACTACCTGCCCTACGGCGAAATTGACCGCGCCCATTCGTACGGCCCCGATATCTTGCGCTACAAATACACCCACCAGGAAGAAGATCGCCAGAGCGGTCTTTATAACTACAATGCCCGCATGTACAACCCCGAAAGCGCCAGGTTTACCACCGCCGACACCCAGCTACCCGGCGAAGGCAAACAATCGCAGGGCTTTAACCGCTACATGTACGCCATGGGTAACCCCGTAAGGTATAACGACCCGACCGGCCACTGCCCCCAGGACTGGATCTGCGCCCTGCCTGGCCAAAACTTCACCGGACCCAGCCGAAGATTTGACAACGATAATTTCAAGTCGCCCTGCATGACCGGCATCGACTGCGTATCGCGAGGCCACGACAGAGCCGGCGCCTTCTTTTTTAACAAATTTGGCGAACGCCCCGAAAGCGGCCCCAGTGGCACCGTCAGGTTTCTGCTGGGCAACATAGTCAAAGATGCGCTTTGGGTTGTGGCGGGACCTTTTGCCATTATCCAAACCGATTTATTTTTTGGGGTTCAGGCTGGATTAAACTGGAGCAACGATTTAATGAATAAATGGGGTTGGTCACAGGAGATGAAAAATGGTTTCGCTGGTTCTATACTAAATTTCCTTTTTATGAGTGCAGGTGTAATCGTCACCATGGCCGCTGACACTATCATGTGGGTAATCGGTACGGTCTTGTTTGCCGTCAATATTACCATCGCCGCCCTGGCCTCAATTGCCGCCGGGCTTGCCGGTTTTTTTCAAGGTTTTGACGACCTGCTCAGCGGCCGAAAATCATTTGAAGAGATATGGAACGGTTTCTGGAGTGATGTCGGCCAAGCTGTTGACGACATTGGCAAAGCTATTGGCGATTTCTTTTGCGGATTGTTCGGATGTTAACTATGAAAAAATTTATGTTTATTGTATTGCTCCTGGCAACTTCGTTTTCGATGTACCCGCAAGATACTGACAAAACCACAAATGAAGGTAATCTCAAGGACTCCAAAGAAAATAAAAAAGAGGAACCCGGCTACCATGAACACGATGGGTTTTATTTTCGGTTTTTGACGAATATAGGTTTTGGATATATATATGAATACTCCACGCAAAAGGTAAACCCGATTGAAATTTCAGACTCTACTATGATAATAGACTATCAAATCGGTTGGTCTTTAAATAATCAAATGATTTTTTTTGGAGGAGCTTCTGTATATATGGTTCCCGCCCCTCTAAGCATATTTAACTTGCTGCCAAAAGCAATAAATTCAAGCGCACAACGGGGTGGCTCCAGTAGCGATTTTTCTTCGGCAATTGGCCGAATATCTATGGGCCTGAATTACTATTTAAATCCTCAAAATGTATATGCATCACTAGCATTCGGGTTTAATAACAATGGAGGCCAATTTGGTAACATTCCCCAAAGCATTGGCTACGGTCTTGGCCTGCAAGCTTCTCTCGGCAAGGAATGGTGGGTGAGTAAAAACTGGGGGCTGGGCCTGGCGTTGAATCTTTCATACGATTACTTCTGGGCGACGCGCTCCGGCTACCCGACAATTACCCCGATGCATGCCTTTGCCATCGGGCTGTCGTTTAGCGCGACGTACAACTGAGGACAATTGAGAATAGATGAAAAAACCTGCGATTTGCATAATAACCCTGGCCCTGCTTGCGGCTTCGCCGTTTTCGATGTACCCGCAAGAGGCTGACAAAACCACGAATGAAAGTTCTACAAAAGACCCCAAAGAAAATAAAAAAGAGGAACCCGGCTACCACGAACACGACGGGTTTTATTTTCGGTATTTAACCGGTTTCGGCCATGGATTTTTGTATACGGATCAAAAAGCAAATTCCTATAAAAGTTCACAAGGTCTTTTGCAACTAATGAATTTTCAACTTGGCTATTCCGTTAGTAAAAAGGTTATTGTTTTTGGAGGGTTTGAACTATCTATCATGCCTTCACCAATAGGGGTAATACCGTTTGAATCGCCTCTTGAACAATTGATGAATAGTTGCAATCTACAGTTGTTCAATGATTGTACAATAAAAAACAAAACTCCCTCATTAGATTTTTTTAAGGGTTCGTATTCGTTGGGCGTTTCATACTATTTTATGCCGGAAAATATGTATGTATCCATGGAGATATTGTTTTCTGTAGGAAGGTACTTCAAATTAAGCGTAGAAAATGGTTATGGCCTGCAAGCCTCTGTCGGCAAAGAATGGTGGGTGAGTAAAAACTGGGGGCTGGGCCTGGCATTAAACGTTTCTTACGATTACTTTTCAAAGACTTTTCCTGTCGGGCCAATCATAACGCCTCTCCACGCTTTTACATTCGGGTTGTCATTTAGCGCGACATATAATTAGGTGAAATCATGAAAAAGTTTACGTTATTATTCATATTCTTTGTAAGCAGTTCCACCATTTTTGCAGAAGAGATTCCAGCAAAAACCCCTCAGGATAGCGGCCAGGAAAAATCAAACGAAAGGGGCTACCACGAACATGACGGGGTTTATTTGCGCTATGTCGATAATTTTGGTTTTGGGTATGTCTACCATAATCTCACGGTAGACAACAAATCCAAAGGAATTTCTGACTGGGGCGGCGATTCGTTTATACAACTGGGGTATGCAATTGACGATAATTTCATTTTGTATGGGCAATTTCGCACCCAAATGATACCGCCTCTTTTTACCATTTCCATCGTCAATTGGTGGAATTATGCCTTTCTGGGTACATTTCTTTCGATACCCGATTATTCGGCTCTGGCATTGACATACTCTGTAGGTTTGACCCGTTACTTTATGCCACAAAATATCTATGTGTCAACCAGCCTGGGTTTCAAGCAAATGGGCGTTCGATACGGAAATATATTTTCCGAGGCGTCTGGCCTTGGCCTCCAAGCCTCTGTCGGCAAAGAATGGTGGGTGAGTAAAAACTGGGGGTTGGGGCTGGCGTTAAATCTTTCTTACGATTACTTCTGGGCGACGCGTTCGGGCTACCCGACAATCACCCCGATGCATGCGTTTGCCATTGGGCTGTCGTTTAGCGCAACATACAATTGAGGACAATTGAGAATAGATGAAAAAACCTGCGATTTGCATAACAACCCTGGCCATTCTTCTGGCTTCGCCGTTTTCGTTGTACCCGCTGACTGCTATTGTTCCACCAAATTAGAGGCTCTTCGTTTAATCACAAGGACTGAAATCTACCTCCGGTAACACACGGACATTGCATGTTATTAACGAATTTAAGTTGACGCGCACGATTATCGTGCACAATTTGAAGTTATGAAGAATATTACTTTTAAGGCTGATGAACAATTAATTGAGAAAGCGCGTTTAAAGGCAAAAATGGAAAAGCGATCGCTAAACGATGTATTTAATGATTGGCTAAAAGTGTATATTTACCCCTTTACTCATCACAAAAATTATGATAAAATTATGCAGAATATTTCCTATGTCAATTCTGGACGAAAGTTTACGAGAGATGAAATGAATGAAAGATAAATATTTTCTTGATACCAATATTTTTATTTATTCATTTGATCGTTCCAACATAGAAAAATCTTTGAAGGCTCAATCGATAATTTCTCAATGCATTGATACCGGGAATGGATTTATCAGTACGCAAGTCATCCAGGAATTTGTTAATGTTGCAACTAAAAAATTCAGTACCCCCATGAAAGCCAAAGATTTGAAAATGTATATGAACGAGGTTTTATTCCCGTTATGTTCGATTTTTCCAACTTTTGACCTGTTGAATAAATCGCTTGAAATACACGATCGATTCAAGTTTTCATATTACGATAGTATGATTATTGCGGCAGCTATCCAATCTGACGCAAATGTACTATTATCTGAAGATTTAAAAAGTTCGCAGAAAATTGAAAGGGTTACAATTCTGAACCCGTTTATCACATAGGGCCAACATCGCCTCAACAGTGGGCAAAAACCCGGTGAAATTATTTCGAAAACCCCTGGTGCTCTAAAAACACGCGCATGTCGTCTTCGGTGAAAAAGACAAATACAACGCTTCGGGGAAACTCGTGTTGAGACAAAAATCTTCTACGGTTTTTGAAGAGATTTCGGCGGCTATGTCGCGGGGAAAGCCATAGACCCCGGTAGAGATGGCGCTAAGGGCGACCGAGTCGAGTTTATGATCGGCGGCAACTATAAGGCTGTTGGTGTAGCAGTCGGCGAGGGTCCGGGGCTCGCCCGAATGGCCGCCCCGCCATATGGGGCCGACGGTATGAATGACATGGGAGGCGGCCAGGTTGCCGCCGCCGGTAATGACGGCCTGGCCGGGGGGCAGGCCTTCGGGGTAGCTTTCCTGGCGTATCTTGCGGCATTCGGCCAGAAGAGCCGGCCCGGCGGCCCGGTGAATGGCCCCGTCAACCCCGCCCCCTCCATACAAAGAGGGGTTGGCCGCATTGACGATGGCCGAACAAGGTTCGCGCGTAATGTCGCCGACCTTGACCACGACCCGGCCCGAAAGAAAGGTCACGGGCGTCTTAACCCAGGGCCTGCTTGACGATCGCGCTGGCCAGTTTGCCGTCAAACTGGTTGGGGTATTTTTCTTTCAGGGAATTCATCACATGGCCCATCATCTTGACCGACTTGTCAGGTAACGCCGCAACGATCGCCTCGACGGCGGCTTTCAACTGGGCCTCGTCCATTTGTTTTGGCTGGTAACTTTCAAGAATACGTTTTTCTTCTTTTTCTTTCGAGTTGTCGCGGCCGGCCTTTTCCAGCATCGCGATCGACTCGTCGACGGCCTTGAGAAACTTCTTGACCACGCCGAGAACCTCGTCGTTGTTCGGCTCGCGGTTGCCCGCGTTTTTACCGATATTCTGGGCCTCGCCAATCATCGTACTCAACAAATTCATTTTAACGGAATCTTTTGCCTTGCGGGCTTCCAGGTAATCTTTTTTTAGCTGATTAAACATATCGGTTTTTAAATGTTTTTCAGTCCACATGTCAATTTTTTTTACCCCACGCATTTTTGCGCCCCGCGCAAAAATGATGTACACGATATTTGCCCCGGAAGGATAGAAAACCGGTTTGGAAAAAACCCGGCGGGTAGAGACAGAATATCGCCTGCTCACCGCCGAAACCTCCTGCGAAGGGACAAATATGAAACGAAAAATATTCTGCGGCTTTTTCATGCTGATTCTTTTAATAATGGGTTCTGCCGCCCCGGCGCTTGACCATACCACCAACCCCGGCAGGATTATCGACATCCGACTCGTAACGAAGATTTTACCCGGCACGATGGATTTCTCGGTGGATTCGTCGGCCAACGCGGGGGCGGCAAAAATTCCCGTGACCATCTACACCCCGCCGGGGAAAAAAATCCGCGGCGACATTCTTCTTTTGCCCGGGTGGAAATTTTCGCGACACGGCTGGCTCAACGAGACCGAGATCAAACGCCTGGCCGACAAAAACGGGTTTCGCCTGGTCTGCCCCGAGATGAACGTGACGATCTACGAATCGCGGTATTTTCCCGAGACCACCCTGAAGTGGGCCGACACCCCTGGTCTCAAATGGATTCATGAAATTTTTCTGCCGGCCATGAAAAGCAAGGGGCTTTTTCAAGACGGCCGGGGCCGGTTTGTCCTGGGGCTTTCGACGGGGGGGCGGGGGGCGGTTCTCGTGGCCCTCGACAACCCGGGAATGTTTAACGCCGCCGCGGCTCTCTCGGGCGACTTCGACCAGACCGAGATGCCGCGGGACAACCTGATGACGGCCGTCTACGGGAGCTTTCAAAAATTTCCCGAAAGGTGGCGGCTTGACAACCCCGTGCAGCGGGCCAAAGACTGGAAGATCCCGCTCTACCTTGCCCACGGCACAAAAGACGCCGTCGTGCCCCCTTCGCAAACAAAGTTATTTTACACCGTATTGCGAAATTTACATGTAGCATTGGACATCCGGCTTGAAATGCCCGAATCCCGACACGACTACCTGTTCTGGAACTCCCAGCTGGGGAAGGTGATGGATTTTTTTAACCAATACGCGCCCTGAGGCGCCCATTGGTGCGCTACAGGGACAAAACAAGGCGAAATAATCGCCACAAATAACGTATAAACGTAAAACCTATAAACGAAAAATGGAGAAAACACAATGAGAAAGACTGGCCGGTATTTATGGATCTCGCTGGCGACCCTGACGATCCTGTTCCTGGATTGCCGTAAGACCGAGGCGCAAAAGGAAAACCCGGGGGCAAAACCCGAAACTGAAATTTTAATCCTCAATCAATTGTCCTGGACCGAAAACCCCGCCGTCGACGAGATGGCCCGGTTTATCGCCGCCCAGCCCCTGGCCAAAGACTCCAGGCTTTCGGCGCTGACCTCAAGCCCCGAATACGCCGAGTATGCCAAAAAGATCAACGAGGCCTGGTCGCAGTACGGCCAGAAGCACCTCGCCCCGATGGAACAATGGCAGCAAACCGAAAGCGGTAAGGACTGCGGCGAAAATATCTTTTACCCGTTTTCCGGCCCCGACATCGTTCATGCCGCGACGCTGTTTCCCGGCGCCCGTTCGTTTCACCTCTTTGCCCTGGAATCGCCCGGCGCCTGGCCGATGCCCGATGCGACAAACCCAAAAACTGAAATTAACGACTTAAGGAAAATACTTTCGGTGGTTGGCCCGGTTCTGCAAAGACCCTTCTGGCGGACCAACGACATGAAGGTCCAGATCGGCACAAGCAAGTACATCGGCATCACCAGCGTAACCTTGTTTTTCTTAAGCCGCATGGGCTATCAAATTCTCGACGCCTACCCGGTAATGGCAAACAAAGAAGGCAAACTCGAAAAGCTGGCTATAGAAAAGGCGGCGACATCCAGCGCGGTCGCCATCTTTTATAAAAAACCCGGCGAAGAAAAACCGCGCGCCCTGTTGTACTTTCAAGGGGATATTTCGGACAACGGCATTTTAAAAACCCCGGGCGTAAGGGCGTATATACGAAGCCTGGATCACTTTTCCACCATGCTCAAGAGCGCCTCGTACCTGCTCCACCTGAGCGCCTTTGACGATACCCGCAACCTGATTCTGGGCAAGAGCCAGTGCATACTGACCGATTCGTCGGGCGTTCCCTTTCACTACATCAACAACGGCGACTGGAATATCAAACTCTACGGTCAGTACCAGGGCCCGGTGGCCTTATTTACCATACGGTTTCAACCCGACCTTGTAGCCGCCACAAAGAACAACCCCGTTTCGTTACCTTTTGGTTATGGATATGTCTTTGGCCCCGGCAAGTCGCACCTGATTCTGGCCCGGCGAAATAGCGACTTTTCTTTCTTTGAGCCGGAATACGACGAAAGCGCCAGTATCGGCGAAAACACCATCTGGGATTCTCCCCGTGTGATTCGTACGCGGACCTATTCGAAAAAAGACGCCGTGGTACCCAAATTATACCAGTAGCGGAAAATCTCCATTCCCATTTACCCTGATTTTTTTAAAAGTCCGGGGGATTATTTCAAAGGCAGATATTGCCCCAGGGAATAATCCCCCGTTCTTTAAAAGGTCCTTAAATGTACCCTTAAAAACTCAACTGCAAACCGGCGGCCGAAGGTCTTTCCAGGGTTTGGCCAGCTCCAGCTGGGCGGCCACCTGGATCAAGGTCGCCTCGTCGTTGTTTCGACCCACAAGTTGAACCCCTACCGGTATGCCGTCAGGCGTCATGTGCATCGGCACACTCATGGCCGGCTGACCCGAGACGTTAAACGGAAACATATAAATGGCGTCGGCCATCATGATGCGGTTGTACTCCAGGTGGTCGGGCAGGTCCATGTTGTAGTAGCCCAGCGGCCGGGGCAACTGCGGTAGAACCGGCGTCAGGTAGACGTCGTAATCGCCAAGATCCGAGGCGATCTGGCGCGAAGCCATTTTCAGCGTCTCGATGTCGTTGGCATGGCGCGGGCCGCTGATGGTACGGCCATAGTTGATCATCGACCAGATGACGGGCGAGACCTCGTCCTGGCGCACCTCGTGACCGACAAACGCCTTGAGAACGTCAAAGTTGTCTGCCGTGGCAACGGCGGTCATGCGGGTATAGGTTTCCCAGACCGAAACGGCGTCAAAACTCATGTTGTGTTCTTCGACAATATGGCCGAGCCCTTCGAGGATCTTCACCGTTTCGCGCACCGCCGCTACCGATTCCGGGTGAAGCCGTTGGCCGTCGGGCGATGCCGTCGTAAAACCGATGCGCAACTTGCCCGGGTTTTTTTTGGCCTGGTCGAGAAAAAAACCCGGCCTGCGCGGCGGGGCGGCAAACGAATCGCCCGGCAGGGTTCCATAAACCGCGTCGAGGTAGGCGGCGCTGTCGCGCACCGTACGGCTGACGCATAGAAACTGGGCGCCGCCGTGCCAGTAGTCGGCCCAGACCGGGGCAAAGGTCGAGGTTCCCCGCGAGGGCTTTAACCCGACAAGGCCGTTATTCGACGCCGGCACCCGGATCGAGCCCGCCCCGTCAGAACCCTCGGCCAGCGGAACCATCCGGGTCGCCACCGCCACGCTGGAGCCCCCCGACGAACCGCCGGCCGTGATCCCGCTTTTCCAGGGGTTCAGGGTTGGCCCGTACATCCTGGGTTCGGTCGTGATCGCCCAGCCAAACTCCGGGGCATTGGTTTTGCCAACCAGGATAAAGCCCGCATTCTTGATCCGGCTGACGATCTCCAGGTCAAGGGGCGAGACGAAATCTTTCATGTACAGGCAACTGTTGGTGGTCGGCTGCCCGTTCCACATCGTCGCCAATTCCTTGAGTAAATAAGGTACGCCTTTAAAAGGCCCGTCGGGTAACGGCCCGGCGGCGATGGCCCGCGCCGCATCGTAGTTTTTGTGAATCACCGCGTTTACGGCGGGGTTGATTTCTTCGATTCGCCGAATCGACTCTTCAACCAGCTCCAGGGCGGTCACATCGCCTCTTTGCACATGCTCGCCCAGGCCCAGGGCGTCTTCGTTTGAAAACAGGTCCCGAATATTTTTTGACATAGAATCTCCTTGTGGCGACAAATATGCAGTCAATTATAGTTGGTCAATGTTTTTACCAAAATCCCGTATATTGTATTTATCTAACGGCTTCTATTTGCCGGCCAGGCGGTAATTTTTCTTTTCACCCCGCATGATCTAGAGGAGTAAAGTTTTTTTCTTGAAAACAGGAGGAACTCTTCAAATTGGACTTCCCTGTTTTTTAACAACATATTTGTAAACCCAAGGAGTTCCACATGCGTAAGATTTTCTTCCCCGGGGCCGTTTTTCTGGCCCTCTTTGTTTTCTACTTTAACGTCGCCGGCGGGCAGTCCGTAACCGGCGAGCCAGGCAGCATTGCCGAAATCAACCAGAAAAAGGGCCGGGGGTTTCTCGAAGAAAACAAAAAAAAACCCGGCGTTGTCGTTCGTAAAAGCGGCCTTCAGTACATTGTACTTAAAGAAGGTAAGGGCCAGAAACCCCGTATCATTGACGATGTCGAGGTCCACTACCATGGCACGCTGATCAACGGCGAGGTCTTTGACAGCTCGATCGAACGCGGCCAGACGATCACCTTTCCCGTTCGCGGCGTCATCAGCGGCTGGACCGAAGCCCTTTTATTGATGAACGAAGGCAGCAAGTGGAAACTCTTTATTCCCTCGGAGCATGCCTATGGAACCAGGGGAGCCGGGGCTAAAATCGGGCCAAACGAAACCCTCATCTTTGAAGTCGAACTGATCAAGGTAATCCGGTAAAGGTTTGCAGGGCGCAGGGCCTGTAGGGGCGCAGCATGCTACGCCCCTACAGGCCCCCACTGTTCATCATTTCTAAAAAAATGGATCCGGCATCAGGAATCAATCCCCGGAGTCCGATAATTTAAAGGATGGATCTTATGAAAAAAATGAAACTCTTTGTAGTATGTTTATTTTCCCTTTTGCTTGCGCCCCTGACGTTGGCCGCGCAGGGCGTAAATGTCGACGAAATTAAGTCAACCGAACCCGTTGAATTTGAAGATTACCAGGGGCCCAACAAGGTCGTCAACACCCACGAAGAAATCACCGGCATCGGCAGAAACCTCAACCAGGGACGCCAGGATCAAAAGGGCGAAAAATATACCTGGCTAAATCTCTACTCCCTTGTTCATGCCGTCGAACCCGGTAGCGACAAACTCAACGCCGATATCTTTATCATCGAAAAAGCCGCCACGGTTGACACCATCTACAACGTCCGCCGCATCCTCGCCGGTTACCTGGAAGATGCCTACGGGTACTCCTACAACGAGGCGTTTATTATTGCAAAATTTATTACCTACTACAATGCCGTTTACCGCTCGAACATGGAATATTTCGAGAAAAAATATTCCAAAAAAGTCCTGGCCCACCTGACGGCGGCCGACGCCGGGCTTGCCAAAACCTACCGGCAGTGGCCGGGCAAGGCCCGTGTCGTAATTCCCCTCGCCAAGGGCGACGCCAGGCCGGATACCTCCAATATCACCGACGAAAATGTCGTTAAAAAACTGCGGACCACAGAAGAGGATCGGGGGGTTGACGACAGAAAGAAAATCGTCGAAATTAAAAAAGACGAAGTGAAAAAGGACCAGAAAGAACTTGCCAGGAAAGTCGAAGATACAAAAGTAAAAGAAAAAGAAATAGAGAAAAAAACCAGAGAACTTGAAACAAAAAAAGAAGCCGTTGAAAAGATAGCCGAACCCGAAAAAAAGGAAGCCGCCAAAAAAGAGCTGGCAAAAGAAACCCGGGCGCTTGAAGAAGATAAAAAGGTTCTCGAAAAGAAAAAAGACGAAATTAAAAAAGAAGAAACCGCCGTGAGGGCCAAAGAGGCCGAAATCAAGCAGGACGAGAAAGAAATCAAGAAAGACGAAAAGCTCAACGAGCTTGAAAAAAATCCCCGGGCCGCCGTCGAGCAACTCGAAGAGACAAAAAAAGAGTTGAGCGAAGCCAAAGAAGAGCTTAAAAAAGAAAAAGACAGCATCATGCAGGAAAAGCTCTACTACCTGAAAGTCAAAGACTGGGAGGTCGACGGCCACTACGACAACGACATGGTAATCATTGACCCCCGCACCCGTAAGGTCATCGTTCGCTCCCCCGTTAAAAGAATCGACTGCCGCAAGTATCTACTCAACGAAAAAGGGGTGGTCGTGATTCTTCACAACGAGAGCAAGCCGACCGAGCACAACCTGGCCCTGCTTGACAAAGACAACCTGACCCTTCTGAAAAAAGGCGAAGACGATGTTTTCTGGAGAAGCTTTATAGAGGACCGCGACGGCTTTTTCTACGTCGTCGTCAGCAAGTCTGACGGCTACTACCTGGGCCGTTTTACCTTTGACCTGAAACTGGACAAGGTCTCCACCGTAAAGATGGACCGCGACTCTTTTATCAGCTTCTTTGAAGAGACCATTTACATCAACCGAAGCGATAAAAATATAATCGTCCTGGACAAAAAAGACCTTTCTTTTATCGAAGAAATTAAACCATAGCATGAAGGGGGAAACTTTTTTTGAAAGTTTCCCGGACCAACCCGGGAGACTCCTGGAATCTGCCAGAGCCTCCCGGGGTCTGATTTAAGCGGCGTCCCAACCGGCGTCGGCGGCAATGATCGCCCCGTTGATATTTTTCGACTCGTCGCTTGCCAGGAACAACGCAAGCCTTGCGATGTCTTCCGGCTGTAGAAACGCGGGAATGATCCCCGTAGATACCCCCGTTCTTTCGGCCCCGAAGGCGGAAAGTTTTTCGGGAGGCATGGATTCGGCGATATTGGTCGCGGTACCTCCGGGACAAATCGCGTTGCAACGAATCATTTTTTTGGCATACATCCAGGCCGTATTCCTTGTCAGGCCGATCAACCCGTGCTTTGAGGTCGTATAGGCAACGCCTGCGGCGCCCCCGTGTTGACCCGCAAAGGAAGAAATATTCAAGATCGACCCCCCGCCGTTATTTTCCATAAACTGCACCGTCTTGCGGCTGGTGTACATCGGGCCGTACAGGTTGATGCCGAGAACTTTTTCCCAGATCTCGTCTGTCACCTCGCCGATGCCCTGTATATAGTCCATAACGCCCGCATTGTTGACCAGGATGTCGAGTTTACCATAGGTCTTGACGGCCATATCCACCAGGGCCTCGCCGGTTTTTTTCTCGGCGATATTGCCCTCCAGGCCGACTGCCTTGCCGCCCCTGCCCTTAATATCCGCAAGGGCCGCATCAAGCCGCGCCTTGTTCCAGTCGGTCATCACGAGGCTTGCGCCTTCCGCTGAAAACAACACTGACATGGCCAGCCCCATTCCCGATGCCGCGCCCGTAATAATGGCGATTTTACCTTCAAGTCTCATTTTATACCGTCCTTTGCCAATTGTATTGGCGTCAAGAGTTGTATCGGTAGAAAGAAAATCCGGTAAGGTTCAACCCTGTAATAAAGTTACTTCATTTAAAAATCGTTTTCCAGTTTTTCAAGAAGCGTGAAGGCAGGGAGAACGGACAGAATAAATTACCGGGAAGCCATCATGGAAATGTTATCAAATGCGGGCCGGGCGTTTTATATGTTGCAGGAATGACCTTCGCAAATCATGGTCATGTTTTTATACAATTCCTGCGCCGATTTTTCCATGGTAAGAAGAATCTTGTCGGTATGCAGCGGGTCATGGTGAATCATATGGACCTGTTTGATATGGGCTTTTTTGGCGACCTCGGCGGCGGCTTCGTAGGTAGAGTGTCCCCAGCCAATTTTCGAACTTGTATATTCTTCCGGCGTATACTGGCAATCATAGGCCATGATGTCGGCATTTGCGGCAAACTTTACAAGTTCTTTTGTCATTTCCTCGCTGTGCTCAATATCGGTACAGTACACGAAACTTTTATTCTTGAAGTTAAAACGAAACCCGAGCGAATCATTGGGGTGCCGCAGCCGCTTGCATTGAATTTCAACCCCGCCGGCCCGGATTACGTTCTCGGACTTTAACTCGTGATAGGTCAACTTCGAGGGGGTATCTTCGAGGGCAACCGGGAAGTACATAAAATTCTGCTGCATCGAGAGGACGTCTTTGATCGTCCATGTCTCATTCTTTTTATTTTTTCCGGGTACAACTTTCGTTTCGCCGTAAATATCAAAGGAATTCTTCGGCATATAAAAAGGAATAAAAAATGGAAAACCCTGGATATGATCCCAGTGGGTATGTGTAAAAAAAAGATGGGCGTGGCCGCCTTCTTTTGGGAAAGTCCGCAGCAAATCAAGCCCGAGATTGCGTATTCCCGTACCCGAATCAATTATAAAATTATGCCCGTCGATTTTAATATACACACAGGTCGTGTTGCCGCCGAACCGGTCAAATTCCATTCCCGGAGTCGGCGTAGACCCGCGTACGCCGTAGTATTTTACATGAATAGACATATGGTTTTAATGTAAAAGCTCCCAGAGATATGGTATTTTTACCATTTAATTTTCGGTTTTTTTCAGTCGATTCATGATCGAATTTTCGTGACGAATATCAATTCCTTCGGTCGCAAAAATAATATTTTCCGAAATATTCGTGGTATGATCGGCGATCCTTTCCAGGGCCTTTGCCGCGAAGGCAATTCCGATCGAATTGACATACTTCTTTTGAATGGAATACTCCAGTTTGTCAACCTCGTCGTCTCTCAGAATGATTTCTTTTGCCAGAACGCTGTCCTGGTTCAACAGAGCCTTGATGGAGTCTTTAACCATTTCATAGACTTTATCCGCAAGCGTTTTCAGGTCCTCCGGAATCGGGGGCTGGAGATTTTTCAATTCCTTGGCCACGTTCTTGCATTCGTCGCCGATTCTTTCCAGGTCTGAATTCAACTTGACCACGGAAAAAACAAAGCGGAGATCCGAGGCCATCGGGTTGATCAGGGCCAGAAGGGCGACCGCCTGCTGGTCGAGAATTTTTTCGAGGCTGTCGATATGGCGATCCTGCTGAAAGACATATTCGAGAGTTTCGAAATTTTCCTGGTGAATGCACGTACGTATCGTCCCGACGGTGCTGGTAACAACTTCCGTCATTTCTTCGAGCGTTTGTCGTAACTCTGATACCGATTTTTCAACTTTAAGCATTAGCCAAATCTCCCCGTGATGTATTTTTCCGTCAGCTTGTTCTCAGGCGTCGTGAATATTTTCTTTGTCGGGTTCACTTCGATGAGCTCCCCCAGGTAAAAAAACGAGGTCAGGTCGGAAATTCGGGCAGCCTGCTGCATGTTGTGGGTCACAATGACCACGGTAAAACTTTCCTTGAGCTCAAATATCAATTCTTCGACAACCTGGGTACTGATCGGGTCAAGCGCGCTGGTCGGTTCGTCCATTAAAATAACTTCCGGCTGGGTGGCGATGGTTCGCGCAATACAAAGCCGCTGGGCCTGGCCGCCCGATAAAGACATCGCCGAGTCGCCCAGGCGGTTTTCAACCTCTTTCCAGAGCCCGACTCTCTTGAGAGAGTTTTCGACGATTTCACGGATTTTCGCCTTGTCCTTTTCGCCCGAAATCCGAATCCCGTAGGCCACATTGTCAAATATCGATTTTGGAAAAGGATTCGGCTTCTGAAACACCATGCCGACCTTCCGGCGGAGGCTGGTAACGTCCTGCCTGCGATCATAGATATCGTTATTGTCGAGGGTTACGCGCCCGGTAATTTTTACGTGGCTGACCAGGTCATTCATGCGGTTCAGGCATTTCAACAGGGACGATTTGCCGCAACCCGAGGGCCCGATAAACGCCGTAATCTGGTTCGTGGGTATTTTAATGCTGATTTTTTTCAAGGCATGGCTTGGACCATAAAACAAATCCAGGTTTTCCACGTTTACCTTGATTTGTTCTTCCTGGGGTGTTTGTTGAATCGTCATGTTATTGATGAACTCCGAGTTTTTTTGATATTTTATCCCTGATCAATATTGCCAGCAGATTTAAAATCAAGACGACAGAAATCAGAACAAAGGTGACGCCATATTTTTGTTCATCACTGACGCCGACGACCTGGGTACTGATCGCAAACAAGTGATACGACAACAACATGGTTTTATCAAATACGCTGGCCGGCAACGCGGGCAAATAGTACGCCGCGGCGGTAAACAGTATCGGGGCAGTCTCACCCGCGACCCGCGCCGTGGCCAGGATAATCCCGGTCAGGATTCCCGGCGTCGCGCTGGGGAGGATCACCTTGACGACGGTCTGCAGACGGCTTGCGCCCAGGGCATAGCTGGCTTCGCGAAGGTTCCCGGATACCGCCTGCAGGGATTGATAGGTAACCGTGATGATCAAGGGCAGAATTAAAACGCCCATAGTGAGAGCCCCGGCCAGGATGGAGATGCCGATCTTTAAAAGTAAAACAAAAATCCCCAGGCCAAACAAACCGTAAACCACAGAAGGTATACCCGCGAGGTTGACAATGGTCAACTCCAGGAGTTGAAACAGCTTGCCTTTTTTGGTATACTCCGACATGTAGGTCGCCGACAATACCCCGACCGGTACGGCGATAATCATCGTAATAAACGTTAAAAAAATGGTTCCAAAGATCGGCGCAAAAATACCGCCGGTTTCCATGGACGGAGAAATCGTAAACAAAAACTCCATATCAATACGGGAAAACCCCTTGGCAAATATCAGTAAAATCATACCCAGGATCGGCATGATGGTGGATACGCACAAAACGCCGATGATGGTATAACCAACAAGGTTGAATATCTTTGTTTTAACCATTTTTCTTCTTATAGTTTTTTATTCTGTTGATGACATAGGTACTTGCCATGTTCACCCCGAGGGTGATAAAAAAAAGCATCAGGCCCAGCATAAACAGGGCATGGTAATGCTGGTCGCCAAAAATTACCTCGCCCATTTCCGAGGCGATGGTCCCGGTGATGGTTCGAACCGGCGAAAAAATATTTGCCGTGATCTTGGCCGCGCCCCCGGCGACCATCATGACGGTCATGGTCTCCCCGATCGCCCTGCCCACCCCCAGCATGATGCCCGCGACAATTCCCGAATTGGCGGCAGGCAGCGTTACGCGAATCATCGTCTGCAGCTTCGACGCCCCCAGGGCCAGCGAGGCATACTTGAGGCTTTTGGGAACCGCCTGAAGGGCCTCTTCGGAAACCGAGGTGATCGTCGGTATCGACATAAAGGCCAGCATGATGGCGGCCGTAAAGGCGTTTAAGCCCGAGGCGACGTGAAAGGTACGCTCAAGAAACGGCCCCATAAGAATGATTCCAAAAAAGCCAAAAACCACCGAGGGGATAGACGCCAGGACTTCAATGAGAACCTTCAGGACCGTTCGAATTCTCGGGGTGGTTATTTCGGACATGAACAGGGCCGTACCGATAGAAAGCGGCAGGGCCAGCACGGTGGCCAGTACCGTGATCAAAACGCTTCCGAAAATAAGCGGCAACACCCCATAGATTCCCGAAAGCGGGTACCAGCCTGTTCCGGTGATAAAATCGAAAAAGTTATATTCGAATAAAAAAGGAATGGCATCGACGGCAAGAAAAAGAACAATAAGGATGAATAAAAAAATAGTTAAAATACCCGAAAGACGAATGAGTCCGTTTTCAATGAGAAATGAAAATGCTGCTGTTTTTCTTTTCATGGCATTTGATTATAAAGGAACCAGATTGTTTATGAATATCGTCTGACAAGTTATTTTTTTAACCTTTTAATTATATATGAAAGAATCGGGATTTTGAATGCCGAGCCTGTGCGCCAACTGTTTTCCGAAAACAACGTCAACCCCAAAGTTCACCGCTTTACTCGAAAAGCTTCGTGAATGGCTAGCAGGGTCACCGTTAGTGACCCTGCTAGCCACTTTTCGATCGCATTGAACTTTGTCATCTTACTCAGAAATCAGGTTGGCGCACAGGCTCTACCCCTGCCCCTACCACCCCGGCGAGGCAAAGGTATGATCCCGGTAATCCAGGTGAATCCCGGTGTTCAACCACGGGTCCGCGACGGAGCTTGCCCTCCAGTTGGCCGACAAATCGCCAGGCAGGTTCACATCGACCCTCTCACAGGACCGGCGAATCTTCAACGTGGTGTTGTTTACCCCCAGGCCAAGACTCGCCAGGGTGGCGCTTCGGTTTGATACCGTATCGGCAATAACACCCTGGAAAAGCGGCGAGTCGTAGTGCCCCGACATAAGACCGTCGCCATTGGCATCGCTGCCCGAAAAGACAGTTGCGCCGACGTTGCCGTCGGTTAAAAGACATTGGGTGATCGTGTTATTCAGGGTAAAGTCCAGGGTATGATCGACTTTCAAAAAAGCCAAAGCCCCGGTTCTCTGTATGACCACAAACTGACCGGGTTGCAACGTTACGCCATAGGGAATCCCAAAAAGGGGCTTTCCGTTTGCCCCGGCAGTATCCGTCGAGCAACCAAAGACCCAGCCCCCTATATTTTTAACGTTGGCCGAACGGTTGTACAGTTCGACAAATTCATCCGAGGCATAGCTGACAAGGAACTTGTCGTAACTGCCCATCCAGTGGACTTCGCTGATCACAACGGAAGAATCGGCCGACTCCGGCGCCGGGCTGTTTTCAAAACCCAGACTGGCAAAGGTATGAAACAGGTAACCGGCAGGCGCAAGGTTGGTCTGCGGGGTAAACGTATTCATCTTCCAGTTTTCAAGCCGCCGGCCGTCGGCGCCGGGGGAGATTCTCTCCATCGAGCGAACCCCCTCGCCCTCGATGCCGTACTTCGTCGTATTTAAACCGGTTCTTGAAAAAAACTGCGAAGCATTTGCGTTAAACGCCTCGCCGGAATATTTCCCCACCCGGTCCAAAATTACGCCCGTAAGGCGAGGGTCATTGTAGTGGCCCCCGGTCGACGCCGCAGGATGATAAACCTGCGCCGGGGTTCGGTTCTCGACCAGAAGACATTCCCTTGACGAATTGCCGATGGCCAAACCCGGCACGACAAGATTTGCCCCCGAAAATGCCCCGGTCGATTTTGCCGCCATCGTATAGTATTGCCCCGGCAAAATCGCAACCCCCTCGGGAATTGTAAAAAAGCTGTCGACGGTGTCGCCGTTTAAACTCCCTGTACAGGCCACGATCAGCCCCGAGACGTCGATGAGGCGCCCGGCCGTATTGTAAATCTCGACGGCCTCGTCAGAGGTGTGAGCATTTCGAAAATTATCTACCGAACCCATCCATACCAGCTCGTTGAGAACAATTTCTCCAGGCCCGGGTATACTGCCCGGCTCAATAATACCGCCAATACCCCGGGCGTCCTGGCCCTGAAACCAGGAATTCCAGCTTTGCCTGAGCGCGTCGTAGACAACGCCAGAATCTGTCTCAACAAGCGCCGTATCAGAATGTTTATCACGGGAATCGACAAGGTTACCGTTATACAAAACAACCTTTTTGCCGCCGGTAGTATCTTTCAAAAAAAAGACATGGGCGCGGTAACCGGAAGGTATTCGATTCAGGTATTTTACATGGGCCGGGCATGCACCGGGGTTTTTTCCGCAATATCCCCCGGCTGCCAGAAAAAAACCCTGGAGCAAGGAGTTGGCGCCAAAGGCGCTGGTATCTGAAAACAGAATATCGGTTTGGGTAGAATTTTGAAACCGGTCAACCAGGGCTTTTACCGCCGGGCTTTGAAGGTTAAAATCGACCCCGGTAGAATATGCCTGCACGCTTTCGGCGCTCTCCAGGAGACTGGCAAGATACTCCGCCGGGTTATCCTGCGGCCCCGAAAGTACATGCCAGGCCGAGCCCGACACGTCATAATCAGGCGTTAGATGCCATGGTTTTTTAAAGCTTCCCGTGAGAAAGTTTTTCAGCATCTCGATTTCTTTTGTAAACGCCGCGATTATGGCGTTTGCGGGGGCGTTTAATACGAAGGAAACACCCGGCCTGTTTCGAGCGCCGACCCGCCCTGGATAAGAATAACCCGAAAGGGGTTGTAACGAAAACCAGGCGGTTTCTTTGTCAAAAACACAGAAGTTATCTGACATGTCTCCATCCGGGTTTACAAAATAAATTTCCCGGTTTGGCGAAAGCCCCTTTTGTTTAACGCTTGAAAGAACCTCGGCCTGGTTTATGGTTACACCGGTGTTTTTACCGGAACAATCGCCAATCATATCTTTATACCGCAAGGCCGTATCGCCGCCGACATAGCTCCCGCTTGAAAGAAAAAAACCCGGGTATTGAAAAAACAGGGCCCCGGTAGAAACACATTTTTGATCGATATCAAAGACCAGGGCGACGTCGACGCCCGCATCGCGCCTTGCCAGAATTTTCCCGGCAATGTCACGCAACGTCTTTTCTTGCGGCGTCGTTTTTGCTTCCACCTCCAGGGCATAACCCGCGTCGAGATCCGAAAGCGCGCATTCGATGGATTTTTGCGAACCTTCCACAAGACCTGCCAGCGCGGCAAGGGATCGCGACTCCCCGGCCACAATGTCGTTTTCCATAAAAACCCGCAACGGTTCTTTGGATACCGCCCCGGGGTCGGTACAAAAGCACAGAACAAACATTATACCTGAAATTGCATACTTCATATCCCCTCCTTGACAGGCCAATTTTGCCGGGGCCATTGCAGATGATCATACAGACTCCTGGAAAAACCACAGCCCCTTTACTACTCCATCGCAGATTTGCCATTTTTTTTACACCCCGGGGTAGTTTTTTTTTCGTCTCTTGTTTTTTTGAAAGAATTTCCATCATATTAATAAATGAGTTGTTGCACCGGTTCCTTAGAGCTCAGGCATGAACTATATTGTGATAACAAAGTCATCTCCAAAGTTCAATGCTTTACTCGAAAAGCTTGTAGCGCATCTTTACTATTTCATAGTGACGCGCTACCTGAGCTGTCTCAAGCGACAGCTTGGTTTTTCTTCGAAAAACTCCGTGAATGGCTAGCAGGGTCACCGTTAGTGACCCTGCTAGCCACTTTTCGATCGCATTGAACTTCTTCTTTCTGCTTAAGAAATGGGTTCGTGCCTAAGCTCCTTGCCGGTTCAAGTTCGGGCGTCGAAATGTCGAATAATCATTGACAGGTCGTGCAGCCAAAAATCTACATGAACCAACCGAGCAATACCGGAGTACAAATCGTGACAGGAAAAGATCAACAACAAGCCAGAGTCAGAGACAAACGACGTTATAAACGGGAACTATTTAACTATAAAATTGAACTGGTAAACCCGCTTACAAAAATGAAAATCAAGTGCGCTTCTTTTGATCTTTCCGAAGGCGGCATTCGGGTCGTCACCGACATAGAACTCAAAGACCCCAAATACATCGTTATTATTGATAAATTCAAGTTAAATGCCAAATTGATCTATGAGGAGGCCCGAAAATCAACCATGATGGAGCGTACGGCCTACTACCACGGTCTTGAATTTGAAAAACCCATCGATTCGGCCACAAAAGTCAAATTGCTAAAAGACGCTGAAAAATTCAGTTTTTGACGAAATAACTTTTTCATAAGGGTATATCCTGTTTTCTTTATAACAGGCATAACCCAGGGCGCCGATCATGGCCCCGTTATCGGTACAAAGCCCCGGCGGCGGGCATAAAAACGAAACCCCTTTGGATTCGCAGATCGCCGTTATCCGCTTTCGTAAAGTCTGGTTAGACATAACCCCGCCGCCGGCGACAAGGTGTTTTACTTTCGTATGGGCCAGGGCGTTTTTCACGTTTCGCTCGACGATCTCAAACACCCGCTCCTGGAAACACCAGCAAAGGTAATCAACGTCATGGTCCGGTTTACCCCGGAGCAGGTAGTAGAGGGCGGTCTTGATTCCGCTGAAGGAAAAGTGAAACTCTCCGGGGTCCTGGTCGCGCAAAATTACCGGCAGGGGGTTTGCAAAGGCTCCCTTGTTCTTGCCGGGTTTTTTATTCAGGTTCTGGCCCAGGTTTGCCTCAAGATACCTCGCCGCCCTGGCCTCGATCTCGGGGCCCCCGGGGTAGTCAAGCCCCAGCAATGAGGCGGCCTTATCGTAGGCTTCGCCGCAGGCATCGTCCATGGTGTCGCCGATAAGTTTTAGATCGCCCACGCCGCCAACCATGTAAAGGCTCGAATTGCCGCCTGACAGAAGAAGACCAAGAAACGGGTACTGGATTGCGGCCCCGGTCGCGGCCCCGGCCAAGGTTACGGCATAGAAATGAGCCTCCAGGTGATGAACCGGGATCAGGGGAATTTTTAAAACAGATTTGATACCAAGGGCAATGTAATAGCCGACCAGAAGCGACCCGACCAGGCCGGGCCGGACCGTCACCGCGATGTACGAGGCCCTGGTAAAGTCCTCTCGATGATCCTTCAGGATTTCGCCTAAAATCGCCGGAAATTTTTCAAGGTGCATTCGGCTGGCCATCTCGGGCACCACCCCGCCGTAAAGCCTGTGCAGGTCGATCTGGCTAAACACCGGGTTTGCGACAATCTCCCTGCCGTTTCGTATAATCGCAATCCCGGTTTCGTCGCAGCTGCTTTCTATGCCGATGCCAATGATCCCGCCGTCAGGACCTTCCTTCGAAGTATTCGCCATCATTTAAAGAAGTACTTTCTCTATCCCTTTATCTTTAATGGATTTAATAAACGAGCTCTTCCATCCTTCCCCAAGCAATTCATTGGCAAGTTCTGTGGCCACATACTCCGGCGAAATTCCCGTCTCGGGGGTATACCGCGAAAGCCCCTGTATGCAGGAAGGGCAGGTTGTCAAAAGTTTGATGCCGGTTTTTTCGTCTGCCCTTTTGCCCCCCTGGTGGGCCTTAATCTTCAGGATGTTCCCTTGCAGAGACTCCAGTTTGCTAAATCGCGACTGGGTGGAGATGTCTGGCCTGGCCACGGCAAAAAGCCCCGATTCGGCGCAACAACGATCGGACAACTCCACCGGTTTACCCATAAGTTTTGAAACAACCTTCACGGGAGAACCTGTCTTTATCGGCGTATGACACGGGTCATGGTAGATATACTCGCTGGAACTTTTCTGCAACTTCACGCCTTTCTCTAAAAGGTACTCATGAATGTCGATCAGCCTCGAGCCGGGAAAAATCTTGTCAAACTCATAGGCCTGGAGCTGGTCAATACAGGTACCGCACATGACGAGAACGGTCTTGATATCGAGGTAGTTCAACGTATTGGCCACGCGATGGAACAAGACCCGGTTGGTCGTCGTGATATGCTTGCTCAACTCGGTGTCGCCCGAGGCCGCCTGGGGGGCGCCACAACAGGCATACTGAGGCGGCAGCACGGTCTGGACCCCGAGGTCATACAGCAGGGCCAACCCGGCAAGACCGGAATCGGTATAGAGCCTCTCGATACCGCAGCCCGGAAAAAAGAAAACCGCTTCGGCTTCGGAATCCTTGATCTCGGGCTTGCGCAAAATCGGCACGTACTTACCGTCTTCGATGCCGAGTACGCTTCGAATATTGTCTGGCGGTAGAACCGGCAGCGGCTTTTTAATCGAGTTGATTAAATGATCGGCCACCGTCATGTTCCCCGAGGTAGATGCGGGAATCGTATTATTTTGCGGCCGGAAGACCTTGTAAATCCGCCACCCAAGACGTTGTACGCGAAAGGCCGGTTTGAAAACGAAGGTTCGTAAAAACCCGATCCAGGTTGGCGAGATGATGTTCAAATACGACAGGGCAAGGGAAGCGGCCACGTTTACCTTTCGCTGTTCGTGATTTTTCAAAATATTCTTCATCAGTATCGTTACGTCGCCGTAGTCGATATTTACCGGGCATGGCTTAAAGCACCGGTGACAAATCGTACAATGATCGGCGATGTCGTTGAACTCGTCGAAATGCTGCAGCGAAATGCCCCGGCGGGTTTGCTCTTCATACAAAAAAGCCTCGATCAACATGCCCACCCCGAGTATCTTCGCCCTGGGCGAATACAGCAAATTGGCCCTCGGAACATGGGTCGTACAAACGGGCTTGCACTTGCCGCATCTCAGGCAGTGCTTGATCGCGTTGTTGAGCGTCGTCAGGTCGCTTTCTTCCATGATGATGGCTTCCTGCGAGACCAGTTGCAGCGACGGGGTATACGAAATCGAGGTGTCGGCGCCCTTGAGAAGCTTGCCCCGGTTGAAATTACCATTTGGGTCAACCTTGTTCTTATAGTCGGCAAAGTTTTTTTTGTCGACCTCGCGCAAAAACGGGAACTTGGTCAGACCGATGCCGTGTTCGCCGGAAATGACCCCGTCAAGGGAGGTCGCCAGTTTCATCACCCTCTCGACAATGTGGTGGGCGTTTTGCATCATGTCGTAGTTGTACGAATTTACGGGAATGTTGGTGTGCACGTTCCCGTCGCCGGCATGCATGTGCAGGGCGACAAAAATTCTGCCCGAGCGGGCCTCTTTATGTATGGCGTCGAGCCTGGCCCGTACACTCTCCAGTTCGCTTCCGCTGAAGATTTCTTTTAAGGGTTTTTCGACCTCGCGGCGGTAGGAGATGCGAATATCCCTTCTGAGAATAATATCTTTTAAACGATCGCCCTTTTTGATTTTCTTTTTTTCTTCGGGGTTGAGCATCTTGACGTTGGTTGAGCCCGGCTTTTCCAGGTTGGCGAGAATGTAGACCCAGCGTTTTTTAATTTCGGAGAGATTTTTCAGGGCTGTTTTTTTCTTGGCCGCCAGCAACGTATTTCGCTCAGAAGAGGCTTCATAGTCTCTCATCTTGTCGGTTTCGCTCATCGGCCCCTGGAGGTAGGCCATGACGTTGTTTAAAATGTCGAGTTTGTTTTTAATCGAGTATTCGATATTGATGGTCTCGATGCCCTCGTTGTATTCGGACAGCCGTCGAATCGGGATCACGACGTCTTCGTTGACCTTGAAGGCATTGGTATGGGCCGCGATTGCCGCCGTACGGCTTCGGTCTGCCCAGAAGTTTCTTCGTGACTCTGGAGTAATTGCGATAAAACATTCGGCGTTTTTGGCCTTTGCTATGGCCGAAATGTCGTTGGCCGCCTTCTTCAGGGCCTTCTCGTTGTCGCTGGTGATATCGCCCAGCAACACCATCTTGGGCATCTCGGAGCTGCTAGATTTAATGTTGTACTTGATCGCCCGTATGTAGCGTTCGTCGAGGTGTTCCAGGCCGGCAAGTTTGACATGGGCGTCTTTTTTCACATAGTCGATAATGTCAACGATGGTCGGCACGGACTTTTTCATATCGTGACCGAAAAATTCCAGGCAGAAGGTATAGGTAAAGGCCGGCATCTTGTGCAAAACAAATTCGGCTGAGGTGATGATTCCGTCGCAGCCTTCTTTTTGTATGCCCGGAAGACCGCCGAGAAACTTGTCGGTAACGTCTTTACCCAAACCTTCTTTTCGAAATTTCTTGCCGAGAATGTTGAGTATCAACGGTTCTTCCGCGGGAGTAATTCCGTCATGTTCAAGGCGGGTAACCGAAAATGTCGCCGTCTCGATGTCGTGAATTTTACCCAGGTTGTGGTTCAGGCGTTTAACCTCGATCCACTCGCCGTCGGGGTTGACCATCTTCCAGGAGTACAGGTTGTCGATCGTGGTGCCCCACAAGACGGCCTTTTTACCGCCGGCGTTCATCGCGATATTACCGCCGATTGTGGAGGCCGTCTGCGAGGTCGGGTCGACGGCAAAAACCAGGCCGTTTTCTTCGGCAAGCGAGCTGACCCGCTTGGTAACCACCCCGGCTCCCGCCCGGACGATTTCACAGAGTCTTCCGTCGAGCAGGGTTTCGGTTCTAACCTCGCCCAGGGTTTCGAGCTTCTCGGTGTTGATCATGGCCGTGTCGGGATGCAGCGGAACAAGACTTCCCGTATAACCGGTCGCCCCTCCATAGGGTATCATGGTTAAACCAATCTCGATACATTTTTTAACGATGGGTTGAACCTCGGCCTCGGTGTCGGGGGTGATGATAACGAAGGGCAGCTCGACGCGCCAGTCGCTGGCGTCGGTGGCATGAGAGACCCGGGCCAGGCCGTCAAAGCGAATGTTGTCGCGCGCCGTGACCTTGCCGAGTTTGTCGAGAACCTTGTTGCGCAATTTCTTCTGCCGGGGGAACCAGGCCTCGAAGTTATCGATAGCCTCGGCCGTCTTATCGGCGAGTTTTTTTGCCTCTACGTTGGACTCAATTCGACCGTAAATTTGATCGAGGCGATGACGAAGGGCCTGGGTCAGGGCCCGCCACCTTTTGGCATTTTTCAAAAGGTCGTCCTGTAAAAACGGGTTTCGAACCACGACCCAGATGTCGCCGAGAATCTCGAACAGCATACGGGCCGAAACCCCGGTGACGCGCTTTTTTCGCAGGTTGTTTAAAATATTCCAGTTGTCTTCGCCTAGCAGCTTGATGACAATTTCCCGGTCGGTAAAGGATGTATAATTGTAGGGAATCTCTCTTAATCGAATCTTTTCTTCTTCAATCGTTTTATGAATCATATTGTGCCCCCTGGGTGAAACAATGAGCGGCGCCACTTTCTTCGCGGCAGCCCTTCTACACACCTGTAAAGATTACACACATGGTCAAGTCTTCGATGGGCGGGAAAATTCGCAGAAGTTCCGGCTAAAGATTCTCTGCCGGGGGCGGGTCGCTGACCCGCCCCCGACCCCAAATCTTCCCTAAGTCAAGATAAAATCCTTTTCAGGGCGTGTCGAATCTGGGGTATTGATAGTTTTAAACCAAAGACAAGGGACGGCAAATTTTGGCGGAAGTTTTACGACCAGGACCAAAGCCGTCTCTTAAAATACATCGAACGGGTGAGCATGCCGCAAACAAAGAAAAAAACGTCGCTGAAGAGAAAAATGGTCTTTTATTTTCTCCTCGTGGCCTTCGCCAACGTCTTCGTCGGTCTTGAACTTCTCATGGAGATCAAAGGCGACAAATACCGCGCCCAGGTGATCGAGCAGGTCAACCAGATCAAAGAAGGGCAGCAGGCCGAGACAAGCATCTTTGAGCTTCTCGACCAGCTCACCCGGAAATTCTTCATCATGGTGGGCATTCTCATTCTTGTCAGCGCCGTTATTTTGTTTTTATTCGTCGTCCAGATCGCCTCGCCGATTCAGTACATGATCAACGAGGCCAAAAAAATTGCCGACGGCGATCTCAGCGTCAGCCTGACGATGAAGTCCAAAGACGAGGTCGCCGCCCTCGGCAGTCTCATCAACGACCTCACCGCCAACCTGCAGGAGATCATCGTGCAGATGCAACGCATGCACGCCGACTTTGAAGAGGCCGCCACCTGCCTCGAATCGAAGCTGAGCCTTCTGCCCGAGCTGCAAAAGTATTTTGAAATCGAACAGGCCCTGCTTAAAGACAACGTCGAGAGTATCTCGATGATCAAGCAGTCGTTTACCATCTACCAGATGCGCAAGTTCATCATGGACGACTTCTCGCCCCACGAAAAAAAGTTCATGGACTCTCTCCTGGCCGACGGCGCCATCGACCAGGATAAATACAAAGAAGTTCTTGAAATTCAAATGAACCGGGGCGGTTTTGTCGGGGCGATCCTCAAGGAGCTCGGCTATATCGACAACGTGACCCTCCTGAAACACCTTGGCCGGAAGTAGCCCGGAAGTAGCTAAGAGATGGAATACTGGTCCTTATTTCCCGTCGGCATCATGATCGCCACCTTCGCCTCGATGATGGGGCTTGCCGGGGGCATCGTCTGGGTACCCTACCTGATTCTCGTCATGAACATGAACCCCCACGAGGCCATATTGTTGTCGTTTGCGATCCAGATCGTCGGCATGGGCTCGGGGGTCTCCAACTACATTCGCAGCAAGAAGGTTTACTGGAACCTCGCCGGGTCGATGGCCCCGTTTATCTTTGTCGGTATCATGATTGGCTCCTACCTCAGCCAGAGGGTCGCCGGGGCCGAGGTCATGAAGTTCGTCATGGGTGGGGTGGCCATGACCATCGCGGTTTTTTTCGCCTCGCAAACCGAGGCCTACGACGAGGTCTTGAACACGGACGCCAAAATCAAGGCCCCGCTCTGGCTGCGCTTTTCGGGAATCTTCATGGGGACCATCTCGGGCTTTCTGTCAATCGGCATCGGGGATCTCTTAATACCCGCCATTCGATCGAAGCTGAAAGTAGCCATGCCTAACGCCGTCGCCACCGCCCTGATCCTCAACTTCTCCGTGGCCATCATCGCGTCGACGACCCATATGGCTCTGAGGACGGGTTCCCTGGCAAAATTTGTACCGCCCTTTTTGTTTGGCGCCGCCGGGGTCTTCATCGGCGGCCAGCTCGGCTACTTTTTCTCCAGCCGGGTAAACGAACAACGCCTCAAAGAAATGTTCATCTTTCTCCTGATGATCATCGGCCTTCACATGATCTACCACGCCCTGTGATGCTTTCGAGGTACGACCGGACGAGATGCAACAAATGAAAAAACTCTGGATAGTCGCGGCTGACAAAAAAGAAATTCCCCGGGTTGACGAACTGTTAAACAAAATTCCGGCATCATTTAAAAACGCTGTGGAATTTCACGAGTGCGGAATCGGGCTCTTTGAATCTGCCTGGCGTTTTGGGGATATCCTTGAGACATCGGCCAGGGAAAACCGCCTGCCGGATGGCGTTATCCTGGCAGGTACCGCGGGTTCGCCAAATGCCGAAGACATCTTTAAAATCAACCTGGCCGAAGAGTTTATAAATCCGCGGTTTGTCTTTGAAGAACTCCCCGAATTTCTCCCTGATCGATGGAAAACAACCCCGGTCGAATTTCCCGCCGGGATCAACCCCCAGAACCTTCGCCCTGGTGATTTTGTGCATGTTCCGGTATATTCCGCCTTTGGCATCTCAAAGGGGGTCGACCACCTGGCCCCTTCAATGGCCGGCGCCTGGGAAAACATGGAGGCCCTGTCGCTGTCGTATGCCTGTCATAAAAGACAAATTCCCTTTATGGCGCTTTTGTGTTGTACCAACCAGATCTGCCCCGAGGGCCGCGCCCAGTGGCGGCAAAACTACCTCAAGGCCGGCGAGTTACTCTTTGAGGCGTTATCTGCAACATTATTGAAGTAATAAACCGCAAATAGGGTTTAATCGACACCTTTCTTCAATTGCCCCGTATTCGTTTGTACCTGAAAAACACCTCGTCGTTTCGCCGTTCTACGGTCAGCAGACGAAATTTTTTCAAGGGCAGGGTCTGGGGCGAGGTGATGATGCGGTCGTTTTTTTGACCGGCCCATACACAGGGCTCCAGCGTAAAAAATATTTCGTCGATGAGGTCGGCCTCTAAAAAAAGCCCGTTGAGGGCCGGGCCGCCCTCCAGCAATATTTTCGTATAACGGCGCAGGGCGAGCGATTCGTAGATATCCCTGATGGTGGTAAACGTATGGGCCTTCCATTTTTCAAGGCGCCTGGAGAGAGCCTCCCGGTTTTCGGCGCTGGTCCCGACTTGGGCCATATCGACAAGGTCGGCAACGCCGACGGCTTCGCCCGGGGCAAGCGCCCTGACCCAGAGCTCGCCGGCAGGGTGCGGGGCCGAGAAGATACGCGACGTCGCCGGGATTTTACGGCTGCGGTCGTTCAAGACAATGACCGGCATCGGGTGGCGGGCGTCGGGCTTGCTGCGGGCATACAAATTTGGGTTGTCGTTTTCAATCGACCTTCGCGAGGCGATGATACAATCAGCCCAGAGCCTGAGCCGGTCCATGCGGCGCTTGTCTTCTTTGCTGCCCAGGGCCCACTTGCCGTCGGGTTGAACGGTGTGCCCGTCCAGCGTCTGGGCCATGTTGATTCTCAGAACGGGTTTTTTATATGTGCGATTCACCGGGTATTTTCCTGCATGTTGTGTGCCGGGGTCAGGCCCCTTCCGGAGGTCGAAGGCGGCAACTGAAGGCAAAGTACGGACCGCCGATCCTGTAGTCCTTCTGGATAACGTAACCGGCGATGTCCAGGTAGTTTCGGGCCTGCTCGATGGTCAGCCGGTAACGCTCGGGGTAGATCGCGTCGATCTTGTCGTGGCGCTTGTTCTTGTCCCAGTCGATCAGGTGGAGCGTGGTCGCCGGCGTTACCCTCGACTGAATCGTCGTCAGGATCTCCATCGGGTTGTCGGTCGTCGACAGGCTAAACGACAAAAACACATGGTCGGCAACGGGGACCCACTCCGGGAAATGCAACCGCGACTGGTCGCTCATAAAAAAGGGCGTGATCTTCTTAAACTTGTTTTCGGCGATCCGTTTCCAGAAAAGATCGAGAACGTCGACCTGGTGGTCGCAGGCATAGATGTGAAAATCCTCGACGTCCTTAAATTTCTCAAAATAGTAAACCGAGACGTAGCCCAGCCCGCAGCCGAAATCGAGAATGTTCATTCCCGGCTTCATCTCGGTAATCATGCTGTTGTAAAGTTCGGGCGAGACGATCCCCTTTCGTGGTTCTGAAATTAAAAAGTCCTGGTACTCCTGGGTTTCAAATACGCGAAATGCCATCTACGGTACGTCGATAACCCGGGGGACGACAAAAAAACCCGCGTTGAATTCCGGCGCCAGGTTTTTCACCTCGTCCGGGCCCAGCGACTCATGGGGGATATCCGCTCTCATCACGTTTTCCAGGTCAAGAACATGACTCAAGGGCGCCACGTCGTCGGTCTGCACTTCGCTGATCTGAGCCACGTAGCCGAGAATCCGGTTGAAATCTTCGGTCAGCTTTTCAAGCTCCCCCCCCTCAAGATTCAACTTCGAAAGATGCGCGATTCGAGACACCTCGTCGGGTGTTACATTTTTTAAGGCCATATGAAACCACGCAGAGTTTATACACTCTGTCAATTAAATATATATCGAATGTTCCGGCTAAAGCCGGAACATTCGATATATACCGTACGTTTCTAAGTCTGCCGAGCCCACGATGCGCGTAGATAGCGTTCAAAAAGTTTTGCACATTTAATCTAGAGGAGCCTTTTATCCCATTAAAATTTTTTGATTTGGGCGGCTTCGCCATTCGTTAATTTTGGAAAAGATTTATGTTAAATATCCCAATAATTTTGTTTGAACAATAGCCGGGTTATCGCCATTTTGAATAGCTAATACGCCATCTCTAATCATCTCTAAAATGCTTTTATATTCATAGTGCATGCGATTAATTCGTGTATTCATAATGGATTTTATTGTTTCCGGATCAGTACCATCAATTATAAGTTGCAAACTTTGCGTTAAAAAATCTGATTTAATATTCTCCAAATGTTCTTCAATCGAAAGCAATCCTTCCCTGCGAGCTAATTCCGATAATCCTACAATTACATGAACCAATGGCTTCGGATTTAATATTAAGTTGTTGATTAAACACATGCTTTCATTAAGAGAATGGGTTTTAATATATTCTTCAATTTTTCTAGAATATTCATTATCAATATATGATCCCCATCCATCCACTAAGGGCTCTGCATCTGGAGCTCCAGGCTCTTGATCAATTTCATTATCATTTACATCATCACCCGATAATGCATCAAACTCTGATAGGGTTAATTTGTTTTCCTCTACCACCGAGTTTGCAATGTTATTTAGTAATATTTGGCTTTCGTCAATTTCTTCCTGATTAACTTTTGTAATATTTTTTAAACAAGCTTCTAATATTTCCAGTTTAACTATATTTAAATTAGAGGCAACTAATTGTTTATTTTTTTCAGAGTAACCGAATGTAGCATGCACTATTTTCTCTAATGGTGCGATGTCTAAAACTTTCTTAATAACATAATTACTGCATTTACCTGGAAAAATCTCTTTTCTCATTTCTTACCATCCTGATGCCCGACCAGATTTACATGGAGTTTCCGTTTAATATCAAGCACCTGTAAAAATAGTCTTTGGCCCGCCTCCGGCGTACCCGTTGGCCATTCTACGATCGCATTGAACTTTCCCTTTGTTCTAAAGAGATTTTTCCCTGCCCAGGTTTTATCAAACGAGAAGGTTTGTAAAACCTTGCGGGCGATTTGCCGGGGTGGGGTAAACGGGAGAATGGTCATCATCGCAATGAATATCGAATAGCCTTGTCGGAATTTCACCGTACATCGCCGTTACCCGGCACTTGTTCGGCCTTCAGGCGCGTACCGGTCTCGACGAGACTGCCAAAAACGGTCATCGCGCCATAGTCGGGCATCGGGGTTCCCTGGGCTTCGGGGTCGATGAGCAGGTGCGGCTCCCAGAAGGCGGTATTGCCCAGGTAACTTTCTACCTTCAAAACCAGACCTTCCAGAAGGCCGTCGGCCAGGTATTGACGGTACTCGTCGGGGGTCTTGTACATAGAGGGATCCACCTCGCCGACAATCGTAAAATCCATGTTAGAAAGTTTTTCCGACAACCGGGGCGAAACGGTCAACACAAAGGTCAGGCCGGCGCTTTTTTCCCCGGCGGTATTCTGGCAGACCAGGGCGACGGTAAGAGAGGTCGTGTTCGAAACCGCCTCGGGGGCGGTTTCTTTGCCGGAATTTTCCGGGAGATTCTCCCCGGCGTTACCGCTTCTTTCGCTTTCAAAATCACCCCGATCGCCCTGGCCCGGCTCATCCGACCACTCCATTCCTTCAGGCGGCAGGCTGACCATATCGGTAACCAGAAAGGCGCAGCCCCCGGGATGGGTATACAGGCCTCCCTCAGCAAACAATTTCTTATAGCCCGTATCCAGGATTTCTTTTTGGAGAAAGACAAATTCTTCGTTGAATGTATTGATATCCTTGTCCGAGGCGGTTTCGTTAAATTCCCGGAGGCTTTTTATCTTCCACCTTTCGACCAGGGCATTTACCCGTTTTGAACCCTCGGCGTAATAGGTAGTTATGGCGGCGGGGTTTATTTTTTGCACCCTGGCTTTTTCATTCTCTTCTCCAGCCTTTACGGCCTGTTTACCGGGCTCGGCAAACACATGACCCCGAAATGCAACCATAAAAACCGCCGCCGCAAAAAACAAAGACACAAAACCCGAGAAGTATCGAACCGGTATTTTCTTCATATGAGTCTTTTAAAAAACAAGGCAGGCCGGTCAATAAAAATGAATAGAAATAAAAATATGGGATTTTATTTTTCAATTTTACTTGTTTATGGCCAAAAGGGGCAAAAAAAGGCGCAACGGTGAAAAAAACAGCGTAAAACCGCGATATCCATTTTGAGAATGATGAAGTTGCGGCGTATCATCCTGTCCGGTTTTAAAAGTTTTCGGCGACTCGACGAATTCACCCTGGGGGATCTCAATATCCTGGTCGGGCCAAAAGACGCCGGCAAATCGAACTTGGTAAGTTTCTTTGAGATGCTTGCCAAGCTGGCCGAAAACAACCTGCAGTCGTATGTTCAACGCTGCGGCGGGCCCGCGGGTATTCTGCACGGGGGAAACGACCCGGCCCGAAAGCTTGAGGCGGGGCTCTTCTTTGAAGACGAAACGTTTATAAACGGCTATGAATTTGTCCTTGAGACGCCCCTGGAGCCGTTACCGGGTATCCCCCCCAATCTACCCCGCAGGGCGACAAATCCGGGGCTGGTCTTTGACGGCGAGGCGTTGTTTTTTCTGGGCAAAGGTTTTACCCATCCTTTTTATACCTACCTGCATCCCCATGACGGGCCCAACAACGGCGGGTACCGGGAAACAAAACTCCCGGGAGGCGGCAACCATCAAAAACCCACCGAATGGCATATCCTGGAACTTCTTAAAAACATGCGGACCTACGATTTTCATAATGTCGGTATTTCTTCTACCTTTAAAATACCCGGTTGCTTTTCCAAAAACCCGGTTCAAACTTTTGGGCGCCTTGACCGCAACGGTTCAAATCTTGCCGCCTTTTTATTCTACCTCAAAGCCGGGTACCCGGCGCATTACCGGAAAATGATCCCGGCGATTCGTTTTGCCGAACCTTCTTTCGAAGGTTTCCGTTTTCGGTCCCTGGGGCATAACGCCTTCAAGGCGATGGTTACATGGAAAGGTAAAGACTTCGCCGACAACCTGGACTTCAACCAACTTCGCGGCGCAACCCGCAAATGGCTCTGCCTGGCCGCCCTGTTTGCCCAGCCCGACCCACCCTCAACCATCATCCTGGACGAGCCCGCCCGCGGCCTGACCAACGTCGCGGGGAAACTCCTGGCAGAATGGATACGCGCCTGCGCCAGGAAAACCCAGGTCATCGTTACGTCAAAGCCCAACCTCTGGGTTGGCCACTTTGAACCGGAAAATGTTATTTATGTTAAAAAAGAAAACGGCCAAAGCCGGTTGCAAAGACCGCTTTTGCCGGTATACTACAAGGAAACCAATTCGTCATGCCCCTGCGAAATCTCTACGGTAAAAGAACGAGCGTTGTAATCCCTGTTGTTCCGACCAAAGTTCGGACATCAGGTTTGACAAACCCGAACAAATTGTCACCCATTTTGACTGGCCAAAACGGGTGACCCCAAAAGCCATCCCAAAGCTATGCCATCCAGGCATGGCTTTGGGCAATTTATGTGCATCCTGGTATTATTCTGGAACTTTAAATAACTTGCTTCGCGTTTTTACGAAATGCTCCCCCATAGCAGATTATATTAACATAGAATCAGCGTTTATTTTGGTCTTATATTTGGGGAGTGATATGAAAGTTAGACTTGATTTAAAAAAAATTTTATTCGTAATCTGCGCATGGTTTTTTGTCTCAATAGAGGTTTTTTTCTATTTCCACGTATATATCAAAATATTGTCCGAACTCCTGTCCGAAGGTCAGGTAATCCTTCTTGACGAAGTTGTCGAATCCTTCATCTTGCCACATGTCATTTACCTATTCGCCGATTCTCGAAAAAATTCTTACAAAGACCGACCTCGACGCCGACGAGGCCCTGTGGCTGATGAACCAGACCATGGAGGGAAACCTCACGCCGGCCCAGATCGCCGCCTGGCTTGTCGCCATGAGGGGCAAGGGCGAGACCTCCCTGGAAATCAGCGCCTTTGCATCGGTTATGCGCCAGAAGGCCGTTACGTTGCCCGGCATCGGCGAATTTTCGGGCCTGCTCCTGGACACCTGCGGCACGGGGGGCGACAAATCCAACCTGGTCAACATCTCGACCCTCTCGGCCCTTGTACTTGCCGCCAGGGGAGTGCGGGTGGCCAAACACGGCAACCGGTCGGTTTCATCGAGCAGCGGCTCAGCCGATTTTCTTGAACGCGCCGGATACCCTCTAAACGAAAGCCCCGGGGAGATTGTCGCACGGGTCAAATCTTCAAATTTCGGTTTTTTATTTGCCCCGGCCTTTCACCCGGCGATGAGATTTGCCGGCCCCGTCAGAAAAGAAATCGGCATTCGAACGGTCTTTAATGTTCTCGGGCCGCTCTCTAACCCCGCCCACGCCCACATTCAACTCATGGGGGTTTTTAACCGCGACTACATTCAAATCATGGCCGAGGCCCTGCGGCAGCTCGGGGTAAAGACCTTTCTCGTCGTACACTCCGGCGACGGCCTCGACGAAATCAGCCCGCTTGCCCCAACCGACTACGCCCTGTTTCATAGCGGCGAGCTTCGCCTGGGCCGGTTTAACCCCGCCCCGTGCGGGTTTTCGATCGAGTCTCTTGCCGAGCTTGTCGCCAAAAACGGCGACGAGGCCTTTGATCTTGGCATGAAAATTCTCGGCGGCCAAAACGAGGCCGGAGCCGAGATGGTCGCCCTCAACGCCGCCGCAGCCGAATACCTCTGGGAACTCCACCAGGGCAGGACCGGCGAAGAACTCGAAACCGCTGTTACCAAAAAAGCCGGCGAAATTAAAACGATGATTCTTTCGGGGAAAAATTCCTTTATCCCCTGGAAGGCGTAACAGGAACAGGAGACTTCGGTTGATCTTTCAGGGCATGGCGAAATGAACGTAAAATGAACAACGGAAAAAACGAAAACCTGCCCGCCACGATTTTAGAGAATTCCCCGATCGGCTACTGCATCATCACCCCGGATCTCGAACTGGAATATATAAACGACCAGCTTCTGGCTTTTCTCGAAGTCGCCCCCAAAGAGGTTATGGGGAAGGCCTGGATCGACACCATTCTGAAAAAAAATTACATCGAAGGCCGCAGGCCCATCCTGGAGCGTTGGTTGCGATCCCGGTTTTCGCCCCGTTCTCTAACCGGCAAATACGTAATTAAAATTTTTGACGAACTGCGCCTGGAGTTTTTTGTCCAGGTCGATTCTTTACACGAAATAAAAAATGAATCGGGAAGCGAAATAAAAAGCAAAACGGAAAACGAACTGGAAACCAAAAAAAACGCCCCAAAGGCGCCGTCAAAAAAACTGGTCACCATTTACCCCGTCTCGGGAACCATCCTTCTCTACCACAGCCGGATGACCCTCAAGCTCGATACCGAATACGAGATTGCCGGGCGGATTCAACGCAACATCAACGACTACATCGTCGACATGATCGAGGGCCGCTACTTCAAGTATCATTTTAAAAGACTTTTCATGCCCAGCGGAATTCTCTCGGGCGACATCGTAAACGTCAAAACCGTCAGCCGCCGCTACTCCAGCGTCTTCATCGGGGACGGCCGGGGTCACGGGTTCCCCGCCGCCCTTTACTCGGCCCTGATACATTCCTACCTCAACATGATGGCGACCGAAATCAACCAGGGGGTCGACAGCACGGCAAAACTTATGACCGAAATGAACCGATTTGCCTGCCGCGATTTTTCGGAAACCGGCGAATTTTATTTTTTCAGCGGCGTCTACGGCCTGATCGACGGTAATACGAAAAAGTTTTGCATTACCAATGCGGGCCACCCCTACCCGATCTTCATTCGAGACGGCAAGGCGGCAAAACTTTCCACCAACGGCCAACTGGCGGGTATAAACGACAAATCTGTATATTCCGAGAATTGTTTTGACCTGCAAGACGGCGACCTGGTCCTGTTTTTTACCGACGGGATATTCGACGTCATCAAGACGGAAAACGAACTTGACCATGACTCCGTTATCAAGCTCGTCACAAAATACCTGGACGAAAACGCAAACAACGCGACGGGACTTTTCGACTACCTGGCCGAAACGATAGAAACCTTCAAGTCAAGACTGGAAATCGACGACGACATCACCATGTTGCAGATGCTCGTCGAAGAAAAAAAGACAAATCTTCTTTAATCTATGATGCCCAGCTCCATTTTGCCGTCTTCGGTGGCATGAACCCGGGGATTCCAGGGCGGGTCAAATACGATGTTGACGACGGCGTCTTTAACGCCTTCAATCGAGGCGCATTTCTCCTGAACCTGGGCCATCAACTGGGGTCCGATCGGGCAACCCATCGAGGTCAGGGTCATCACCACCTCGATCAGGGCTTTTTCGGGAATAATACTGACCTTGTAGATCAGCCCCAGGTCGACAATGTTGATTCTCAAATCGGGGTCGATTACCTCGGAAATTCTTTCCAGAACCTGGTCTACGCTTATGTTTAAATCGCTCATCAGGGCAAAGTATAAAATTGCAGATATCGTGGCCAATTAAAAAAGACCGGCAGAAATCGTTACGTTGCCGGAAATTTTTTTGACCAGCAGAAGGTCGTCGCGGTGCGTCAAAAGCCGCGCGGCAGGTTCGCTGACGCCGTAGGCCCCGGTGTGTTTAAAAACCGTCTCCGAAGGGTTTTCGATTTTTGCCCGGTTTAACTGCTCGGCGGAATAAAAAACCGGGACAATGCCGAACTTCGCGCAAAATGAGAGAAGTCCCGGTTCGTCCTTTTTCAGGTCGATACTGGCCGCCCCGCCTATGCTTTGAAGATTAATTTTTAATTCTTTAAATGTACTTTTTACAACCTCTTCGATTTCTTCCGCCGGTGTATTGCGGTTGCAGCCGATCCCGAGGCCGATTACCGGCGGCCTGAAAATGACATATTTATTTTTAAAAAGCTTTTTGTATTGCGGCATTTCGCAAAGTTCCCGGTGAGTAATTACGATAAAATATTTTGCCGGCCCCCGCAGGGCTTCGTCGAGACTGCCATAGACGACCAGGTTTTCGGCAAGCGGCGTATCACGTGGCCGCCAATCGTCGCCGCCCGATTCCTGGACGATGGCGACGGGTTCAAAGTTTACCACCGCGGCGCTGATTTCGGTGAGAAACCGCGACTCTTCCATGACCCACCCAGAGGTTTTACCCAGGAGGTCGACGGCGATCGTCTTTTGAACGTCCGAGGCGGTGGTGATGACGGGCGTGGCGCCGATCTTTGCGGCGACAAGACGCGCCAGGTCGTTTCCCCCGCCGACATGCCCCGACAGGGCGCTGATGACAAATTCGCCCTTTTCGTCAATGACGACCACGCCGGGGTCGGTTTTCTTATCCCGCAGCAGGGGGGCTACCAGGCGGATAAGCGCCCCGAGGCTGATGACGGCGATGATCCCCTCGTATTTGTCAAAAATTTTCTCCAGGAGGTCCTTAACCTTTTCGGAAAAAAAAACCGGCGCCCCGCTGCCCTCAAGAACATCTTTAAAGTCGTCCCGAAACTTTTCGGGAAAGAACATATCTATTTCAGAAATGTCATGGGAAACTTTTTCATGAATTTCAAAACCCAGCCTGCAGCCGTTTCGGGTAATGCTGACAATCGCGTAACGGGGTTTCATTTTACAAACGCACTCATTTTATGAAAATGTTATGGTTTTTTACCGGTTACGTAACATCGCTTTTTTGTATACCGCGAAACTGGTGGGCAAAGCCGCCATCGTAGAGCTTCGAACGTCGAAAGGTTTCCTCGTTCATTGCATCCAGGGCGGGCCCGGCTAAAATCATGGTCTGCGATTTGATACCGTTTTCGGCCAGGGCCGCGGCCAGGTTTTCGACCGTTGTACGAATGATCTTCTGGTCGGGCCAGCTGGCCTTGTAGACGACCACGACAGGGGTGGACTTTTGCCAACCGGCGGCAAGCAGTTCCGCGGAGACCTTTTCGGCCAGGGTCGCGCTGAGAAAGATCGCCAGGGTGCAGCGGTGCGCCGCAAGACTTCGCAGCGACTCATATTCGGGTACCGGGGTTCGCCCCTCGGTCCGGGTCAGGATCACGGTCTGCGAAAGTTCCGGGATCGTCAGCTCGGCCTCGACCGCCGCCGCCGCCGCAAATACAGAACTTACGCCAGGCACGACGACCGCGCCGATGCCGCGTAATTTTAAAAGATAAATCTGCTCATAGATGGCCCCGAATACCGAGGGGTCGCCGGTGTGCAGCCGCACGGCCTTTTTGCCCGACTTCAGGGCCTCTTCGAGTTTGCCGACGACCTCTTCGAGGGTCATACCCGAACTCTTGTAAATTTCGACACCAGGTTTTGTATCCGAAAAAAGTTCGTCGCTGACGAGAGAGTCGGCATAGATAATAACGTCGGCCCGGCTTAAGAGCCTCGCCCCCCGGACCGTGATCAACTCGGGATCGCCGGGCCCTGCCCCGACAAAGTAAACGGTGTTTTCTTTCCAGTCGTCTTTTTTTTGCATGATAAAACCTTTTGTACTTATTGGCGGCCTATTTTCGTACAACCAGCAACGAGAGATAGGGGATTTTTTCAGGCAGGCTGTTTAAATCACGGTAGATTTTTTCGTCTGCCGACGACACCTTTGAGATGATGGCCGATTTATCAATAAGATTTTTTTGTCTCAACAGATCGACCAGGGGGGCGACCACCTTGGCGACCTTGTAGAACACCACGGTGTCGTGACGATCCAGTTCGTCTGCCATGCCGGCCATGTCGGCGGTCGCGGGAATCACCGCAAACTTCTGGTCGCCGACGGCAAGGCCCCAGCCGAGGGCGGCAGAGGCCCCGTGCATCGACGAGATTCCGGGCACGACCCGGATCTCCTGGGCGGATCTTTTCTGCCTTACCAGCTCCATCAGGTGAATAAAGGTGCTGAAAAACAACGGATCCCCCTCGGAGACAAATACCACGTTGTTGCCTTCGTCGAGGGGTTTGATAACGGCCTCTACCGCGGTATTCCATTTCTGGTCCAGTTCGGCCCTGTCTTTGGTCATCGGGAAAACCAGGGGAAGCATTTGTTTTTGAGAGACGTCGAGGAGTTTTTCTACGATGGCCCCGGCGTAACTGCCAGCCCCGGGGTTTGCCTCGGGGTAGGCGATGATTCCGGTTTGCTGTAAAAGACGATACCCCTTGAGGGTGATCAGCTCGGGATCTCCCGGTCCGACGCCGATGCCATATAATATTGCGGGTTTGTTCATGTTATTACAGCTACGCGTCATTGTCGCGACAGGCCGTCAAAATAAATACCGGGTTAAGAGCCGCAAAGCGGGTTAAATCGCCAATGGCGCGGCTTCGCGAAATTTGCACAAGACAGGTCTCTGTGACAAACCCGGACTTTTCCAGGAAACCAATGGCCGTAGTCAGGGTCTCCAGGGTGGCCGCGTTTACCACGATGCGCCCGCGGGGGCGAAGCCTTCGGGCGCAGACCTCCAGGATTTGTTCGAGGTTGCCGCCGGAGCCGCCGATAAAGACCGCGTCGGGGTCGGCCCATTCGACCAGCCCCTCGGGGGCCTCGGCCTCGACAAGAGATATGTCGGCGTGAAATTTTTTACAGTTTAAACGGGCATGCCGGGCGTGTTCGGGGTTTTTCTCGATCGCGTAAACCCGGCCGTCACGCGCGATATGGGCCGCCTCGATGGAAACCGATGCCGTACAACTGCCGATGTCCCAGACGACGCTGCCGGGCCCCAGGTTCATCGCAGCCAGCGACAGGGTTCGAATTTCCTTTTTAGTAATCAAACCGTCGGGTTTTTCGGGAAACGAAAATTCCCCGTCGTTAATTCCAAAAGAGAAGTTTGTCGCCGCTGCCTTTTCGTCGCGAACCAGGATCAAAACGTTTAGATCGGAAAAGTCCTGCGACTCTTTTTGGGCCAGATCTTCCAGGGTATGCCAAGACCCTTTTTCGCCGGGCATACCGAGACTTTCGGCGACATAGGCATGATAATCAACCAGGTTATAATGAAGCATGTATGCGGCAATTTTGCCGGGATGATTTGTTTCGTCGGTTAAAATGGCGATTTTCTTTTCCGGGTACAGGCGCTGGGCAAGCCCCTCCAGTTTTCGACCGTGAAGGCTGATCGACCGGCAATCCTGCCACGACAACCCGGCTTTGGCAAAGGCAAACTGCATCGAGCTGACCGCCGGGCGAATTTCGACGTCATACTTCTCCGGCGAAAAACGGGTGAGCAGGTAACTGCCGATACCGAAAAACAGGGGATCACCCGAGGCAAGCACCACGGCGTCCCGGTTTTCCTTCTGGAGGATCTCGACCAGTTCGCTGAGCTTGTTTTTTATCACAAGCCGCCTGCCCTTGTGGTCCGGGAAGAGGGCCAACTGCCTTTGCCCCCCGGCCAGGATCGGCGATTTTTCAATCGCCTCGACGGTCTCGGGCGGCAGGCTGTTTCGGCCCCCCTCGTCGACCCCGATAATTCGAATTCGTATTTTATGCGTATCGCTCATGTTCGCCCCGGCAGGTTTTCGGCAAAACTCAGGAAGGCGACTTCGCCATCGCGTTTCTACCCAGGAGCCTGCCGTCCATACTAAACAGTAATGTCTCTATATCGAGTTTACCTTGAACCTTGTCATGACAGACCGTACAACATCTTTTTGTCAGCAGGTCAAAAAAACCCGTTATACCCGCCCCGTTCATCCACTCGCCAACCTCGCCGGCGGTGTTGGCCGTCTTGATTTTTTCAACCAGGGCGGCGTCTGCCCCGGCCTCTTCGGCGATTTTCGACAAAAACACAAAATCAACCGGGGATTTCGACGAGTGAACCATGAGAACCCCGGCGGCCACCTTCGAGAGCTTGCCCATCATGCCGGATAACGTAATTTTATGAACATGCATTGTCTCACATTTTTTCAGGGAAAAACCGATGAATTCTCCCGCCTCAATAAAACTCATGGGGTCAAGTTGAGGGTAAAGGCCCGCCGCGTATTTCTCGCTGCGCCCACCGGTTGTCAACACGAGATGGCGCAGGCCGTTTTCGGCGGCGGCCCTTATGGTTACCGCCAGAGACGCCCGGTAGGCCGAACTGGAAAACGGAATCACCACACCCCGGGTGCCCAGTATCGAGATCCCGCCGACGATACCCAGGCGGGGGTTCATCGTCAGGGCCGCGATTTTTTCCCCGTCAGGTACCGAGATCACGACCCTTACCGCGCGGGCGATTTTATATTTTTGCAGAACCTCGCCGACCTCGTGAAAGATCATCCGGCGGGGTACCGGGTTAATCGCCGCCTCGCCGACGGCCACGGGTAACCCCGTCCGGGTAACCACCCCCACCCCGATGCCGCCTTCTATATATATATTTTGAGTATCGTTTTGGATTACGATTTGCGGCAGGGTCGTTTCGTCCTGCCAGAAAACCTCGGCGCGAATGACGGCGCCGTTGGTAACGTCGGGGTCGTCACCGGCATTCTTGACAACTTCGGCAAAGGCGCTTTTTGCCGCGCCTTCTCCGTCAACGCGGCCCTCTGTGGAGACAAAACCGCAATTTGAAATTTCAAGAGTGGCACTGTCGCCATAGGTTCCGCCGCGCGGCAGGGTCACGGTCGAGGCGCTGCCGTGATGAGCCTGCCCCAGAACCAGGCTCGTCGCGGCGTGTTTTGCCGCCGCCGCGGCGCAGGTCCCCGTGGTGTATCCCGTCTTGAGTTTTGAAATCGACATGGTTTGCGCTATTTTCGAAGATACTTTTGTTGCAATAAAATAAGGTGGTGAATTTCGTGTAAGACAAGAACCCAGGTGTATTCGGCCAGGTTCAGCGGCCCAAAAACAAAATGCTCCAGGGTGTATTTTTTCAGCGTCGCCAGGTTTGAGGCGGGGTCGCCCGCGAGAATGTTTTTTTCAAACAGGGCCATCGCCTCATTCAGCAGGGTTCTTGATTGCGTTTTGTCAGAAGGGTTTACCGGCGAAACCGCCTCGGGGTTGTTTATTTTCCCGGTTGCTCTCAAGGCGCCTTCAATCCTGTTATAGTCGGCGCATACGCCGCCAACCGAGGCCGCCCCGAAACGTCCTTTTAAAACCATCGGGATCACGCGGGCAAATTTCGACTGCGACAGGGCAAGGTGTTCGACGATTTCCGAAGCCGACCACGACTTATCGGCCAACGGCTGTACAAAACGCTCTTCCGAAATGCCTTCGATCGAGCGCTCCAGTTCGGCGCGAATTTTTTTCCAGGTCGCGATATAAACGCCTATGTCGTCAATCGCATCGGGCCGGGGTATTTCCACCTTAACCATATACGGGGGAAAATTCCGGTTGCCTGCGGTAACGTCAAGGATTATTAAAAACGCGATTTTGTTCTTGACTAAGCAAACAAAGTTAGCCATGGTAATCCTGCATGAAAAAAATATCCGTACTTCTTGTCGAAGACGAGCCTGACGTTCTTCGAATGCTTTCCATTGTACTTTCCCGGCTGTACAATACCGTCATTACCGCGGCAAATGGCCAGGAAGGGCTGGAAAAATTCAAGGCGTCTTCCCCGGATATTGTAATTTCTGACATACAAATGCCCATCATGAATGGCATATCGATGGCGGGCGAGATTCGCAAGATAGACTCGAAAACCCCGATCATTCTTGTGTCGGCCTTTAACGACCCGGAAAATCTTTTAAAGGCAATCAATACCGGCGTCGATCGTTTTGTCCCCAAACCGGTCGATATCGCGGTATTAAAAAAAATTCTGGAAAAAGTCGACGAAACCATAGAAGCAAGAAAAATTAATAAAAATCTGGAGGAGAAAATGAGTATTCTTACCCAGGCCATACTCAATTCATCGGATGTTGTCTGTATTTTCTCGCTGACCGGAGAACTGATTTTTTTCAATGATTCCTTTATCAGGTGTTTCGGGCAAACGGTAAATGAAATTTTAAAATCGGGAAGCGATTCCATATTTGCCGGCAACCCGGAAATCAACAGCATGATAAAAGACGGCAAGGTATCTCAAAAAGATATCGAACTGGAGGTAAGCATCTCTTGCGGCAAACCCAAATTTTTCAGACTGAGTACCACCCCCATCTTTAAAACCTCGGGAGAACCTCTGGGCTCCCTGCTGGTATTTCATGACATCAGCGACAAGGTTGAATCCGCAAAGTTACTCGACCAGAAGATGTCGCAGGTACTGCAAAGCACCCAGCGAAAAGCGGAATTTCTTTCAACCGTTAGTCATGATATCCGTACCCCGATCGGTTTAATTCTCGGTCTTACCGATTCGCTTTTGGAAGAGAATCTGCCCCAGGACCATAAAAAGCAGCTGAACCTGATCCAGGATTCCGCAAAGAACCTGTTGCACCTGGTAAACGATATTCTGGACATCTCAAAAATTGAAGAAGGTAAACTGATCATAGAGAACATTCCGTTTGCCATCAGGGAGATACTGGACTACCTAAAAAATCTTTTCCTGGAAAAGGCAAAAGAAAAAAAAATAGACTTCTCCATAAAATATGACGACTCCTTGAAAAATATCTACCAGGGCGACCCTTTTCGTCTACAGCAAATCCTGATCAACTTGCTCGGTAATTCGTTTAAATTTACCTCCGCAGGTCACATCACGATTCTTGCCAGAGAACTTTCAAGCTCAAAAAACAACGCCATTCTCGAATTTACCGTATCCGATTCGGGAAAGGGCATACACAAAGACCGGCTCGACTCTATTTTTAACCGGTACGAACAGGAAGAATCGTCGACGGCCCGAAACTACGGCGGCACCGGCCTGGGAACGGCCATTGCCAAAAACCTGACCGAATTGATGGGCGGAATGATTTCGGTAATCAGCCCCGCCGTAAAAATACCGGGTAACGCCGAAACCCCCGGCTCTGAATTTACGTTTACGATAAAAGTTCAAAACCAGGAGACACCCCTTATGCCTGATCCGGAAAAAAACGAGAATGCCATCGAACTGTTGATTGAAAAAATCCGAAAACAAAAGCTCTCCATACTCGTGGCCGAAGACAACCCGGTAAACCAACTCCTGTTAAAAAAAATATTGAACCTTTATGACGCCACAGTTGATATTGCGCATGACGGTGATGAAGCCTTTGATAAAGGCGTCAACAACGCATACAATGTCATCTTTATGGACATTGAAATGCCGGGCATGGGCGGCATGGAGGTTACGGAGAAACTCAGGGCCAACCATATACAAACCCCGATCGTCGCCTGCACGGCCCACAGCTTCAAGGAGGACCTGGAAAAATACCTGGTATCGGGAATGAACGGCTATCTTGTAAAACCGGTCAACAAGAAGTCCGTTATTGATTCCCTGTTCTCCGTAATAAATTTCGAAAAATAAAAGGGTGCAGGCTATTCCTTGTTGAATATCAACGTAAACCTGACGCCCTTTTCGATATTTCCGACAAAGATCCAGCCGCTCATTTTCTCTTCAATAATTTTTTTGGACAGGTAAAGACCGATCCCCGTTCCCTGTGCGGGATCTTTTGTCGTGAAATAAGGCTCAAAAATTCTCTCGAGATATTCGGGCAGTATCCCTCCCCCGTTATCTTCAAAAATAATGCGAATATGTTCCTTGCACTCCATTTTCAGGACAATTTTGCCTTTGTAATCCGGTTGTTTCGTTTTTATCCGGTATTCCTCAATGGCGTCTTTCGAGTTGTTTACCAGGTTCAGCACAACCTGTTTGAACTCGCTGGGAAACCCGAATACGTTTGCCGGCTCAGGGGTTTCCAGGTTCATTAACTCTATGGAGATATCATGGGCGGCAAACTGGGCGGAGGAGATCTTGAGGGCTTCCCGGATGGCCCCTTTTATGTCAAATGACACCCTTTCATTAGAGGGCCTGATAAAATTCCTGAAATCGTCCACCGTCTGCGACATATGGCGGATATTGTCCATCGACGACTTTACCGCGTTTGAAAGATAATTCCGGTCAAGTTGCCTGGCGTCGTAGGCCTCCAGGATATCCTGGATAAGAATCGCCAGGGAATTCAGGGGCTGCCTCCATTGATGGGCAATGGCGCCGAGCATTTCTCCCATGGCGGCCAATTTCGATTGCTGTGAGAAAAACCGTTCCTGCTGCAGGGCTTTTTCGGTCTCCCTGGTTATGGTTTCTTCAAGATTTTCATTTATGCTCTGGAGCCGGTTATTGGCTTCCAGCAAGCCATCTTCGGCGGCCTGTTTTTGGGCGATCAATTTTTCAAGCATTTGATTTCTGACCTTTTCCCGCAGTGTCGCATTATTCCGGCTCAACTCATAGAGCCACGTTAAAATTCCGGTTAAAAAAGAAAGAAAAATAACAAAGTTCAGTAAAACGGTATCCTCATTATGATAACTGCCAAGATGGGGAAAATCGTATTTTTGCCTGTCCAGCCAGTACAATGCAGAAACCCCCCCCAGGTTGATCAACGCGATCAGGCCTCCCCACAGGGGACCCATTAAAAATATGCTGCCAACGGTAATTACAAACGACCATAACAACCCGGTTTGCATTCCGTTGCCGTTGTGGTACATCAGCAGCATGTTCAGGGAAATAAACGTAAAGGCCGTAAGAGAAAAGATCAAACGGTTATTGAAATTAAACTTCAGCAGCCACAAAAGTAAAATGGAAAAAACAAAGATCGCCGCACAGATTCCCGAGGAAAGATTCGGCCCGGAATAAAACCTGTGAAAGCGGAAAATAAAATACAAAGAACTTACCAGAAGAATATACAAAATTACAATCGTTGATTTTATTTTTAAAGCTTTGTCATACTCCCGGAAAAGGTCGACATGCGGCATAAAAAAACTTATGGGTCCGAATCTTTTTGCCTGCGCTTCGGGCGATTTTAAAGGCTGGTAATCTTTTTCCGGGCTTTTTTTCGGGTTTGCTAAGCTTTTCTGATCCATGACAGGTTACGAATTCGCCAGATTATTTTTCGCAATGGAAAAACATACGGTGGTACCCGTTGCGCCGGAAGCCTCGACAAAGACCTTGCCGCCGAGCCTTTCGACGGCGGACTTGACAATAGACAGACCCACGCCCGAGCCGGAATATTTACCGGAAACATTTCCCCGTTGAAACGGTTCAAATATGACAGAATAATTGCTTTCTGAAATGCCAATGCCATTATCGCGCAAATGAAAAACATATTGATCTTGATTTTCCTCAAAGGCAATAGACAATTTTACAACATGGTTCTCGTTGTATTTCAGGGAGTTTTCTACCAGGTTTTTAAAAATACTGTACAACAACGAAGGCTGGCTTTTTAGTTTCGGAATAACCGGAATTTCAATCTCAATCTTTTTATCGACCTTTCTACCCAACAGGTCAAGAATATTGGCCATCATTGTATTTACGTCGCAACTCTCGTAAACGGCGGCGGCATTCTGGATCCGGATCAGTTCCAGCACCTCGTTGATCAGGTCGTTCATGTGGTTGCAGTTTTTATCTATCCCCTGGAGCAACTCGATGGTATCGCTTGACATATTCTTTTCTTCATTCAATGCTATATAAACAGCCCCTTTGATTACCGTTAAAGGCTGTTTCATGTCATGCGCCATGATCTTGTTGAAATTTTCAAGGTCCCGGTTTAAAACCTGTATTTTCTCCATTTGTTCGATCATTTGTTTTTTTTGCCGGTACATGAGCAAAAAGACATTTATTTTTGCAATCAATACCCCTTCAACGACAGGTTTGGAAATGAAGTCCACGGCTCCCTGCTTTAACCCCTTTATTTTATAAAAATCATCAGAATAGATGGCGCTTAAGAAAATAACCGGGGTATCTTTGTTTTTACCGTCCCGGTGAATAAGCTCCATGGCCTCAAAACCGTCCATCCCCGGCATTTGAACGTCCATAAGAATGATGGCAAATTCCGTTTCCAGGCATTTGGATACGGCATCGTTGCCCGTCAAGGTCGTTACAACATCGACCACAGCGATCAGCTCATCGAGAATTTCTTCCAGGGCGAAAAGATTTTCTTTTTTGTCGTCTACAATCAATATTTTGGGTTTATCCATGGGTATTTCTCCTGTTTAACCAGATGTTCAACATCGACAGTATCTTGCTTCTGTCGATGGGCTTTGAAAGGTAGTCGTTGGCTCCGGCTACAATACACAGGTTTCTGTCTTCTTTCATCGCCTTTGCCGTAAGCGCAATGATCGGGATATCCCGATGCCGGTCTAACCTGCGGATCTCTCGAATGGTCTCATAGCCGTCCATTTCGGGCATCATGATGTCTGTGATGACGATATCAAACCCGTTCGATTCGGAAAGCATGGCGATAGCCTTTTTCCCGCCGGGTACCTTGGTGACGATCATTTGCTCTTCTTCCAGCTCTTCGGCAAGGGCGAAAAGACTTCTCATGTCGTCGTCGATGATCATCACCCTTTTCCCGGCCAGAGAATTTTCCAGTTTATGCAGGTTTTTTACGTCCGGGGTATCGGCGGTTTTTACCGCATGGAGAAACAATTTCACTTCCGAATACAAACGATTCAAGGATTCCGAGGTGTTTATGATGACATCCTCTGAAAGTTCCTTTAACCGGAGCAGTTCGTCTTCGGTCAATTCGTGTTTCGTATACACAATTACGGGCAGCCTGCCTGCCGTCATAGCGTGAATCTGTTCCAGAAACGCAAACACATCGATCCCCACAATGTCATAGTCCAACACCATACACGAGTAAGAATTCCGGGAGATCTTTTCCATGACCTGGGAGTGGTCGTCCGCAAACTCAACCAAATCCGGGTGATCAAATTTTTCGGATAACTGGTTTTGCATATGCGAGTCGGTCCCCAGGACAAGAACCCTGGCGACCGGGGCATTTAAAATCGACTCTATGCTACGCAGGGCTTTGGAGATGGCGTCTTCGGATGCCGGTTTTTTTAGATACCCCATGGCGCCCTTTTGAAGCAGCGCTTTTTCTTTAGAGGAGCCCGACAGGATTTGTACGGGTATATGTTTTGTAGCGGAAGACATTTTCAGGTTGTCAATCACCTCTTCGCCGTCGATATCGGGTAGATTCAAATCCAGGATAATGGCGTCGACAGGCTCGTTGTTTGCAATTTCAAGCCCCCCTCTACCCAGGGGACTGTGTATACATCGAAATCCCTTTTCTTCACAGATATCCATGAGGGTGCGGGAAAAATCAAGATCGTCTTCAATCACCAGAATCGTTCTCTGCCGGTTTTTGCCTGATGCGTTATTGCGTAAAGGTATTTTTTCGGCGCCAGTTGTATTGTCTTTTTTTGGCGGACTGGGTCCGCCTTCCGCCGCCTTTTGATCAAACGGCAAAAATATCCGGAATTCCGTACCTGAATTTTCTTTACTGTCAACTTCCAGGAAACCGCCAAGTTGCCGGGTCATCTCCCTGGTAATGGTCAGCCCCAGGCCCGTACCGCCATAGACGCGCGCGGTTGAGCCGTCGACCTGTCGAAAGGCCTCAAATACCTGGCTGATCTTGTCTTGCGGAATTCCAATGCCGGTGTCTTTTACCCGTAACAAGACGTATTTTTTTTGATCTATGTTTTTGAGCTCAAATGATACCTTGACAAACCCTTTGTCTGTAAACTTCAAGGCATTGGAAACCAGGTTCTTGAGAATCTGGAGCATCTTCGGCGGGTCTGTCTGAATTTCATCGGGGAGTTCCGGGTCAATGGAAACCGTAAAGTCGAGTTTTTTCTCCCGCACCTCTTCGTCAAACGTAGATTCGATCTCTTCGGAAATGACCTTGAAACCTGTCGGGGCAAGACTAACCTCCATTCGACCGGCTTCTATTTTGGCCAGATCCAAAAGACCGTTGATGAGACCCAAAAGGGTATTTCCGCTCTTGCTGATAATCTTCAGCGACTCAACCTGTTTTTCGGAAAGATTATTATCCTTGTTGCGCTTGAGTTTGTTTGCCAGGAGCAACAAGCTGTTCAGAGGGGTTCTCAGCTCATGGGACATATTGGCAAGAAATTCCGATTTGTAATAACTGGCTTTTTCAAGTTCTTCCGCCTTGACTTCCAGGTCGTGAGAAACGCTCCGGAGCTGGTCATTTTTTTCCAGAATATCTTTTTGCTGCTTTTCCAGCGCGATATTTTTCTCCGTCATTTCTTCGTTAATCGCCCGAAGCTCTTCCTGTTGGGCCTGAAGCTCTTCGGCCTGGTTTCTCGTCTTTTCCAGCAGGTGTTTGATTTTTTTATTTTCCAGCGAGTTGTCGATCGAAGCGGAAACGATGTCGGACACTTCGTTTACCAGGTCCAGTACCCTGCTCTCGACGTTTTCGCCAAATACAAATTCCAGCAGTCCCGTTTTTTCAGTACCCGTAAACAGGGGCGCCAAAAGAAGATTCCTGGGTACAAATTCCCCGAAGCCGCTGCCAAAACTCAGAAAATTCTCCCCGAGGTTCTCCACGACCAGCGGGGTGTTTTTTCCATTTATAAAGGATCTTGAAAAAGATCCGTCAATTCCGTCGTCGACCCGTATTGTTTTTTTAGGGTAGTAATTTTCCGGAATACCATAGGTCGCCGCAAGCCTCCACTGAACATTCGCCTGTTCTTCGTCTTTAACGTACAATAACCCGGCTTTTGCCCCCGTGTAAGGAACAAGATACTCCAGGAACTGGAAGGCGAGGTTCTCCAGCTCGGCGGAGTTTTGCCCGATTTCCGCCGTTTTTGTTCTGGCGGTTTTTAACCATTCCCTTGCCAGCAGGTCCCTGTTTTTCTGGAAAAGAGACTGGGTCATTTGTTTTAGTGAAATTCCGAGGGTGTCTTTTTCAGACCTGGGATTGAAAACGACTTCATAATCGCCGGAGGCGACGGCCCTGGCTTTCTGGCTAAAATCATTCAGGGTCTTTGCGATCTCCATCATTGCGCAAATGATGGGGTGATCTGGATCATCCCCAAAATCAATAACGGTATTCCCGAGAGACAGTTCCTTCATTTGCTCGTTGATTTTTTGAAAGTTTGAAATCATATTCTTAAATGCCGCGGTAAACTGGGTAATTTCCTGGTAACCCATGTACTCCGGAAGTTCAATGTCGAGATTTCCGTTTGAAATTTTCCGGGAAGCTTTGGCAAGACTTGTCAGCGGGTTGGTGATCTCGTCGGCATACCTTTTTCCGAAGTAAAGGCTGATGAAAATGAAAACCAGGATAATGGCCGACATAAAGGCGACCAGTATAATTAAATGTTGAAAGGCCTCCAATGCATCCACTTCGGAAAAAATGATCCAGTCGTATTCCAGGCCAAGATGTTCGTTGAGCCCGACGTAGGAATACGCGGAAAGAACCGAAATATTTCTGTAGTCTTTTAAAATTTCCACATTGTGCTGGATTTTCATGGCCTTGTCAACGGCGGCAGAAAAAGATTTTTCATTCAAGGCGGCATTGGGCCAAAACCGCGAGTCGGATCGAAAATAACCGTCTTCTCCCACGAGGTAGGTTTCGCCCGTTTCCCCGAGACCTGCATAATCGGAAATGATCTTGGTGATATCTGTTGACGAGGTGATCAACAGGTAGGCCCCAAGGACCTGGCCGTTTACGACAACGGGAACGCCCGTAAAGACTACGGATTTTCCAAAAGGGGGGTATTTTGTCATGTCGCCGACATATATATTCCTCCGGGAAACCGTCTTTTTATAGGCGGCAAACAGGCTCTCATAATGGCTGCCGGCAGTTTCCGCATGTAACCCAATGGCGTCGCGGTTTAAGAACGACATACAAATCCGTAAATCCCGGTCCCTGATAAAATAAATATCTTTAAATTTGTCGGTTGCCAGGAATGCATGCAGGTGGCGAATGGTATTTTGTTCGTAGGTTACCGGGATAAATTTTCCAGATTTAATTTGCTCCTGTACTTTTTTCATTTCTTCGACCGGGGCGGATACGAGATACTTTCCAAACTCAAGAATATGGTTGTCTTCGGCCAGGATTCTGGCGTCGGCAAACAGGCGGGAAAACCGCTCCAGGACAAGCTCTTTTCTTACCCCCCTGACGACATCCAGCTTATTATAGGCGTCGCTTTTTAGTTGAATATAACTAAAGCTCGACCCCGCAACCAGGAGAAAAAGCATCGGGAAAATGCTGACCCAAAAAGTGTATTTGTTTAATCTTTTCTTCAGGCCATATTGTTGTGACGTTATCTTCATATTTTTTCCCGAAAACAGGCATTTGCCTCGTTCATCAACCGGGAAATGCCGTTTAGATTTTCCACGCTATCCGGGCGGCAGATGTCAAGGGCTCCCTGCGGCATAACGCCTGCGACAGCCTCCGACGGGTCCTGAACTACGGTATAGCCTCCCGCTTTGGCAATACGGCACAGGCCCTTTGCCCCGTCCGTATTTGCCCCTGTCAAAAGAATTCCCATAAGCCGGTTTTTGTAGCATTCGACGGCAGAGTCAAACAAAATATCTATCGACGGTCTTGAATAATTAAAATAGTCGTCCAGGATAACCGACATCAACGCATGATCCTCAAAGATTGCGTGATAGCCGGCGGGGGCAAAGTAAATACAGCCGGGCTTGATAACTTCCAGGTCCTCAACTTCCTTGATTTTGAAACGACAAAACCCCGAAAAGTATTCTTCAAGGTACGCCCAACTGGATTTTCGGGAACGGTGATAGGCGATAATCACCGGTAAAATAAAATCTTCGGAAAGATTTTTAAAAATCGCCGCCAGGGCGGCCAGTCCGCCATGCGAGGTCCCGATCGCCGCCAGCTCCATACTCCTGATATCGCCCATTAGATACGCCTATTTCTTTTTGTAAATTGGCAGGGAAGGAGATATTTTTTCAAACATATACCCCAGCAGGTGATCCGGTATGCGCTCCTGCGGGCCAAGCACCAGAAAACCATAACTATGCAATGAGTCGTAAAAAAGACGAAACACCTTTTTTTGCAATTCCTGGTTAAAGTAGATGAGAACATTCGAACAAAATATCAATTGAGCCTCTATAAATTTTTGATCCGAGACAAGGTTGTGTTTAAAAAAAGAGACATTTTTTCGAATACTGTCGTCGACAATTCCCTTCCCGTACTTTACATGAATGTAGTTGTTCAAAGAAGCCTTTCCCCCGGAATTCAGGTAATTGGTGGAATACCCCGCAAAATTCTGCTGCGGGTAAATTCCCTCCGAAGCCTCGGCCAGGAATCCGGGGTTAATATCTGTGCCATAAATACGGGATTTTGAATAAAGCCCCTCCTCAAATAAAAGTATGGCCAAGGAATAGATCTCCTGCCCCGTAGAGCAACCCGCCCCCCAGATATTCACAGACGGAAATGTTTTTAACTCCGGTACAATTTCTTTTCGGATAAAATTATACAACGGGGGATCACGGAACATTTCCGTAATGCCAATGGTCAGGGAATTTACCAGCAGAACAAATTTATCGGGGTTGTGCAAGACCAGGGGAATAAGTTCCGAAATATGCTCTTTGGCGCATGAGGAGAGAAAAAGATCCAGCCTGCGCTTTAACGATGCCATTTTGTATTCTGTAAAATCATATCCGTATGCCTCTTTAATGGCCTGCAGCAAAAGATTAATTTCGAGATTTCTCATGTTCGTATTTAAAGGTTGACCGTGGTAGAACCGTCTTATAAACCACACTCCAGATTTAGACTTTGTCTGCAAGCATAGTCAGTTTCAAGGGGAGGCCCAGCCGGAAGGTTTTGAATATTCACTTGTTTTTAAAAGTTCCCATAATAAAATCAATGTATAATCAATCTTCCGAAATAAATATATCCATGAATTCTATATCTGAACAGTTATTTCCCGATAAATCGGCGATAGACACCCGCAAAGCGAAAATTCTCGTTGTAGACGACCTGGTTGAAAATACAACGATGATAGAGGCGATATTTCGAAAGAACGGGTATACCAATATTTTCATACAAAATGATTCGCGCAGGGTCATTGACATGACCATTGAAACCGAATATGACCTTGTCATACTTGATATCAATATGCCCTTTAAAAGCGGGATGGAAATATTAAAAGAATTAAAAAAAATATACATCGATGCTTATGCTCCCGTATTCATACTCACCGCCAACCTGAGCCGGGAAATTCGTATCGCGGCGCTGCAAAACGGCGCCCAGGATTTCCTGGAAAAACCGTTTGATCCCGTTGAATTCATCCACCGCGCTTCGAACATAATTTATACCCGGCTTTTATTTAACTCCCACCGGATGTCAAACGAATATATGGAGCTTAAAATAAGAGAGAGAACCCGGAACCTCGAGGAGGCCAGAAAAGATATCATTTTGCGCCTGGGAAGAATGGCCGAATACCGGGATAATGAAACGGGCGATCATGTTATGCGTGTAAGTAAAATATCGGGAATTCTTGCCAGGGGATATGGCATGGATTTTCGCAAAGTAGAAATGATCGAGCTGGTTGCGCCCATGCATGATGTCGGCAAGGTCGGAATACCGGATCATATTTTATTAAAACCGGACAAACTGACTGACGAGGAATTTAAACTCATGCAGACCCATACGCTGATCGGGGAAGATATTCTGGCAAATCATCCCTCGGAGGTGATCCAGGTTGCCTCCAAGGTCGCCAGAAGTCACCATGAGAAATGGGACGGTTCCGGTTACCCGGATAATTTAAAAGCCGACGATATTCCCGTTGAATGCAGAATTATTTCCGTAGCCGATGTTTTTGACGCCCTGACATCGGCGCGGCCCTATAAAGAGCCGTGGCCGATTCAAAAAGCGCATGACAAGATCCTGGAATTATCGGGAACGCATTTTGAACCGGCCATTGTCGATATCTTCTCCCGGAAAATAACCGAGATTATAGAAGTTATCAATTTGTATAAATATTGAGGAGCTTAGGCCGGAACTCCCTTCGTTGGCAGAGGAAAAAGTTCAATGCGATCGAAAAGTGGCTAGCAGGGTCACTGACGGTGACCCTGCTAGCCACTCACGGAGTTTTTCGAAGAAAAACGCAGCTTTTCGAGTAAAGCATTGAACTTTGGAGATGACTTTGTTATCACAATATAGTTCATGCCTAAGCTCGAGCCTGTGCGACGCAGGTTGCGGGGCGCGCTCTTAGTGATTGACAACCTACACGGTGCAAAATTCTTAAGGTAAGCGCCGGGAATTTATTAGAACTTCTCTATGAAAAATTTTCTTCTGACATTGTTGCTCCTGCTGTCTTGCAATATGATTTTTGCCGAAGAAGGCGGGCCCGCCTTCAAGCATGTCATTGGCATGCGAACCGGCGCCGAATTGCACGGCACCTTCGGGGTTCGTTCTTTAAACGAGGTTAAATACGAAGCAACGATGAACCGCCATTTACAGGCCGGCGCGGGTTTCCTGCTTGCCCCCGGGTGGAGCCTCCTGACGGCATATAACCTCGAAATTGGCTACGAAGAACTTTTTACACCCCAGTTGTCGGTACATTTGAAGTTTCTCAACCGGGTATACCACGAATTCCAGGTAGGCGAAAACTCTGTGATTCCCTATTTAAGCTGGAAAGATAAACACTTTGAAGTCGACCTGGGTTATAACCCCCGCTTTGCCAACTTTGGACCGGACAACCTGAACCTGGTATTTTACTACCCCGGCGACCTCATACAGCACTTTCTTTTCTTTCGTTTTGCCGCCTACCTGGTATTTGAAAAACCGGGCCTTCGGCTGGGTCTTGAGATGAAAAACAGCGACTGGAACTATGCCGGAAACTCATTTGAAGCGTCGTTTCATCTCGACGCCATTTACCAGGTATCGCAAGCCTGGAGTTTGCAATTCAATATCGGTACAACACCGAGCGGGTTTAGCGGTTTAAGCATCGCCCTGAATCGTTTCAACTTTCTTGCGGGGGCCCAGTACAAATTATGAAAACAAAAAAATTCGTCATCGCGATATGTCTTTCGGGCCTTGTCGGCTTTGCCGGTCTGGCCTGCTCCGTGGACCCCTACGACGTTGCCCACCGATTCCAGGAAAGTATGAATATGAGCGCGCCGCTGCCGGCGCCCATCCCCGACCCCAACAATTTCAGTTTTATTCATATCACGGATCTTCATTATATTGACGGCGCCAACCGGCATATTCCGGCGCTAACGCCAAAGCTGGCTGCTTCAGACGCGTTTATCATCGCCTCGGGAGATTTAACCGACGGCGGCCAACGCGCCGATTTTAACGCCTGGCGGGCCGATTCGGTCGCCCTCGGAATTCCCGTATTTTCCGCCGCAGGCAACCATGACCTCTGGAACCAGGGCTGGGATCATTTTAAAACCGTCCTCGGCCCGAGCGTGTATTCTATTGTATCGGGCAACGTACGAATCATCGTCCTGGACAGCGGCGACGACACCCTCGGGGCCGATCAATACAAGTGGCTTGAACGCGAACTTGCCGCGACCAGCCAGACCTGGCGCATCGTGGTTTCACATTATAACTTCTTTTCGCCAAACATTGTCGAAACCGCCCAGGCGACAAACCGGGAAGAAATTTATGGCATGATGCGGATGTTTGAAAAGTACCACGTAAATTATGTTTTAATGGGGCATTCTCACATCTACGACCACCGCCTGATCAACGGGGTAAACTATGTCGTCAGCCCGTCCCTGAAGGAATACGTGATCGACGAACAAAAACATTTTACAAGACTAAACGTCTCTGGCGGCCAGATGACCCACCAGTTGCTTTCCATCTATTAGGGGCGATGCCCGGTCCTTCCCCCCGGAAATACAGGGCGCCAGAATTTTACAAATTATTTTCAGCCAGAATGGCCAGGGCGTTAAACGCCGCGACAGCCGCCGGGGTTCCGCCTTTTCTGCCGACATTGGTAATAAACGGGCTGTCAAGCCTGGCAAGTTCCTCTTTCGATTCGGCCGCCGAGACAAAACCTACGGGCAGGCCGATGATCAGCGCAGGCCGGGCCTTTCCTTCCCGGACAAGGCGAATGAGCTCCAGCAGGGCCGTCGGGGCGTTGCCGATAACCTACATACCGTCCGGGTTTTCTTCAACGGCCATGCGAACGGCCACGATACTCCTGGTCAGGTCCAGCTTTGCGGCCTCTTCGGCAACCGCGGGATGGGCGATGTAGGTCAAAACCCTGCAGCCGAACTTTTCAACACGGGCTTTCGAAATCCCGGTTTGAACCATGCCCACGTCGCAAATGATATTTTTACCCTTCCTGAGCGCTTCGATACCCGAACGGATAGCCGTTGGGTGAAACTTAAGGCTCAGGCCCAGGTCAAAATCCGCCGTGGCATGGATCACCCTTTGCGCAATCGGGTACTGGCCGCCGTCGAAACTATGCGCGCCAATTTCTTCGTCAATTATACGAAAACTTTCGTTTTCAATTTCACGGGGCTGTATTGTTACGGGAGTAAATTTTTCGTCTGCCATTTTGTTATCCTTGATATCCTTGATATACTTTTAAAATTATTACGCTATTTGCGAACAGGTTCTAAAAATTCAACGAGCCTTGAGGCCGCCTCTTCGAAACTTCGACACTGGTTCCGGTAAATTATGGCGGGTCGGCCCACCACAATCGTTTTTACGCCCAGTTCCCCCGCGGCGAGTATTTTTTCGTCTGTCGAACCTGCCGGACCGCTTTCTTTCGTAACCAACACATCGACGTTGTACTTTATAAAAAGCTCCTTGTTAAGTTCCTTATGAAAAGGCCCCTGCATGGCGACGATATTTTTTTGTTGCACATGATTCCTGGCGCAGAGTTCGAGATTTTCCGCCGTCGGTAAAAGCCTGGCAACCATTTCAATGTCCGGGTTTTGAGAAAACTCACGGGCGTACATTTCAAGGCTTTTGGCCCCTGTCGTAAGCATAACGGTCAACTTCTTCTGCGCCCGTTTCTGCATTGACACAACGAGCCCTGCGGCAGTCTCGTGGTCCTTGACCGCCAGCAGAAGGTCGTTTTCATCCGGTAAAATCAAATCGGACGGTAACCGGGCCAATTCCGTTTCCGGGCGCTCATAACGAAGGTACATGATACCGGCCTCGTCCGCCGCCGAGATGGCATTTTGAGAAACCTCTGCGGCAAAGGGATGGGTGGCGTCGACAACAACGGAAATTTTTTCGTCTTCAAAAAAAGTCTTCATCTGCGGTAAACTCATCGCCCCGCAACGAACAGGTATCTGCAATTGCCGGTATTCTCCGGCGGCGTTTTCGCCGACCACGCTGACCAGAATTTCACCGTTATGCGCCGCAATGATGGGAAGAATATGCGCGGTTAACTCCCGGGCGTCGCCCGTACCGGCAAGAACAAGCACCTTGGTTTTATCGTTAAATTTCATGTATCTTTTTTGTGCTCGTGCTCGCGGCTATGTTCATGCACAGGATCGTGGTTATGCGCATGACTGTGATCGTGATGTGGGTGATGATCATGATCGTGATCGTGATCGTGCCTATGGTCATGCCCATGTCCATGTCCATGATGATGGTCATGTTTATTTTCCGCCTCGGCGCGGTAACGGCAAAGGTCACAGTTGAGTTGCGCCACGCCCTCGACGGCCTCGGTTATTTTGCGGGCGACAACTTCTTCAAGCACGGGGTGAAAGCCGAAATACCCGGCCAGTTGAATCTTGATACCGGGATACTCCCGGGCATATTCCGCTGCGTGGGTCTTCATTCGTTCGATCAAAACACCGGTGAACAAAAAATACGGTAAAATGACAATCTTCCTGGCACCCAGCAGGCGGCACCTGTCCAGACCCTCTTTCATGGCCGGGCGGGTGATCCCCATAAATGCCGTTTCTACCATCTGAAATTTATACTCAGGCAAAGGCTGCGCCTGCAGGTATTCCCACAGCAGGCGGGCAAGACGGGCAAGGGTGCTGTTGGCGTCGGCGTCGCTGCTGCCCCGCCCCAGCAGCAGGACCGCGGTCTCCTGCGGTTCGGAATCGGGCATTGATTTTTCTTTAGACGTTTGTTCCTGCGCCGCGGGGGCCGCCTGGACAATCCTCTGGCTGAGAATTTCAATCACACCGGAGTCGGCCCCAACCGGGGTTCCGTAGTAAAATCTTACATCGGGGTATTTAAGCCGCCCCTGGTCAATCGCCCCCGGGATATGAATTTTCGAATGACCCGCCGGCAAAAGGATGATCGGTATGACGACAATCTCGCGGGCCCCGGCATGAACGCAGGCGTCGATACCGTCAGAAATATCGGGGCTGCCAAATTCCAGAAAACATACCCGGGTATGCGGGTAGCCTTTTTTCTCCACCAGCCTTCGGGCGAACTCCCGGACCTCGTTGTTGCCCGCTTCGTCGCGGCTGCCGTGACCTACAAATAAAATATACCTCATGCGGTCCGCTCCGATACGCGCAAAATGTATTTAAAAAATTTTTCACCGTCAAAGGCTTCGTTTTTATACCGCTTGATGATATTGTCGACAACGGCGATCATTTCGTCGCCCGACAGGTGAAGGTGGGTAAAAAACGGCAGCCTGACATTTCGACCCATTTTTTTGCCCCCGACGTACACCTCAAATTCCCCCCGGAAGTACACGATGCCGATGTCTTCCATAACGGCGCCGTGACACGACATACCGCAACCGTTAAAGCCGATATGGAGCTGACCGGGAACCGCCGTCTCGGCGATCAATGCGTTTAACTTGTCAAGCCACGGCAGGCTCTCAAGTTTTTCGCCTTCGCAAAAATTGCATTTCTTAAGAACGATGAAGTCTTCGTCGTCAAACAACAGGAGACCTTTTTTTGACAACTCTTCTTTTGTCGCCTCGTCAATTTCGCCGCAAATGATATACAGCCTGCCGTCAGATGCGCTTTCGATACGGCTTTCGCCGGACAAAAACGGGTTCAATAAGGCTAAAAATCGAAGGTTCAAAATCTTTTCGGAATCTACTCCCGAGTTGTTTACAAATTCCCGGGTTTTAATAAAGTACTTGCGAAGCGCCCCGGTGGGTCTATCGCGCAACGGCATAACGCCCGGCGAAATCGTCGACAGTTCAACCCCGGCGGAACCTTTCAACGACCAGGGCTCGTGGCGCGTATTCATCCGCTCGCCGATTTTAATGCTTTGTTCGGCGCTTTCCAGGTCGTATTTTTTATGGTAGCCCCGCGGGGTAATCATCCTGCCCCCGGCGACATAGGTCGTGGTGTTGCCGACCAGGATCGTGGTCATCATCCCGATCGGGTGGTCGAGCATGTGGGCAAGGTCGCAGATGACGATCTCCTGGTTGCCGCGGTAGGCCGCGGTGACCATACCGACGGGATTTTCCGGGCTGCGGTATTTCAGGAGGATTTCGCGGGCCCGCACGATCTGCTCTTTTCGCCGCCCGCTTTTGGGGTTATACAGCGCGATGACAAAATCGCCTTTGGCGGCCAGTTCCAGTCGCTCCTCGATGGTCTTCCAGGGGGTAAGGTGGTCACTGAGACTGACGGCGCAAAAGTCGTGCATGACGGGCGAACCCAGAAGCGAGGCCGCCGAGACCAGGGCGGTAACCCCGGGAACAATTTCAACGTCGACCTTTTCAAAGAGGTCCTTTTTCCCGAGTACTTCGTAAATCAAACCGGCCATCCCGTATAGTCCCGAATCTCCGCTTGAAATTACGCCGACTTTTTTTACCGGAATTTTACCCGCCTGGCTTCCCGTATCGTCGCCGGGAGTATAACCCATGGCCAGTTCTACCGCCTTCTGGGCGCGGTAAACCTCCTCGGTCATACCCGCCCGAACGATCTCCTGGGCGGGCGAAAGCAGGTGGGCGACGAGATCGATATAGGTGTCGTAACCGATGATCACGTCGCATTGCCCGAGAACCTCACGGGCGCGAATTGTCATCTGGTCCTCGGAGCCAGGTCCGATGCCGATGACAAATATTTTTCCATTTGTTGATTGTGCGTTCAAAATATATTCCGTTAGTTTTTCCGTCGTCGAGTATTACCAAAGCAGGCGGTCGCCGGATGATGACCGAAATGTTACATGCAGGATTTATCGAAAACCTAAAAAGCATGAAAATGGCCGCTGTCAAGCCACAAAACTGATGTTCCACCTAAAGTTCGGACATCAATTTTTTTCAATTCATTAATGCCAGTCTGCTTTTCATGCCTCGTGCATTCAGCAGACCCAGGCGCATCGTGCGCCTTGAAGATTTCCGCTTTCCTGGCGACTTCTAAGGAACAGGAGGTTCCTAAGTCTGCCGAGCGCATGGTCGGCTTTCGTCGCCTCCTGCGACGCCGACCTCAGGCCATCGTGGCCTTTCGAGGCGCGAAAGGCAGACCTGGCGCGGGAAAGCGGGTTTTTAGAGCATCATGGAATTAATCTGGAATTTGGAACAACTTGCTACGCGATTTTATAAAATTTCCTCGGCCTTACCCATCCCCATACACGACTCATCCTTTGTTTTACCTTCGATGGCTGAATTACCGCCGGTTATCAGGACGACTTTACCGCTAAACCTTGTACCTCTTTTTTCGCTCATAAACTCCTCTTTTCTATTTCAACTATTTCCGGACGATTTCCGGAAACCTTGAATTTTGTTGTTCTTAGAGGCTTCCTTTAATAGTATAATCGGGTTTATATAGGTAGCGTTACGTGCAATGACGTGAAAATATAATTAAATTACCGACATCCATGTCGGCAATAGTTATCTAACATCTTCCTCAAGCCAACCATAATCTTCAGCAATTTTAATCATAGTTTTAATATTTGGTTTTTGAATATAGCTGATATTTGGGTTAAGCATTTTAAGACTTTCAATAATGCTAAAAGGTAATATATATTTATACTTAAAGCTATGAATTTTCTTTAAAAATTCGTTTTGTATATCCTCACTTTCATCCTTTAACAAATCAAAAATTAAAAAGAAAGAATTTGTTGGCATTATTTTATTTTCTATTAAACCCAATAATTTTAGTAAAGCAGAATCATCACTTATTATCTGAACTTGGTTATTATTTAAACCTAATATAAGTGCATTATAATCAAAAATACCCAAACTTTCTTGAAGCTTTTCAAACTCTTTAACGAGTCCACTTATATTGCTATCGTCTATTTTTTTATTATCACTTACTTGTTCTAATATTTGTACAATATTCTCATATTGACCATTTTTTTCGTATTGCTTATTGAACCAATTAATTATACTTCTCTGAATGTTAATATCAGGTCTTTTAATAATTGCCAACTTAAAATACCCAAAATGATCTAGAAAAAATATTGAAGATATTGTAAGAATCTTTGGATAATTTCCAGCAATATTGTAGCCAGAAAAATATTCTAAATCATTTCGATTTAAAAAAGTTTGAATAAGTTCAGAGTATTTATTGTAATCACTTTCAAAATGATGAAAGGGTATTATTTTTTCAGAAGAATACTCTTTAAACATTTCATTTCTTTCGTCTTCGAATGGCTTAATGATATTATAAAAAAATTTGAGTGGATCTTCTTTAAATGTTTCATCTATAGGGAGTATTTGAGTTTTTGTAGATTTAGGTAAAAAAAACATTACTAACATTCCGGATAACATATTAATTTTGGGGTCTCTTATTTCTGCATCTTTTCCACCACTTTCATTAATATATTTTTTCTTGTTCAATCCAATTTTATATTCAGGAACTAACTCTAAATTAAATATTCTCATCATAGATTCACTAACATCATAAATATCACATACCAGATTCTGTCCGTTTTCATGAATTACAATATTATTATTGTCATCAGTAAAATTATAACTTTTAAAATCGATTTGCAAATACCCAATAAGACTATCAATATCTTTCTGTTCAAATTCGTCTATTTGCTTACTAAGGATAGACTGGTTAAATAATTTAAAACCTCTATAAGGATTCTTTTCAATGAATATATAGTAATTTACTAGGTTGATTGCAAGTTGAAAATTTTCATTTATTTGATCTTTTGTAATTTTACTAACGCAATCCTCTAAGATTTTTTTCTCCTCACTTTTTAAACCCACACTTTGATGAATACCGAGTAAACAGTTGAATAAATTCGGAATATAATGGATATCAAGTCCGGAGTCCCAGGCAATTTTATAATAATCAAATGCTTTCCTGAAATTTCCAAACTGATGAAATAAATGAGCAATACTTGGTGAGAGATTTTTTTTATCAGTTTTAATTTTACTAACAAATAACTCAAAATCTCTACTGTATATTTTCTTACTTTGACTACATATGATTAATACATTTTGTATTAGATTAGGATAATAATCCTCCTTACATAAAGCCAATTCAAACCCATATTGCCATTTTTCAGCAAGAAAAAAGATTTTAATTGATTCTAGTATTTGGAAAAGACTTGTAATATTATCAGTCTCCTCAAATAAGCGTTGAAAATCTTCATCTAGAATATCATTTTTTATAAATAATTGAATGTTTAAAAATATTCGGAGGTTATCAATATTTTCTTTTTTGTATTCATTTAATAATTGAATATTTGGTTCATCAATTCTTCCAGTAGTTATTAATGATATTAGATATGTTTCTAAGAATTTAATATATTTTGGATCAAACAACTTATTGTCATCAATAAACCTTATAACATCCTCAATATTTCTTTGGTATAAATGATTTATATATAGTTGAATCAAATGGTAATCTTTATTGACTTCAAACCTTTTTAAGATAAGTTCATCATTAATTATTTCCTTGTATAACAAATATTGGAAGTAATTTGAATCAGATAAATCATCTAAAAAACTATTTGCTTTTTCTTTAAATTTTTCCCATTCTGAAAGCGTTATTAACGCTAGCAAATAAAGGTTAATTATATGCTCCCGATATTCTTTTCCAAATTCTAAAATATTGTCTTCAAGTTCATCTATTATACTTATATAGTTTTTTATATATTCTCGTTCATCTGTAATAACCATATTATTAAGCAAACGATTAATAGGAATTATGGCCTTATTTAAGCTTAAATGCAGTAATGCCACTATATTCCTATTTGTTGAAACTTTAACCAGTTTCTCAAGACTCTGTAAAAACTTATTATATCCCTCCGAGATCTGAAAAAGTATTTGATTGTTAACTTCTTTGGCATATAATAATGTCCCAACATTAATAATATTTGGATCATCACTTTTGCAAAACTTCTCCTCGTAAATTTTTAATGCTTCAGATGGGTCTGTTATAACCTTTTTTAACAAATCATAGTATTCTTCCTTTTCAGACTTTAATAAAATTAATTCATCAAGCTGCTTAATAGCGTCTTCATTTTTATTCAATATTGTGTAATAATCAATTTTTAAATTTAAAAATTCAAGATCTTTAGGTTTATAATTATCCTCAATATATTCAATTAATCTAATAAATTGGTCCTTTTTATGTAACGTATATTTTATCTCTGCTTTAAATATTAATAACTTTTGTAAAATATTTGATGAATCAGCGTATTCAGAAATTAACTTCTCTATTTGTTCAATACCTAATTTAAACTGTCCCTTGTAAAATAACTGCTTAACAGTATTAATTAGCGGATCTACTTTTGGATCAACAATAGTGGTATTGTATTGTTCAACATTACCAGTATTAAGAAATGAAGTAAATTTATTTTGCATATATTATTGTTTTTTATTCTTTTGCGTTGTATGCCCTATATTAAATAAACTAAATGATGAATTTTTCATTTCATTGTTTTTCTTTATCTTTATATTGTAAATATGTTTGCTTCCCCAGCCTGCAATAAATCCTATTACAAGACTAATGATGCTTGCCCAACTACCAAAATCACTTAATGTCATTGAATACCTCACAAAATTATATTTTAAAACCTCAAGCTCTCATAAATCCCGTATTCGAGCTTATAATGAAAAACGATCACGTCACTTTACATTACATTACATTACAAAGGCCAAAAGTTCGCCGCCGCCTCCAGCGGCTCCGGTCTCTCAATTCTACTTTCTATCGAATGGATTAGCTGTAAAGACAATTAACCTGTTTTGAGATTATCCCAAATGCTCAACCACATTTGAATGAAACCTTCCGGCCTGGGGGATCATAAACTGCTTGACGAAGGCCGTCGCAAATCTTCACCTATGCGGCAAGCGGCAATGCGCCGTCTGGCATACGCCGGGCGTACGGTACACGGGGGACGAATTGGCAAAGATCAGCGCGGTAATCATATCGTATAACGAGGAAAAAAAAATCGGGGATTGCATCAAGAGCCTTCAGCCGGTGGCCGACGAGATACTCGTGGTCGACTCTCTCAGTGACGATGATACCGTTAAAATTTCAAAGTCGCTCAAGGCCCGCATCATCAACCAGAAGTTCCTGGGTTATATAGAACAGAAAAATTTTGCCGTCAAGAAAGCTAAATACGACTGGGTGTTGAGCCTGGACTGCGACGAACGGCTTTCCGAAGAACTCCTGGAGTCGATCCGGTCGATTAAAAACGACCTTCCCGAAGCGGGCGGTTTTGTCTTTAACCGGAAAACGTTTTATATCTACAAATGGCTGAATCACTGCTTCTACCCGGACAGGCGCGTCAGGTTGTTCCATAGAAAATCAGCCTCCTGGGGCGGCGTCAACCCCCACGACTACGTGGTCGTTCAAAAGGGAGAGGTCAAACCGCTGAAGGGGGACATTCTGCATTATTCCTTTGATTCGATCCAGGATCATTTAAAAACCATCGAGAGATTTTCGCTCATCGGCGCGCGGGAGCTGATTCGACAAAACAAAAAAGCCGGGGTCTTTACGCCGACCCTTCGCGGTCTCGTGGCCTTCTTTCGAATGTATGTTTTCAAGCTCGGCTTTCTCGACGGGTACGCCGGGTTTGTCGCCTGTTTTTTGTCGGGAGTTCACGCCTTTGCCAAATACAGCCACGTCTACTTCGAGTGTAAAAAAGGACTTGCAGGTAACGGCAAAAATTAGAGTATTGCCAGACCCGCCGCATTGTGAACCGACATGATTACAAAACATTTTTATAAAATCTCTTTTTTTTGCCTGCTGCTTGCCTCGGGCCTGGTCTTCGGGCAGGCCGACACCCCGTGGGTAAAAACCAAGGAAAGCCAGGGAATTCTAACCTTCCAGAGACCCGGCTCTTCGGGCCTGTTGCAGGTAAAGGGCGTCACCGTTGTCGAGGCCGGCATCGACATCATGGGCGGTATCTTCCGGGATATTCCCCGGCACTACAAATGGGTCGGGTACTGCAAAGAGGCCCGCATCCTGGAGATCGTCGATTCCAGCAGGTACGTTTTTTACGAGGTCATGGCCCCGCCCTGGCCGGTATCCAGAAGGGATATGGAAATGGTCTCCGTGGCGACATACTACAATGATGTAATGAAGGTATCGATCGACTCCATGCCGTCTACGCAAAACCGGGTGCCCGTAACCGACACCTACATCAGGCTAAAAGAGATTCGGGCAAAAATCAACTTTGAATATGTCTCGGCAACCCGAACCGGGATTTCCTATGAACTGAAGATCAACCCGGCCGGCGATATTCCCCCGTTTATCGCCAACATCTTTAACCAGGCCTACATTTTCGAAAACATGCAGAACCTGAAAAAAGTTGCCGTCGACAAAGAGTACACCGAGACCATAAAAAACGGCGAAGACACCGCACTGTTTGCCAGGCTCCTGGCAAATCCCGAAACCTTAAAGAATACGTTACGGGACCGCCTGGGCCGGTACCTTCGGTCCAAAGAAAATATCGCCTGGCTGGCGGCTGACGCGCGCTTTGCCGGGCAGTGGGGGGCAAATAAGTACGGTCTCGCCGATTCTTTGTTTCTCGGTAATTACGACGAAAAGTTGCGGCAAAAGGCCTTGAAAACCATCATCAAGGTCTACCTGGAAAGATTTCCCCTGACGGAATCTCAAAGAGACCGGCTTTTGGCGTCCCCGGAAGTCGCCGGTATTTTTACCGACGGAAAAATCGAGACCGGGTTGTCGGCCCTGCCCATGATGAAGGAATTCATTTCGGGCCGGGGGCCCTGAGAATCGTTTAAAAAAAATCATGGTGTTCAGGATGAATTGCCAAATTCACCCTGGCTTGAAGACATGTTTTCCATCGAAAAAATACGAAGCATGAATCGCTTTGTGGCGATTGACTTTGAGACTGCCAATAACTATAAAAACAGCGCCTGCGCCGTCGGCCTGATCAAGGTCTCGGGGGGCGAGATTGTCGAAAAAAAATCCCTCCTGATTCGGCCGGTATCGACCCTTTTTCAGTTCACCTACATTCACGGGATAACCTGGGAGGACGTCAAGTCGGAGCCGACCTTCAAGGAACTCTGGCCCGAAATTCTGGCCTTCATACAAGACGCGGAATTCCTGGCGGCGCACAACGCCTCCTTTGACAAAAAGGTCATGAAGGTATGCTGCCAGGAATACGGACTCGACTTTCCCGACATTCCCTTTATCTGCACGGTAAAATTGTCCCGGGATGTCTGGCGGCTTTTCCCGACGAAACTGCCCGACGTGTGCCGGTTTCTCAACCTGACCTTGAAGCACCACGACCCGCTGTCTGACGCCGAGGCCTGCGCCAACATCGTAATTTCCGCGGTCAAACATGGTCCGAAAAATTCTTAAAATTTGATTATTTCTTTCGTACCCACTCGCCGGTATCCAGCTGAATGTAATCGCCTTTGGCCGCAACGCCCTGGTATTTACTTTTCTGGGTTTTCAAGAGTTCGTTTTTGTCAGGGTTGAAATCCGGGTAGATTCGCTTTTGATTTAAGATATACCCTTCTACGATATATAGCCGGGCCTGGTTGATTTGTTTTACCGTTTCGACCAGGGTTTTATACGATGTGTTGCCGGGCGCTTCTTTGTACTGGTCCTGTATTTCCTGGGGGATTTCAATACCCTCTACCTTTAAGAGATTGCTCACCAGTCCGTTATTATTTTCGCCGACAACCCCGTCTTTTTTCAACGCGGCGAGTTCCGGGGTAAAGACCTCGATGATGGCCAGCCCTTTGTAGGTATAGGCATTTTCTTCGCGGGCTTCTTCACGGGGCGTTTTCTCGCGTTTTTCCTGCTTGAGGTCGACGCTTGAGGTGGTCCTGGCCGAGGAGATCATCCAGACATCCTTTTCCAGTTCGGTTTGTTCCCCGATGATTTGTTTTTCGGCGGCGGTCTTCGTGCCGGTCACCGAAAGCGGCGGCAGAAGAATCGTACAATGCGTTATGGCAAATGCCATAAACGCCAGAAAAAACCGTATTCGATATGGATTCGAGTATTTCATCATGAGCAGTATAAAGTTTAGAATGTAATATGTAAAGCGATTCTTCCGGCGTTCGAACTGCTTTTTCGTTAATATTGTAATCCCTTATTGATGTTTTTTACTATCTGATTATTTTGATTCAATAAATAACTTACATTTATCATTATAAGTCTTTATTGTAACATATTTCGGCGATTTAACCGGCTCTAATATAATTGAAATTGCTTTTGTTTCCCAATCCGGGATTGTTTTATCAGGGGTTTTCCAGTCATCAAAAATTATAAATATGATTTCCGATTTTGATAAATCAAGTTTCCAATAACGGTGATACTGGAATATTTTACCATCTTCGGTTTTCGATTTGAAATAATAGTCGCCAGTATTTGTATTCTCAGTCCATAAAATTGTATAGTAGACAGGTGGCACATTCAGCGGGCTTTTAAAATAATCTGAATTCTGGATTTTTAATTTATTTTGATGTACAATAACTTCTTCAAATCCGATGGAGTTATTTAAAAAAGTAAAGTATTGATTTTTTAAGTTATAAGTAACCTGGAAAAGCAATATATCTCCGTCAAACAATGGCCATTTTGTATGATTATATATTTCTACGTCACCCTGGTTCTCCATGAAGCGATGCAGACATCCGGGGATTGATTCTGTTTGAAAGCCCGTAATCATATCATATGGTTGATCATTTTCGTAAGGTTTAAAATTATCTGTCTTGGATAATCCTTTTATTGTATACAGTGAGCAAGAAATGATCCAGAAACAAAAAAATGCAATCAATATTGCGATTTTTAACCAGGTAAATTTTTCGGTTAATTTTATCATATGAATTTACATCTCTATTCTTTCACAATTAAGACTACAAAAAGGTCGTTACAGCAAACAACTGATATCCCACGCATCCTAACGGGTTTTGCGGTGCGATTTTCCAATATAAGGATCTATTGTAAAGGCTAAATAAATCCGCAAATATTCCCCCTGAAGTTCGAACTGCCGGATAATAATTTCTTGATTACAGAATATTTAGAAATCATAAACTGTGCAGATGAAGTTTTCCGATTACGTTGTCATTGTTGTTTATTTTGCCATTACATTTTTAATCGGGCTTTGGTATTCGCGTACGTCGGGGAAAAGCCTGGACGAATATTTCTTATCGGGTCGAAAGCTCAACTGGTGGCTTTCGGGTATCAGCATGGTTGCGACGACGTTTGCCGCAGACACCCCGCTGGCCGTTACCGGAATCGTGGCGGCAGGGGGAATTTCGGGTAACTGGTTCTGGTGGGCCTATGCCTGCTCGGGAATCCTGACTGTTTTTATTTTTGCCCGGCTGTGGCGGCGCATCGGGGTAACGACCGACGCCGAATTTACCGAAATCCGCTACGAAGGAAAACCGGCCGCTTTTTTAAGAGTCTTCAGGGCGTTTTATTTTTCAATCCCGATCAACGCGATCATCATGGGCTGGGTAGGCCTGGGTATGTCCAAGGTGATTCACATCGCCTTTGGCTGGCCGGTAATGCCGACTTACATTCTTCTGTATTCCATCACGGGATTGTACGTGATACTCTCGGGGCTCTGGGGCGTCATCCTGACCGACTTTATCCAGTTTCTCATCGCCATGGGGGGTTCCATCGTACTGGCCTGGTTTGCCATCGACAAATTCGGCTCGTTGGCATCGCTGAAGGCGGCCTTCCTGGCGACGGGTCATTCCGCGACGACCTTTTCGATCAACCCGTTTTCGGCCGAAACCTGGGGCATCACCTTCGGGGTCTGGCTCTTCGTTCAATGGTGGTCGACGTGGTTTCCGGGGGCAGAACCCGGCGGCGGAGGCTATATCGCCCAACGGATTTTTTCGACGCGAAACGAAAACGAGGCGGTCAAGGCTTCGCTTTTATTCAACGTGCTTCACTACGTGGTTCGGCCCTGGCCCTGGATCATCGTCGCGATCGCCTCAATGACGCTGTATCCCGACTTGAAAGACCCCGAACTGGGTTACCCGATGATCATGGTCGAACTCCTGCCGGCGGGTCTTCTGGGGCTGTTGATCGTTTCGTTTATGGCCGCCTTCATGTCGACGCTGTCGACCCACCTCAACTGGGGCGCCTCCTATCTTGTCAGCGACATCTACAAACGATTTCTCAGACCCACTGCCGGCGACGCCGAATACGTCATGGCCTCGCGGGTGACCATCGCCCTGCTGCTGGTGATCACGTTTTTCATATCCACCCTCATGGAGTCGGTAAAGGGCGCCTGGGAGATACTGATTTCGGTTGGCTCGGGCACCGGGCTTGTCTACATGCTTCGGTGGTTCTGGAAACGGATCAATCCCTGGAGCGAGATCGCGGCGATGACCAGCGCCTTCATTTTTTCGCTTTCCCTGAAGGCCCTGTCTTTACAATCAAACGCCCTGGGCCAATGGCTCGACAAACCGGCAAAGCTAGTCCTCATCAATACGATACTGACAACCGTCGTCTGGGTAACGACGACGCTGCTAACCAAACCGGTAAGCGAAACCCGCTGGAAAAATTTCAGAAATAGAATGAAGATGACCGATGACGGCGCAAATCGCCGGGTAATTCAAAGAGGCCTGGCCGGGGCCGTATTTGCCGTTGCCGGAATTTTTGTCATGCTGACCGGTTTTAACGACCTGTTCTTTTTTGACAAAATGGTCGCCCTGGCAAAAATTACCGCCGGGCTTGCCTTCGTTGCCTTCTCGACAAAATTTATCAGCGAAAACACCGTCTAAAGTTTGCCTGTACATATTTATTTACGTATAATTATACATACAAAAGATGACTTTTGAATGGGATGAGGCGAAAAATGAAATCAACATTAAAAAACATGAAATTGATTTTTACATGGCCCAATATGCCTTTGGCGACCCCAAAAGGGTAATCCGGAAAGATGTAAGGCACAGCAGCGAACTTGAAACCAGGTATTTTTGTTTTGGCATGGTTGACGACAAGGTCGCCACGGTTCGATTTACCATGAGAGACAACCATATAAGAATTTTTGGCGCCGGGTATTGGCGCGAAGGCAAAAAAGTGTATGAAAAAGAAAACAACTTATAAAAAGGCCCCAAAAAAAGTATCGATGGCCATTTCGGAAAGCGTGGGCGTTTACGATTTCTTACCCACCCCGAGCAAACTTGTTTTTAAAGAAGAAACCGTAAAGGTTACCTTGAATTTAAGCAAAGACAGCGTCGACTTTTTCAAGCGGCAGGCCAAAGAAGAAGGCGTGCCATACCAAAAAATGATTAAAAATTTAATCGACCTTTATACGCGCAAATACCAGAAATCGTAAATGTTACCTTTTTGCCATTGCCTCACAAGATACAAAAAGGTTATTCGTTGCAAGGCATAAAAAAACCCGCATACGCGGGTTTTTTTATTTTAACATTTGTAAGGGGGTACGCGGGTACCGTGTACCCGCGTAGAACGGGACGGATTAGAAATCCATTCCGCCCATGCCGCCCATACCGCCCATGCCGCCTGGTGGCATCATGGGACCGTCGCCTTTCTTTTCCGGTTTATCAGAAATGATGCACTCGGTGGTCAGTACGAGACCTGCAATGGAGGCTGCGTTTTGAAGAGCTGTACGAACAACTTTGGCAGGGTCGATGATACCGGCTTCGATCATGTCTTCCCATTCGAGGTTGTAGGCGTTGAAGCCGATATTGCCCTTTTCGTCTTTGGCGCGTTGAACGATCAACGATCCTTCAAGGCCTGAATTCTGGGCAATAATTCGGGTTGGTTCTTCCATGGCTCTCAGGATGATGTTTCGACCAGTATCCTGGTCGCCGGTCAGCTTGAGGGCCTTTACGTCGGCGATACATTTCAAGAGGGTCAAGCCGCCGCCGGGTACAATACCTTCGTCAACCGCCGATCGGGTCGCCGAAAGGGCGTCTTCGACACGGGCCTTTTTCTCTTTCATGGCGACCTCGGTAGCGGCGCCAACGTTGATCACGGCCACGCCGCCTGCAAGTTTTGCCAGTCGCTCCTGGAGTTTTTCACGGTCGTAGTCTGAAGTGGTGTCTTCGATCTGCTTTTTCAATTGCTTGATACGAGCCTGGATGTCGGCATCTTTGCCGGCGCCCTTGATGATGGTTGTGTTTTCTTTATCAACGACAACCTTTTCGGCGCTGCCGAGCATATCGAGGGTGGCGTTTTCCAGTTTCAAACCGAGGTCTTCAGAAATCACCTGGCCGCCGGTCAGGATCGCGATGTCTTCCAGCATAGCCTTTCTTCTGTCGCCAAAACCGGGCGCCTTGACGGCAACGCAGGAAATGGCCTTGCGAAGGGTGTTGTAAACGACGGTCGCCAGGGCTTCGCCTTCGAGGTCTTCGGCGATGATCACGAGAGATTTGCCGGCCTGGGCGACGAGGTTTAAAATAGGAGCAAGGTCTTTTACCGAGCTGATTTTTTTGTCATAGATCAGGATCTTGCCGTTTTCGAGGGTCGCGGTCATGGCGTCGGTGTCGGTGACCATGTACGAAGAAAGGTAACCGCGGTCAAACTGCATACCTTCGACGACTTCCATGGTGGTGTCGATCGACTTGGCTTCTTCAACCTGGATCACGCCGTCTTTGCCGACCTTCTCCATGGCTTCGGCGATGAGTTCGCCGATCTCGGTGTCGGAGTTGGCCGAAATGGTGGCAACCTGGGCGATTTGTTTTTTAGAGTCGACCGGGACGGCGATAGAGGCGATTTTTTTCACCGCCGCTTCAACGGCCTTGTCGAGTCCGCGTTTTAAGTCCATCGGGTTTGCGCCGGCGGTTACGTTCTTGATGCCTTCTTTGGCAATCGCCTGGGCAAGGATTGTCGCGGTAGTGGTTCCGTCGCCGGCCACGTCGTTGGTTTTTGTCGCGACTTCTTTGATAAGCTGGGCGCCCATGTTTTCAAACGGGTTGTCGAGTTCGATTTCCTTGGCGACGGTGACACCGTCCTTGGTGATGGTCGGGGCGCCGAACTTTTTGTCGATCACCACGTTTCGGCCGCGCGGCCCCAGGGTAACTTTAACCGCGTTGGCGAGCTTGTTGATACCGCTCATCAATTCGGCGCGGGCCAATTCGTCATATTCTAATATCTTAGCCATAATTCATTTTCTCCTTTAAAGTGATTTTTTATAAACAAGATCAGGTATCGATTAACTCAGGATGGCGAGAATGTCGGATTCTCGAACGATCAGGTAATCTTTTCCGTTTTCTTTGATTTCTGTGCCGGAGTATTTTCCGTACAAAACTTTTTGTCCCTTTTGAACCTGCGGCGGAATCAGTTTTCCATCGTCGGTCATTTTCCCCGTGCCCACCTCAACGACGGTGCCCTCGAAGGGTTTTTCCTTGGCGGTGTCGGGAATATAGATGTTACCGATTTTTTCTTCTTTTCCGGTAGACGGCTCGATTAATATTCTATCTGCCAATGGTTTAATAGCCATATTACGTACCTCAACTTTTTGTTTATTCTGGCATTTCGACGAGGCCCTTGTTAAAAAAACAAGTGTTAGCACTCATACCAGTTGAGTGCCAGTATACAAAAGATCAGACAGGCTGACAAGTTTTTTTATCCACAAACGTAAATTCTATCACCGACAAGACGATAATCGGATTAAAATTTTTAAGAATAAGGGGGGGGCAGACAATAGGTATACGGCGATGAATCTTACCCGATAATCCGGACAGTGAGTTAAGCCGACAAAATAAAATGGAGGCTTTGAGATGGGCAGACGACAGAAGTACGATAAGGAGTTTAAAC
>Ga0224510_10000083_pt1 | contig 78905 bp, 72 predicted proteins | sample SF_May12_sed_USG_FD_170161 | JGI IMG/M metagenome (GOLD analysis project Ga0224510, IMG submission 170161) | Sediment microbial communities from San Francisco Bay, California, United States - SF_May12_sed_USGS_4_1 | ecosystem: Environmental > Aquatic > Marine > Sediment | place: USA: California... | reverse complement strand
GTACTGCCAGGGAAGCTTGGTGGGAGAGTAGGTCGCCGCCGATTCTTTTTTGCTGTAAACCCTTCCCCTTAAAAGGAAGGGTTTTTTTTGCCTTTTTATCCTGCCCACTTCTTTCCTCCCCGTATTCTCCTGTCTCGACTCCACCTGTGGCACATTCAACCTTTTTTCAAAAATCTGCTAGAATAAATGTGTTATAAGATGGGGTGAAGAATATTCTCCAGTGTGGAGAGAATATTCTTCAGTTTAGCTCCGTTCCGGATATGCATCGCTTGCTATTTGCCTGATCTTATGAGGAATGTTTGTTTGGCATGTTCCTTGCTATATCTCCTGGCATGTTTCAGTGCGAAATATTGGGAACGTTAGATACGCTCTGATTTTTTAAGTAAAAAAAGTATCCGATGCTGGACACGCAACCTAAGGAGGAACAGATGAAAAAAATAGTGCTTTTTACCCTTATTATGCTGCTGAGTGGAGGGATTGTCTGGGCCAAGGATTATGAGATACAGAAAAAGGCGGGCGACCTGAGTGTGGTGGTGAAGATGGACAGAAATCCTGCGGTGATCGGCGAGAATGGGGTCAGCGTAATGGTGAAGGATTCTGCAGGCAAGGAGGTGACGGATGCAGGGGTGAAGATCGAGTATTCCATGCCTGCCATGCCGGGAATGCCGGCGATGAATTATGGCTCCATTCTTGCCTTAAGCAAGAATACCTATCAGGGGAAATTGAATTTTTCCATGTCCGGCCCTTGGAATATCGTGGTGAAGATCGTGCGTAGCGGCAAGGCCGTGTCCACCAAGTTCAGCGTGGATGTGCAATAGCCCTGGGGGCGAAGGGAGGGGTCAGTTCATGGGAGATGGTCGCCGGGGGATGAAAAGGCTCCTCCTGTTTGTTGCCGGGATTCTTTTGTTTGTTCCGCAGGCAGCGGTTTGGGCTGGGGAGTTGCACCTGCAAGGCCTCATTGCCGAGGCGTTGCAGGCAAGCCCCGAAATCCAAGCGGCCCGGGCAAAGGCCTCGGCTTCTGGCTTTCGGGTGCCGCAGTCGATGAGTCTGCCGGACCCCATGGTCATGGTCGGCTACCAGAATGAAGGCACCAGCCGCCTCACCTACAACGAGTCGCCTGATTCCCAGTACCTCTTTTCCGCTTCCCAGCTCTTCTTTTTCCCTGGCAAACGGGCTTTGAAGGGAGAGGCGGCGAGCCGGGAGGCGGAGAGTCTTTCCTCCTCCGCCGCAGCGGTGCAGCTGCGGATCATCGCCGTGATCAAGGAATTCTACTATGATCTGTTCCTTGCCCACCAGAGCCTGGACCTGATCCGGGAGAAAGCTGTGCTCCTGCGTAAGCTTGAAGACGCCGCCCTGGCCCGGTATGCCGCCGGGGGCGGCATGCAGCAGGATGTTCTCATGGCACAGGCAGAGAAGTACATGCTGCTTGAGCGGGAAACGATGCTGCAGCAGAAGATCCAGACCCTGGAAGCCCAGCTCAACGCCATGGTGGGACGGGACCAGACCGCGCCCTTGGACAGGCCGGCCCCGCCCGTATTTGTCCCCTATCCCCTGGCCCTGCCCGACCTGATTGCCGTAGCCTACGAGAACTCCCCGGAGGTCAGGGCCAGGGAGAAGATGGTGGCTTCCACCAACGCCAGGGTACGGGTGGCGGAAAGGGAGTATTATCCGGATATCGCCGTTACCGGTAATTATGGACTCAAGGGCCCGGCCTTTGAGAATCAGGATATGTGGAGCCTGACCACCACCCTCAACATCCCTCTCTATTACACCACCAAACAGCAACCGGCGGTGCAGGAAGCCGAGGCCTCCCAGCGCGAGGCGAAAAATGAGCTGCAGGGTGTCCGCCTGCGGCTCTCTGCCGCCATCCGGGAGAACTATGCCATGCTCCAGAGCACGGAGCGGCTGATGGAGCTCTACCGGCAGGGTCTCACCTTGAAGATCCATCAGGACTTCCAGTCGGCCCTGGCCACGTACGCTACGGGCAAGACCGATGCCCTGAGCGTGATCTCCCGGCTGAAGGCCATTACCGAGATCGAGACCTCCTACTGGGGGCAACTGGTGGAGCGGGAAAAGGCACGGGCCAGGCTGGAGGCCTTAACGGGAAAGACCGATTCCCGCACGGAGGAAGGACGACAATGAACAGGAAGAACAGCATACTTATGGTGGTTCTTTTTCTTTTCATCGGGGCTGTTCTCTTTGTCGGGCTTTCCGGCAAGGGCGGCGGGATTTTCCGTAAAAATGTCCAGGCGCCATCCGAGCAGGCGGCTGCTCCCTCCGAGCATCTGGGACACGGCGGTGTCCCTGTCCCGCCGCAGACAGCGGACTCTTCCCTTGGGGGGACGGAAAGCGGCGCAGCTTTTCCGGAAGAAGCGCAGACCGTCGAGATTCCCGAGGCAGGCCAGCGGTTCATCGGGGTGAAAACCACCGCCGTCGCGGTAAAACCCCTGCACCGGACCATCCGAACCGTGGGCCGGGTTGAATATGACGAAAGAAGGATCGCCACGGTCAACACCAAGATCGAGGGCTGGATCGAAAATCTCCGGGTTGACTACACGGGCCGATATGTGAAAAAAGGCGAAGTGCTGGCCGAAATCTATAGCCCGGAGCTGGTTGCCGGCCAGCAGGAATACCTCAACATCCTCAAGTGGTCGCGGCAGGGTGCTGCTCCTGCCGGAGCAGAGGAAGCCTCGGCCATGAACCGGATGCTGGCGCAGGATGCCGAAGCCATGCGCCAGGCCGCCCGGCAGCGGTTGCGGTTTTTTGATATCTCCGAGGCGCAGATCCGCAAGATCGAGGAGAGCGGCTCCCCCCTGCGGACCCTGGCCATATTCAGCCCGGTGAGCGGCTATGTCGTACAGAAATTGGCGGTGCAGGGGATGAAGGTGCAGCCAGGCGAGAAGCTCTATGATCTGGTGGATACCTCCACGGTCTGGGTGGTGTCCGATATCTACGAGCATGAGCTTGCCTTGGTCCGAACCGGGCAGAAGTCGGAGATCACCCTGGATTCCTTGCCGGGCAAGGTGTTTGTCGCCGCCATCGAGTATGTTTCCCCGTTGCTTGCCGGAGAAACGCGAACAGCCAAGATCCGTTTCAGCCTGGACAATCAGGGCGGCGACTTGAAGCCCCAGATGTTCGCCAAGGTGGCGCTGAAGCTAGACCTGGGCTCCAGGCTCGTGGTGCCCGAGGATGCGCTGATCAACACCGGTGCACGCCAGCTTGTCTATGTGGACAAGGGTGATGGCTATTTCGAGCCGCGCGAGGTCGGGGTCGGCGTCAAGGCCGAGGGCATGGCGGAGATCTTGAGCGGCGTGCAGGCCGGGGAAAAAGTGGCCTCGGCCGCCACCTTCCTCATTGATTCCGAAGCGCGGCTCAAGGGAGTGGTGAAGTAATGATCGCCCGGGTCATCGATTACAGCGCCCGCAACCGGTTTTTTATCTTTCTCCTGTTCTTTGCCCTCACCGGCTGGGGAATCTGGGCCATCCGCAACACGCCTCTCGATGCGATTCCCGATCTGAGCGACACCCAGGTCATCATCTTCACCGAATGGGAAGGCCGCAGCCCCGATCTCATCGAGGACCAGATCACCTACCCCATCACCTCCACCCTCCTTGCTGCGCCCAAGGTCAAGGTGGTGCGCGGCTTCTCCTTTTTCGGCACCTCCTTCATCTACGCCATTTTTGAAGAGGGAACCGACATCTACTGGGCCAGAAGCCGGGTGCTGGAATATCTCCAGGCGGTGAAAAACAAGCTCCCTGCTTCGGTGAATCCCGTGCTGGGCCCGGACGCCACCAGCGTGGGCTGGGGATTTTCCTATGCCCTGGTGGATGAGACCGGGGGCCACAACCTGGCCGAGCTCCGCTCTATTCAGGACTGGAACATCAAGCTGGCCCTGGAAAGCGTGCCCGGGGTCTCCCAAGTCGCCAGCATCGGCGGTTTTGTCCGGCAGTATCAGGTGAGCATCGATCCCACCCGGCTCCAGGCCTACAACCTGCCCATCACCATGGTCATGGACGCCATCCGCAAGAGCAACAAGGATGTGGAGGGCAGGGTGCTGGAGTTTTCCGGAGTCGAGTACATGGTGCGCGGCCGCGGCTATCTCAAGGGCATCAAGGACTTGGAAAATATCGCGGTGCGCAGTAGCGGAAACGGCACTCCGGTCTTGCTCAAGGACGTCGCCTCCATCCAGCTCGGCCCCGAGATCCGGCGTGGGCTGGCCGAGCTGGACGGGCGGGGCGAGGTGGCGGGCGGCATCGTGGTGGTTCGGTTCGGCGAGAATGTCCTCAGCGTCATCGACCGAGTCAAGGAAAGGATTAAAGAAAGCGTGGAGCCGAGCCTGCCTGCGGGGGTGAAGATCGTGGTCACCTACGACCGCTCTGATCTTATCCACCGGGCTATCGACACCCTCACCGAAGAGCTGGTCAAGATCTCCCTGGCGGTGAGTGTGGTCTGTCTGGTCTTTCTCTTCCATCTGCCCAGCGCCCTGGTGGTCATCTGCACCCTGCCCGTGGCAATCATCATCTCCTTCATCTGCATGTACTACCTGGGGGTCACGGCCAACATCATGAGCCTGAGCGGCATTGCCATCGCCATCGGGGCCATGGTGGACGCCTCGATCATCATGGTGGAAAACGCCCATAAAAAACTGGAGGAGTGGGAAATCGCGGGCAGGCCTGGCGATCGTGCCGAGGTGATCATCGAGGCGGCCAAGGAGGTGGGGCCATCGCTCTTTTTCTCCCTGCTGGTGATCACCGTGGCCTTTCTGCCGGTCTTTACCTTGCAGGCCCAAGCCGGGCGATTATTCAAGCCCCTGGCCTACACCAAGACCTTTGCCATGCTCTTCTCGGCTTTTCTCGCCATTACCCTGACCCCGGTCCTGATGACCCTGTTCATCCGGGGCAAGGTCATGCACGAGGATAAAAATCCCGTTAGCATCTTTCTCCATCGGCTCTATGCGCCCATCGTCCGCTTTGTTCTTCGCTTTAAAAGGATGGTGATCGTTGGGGCGCTCATCGTCATGGCCGTGAGCGTCTACCCGTTCCTCAAGCTCGGTTCCGAGTTCATGCCGCCGCTGTATGAGGGCGCGCTTTTTTACATGCCGGTGACCTCTCCGGGCGCAGCCATCTCGGAGGTGTCCAAGCTGTTGCAGCTTCAGGACAAGATCCTCAAGGAGATCCCCGAGGTGGCCCAGGTCTTCGGCAAGGCAGGCAGAGCGGAAACCGCCACCGACCCGGCGCCCCTGGAGATGTTTGAAACCGTGATCAATCTCAAGCCCGAGTCGGAGTGGAGGGAGGGGATGACGGTGGAGATGCTGAAAAACGAGATGAACGACGCCCTTTCCATTCCCGGGGTGGCCAACTCCTTTACCATGCCGATCAAGGCCCGGATCGACATGCTCGCCACCGGCATCCGAACCCCGGTGGGGATCAAGGTCATGGGGCCGAGGCTTGAAGAGCTGGAGCGGTTGGGCACCGACATCGAAACGCGTCTCAATGGCATCACCGGCCTCCGCAGCGTTTACGCCGAAAGGGTGACCACCGGCTATTTTCTCGATTTTTCCATCAAACGGGAGGAGGTGGCCCGCTACGGCTTGTCCGTGGATGAGGTGCAGGAGGTTATCCAGTCGGCCATCGGCGGGATGAACCTCACCGTGACCGTGGAGGGCAGAGAGCGTTATCCGGTGAATGTCCGCTATGCCCGGGAGTTGCGGAGCGACGTGGAACAGCTGAAAAGGGTGCTGGTCCCGGTGCCCGCGGCCATGGCAGCGCCGACTTCGGGCAACATGTCTTCGGCCCAGCCGGCTCCCCCGCCCACCGGCGATTTGCTCCAGGTTCCCCTCGGCGCCCTGGCCGAGATCCGGATCGTCAAGGGTCCGCCCATGATCAAGAGCGAGGCCGGGCTCCTGGCCTCTTACGTGTACATTGATTTTTCCGGCCGGGATGTGGGCGGCTTCGTGGACGAGGCCAAGCAGCGGGTCGCCTCGTTGAAGATCCCCAATGGCTATCGCCTGGAGTGGAGCGGGGAATACGAGCATCTGGTCAAGACCCACGAAAGGCTGAAGCTCGTGGTGCCCCTTACCCTGCTGGTTATCTTTATCCTCATCTATCTCAACACCAAGTCGGTGGTCAAGACGGCCATTGTTTTGCTGGCCGTGCCCTTTTCCCTGGTCGGCTCCTTCTGGCTGTTGTACGCCTTGGGCTACAACATGAGTATCGCGGTCTGGGTGGGGATCATCGCTCTGGCCGGCATCGATGCGGAGACCGGGGTGGTCATGCTCCTCTACCTCGATCTGGCCTATGACAAATGGAAGAAGGCGGGGAAATTGGAGAACATCGGCGATCTGCAAGAGGCGATCATGTACGGGGCGGTGAAAAGGATTCGGCCCAAGCTCATGCTGGTGGGCACCACGCTGCTCGGCCTGGTTCCCATTCTCTTCAGCACCGGCACCGGCGCCGATGTGATGAAACGGATCGCCGCTCCCATGGTGGGGGGGATAGGCACCTCCACCATTCTTGAGCTGCTCATCTATCCGGCCATCTATATGCTCTGGAAACAGAGGGATTTCAAAAAGGGGGCGGAGGTGGTCCGCTAAGGGCGAATCAGGCTGTTTCCGTGGGGGTGCTCTCCCTTGGCAGAAGATGTTCGGTGATTTTGGCGTTGAGGTCGGCGATCTTGATCGGCTTGGAGAGATAGTCGTCCAGCCCGGGTTCCAGGCATTTTTCGCGGTAGCAGCTGATGGCGTGGGCGATGATGGGCGTGTGCCTGCCCGACTCTTTTTCCAGGTCGCGCATTGCCTGGGTTGCTTCAACCCCATCCATCACCGGCATCTGGATATCCATCAGCACCAGATCAAAGTGTTGCCGGGCAAAGGCGTCCACCCCCTCCTGGCCATTGGCGGCAATGGTTACCCCATGGCCGGAGTGTTCCAGCATCTTGCCGGCAACCTTCTGATTGACCAGATTGTCTTCCACCAGAAAAATCTCAAGCCGCGGGCCGGGTTGCCCCTGGGGTGATTCGGCAGGTAGCCCAAGCGTAGCGCCTTCGTCCAGCTCGTGGTTTTCAGGCGCCGCTTTTTTCAGCAGGGCGGTGAAGTGAAAAACAGAGCCCTGTCCTTCTTCGCTTTCCACCCAGATCTGGCCGTTCATCAGGGAAACCAGCCTGGCGTAGATGGCAAGCCCCAGACCGGTGCCTTCATACTGACGGCTGTGGGATTCATCGGCCAGGGAAAAGGCCTCGAAGATCGACACCTGATATTCCGGGGAAATGCCGATGCCGGTGTCTGAGACGGAAAAATGTACGACGAACTCATCCAGCTCGGTGTATTCCTTTTCAGCCCGCACCGAGATCGTGCCTGCCTGGGTGAACTTGATGGCGTTGCCTATGAGGTTGATGAGGATCTGGCTCAACCTGCCCGCATCCCCCATGAAGTCGTCCGGGATCTCATCCGCAACGCTCCACTCGAGGGCAATACCCTTTTCCTTGGCCTTGAAGGAGAATTCCCGGATCGTCGTGGCAATGGTCTCCCGCAGCGCAAAGCGTTTCCTTGCCAGCTCAAGCTTGTTGGCTTCTATCTTTGAAAAATCCAGGATGTCGTTGACCACCGTCAGGAGCCGGTAGGAGGATTTTTCGATGAGCTCCAGGTATTCGCGCTGTTCCGGGGGCGGGGAGGCCAGCAGGGCAAGCTGGGTCATGCCGATCACCCCGTTCATCGGGGTGCGGATGTCATGGCTCATATTAGCGAGAAAATTGGATTTTGCCCGGTTGGCCGCTTCCACCTTGTTCTTTTCGTTGATCTGCAGGGCCATTTCGTTCATGGTTATCGACAACAACCCCAGCTCATCCTTGCGTTTCAGGGAAAAGCGGAAGCCGAAATCGCCCTGTCCGATCCGCTAAGCGTAATGGGCCAGCGGATCGGACAGGGTTGCTCATGTTTCTGGCGAGAAAATAGGCGAGGATGATCCCGATGGTGATAAAACAGGCGGAGAGAACGAAGAGCATGGTCAGCGCTTCATCGCGTTTCGCATGCCCCAGATCGTGGAAGGAGGATATCCGTTCCTCCATTTCCCGGTAGAGTTCTTTCATGGAAAAGCCGACCCGGACCCCGCCGATACGGGTATTGTTGACGAAGATGGGCATGGACACGTCCATGACTTCGTTTTCGATCTGCACCAGGGTTGCGTTTGCGGCCACGGTTTGTTCCGACACCCGGTCCGTAAGGCGTTTGCCGGAAAGGGGTCCATTGTCCCGGCCGTCGTCAAGAATCTCGCCTGTGGGAGTGAAGACACGGAAGAACTGCACATTCTGCTGTTTCAGGGCGGAGACGCCCAGGGGTGCGGCAAGATTATCGGTCAGCAGGTTGACCATGAGGGCGCCGCGATCCCTGTGCTGGTCGAGCATGAGTTCCCGGCTGGTGTCGATGCTCTGGTGGGTGATGGAATGGGTGACAGAGTGCAGGGTTATGAAAAACACCCCGCCCAGCGCCAGGACAGCGCCAAGCATCAGGGCAAGCACGGTGGCGATATAGCGATGTTGCAGGCTGTATTTCATGGGGGGCGCGTTTTTTCCTGCCATAATCTGTTTGATACCAATTCCAGCAGCCTATGTAAATCATGGAGTGGTTCCAACGGGAGTTCTTTTTTGATGGAAAACTTGGCAATTCTGCTTTACGGTGGCACGGAGAAGCTTTTTCCCGATCTTCACCTTTTTAGCACGGCACGTTCATGGCAGGCTCCCTGATTCCCCAAACGGTTCTCGATGCAAATGTGCTTTTGGAAAGCCGACCGGAAGGCATGGCTTTGGTTGATATCGAGGCGCGTTTTGTCTATGTGAATCCCGCCTATGTCCGTCTGTTGAAAGAGGTCTTCAACTTGACGGTCGGGCCTGGATCGCGGCACCAGTATGTTCTGCCCAACAATCAGCGGGCCTGGGCCAGTGATTTGTATCAGCGGGCGCTGACCGGCAAGAAATTTACCGTGGATTTCAGCAGGAACTGCCCTGGGGGAGGGGTTTGTACCTTCGAGCGCTCGTTCAGTCCGGTCTATAATAATGGCAGGCTGGCCGGTTTTTCCGAGGTGATCAGGGATGTCAGCGAGGAGCGGAAACGGGAGGCGCAATTACGCCAAGCCTATGACTCTCTCGAGAAACAGATCACCTCCCGCACCAGCAGCTATCAGGAATACAACGCGATTCTGGCCCAGGAGATCATTGAACGGCAACAGGCCGAAGAGGATCTTTTGGAAAGCGGGGAGCGGTTGTCCCAGATCCTGCAGGCCAGCTCCATTCCCACCTTTGTTATTGATGAGAATCATACCATCACCCATTGGAACAAGGCCTGCGCCGTCATGACCGGGTTGCCGGCCAGTGAAATGGTGGGCACCCAAAATCAATGGAAGGCTTTTTATCTCTACCAGCGGCCCATTCTCGCCGACCTGGTATTGGACGGGGCTAACGAGTCGCATGTTGCCAAGTTTTACTCCGGCAAGTACCGGCTTTCTTCCCTGGTAAGGGGAGCTTATGAGGTGGAGGATTTTTTTGACTTCGGCCATGAGAGCAAGTGGCTTTTCTTTACTGCCGCTCCCATTAAGAATCTGGCCGGGGATATCATCGGCGCCATTGAGACCTTGCAGGACATTTCTGCCCGTAAGGCGATGGAGGCGGAAATCCGGCAGATGAATGACGCGCTGGAAGCACGGGTCGAGGAACGGACCGATCAGCTGTCCCGTACCTATGAGCAACTGCTCCACGCCGAGAAATTCAGCGCGGTGGGCAAGCTGGCCGCCTCCATCGCCCATGAATTCGGTAATCCGATCATCGGGATCCGTAATTTCCTGCAGGGGTTGCGCAAATATGTGAAGCTTGAGAAAAGCGACGCCGAAATGCTGGATGTGGCCATCGGCGAATGCGCGCGGGTCAAGGATTTGATCAGTACCCTGCAGGATTTTAACCGGCCCACCACCGGCAAGGTCGCCTCGGTTGATCTGCACCGGATTATCGAGGAGCTGCTTTTGCTTGGCAAAAAGAAGCTCAGCGACAGGCGGATCATGGTGGAACGGCATTTTGCCCGGGAACTGCCCATGATTCAGGCGGTGCCGGATCAGATCAAACAGGTGCTGCTCAACGTGATCGGCAATGCCGAAGAGGCCATACCCGAAGCAGGCGGAACCATCACCATCACCACCGAGGTTGGTGGGGAGAATGTTCTGATTCTTATCCAGGATACGGGCAAGGGCATCCGGCAGAAGGATATGGGCTCCATCTTCGAGCCGTTTTTTTCAACCAAGCCGGCGGTTGAGGGCACCGGCCTGGGCTTGTCCGTGAGCTATGGCATTGTCAAGCGGCACGGCGGCGATATCACTGCCAAAAGTGCGCGCGGTAAGGGGACGGTGTTTACCATTACCCTGCCCATTGACGGGGTTCCCGGAGAAGAGGATTCCTTGCCGATATTTAAGTGATTTTCTGCTTGGCAAGCAATCTCTGCATGGCAGCGGGGAGTGTTTGTTGTATTTGTTTCTGCTTAGTCCTTGTGGTTGTTTCTCTCAGTTTTGTCCTCGCAACCTCCGCTACAACCGCATCCATTTCCCGCCCCATCAGTTCTTTTTCGTAACCTGCGGCGTATTGTCTTAAGCATCGGCCTGACAGAGAGGGCCAGAATCACCAGGGCCGCAGTCAGCCGGACCGGAGAGGGCATAAGCTCCCCTGCCTGACCGATCACAGCCTTGGCAGAGATTCCGGAAGCCGCGTAGATGGAGTCAAGGGCCAGACCGAAAAGCACGGCGGTAACAGCGATGCAGCCCAGATAAAGCATAGTGGCGCGTTTTCCCAGGAGTCCGACCAGCACCGAGATGGTGGCCATGTTGGTGGCCGGGCCCACCAGGAGGAAAACCAGGGCCGCGCCGGGGCTGACCCCCTTGAGGATCATCGCGGCGGCGATGGGGGTGGAGGCGGTGGCGCAGATATAGAGGGGGATACCGAAGGCCAGCATCAGGAGCATGGTGACAAATCCCCCGGCAAGATAGGTGGTGATCAGGTCCTCCGGTACCAGGGCGGAGATCATCCCGGCCAGCAGCAGACCGGCGAAAAACCAGCCTGCCAGATCCCCCCAGAGTTCGCCGAAGGCATAGTCCATCCCGGCCCGGATCTTTTCGGAAAAGGTATGGTGATCGGCATGTTCCGCGGGCGGGCAGTCGGTTCCGCTGCAACAGCCGTCCACAGCACAGGAAAGATCCGCAGCCATGGCGAGTTGGGGCCTGGGAGGATTGCAGGTGTTTTCGATGAATCCGGCAATGATGGCGGAAAGAAAGGCGGCCAGGGGCCGGGCCACGGTCATGATCGGGTCGAGCAGGGCATAGCTGACGCTGATGGAGTCAATGCCCGATTCCGGGGTGGAGATGAGGAAAGCGGTGGTGGCGCCGTTGTTGGCACCCTGTTTTTTCAGGGCCGCCGCAGCGGGCAGGACGCCGCAGGAACACAAGGGCAGCGGGATGCCGAGCAGGGCCGCCTTGAGCACCGAGCTGTATCGTCCCTGCCCCAGATGGCGTGCAACATAGCTCGGTGAAAGAAAGACCTTGAGCACTCCGCCGATCACGATGCCGAAGAGAATGTAGATGGCGGCGTCAAGCAGGAGCTGCCATGATTCGTTGAGGATGTTGAAAATGAGGTTCACGGCTTACTCCCTGATATGTTCAAGTGCGAGGCGAACAAGTTGGCTGACATGGGCATCGGCCAGGCGGTAATAGAGCACCGGTCCCTCGCGCCGGTTGGCTACCAGGGTCAGCTGCCTGAGCATGCGCAGTTGATGGCTCACCGCTGATTCGCTTACCCCGAGAAAGGCGGCGAGATCGCAGACACACATCTCTCCCTGCTCCAGGGCCATGAGCATCTTGATTCGACTCTGGTCGGCCAGGGCCTTGAAGAGCAGGGAGAGCCGGTCGGTTTCCCGGTTGGGTGGCATGGCCTGGCTGGCCCTTTCCACGCGGTCCTGGTGAATGATTCGGCAGAGGCATTGATCGGTCGGCATGGTTTCCTTATTTTTATCTGAGCATTTGTTCATATATTAGTGGTGTGTCCGCATCCTGTCAAGGGCATGGTTGCCGAGCCTGGTTGTAATCCGCATCCGGTGAGTCAGTATCGGGGAACCGGATGCAATGGTGCGTATTTGTTCGGAATATTCGATTTGACTTTAGGTCTGGGCTTCGCTAGTTTCAGGAGCTCACCCGAGCCGCGACCTTTCGCCCCGGCTCTTCGTCTGGCTGGTTGGAGACAGGCCGTCAGGCCCTCCTGCCGACAACGGGTTTTTCGCCGTGTATGTGCTGGGTTCGTTGCTGGGGCAGCTCCCGGGTTTGGTATTGTTTTACCGCATTCATCAAAAACCAAAATGGATGCGGCTGCCGGAAATATCAACCCCTTGAAACATGAGGTAATACCTTGAAAAAGCAGATTGTCTTTTTGATTTTTGTTGTTCTTTTCGCCGTGGTTCCCGCGGCGATGGCCAAGACTGCGGTCTCCGGCATCATCACCATGGATTTTGATCTCTCGCACCAGCCCCAGGGAAAAGAGCTGCAGCTCTGGATACCCTACCCGGTTACGGATGCGGACCAGAACATTGCCAAGGTGAAAATCTCCGGCAATTTTGTTGAATCCGCTGTGTATGCGGACAAAGTGTTCAAAGCGCCCATGCTCTATGCCCGGTGGGACAAAGATGCTACAAGCCGGAACCTGAGCTTTTCTTTTCACGCCGAGCGCGATGAGGTTATCCGTCGTGATTTCCCCAGTCGGGAATCCGCTTGGGATCCCAGCGATTATGCCCTCTATCTGGCTCCCACCCGTCTGGCTCCCATTGATGGAGAAGTAAAAAAACTGGCGGATAAAATAACCAAAGGCAAGCGGGGCGTGCTTGCCAAGGCCAAGGCGATCTATGACTGGACGGTGGAAAACACCTATCGCAATCCCGATACCCGGGGGTGCGGCCTGGGCGATGTCTGCCGGCTATTGCAGGAACCGGGCGGCAAGTGTACCGACATCAGTTCCATTTATGTTGCCCTGGCCAGGGCCGCAGGTGTTCCCAGCCGTGAGGTCTTCGGAATCCGGATGGGCAAAAAGGCGAGTCAGGATATAACCACCTGGCAGCATTGCTGGGCGGAATTTTATCTGCCCGGATACGGCTGGGTGCCGGTCGACCCTGCCGATGTCCGAAAAAAGATGCTGGTGGAAAAATTGCCCCTGGATGACCCGAAGATCATCGAGGCCCGGCACTACTTCTGGGGCGGGGTCGATGCCTACCGCATCAGGCTTGGAGAAGGGCGGGATCTGCTTCTTAATCCGGCCCAGCAGGGGGAGCCGGTCAACTACCTGATGTATCCCTTTGCCCAGGTGGGGGATACCACCATTGACTGGCTTGAGCCGGCCGCATTCAAATACACCATTACCTTTCAGCAAAAATAAAAGAGAACCGATGTTCATGGCCTGCTTGACACCGAGGGCTTGAAAAAGCTGCTTGATACGGGGGGCGTGACCGTTGTCGATGCCAGAAACCCCGATAAGTATCAGGAGGTTCATCTAAAGGGGGCGGCAGTTGATCTTCACCTATATCGGCAGCCATGACGACTGTCAGCGCTGGATCGAAAACAACCGGGATTATCAGGATGAGATCGACTCCGAGCCCGTCCCCCCGCCGGCCACGGAAAAGCCCGAGTCAGAGGCGGTCTGCAACAGTGCGGAGCCGGAGAGGGATGAATATGAAGAACAGCTGATGGCGAAAATTGATGAACGGTTGTTGCGCGAACTCTTTGCCGGGCTCTACAAAAACGATCTCGGTCGGAAGGAGTGAAGAGCAACTCCGCCGCGCCTTGCATTCCAGCAAAATTGCTTGTTTTCAAACAGACACGAAGTAGTCGTTTTTTTGAGCCAAATTGTATAGAATAGCGCTCCCTCAACCAAGCAAGGAGCGCACGATGCACGAAATCATCAACTGGCTTGTGGCAACTGTCGGAGCCATGGGCTATCCGGGGATCTTTATCCTGATGGCCATGGAGAGTTCGGTGATCCCGGTACCCAGCGAACTGGTCATGCCCCCGGCCGGCTATCTTGTCCATGCGGGGCAGATGGATATGCTGGCGGTGATTCTCTGCGGCACCTTCGGCAGTCTTTTCGGGGCCTATGTGAACTACTTCGCCTCCCATTATCTGGGCAGGCCGCTGCTGATCAAGTACGGCAAGTACGTCTGGATCACCGAGGAGAAGTTCGCCAAGGTTGAGACGTTTTTCATCAGACACGGCGAGATATCGACCTTCGTCGGCCGTCTCTTGCCGGTGGTGCGCCATCTCATCTCGCTTCCCGCTGGCCTTGCCGGGATGAATCACTGGAAGTTTTCCCTCTACACCTTGCTTGGCGCGGGGATATGGGTGACGGTGCTTACCTGGATCGGCTATTTCATCGGCAGCAATCAGGAGCTGATCATGAAATATTCGCACCAGGCCCTCGCCGGGGTGGTTGTCCTCTCTGTCTTGATCGTTGTCGTCTACATCAAGTTGCAGCCCAAGCAGGAAGACGAGCGGGGATGAAAAAAGCGGGCAACCGCCAGGGATGCCCGCTCTTTCTGGACGATCTTCATTTTCCGTTCGCGGTGAGCCTGTCGAACCGCAGTTCCTCTGCCACTGCAGGCCTTCGACGGACTTAGGCCGAACGGTACCTGACGAAACGATTCATTAACGTCCCTTGACGAACATCTCGGCATACGGCCAGTCCGCAATTCCTCCTTCCAGTATCTGCAGCCGCTTTTCATCCACCCCTTTGCTCTGCAGGTAGTCGTAGCTGTTTTTCGCCCCGCTCTTGCCCCTGGGGCAGAGCACTGTCACCGGCGCCTTGGAGGCGTTGATGGTTGGCAGGGTTTTGTCCAGACGCGCTTTTTCCTCGTCGCTTTTGGTGGGGAAGGCGTTGGTTTCGATGGCACCCGGCAGATGGTGTTTCTCGAACTGGTCGGCGGGCTGAATATCCACCAGGATTACCTCCTGCTTTTCGTCCAGCATTTTCTTGAGGTTTGCGGGAGTGATGTAGTTGGTCGCCAGGGCAGGCGCGGCAGCCAGCAGGGTAAAGGCCAGGGATAATGCGATTCGTTTGAGCATGGGTATTCCTCCGTTTGGGGTAAAAGTTGAGGGTATGTATGTACCAGCAGGGAGGAGGGGAAGGCCAATAGGTAATAACGAAATAATTGCCTGGTGTTGATCGGGAAAAAGAATGAGGCAAGGAAGGGTGGCGGTTTTCGTGGCAGATTGCCCGCATGAGTTACGGTTGGTGATTTGTCGACGAACTAAAGACTTAGTTTCCGATGACGACGCAGTTAAAAAAAACGGCTATCCGCAATACCAAGAGGCGGCCGTTTTTTTTGTGACCGGAAGCGCTGGCGATCAGTTGCGCACAATGGTGAGGAGAACCTCTGTAACCACGCCCTTTTTGATCTTATAGGCGAGCACCGGTTCCACTCCGGCCATCAGGCTGCCGATAAGGTAGACGATGTTGGGATCGTTGGCCAGGCGGATATCCTCCACCGATGGGCGGGCAGGGGTCTCCGGATGGGTGTGGTAGGCGGCCGCCAGCTGCAAGCCTTCGGCCCGGATCTGGCGGACCGTGGCAAACTGTTCGACCGGGTCCATGGAGTAATGGTCGGGCGCCTCATCGATGTTGGTCAATTCGAAGATTCGGTTAATCACCCCGTCCTTTGCGGCCAGATAGCCACAAGCCTCGTTGGGTTCGGCCCGCCGGCCGTGGGCAAGGACTGCGTTGACGATCTTCTGGGTTATTTTTAAAGTCATGACTGTTGTCCGCTGCCGTAATGTTCGGAAATGATTAGCTTTTGTTTGAGTTCCTCTACCGCGCTCTGATCGTCCGGTTACATGGGACTGATGCTCACCGAGCTTTTTTCCGCGTTCAGGTTGCTTTCGTCGTACAGTTCATCGAGATGCTTGCGGGCCATTTCAAGATACGGTTCCATGGCCAGGGCGATCTTGAAGTGCCGGATCGCCTCTTCCTTGCGGTTGAGTCTCCGCAGATTGACCCCTAAATTGGCAAACTCGATGGCCTGGGAGGGGTCGATTTCAATGCTGCGGGTAAAATGGGTGACCGCGGTTTCATAATCATCCAGTTTGAAGTGGCAGAAGCCGAGCATGTTGTGGAGGTCCTGGCGCTCGTCATCATGCTCCGCACCCAAGCGCAGGACTCGGATCGCCTCCTCGTATTCGCCCATGTCTTTTAAGGTCTCGCCCATGAAGGCATAGATGTAGGGGAGGTCCTCGGCCTCGGGATCGAGGGTCAGGGCTCGGTTGAAATGGGCGATGGCCTCGTCCATCATGCCGATCTGGGCCTTTTTCTTGCCGAGGTAGAACTCGATGAAATAGGCATTGGGCATGATCTTGCTCATGCGGTCGAGTTGTGCGAGCTGGGCGTCGGCGTTGCTGATCAGCTCATGGGCCAGTTTGGCGGCGAACAACCCGGCATTGCGGCTGTTGGACCGCTCCCGGAAATGGGCGCCGGGAACGATGGTGTAGATCGCCGGGATCTGCAGGTCCGGATGGCGGGTATCGATGACGAATACCTCCATGTCCAGGTTTTTCAAGGCGGCCAGGCAGCGGTCGATCTCGACCTTCATGTTGTTGTCGCTAAGGTTGGGCAGCTCGTCGATCCGGACTGTGCGGCCGGGGTTGACGATATAATCTACCTCGTCGAGCGACAAGGGTTTGGGCAGGCCGCTGGCCTCGTAGTTGGACCCGGAGTGGAAGTCGCCGGACATCTGGGCCACCTCGGTCAGGGCGCGGATCAGCGCCTTATTGGGTTCCGGGGTGGTGCCTGCGGTGTAGACGATTTCGCTGGTATCCGGAAAGGTGGAGGGGTCCATGGCCATGGCGCTCACCGTGGGAATGCCGGTGTCCAGCGTGAAATCGTTGAGATAGACCTGGATGCCGTGGCGGGTGAATTTATGGATGAGCTCGGCGGCCACCGGGTCGGTGATCGAGGCGGGGTCAATGGCCGGGGCCTTGATCTCCTCACGGGTGACAACGGCCGAGACATGGCGCTCGACAATTTCGCAGAGCCCCTGCAGAATCGCCTCCTCGTAAGAGTTGCCGGCCGAGGGGCCGTTGAACTCGTTGATCGCGTAGAACCAGGAATAGGGGATGAGCACCGTCTCGCCCCGGTTGAGGTTGGTGCCCCAGGCCCAACGGATGGGAATATCGGCGATCAGCTCCTCCAGCATCTCTTCGCTGATCTTCTCGTCATGCACCGACTGAATGAGGTATCTAAGCGGCATGAGCGGCAGCCCCTGTTCCTTCAGCTCGGCGTAAGAGGCCAGGGCAAAATTGGTCGGCACCTGCCTAAAGCTGAAAAAGCTGAACCGTTCGACCAGTTCCATGCAGGCGCTGGCCTGGGACTGTTCCGGGGTGCAACCCTTGCCCAGCTGTTTCTTGTTGCGGATGACCTCGAAGGCCTCCTTGCCGCAGACGCTGAAATAGACGGGGATGTCCAGGCGACCGGTGTCGACCCGTTGGACATCTTGGAGAATGTCGAGATTGATCTCCTTGAGCTTTTTCTTCAGGCGCTCGACGGTCTCGGTGGGCGAACAGAGCTTGTCCTGGTCGTAGGTGTAGCTTTTCAAACAATTCCCGTAAAGGAGCGGGGCCGGCATGGGCGGGACTTTCTTGACTTTACTCATGGTGTTGCTCTCTGTGGGTCCATGGTCACTGAGGACGACGAATTTCGTCGCTGTTTTCAATCGATGCGGAGTATGCCCAAGCCGGATTCGTCTGTCAAGGGGGCGGGGCTGAACAAGGGCCATTTTTTTGAGGAATCTGCTAAACAGAAGGTCCTGGTCAGAGAAGGGGATTGCCATGGGAAATGAGGGACACTTCCCAATTTTTCCTTGCCGCAGATCATCAATTCTGGACAAACTAGGGACACTCCCCAGTTTTTCTCATTGCCGCAAATCCTCAAGCTGAAACGCTAACGTCCGACCACTCTTTTCCAGCAGCTCCCGGCAGTACCAACAGATCTGGCAGTTCTTGTCGCAACCCGTAAGCCGGCCCCAAAAATCCCCAGGCAATTCCTCATTGGCCACATAGAGCCGTTTGGCCAGCCACTCCATGGTATCCATCAGATTCAGCAGATTACCTGCATAGCTCCGCTCCGCATAACCCCGCACCACCCGTTGCAGAAAACCGGGTCCCAGGGTGCGGCCGCAGAGCTTGATCACCTCCACCATTCCCTCATACTTCTCCAAATCCTCCGGCCGGATAAAGGGCGACTTGAACAGCTCCGCCGGATGCGCGGCGAGTTCCCGGATGCAGCCGAGTTCCTGGTTGGCCCCATGGGTTTCGTTGGCGATAAGGCCCGTGTTGGCAAAGGCGATCTGGGCGTCGTGGGTCAGCTTGAAGGGGCAGCGGTCCAGGTAGCCCTCGTTGGCCAGGAGGGTCAGTTTGACGTGCGGGAAGTGTTGGCGGCATTGTTGGGAGATTGCCGCAAGTTCCGGAAGGTTGCGGTTGAGGGAGCGGTCCAGGTTGAGTTTGCTTGGGGGTTTGAAAGCGGTGCGGGCAATGGCTTCAAGGCAACCCTGCACTTTGGCAAAGGAGTCCAGCATGCAGTTGACTCCGGGTACTGCCTCAAGTTGGGCGGCCACCTCCGGGCTCGTGTCGGAGAGTGCCTGCAGAAGATAGAAATCGACAATGGTGATGCCGTGGAGGGCGTCCGCAGCGAGCAGGGTGTCCAGCGCATGGATGATTTTTTGCAAAGCGCTCTTGTCGGTATAGAGGCGGGGATGGTGGAACCGGCTGTTCAATAGGGCGTATTTTTTGGGCTTGGGCAGTCTGGCCAGGGCAGGGGGAGGTCGGCAAACGCGGGGGCGAGGCTGGACCGGTGGCGGCCATCAGGGATGTTGTCGATATACAGGCTGAAATGCACGGAATGCAGCGCAGGCTGGAGTTCGGCAAGAAACTCCACATAATGCGGGTCGGGCAGGAATGGGACATCAAGCAGGAGCATCTGGGTTCCCCGGCTGGCGCTGTGTTCGGGCAATGCGGATCGTATGCCTTAATGTACACCATTGCCATTCGGGACATTCCCCATATTTTCTGGTGATTTCCTTACTCGTCTTTTACCTTTGCATCGGGAGTGTCCGGCACCTGTGCGCTATGCCACACGGCAACAATCCACACCACATTCCCTTTGACCCTGTAGAAGAAACGATACGGGGGGACAATTACCTCGCGGTAATGGCTGTCTGGAAACTCCGGGAGCGTGCGCCCGGAGTTCGGGAAGTCCTGGAGCCGCGACAGCGCTTTCTCCGCTTTGTGCCGAAACGAAACCGCCGCTGACGGCTTTTCGCGGCGGATATAGGCAAGGGCGCGTAAAAACTGGTCTCGCGCCGAGGGCGTAAAAACGATTTTCAAGGCTGTTCCGCCAGCAGGGTATCTGCTTCGGCCAACACGGTTTTTAGGTCGAACCCGTTTCCTGCTTCGATTTCTTTTTCCCCACGGGCCAGCAGCCGCAGGATTTCAAGTTCGTGCTGCGTCTGCTCGTAATCCTGCATGCTGACCATCACGGCAGTTGCCCGGCCGCGTTGGGTAATGAACAGTGGGTCGTGGGATGCCGTCATGCGCTTGAGGATGCCGCTTGCATCCTGGCGGAGGTCCGAGATGGGAATAATTTTGGGTGGACGTGTCATTGGTTGTGCCTCCTATTGTATTTCAGAGAGTACCACCGGTGGTCAGGTGGGGCAATATGAAAAATAAACCAGGGAGCCCATTTGCATCCTAACTATTTTTTCATGGCCGCAAATCCTCAAGTTGAAAAGCTAACGGCCGACCACTCTTCTCCAGCAGCTCGCGGCAGTATGTGCAGGCTTGGCAGTTCTTGTCGCAACTGGTGAGCCTGTCCCAAAAATCCGCAGGCAATTCCCCATTGGCCACATGCAGCCGCTTGGCCAGCCACTCCATGGCATCCATCAGATCCAGCAGATTCCCCGCATACCTCCGATCCGCATAACCCCGCACCACCCGTTGCAGAAAACCTAGGCCCAGGGTGCGGCCGCAGAGCTTGATCACCTCCGCCACTCCCTCATAATGATGCAGATCCTCGGGGCGGATAAAGGGCGATTTGAACAGTTCCGCCGGATGCGCGGTGAGTTCCCGGATGCAGCCGAGGTCCTGGTTGACTGCATGGGTTTGGTTGGAGGTCAGGCCGCTGTTGGCAAAAGCGATCTGGGCGTCATGGGTGAGCTTGAAGGGGCAGAGGTCCAGGCACCCCTCGTTGGCCAGGAGGGTGAGCTTGACGCCGGGGAGGTGTCGGCGGCAGGCAGCCGAGATTTCCTTGAGCTTGGCGATTCGTCGGTTGAGGCCACGATCAAGATTGAGTTTGGCCGGAAGTTTAAAGTGGGTGCGGGAAATGGCCCGGCAGTATGCCTGAATCCGGTCGAAGGAGTCCAGCATGCAGTTGACCCCCGGCACCGCTTCGAGCTGTGAGGCCACCTCCGGGCTGGTATCGGAAATGGCCTGCAGCAGGTAGAAGTCGACAATGGTGATGCCGTGGAGGGTTCCGGCCGTAACCAGGGTGTCGAGCGACTTGATAATCCGGTGCAGGGCGGTCTTGTCGCCATAGAGGTGGGGATGGTGGAAGCGGCTGTTCAGAAGGCCGTATTTTTTCGGGGTTGGCAGCCGGGACAGGGCTGCGGCCAGCTCGGCAAATGTCGGGATATCGCCGCTCCGATGGCGGCCATCGGGGAGGATATCGAGAAAAAGGCTGAAGTGCACGGAATGGAGCGCAGGCTGGAGTTCGGCAAGAAACTCCACATAATGCGGGTCGGGCAGGAATGGGACATCAAGCAGGAGCATCTGGGTTCCCCCTCTGGTGCTATGTTCCGGCAGTCGGAATGGTGCAGTTAGTGTACACCATTGTCTTGTTTGCGGCCAGCAGAGGGAAGGCATGTTTTCCAGCCTTGCCTACAATAGCCTGGATTTTTTACCGCGATTCCGGGTAAGCTGTAGCAGATAATGGCTGGGCAGGAATCATCCTGCTCGCGCGGGGCGTTTTTTACTTGATAGGGTGGGTTATGCAGGCAGAAAAGTGGGAAGATGCGTATCTGGCTCAGAGTCAGGATGCCGCGCTGGGGCGGATGTTTCGCGGGATTATTCATAACCTCGGCGGGATCATTCAGGTTTTTTCCCTGCATACGGATCTCTCCGGGATGATGCTGGACAAGGCGATGGCGCTGCTTGAGCAGATGCGCCAGTCCAGCCCGTCGCTGGAGGTGGACACCCTGCGCGATCTTCTTTCCCGGAGGGCAAATTCTCTTGTCCAGATGCAGGAAAAGGTGCGGCAGAGCCAGCAGATTCTCCAGCGCTCCCTGATCCTTCCGGATTTCCGGCAGCTTCCCGGCGGGGTTGCCTATACGGTCAATTCCGTTATCGAGACCGAGGTGGAGTTTTTGGCTGCCGATTCGATCTTTAAACATAAGGTGCGCAAGGAAATGATCTTGGCCGAGGCGTTGCCTTCCCTGACGCGTTTTCAGCTTGAGCTGCACCAGATCATGCATGTTCTGCTGGCAAACGCCCTGGAAGCTGTACAGGGGGTGGAAGGAGCGGAGGTTGTGGTCGAATCCGTCAGGCAAGGCGAGGGCATCGGGGTGCTGGTGCGGGACAACGGCCCCGGCTTGACGCCCGAGGCCGAGGCGCATCTCTTCGAACCGTTTTATTCCACCAGGGAGGGCCATCTCGGCCTTGGGCTGTATCTGGCCAAAAAGCTTAGTAGCCGCTGCGGCGGGGAAATTACCTGCGAGAGCAGCCCCGGTCGCACCAGCTTCCATCTGTATGTTCCCCCGGAGTCCATGCAAGCATGAGGCAGACCAGCGGAAAAGAGGGCAATCCCTTCCCCGGCGGCAGCAGCAAGCCAGGCACCCTGTTCGTGGTGGCTACCCCCATCGGCAATCTGGAGGATATCACCCTTCGGGCCTTGCGCATCCTCCAGGAGGTAGATCTGATCGCCGCCGAGGATACCCGGCATACCAGAAAACTCCTCAGCCATTTCGATATCCATACCCCCCTCCTCAGTTATTATAAGGAAAAAGAGGCGAGCCGATCCCAGGAGATTGTGACCCGCTTGCTTGCCGGTCAGCAGGTGGCCCTGGTTTCCGATGCCGGAACTCCGGGGATCTCCGATCCGGGCGGGATTCTGGTGCACAGTGCCTATGAACATGACATTGGGGTGGTGCCGGTCCCCGGTGTTTCCGCCTTGGCGACCATCCTCAGCGTTGCCGGCTTGACGGAACCTTCTCATCTTTTTCTGGCCTTTCTGCCCTCCAAGGGGAGCGAGCGGCGGAAATTGCTGCGGGGCCTGAAGAACGAAGCCCATGCCCTGGTTTTTTATGAGTCGCCCCGGCGAATAACCGCAAGTCTTGCCGATTGCCTGGCGGAATTGGGGGAACGGCGGGTGGTTATCGGCAGGGAACTCACCAAGGTGTATGAGGAGATTGCCCACGGGCAGCTGTCGCAACTTTTGGCCGATTTCAAGGGGCGGGAGTCCATCAAAGGGGAATTCGTGGTGCTCATCGAAGGAGTGCGCGCCTCGGCTTCGGTGCGTCCGGATAATCTTGAGGATCTGTTGCGCTGGTATCGGGCGCAGCCCGGGGTCAGCCTGAAAGACGCGGTGGCGAGCATTGCCAAGGATCTGGATCTTTCCCGCTCCGAGGTATACCAGAAGGCCCTGGCGGTGTGGAAGGAGCAGAGCTGATGTGGCAAAAGATGATCTATCTCGCCGTGGCCGGGGCCTGCGGTACCCTGGCCCGGTACGGTCTTTCCGGCTTGGTGCAGCGGGTGGCAGGGATAAGCTTCCCCTGGGGGACTGTTTCGGTAAATGCTTTGGGTTGTCTGCTCTTCGGCCTGGTCTGGACCCTGACCAGCGAGCGTTTTCTCGGTACCGGCGAGCTGCGGATTGTGGTGCTCACCGGCTTCATGGGCGCCTTTACTACTTTTTCGACCTATATGGCAGAAACCGGCCATCTTTTTGCCGATGGTGAACATTGGTACGGCTTGGGCAATATCTTGCTGCAGAACGGGGTTGGGCTGGTGCTTTTTTTTGTGGGCATGGCTCTGGGCAGGTTGATCTAAAGTAACTATCCAGCAGCACCACATCTGCTTTGTCATCGGCCTGCTCATGTGCAATAGCACACTTCGCAGACCTCTTCCTCGCATCTGTGGCACTGCTGAATAGTTACATCTGGAATCTTTCAGCCGGTTTTTCGGCTTGAGCTGAATGGTTACTAAAAAAGGAGGCATGACCATGGAACTCCCCTTGGAAGCGGAACTGCTCCGCATCTTTATCGGCGAAACCACCAAGCTCGGACAGCGGCCGCTGTACGAAATAATTGTCGAAGAGGCGCGCAAGCGCGGCCTGGCCGGGGCCACGGTCACCCGTGGGATCATGGGCTTTGGCAGGAACAGCCGCATCCACACCGCCAAGATCCTGCGGCTGTCTGAGGATCTGCCCCTGGTCATCGAGATCGTCGATAAGCCTGAGCGGATTGCCGCCTTTCTGCCAGAACTGGATGGGATGATCGGCAAGGGGATGGTCACCCTGGAAAAGGTTCGGGTGATCACTTACCGGAGCAAGGATACATAGGAAGGGGTCGCTGGCACCTGCACCGGCGGACCGCTTACGGTGCGGCGAGACACCAGGCGATTTTCCTCCAAGCTACCGGCGGGTTTGCTTTGATTTTCGGTATGATTCACGCGGTTGTTAATCGCTCCGAATGCCTGATCGCGATAATCAGCGCGAGGAAGAGGAGCGCCGACAGGGCTGCCGTTGCAGCGCCGAAGTAGAAAGTGGCGGCAGGGGAGAGGTGATCCCACAGCCAGCCGGCGATGAGGCTGGCCGGTAACATGGCCGTCCCCACGGCGGCGGCGTAAACCCCAAAGGCGGTGGCCTTGAAGTCAAGGGGAATGATGGTGGCCAGAAACGCCTTTTGAATGCCTTCGGTCAACCCCATGAACAGCCCGTACAGAGCAAAGAGCGTCCAGATGGCCGAGGCGGTCCGGCTGACGGCAAAGCCGTAATAGAGCCCGGCAAAGAGCACGAATCCCAACAGGATGATCCTTTTTTTGCCGAATTTGTCCGCCACTATCCCTGCCGGAATAGATGACAGGGAGTAGACGAGGTTGAACAGCAGATACACCGCCGGAATCATCACCGTCGGGATGCCGATCTGCTCCGCCCGCAAGATCAGGAAGGCGTCGCTGGAATTGCCCAGGGCGAACAGGGTCGCGATGGCGATAAAACATTTCACCTTCCAGTCAAAATTCCTGAAGCTCAGCCTGGGTCGCACCGTTTGTGGTGTCGGCCCTTTTTTCTTTTCCTGAATGAAGAGGATAATCAGGATGACTGCAATCACTCCCGGCACCATGGAGAACCAGAAGATCTTCCGGTAATCGTTGCTGAAAATCCCAAGGAGAAAAAGGGTGATGGCGGGGCCGACCACCGCGCCCATGGTATCCATGGCACGGTGGAAGCTGAAGGCCCGGGCCAGGTGGGATGAGGGGGTGGATTCGGCAATGATCGCATCCCGAGGGGCAGTGCGGATTCCCTTGCCGAGCCGATCGATGGAGCGAGAGGCCAGGGCCTGTTGCCAGACCGCGGCGATGGCCATGAGCGGCCGGCTCAGGGTGGAGATTGCATAGCCGATGGCCATCAGGCTCTTGCGTTGTTCGATCCGGTCGGAAAACCAGCCGGAAAAGACCTTGAGCAGGCTGGCCGTTGATTCGGCAATCCCCTCGATCAAGCCGATCATGGATTTGTTGACTCCCAGCGCGTTGGCCAGAAAGAGGGGGATGAGCGGGTAGATCATCTCGGAACTCACGTCCATGAAAAAGCTGACAAGCCCTGTGAAAAAGACGTTTTTGCCGAGGCCGAAAAAGGTTTTTTCCGTTTTCAAAGGGGGATTCCTCTGGGGGGAGAAATAAAAAAACTTCTACCCATGCTCAAGAGTAGAAACCATCTGCCGCGGCGGGTAAAGCGTGCAACGGCGAACGCCATTGCCGGCGATCCATCGAACCGACTTTGCCTTAAGGTCGTGCTCGTCGCTAAGACCTTAACAGAGGAATGACCAGATATACTTGCCCGCCGTGAGAAGCAGGCACGTCACCAAAATCCATTTGATGAATTTGGCCGGCACGAACTTTTGCAGCCGTGCCCCGCAATACATGCCCGCAAAGCCGCCGATCCCGAAGAGAAAGCCCAGCAGCCAATCCGGGGCGATGACCATGCCGGGGTAGTGGGGCGCAAGGAGCTGATAAAAGAGCACCCCGGCCACCGAGGTGACAAAGGTCCCCATCAGGGAGGCCCCGGCCACGGTATAGACCGGCAGCCCGAAGAAGCTCACCAAAAACGGGGCGATGATCGCGCCGCCGCCGATGCCATAGACCCCTCCCACCATGCCGACCACCAGGCTTAAAGCCATGAGGCCCACGGCGTTGACCGTGAAGGTTTCCCCGTAAAACTCGAAGACGATCCGGGTCGGGGTCCATCGGCAAACCGTGACCCGGGGCAAGTTATCGGGCGATGCGGCTTCGCTCCCGGGTGCCCGGCTCTGATTTTTGTGCCGCTGCTGGAATCGCTCTTCAACCGTGGGCATGTCCGCTTTTCTTTTTTTGAAGAGCAGATCCTGCAATAACCTGCCGCCCATATAGAGCAGGACCAGTCCGGCAAAGAGCTTGAAGTTTTTCGGGTCGGGCAGGTATTTGATCCGGAGGATTGCCCCGACAAGAACGCCGGGCAGGGTGCCGATAATCACCACCCAGGTCAGGGGCCAGAGCATCCTCCCTTCCTTGATATACCGGTATACGCCGCTGGGAATGGCCACGATATTGAACAACTGGTTGGTCGAGCTGACCGCCGGACTGGTGAAACCGAGCACGCTGACCTGAAAGGGCAGCAACAAGAAGGCCCCGCTCACCCCGCCCATGGAGGTGAAAAAAGAGATCCCAAAGGCGATCAGGGGCGGCAGCAGCGGGCTGACCTCGATATCGGCAACAGGGAAATACATCAGCGCTTCTCCTGGGCGGAACTGTTTTTTGATATTGCGTCCACCACCTGGCGGACCTCGGCCAGGCATCAGCGGCCTGCGGGGTTTTTCTCCGCGCACCGGCAGTGGCCGTCTTTTTTCTCCGAGACAATGCGCTCCATGATCAGCGAACGGCCATGGCGCAGGACATCCTCTTGCAACTCCTCTTCGGTGTAGCCAAAACAGTAACAGATCAGGCGTGACATGAAAGCCCTCCGGGGGGAGATAATCCAGGTAACGGTCAGCCGGGCGGAATGGTTTCTTTTCTATACCTGATGGTGAATCGTTTTGTCCAGATCAGACGAAAAGGCTTATTTTACAAAAGCGGAATGGCTGCCAAGGCGTCAACGGGAACACCCCGGAGGAGTTCAGTTTTCTTGAACAAGGCTCCGAAGGCTGCGGCGGCGAGGAGCAGGTGAAACCGGATGGCGACCGTGAAGAGCAGCCCGGTAAAGGAGCAGGAATCCTTTTGGCCACGGAGATATGGCGTGTGCCGAGGGGAGGATGTCGCCCTGAGCGATAGCCGTTATTTGCATTATCACTTACCAGCGCTGATTTTTTCCTCCTTGATCTTCAGGCACTTGCGGCTGTAATCATCAAAATCGGCACAGGTGGTCAGGATAAAGGCCTCCTGGCGGGGGTAAAAGGTACATTTGCTCCGGTACTCGCAGCGATTGTTGAAGGAGTCCCAATGCTGGCATTCTTCGACGCATTCCAGATCATTATAGGAATGGATGATTTTTTCAAAGTGGCATTTTTTGGCAAAATCGTCCCAGTACTGACACTCATGCACCTTCAGGGTCTGGTTTGAATCCCCGGATTGGCTCCCTTCGCAGATCACGACGAGATCTCGGTTGCTGTAGACCTCCCCTTGTTTGAGCCGGACTTCCTTGGCCCGGGCGGCGCCGGGGAGGGCAACGCAGAAAACAATAAACAGGAGCAGCAGACGCAGATTCATAATCGTATCCTTTCATGTGAGCAGGCAAGTCCGAGGGGATCAAGGTTGACCCCCCTTGCCGGCTTCGGGTGATAACAGCAACTGCAGCAACAACCTTGGAAAATACCAGATCTCAATGAGGATATAAAGAATCCTCTGTGAGATCCGGGTTTCTTTTCATGGCATGGTGTTGTTTTTTTCCCAACGACATGCGATCATCATTATGTTGCTTGGCAAAAATCGATTGATTGAATAAATTGCTTGACCGGTGAGAGGCTGATCGGTTTTGTCGGTTTTTTGTCGGGTTTGGGCTGTGTGCCAAGGCGGGCCCCATGGATCTGGAGCTGTAATTTCTGTCCGTGTGTGGGCTTTAAACGTTGCAAGTACTTGTTGTGAGGTTCGTGAAATGCGGAACAGATGGTTGAACTGTTTGTTTGTCGTTGTGGTGATGATGGCCTTGACTCCGAGGGAGATTTTTGCTGCGGAAGAGCCTTCCTTCACGGTGAAGCCCGCTACCGCCGAGACCATTGCGCAGCTGCGGCTGGGCGGGTTTGTGCTCTATATGCGCCACGGGCTTACCGATACCTCGAAGCCGGATCGGGTGCCCACGGTTGATCTCAACGATTGTTCGACCCAGCGGCCGCTCACCGAGGCGGGTCGGCAGTTGGCAACGCGGGTTGGGGCTGCGATCCGCAAGGGTGGGATTCCGGTGGGCGAAGTGCTGGCAAGCCCCATGTGCAGAACCAGGGAAACCGCCGAGGCGGCCTTTGGCAAAGGGTATCAGCTCAATAACAATCTGATGTACACCTCGAACCTGACCGCAGCCGAGAAGGTGCCCCGGATCGAAAACACCCGCCGTCTTCTTTCTGCGCCGGTTCCGGCCGGAAGCAACCGGGTGATTGTTGCCCATGCCCCGAACCTGATGGACGTCATCGGCTATTTTCCCACCCCGGAGGCGGTTGTCGTTGTCTTTAAGCCGCTGGGCGCGAAGGGCTTTGAGTATGTGGCCTCTATTCCGCCCGATCAGTGGGCGGAACTGGTGAAATAGCATGGATCACGTCGCTTCTCCCGGCAGAAACAGCCCTGCCCCGCCGCCAAGGACGCGTCGGGTCTTTCTCCTGCTCTTTCTCCTGCCTGTGGTGCTTGCCGCCATGCTCGGCGGCCTGGTCACACTCTGGTCGCTCAATTCGCTGCGGCAGGAGAACCGAGCCCGGTACGCCCATGAGCGGGAGGATCTGCAGATCCTCACTGACTCCGCCCAACTTGGGGAGCGGATGGCGGCCATGCACCAGATGGCGGCCCGCAGCCTGCAAGGGGCGGCGTCCGGTGAGCTTGACGAAGCGGCGATCTACCGCCTCCACTCCGAGCTCGTCGAGGTACTGGCAACCCTGGAGCAGCGGACGAGGAAATTGAGCTCGCTGCCGCATGTGGTGGAGATGGGTGGAGATGATGCCCGACTCATGGTCGAGGATTTTGACAACTATCGTAATTTCATGGTCATGGCCACCGACATCGCCGCCATCGACCCGCCCATGGCGGCGGGGTATCTCGCCAAGGCCCAGGAGTATTTCGTCGATTTTGTCAAACAGCGGCATGCCATTACCGCCAAAATTTCCCAGGCCGCCCTGAAGCACAGTGACGAGGGGGTCGCGGCCTTTACGGATGTTTTTGCCTTCGTTCTCATGATCAGCGGGGCGGGTTTTGTGCTGATGCTGACGCTGGCACTGGCTTCGGGCCGTTTTTTGAGCCTGCGGCTGAGTGCGATTGCCGACGCCCTGCACCAGCTGGCCGGGCAGAGCGGTATGCCGCAGGCCCTGCCCGAGATGGAAGCGATGCGGCGTACCGGTTTTTCTGAGTTCAAGGAGATGGCGACGGCGGTCCTCGCCTTTCGCACCGCTGTTGAGGAGCGGCATCTGGCCGGAGCGGAACTGCAAAAGCTTTCCCAGGCCGTGGAGCAAAGCCCCAGCAGTATTGTGATCACCGATCTGGACGGGCGGATCGAATACGTCAATCAGGCCTTTGTTGCCGCCACCGGTTACCACGCCGAGGAGGCCATCGGCAAGACCACCCAGATTCTCTCTTCCGGCAAGACCCCTGCCGAGACCTTCGATGCTATGTGGGGTACCATCACCGCCGGACGCACCTGGCGCGGCGAGGTGATCAATCGTACTCGGGAGGGGAGGGAGGTCATCAATCAGATGTTGATCTCACCGGTTCGGCAAGCGGACGGGCAGGTCTCCCACTACCTCTCCATCAGTGAGGACATCACCGAACAAAAAACGCTTGCCGATGAACTCGAACAGTACCGCTCCCATCTTGAAGAGCTGGTTCACGCACGCACCGCTGAGTTGCAGGCCAGCGAAGAGCGCTTGAAACAGGCCCAGGAGATCGCGCAACTCGGTCACTGGGAGAGGGATGTCGCCGGTAACGGCTTGCGTTGGTCCGACGGGATTTATCGCATCTTCGGCTGGGATCCCCTCCACATCTCTCCGGACTACCTCCGTTTTCTGAAGGCGATCCACCCGGAGGACCGCGAAATGGTCGAGGAAGCTGTGGATCATGCCCTGCGGACCCCGGGTGAGGAATATGGCGTCGAGTACCGGCTGGTCCGGGATGACGGCACTGAACGGCTGGTGCAGGAGCGTGGCCGGGTGATGCGAAACGAGGAGGGCAAGCCCCTGACCATGGTGGGGGTGGCGCTCGACATCACCGAACGGGAGAAGGCCAGGGAAGACCTGGAACTCTATCGGTTGATGATCGAGAAGAGCGCCGATCCCATGTATCTGCTCGATGTCGAGGACGGCTTTCGAATGGCATATGTCAATGAGGCTGCGGTTCGCCACTACGGAGTGGAGCGCGAGGAGATTCTCAGCTGGCGGATTCCGGACTGGGATCCGAATTTCACCGTCGGAGATCTCGACACCCACCTGGCTGCGATGCGGGCCCACCCCGGCATGGTCATTGAAACCGTACATCGGGTCAAGGCCGGTAAGCTGGTGCCGGTGGAGGTCTCCCTGAATTTGATCTCCTATAAGGGCAAGCAGTGCAGTTTCGGTTACATCAAGAATATCTCCGAACGCAAGGAGGTGGAGCGACAACTGCTCGAGGCCAAGGAGAAGGCCGAGGCTGCGGACCGCGCCAAGAGCCGGTTTCTCGCCAACATGAGCCACGAGATCAGGACCCCGATGAACGCGGTGATCAATCTGAGTCGTCTGGTTCTTGAGACCGAACTCAATCCCAAACAGCGCGGCTACATGGTCAAGGTGGTGCGCGCCGGTGAAAATCTGCTCGGGATCATCAACGATATCCTCGACTTTTCCAAGATCGAAGCGGGCAAGCTCTCGGTTGAGCACCATCCCTTTTCTCTGCGCCGGGTGGTTACGGATCTCGCGGATGTGGTGGGCGATCTCACCAAAGAAAAGGGGTTGGCGCTGCGATTTTCGATTGGTGAGGATATCCCGAATGGACTTCTCGGCGATCGGGTCCGCCTCAATCAGGTGTTGCTCAATCTGATCAGCAATGCGGTCAAGTTTACACCCCAGGGGGAAGTATCCCTTCTGGTCAGGCCCATTGGCGAGGTGAGCGAACGGGTGCGTCTTGAGTTTCTGGTCAGTGACACCGGCATAGGTATAACCCCTGAACAGCAGGAGCGGTTGTTCTTGCCCTTTGAACAGGCGGACAGCTCCACCACCCGCAAGTTCGGCGGCACCGGTCTGGGGCTTGCCATCACCCGCCAGCTGGTGGAGTTGATGGGCGGCGAGTTGACGGTGGAGAGCAGCCATGGGGTCGGCAGTACTTTCCGTTTCTCCCTCCCCTTCGAGGTGGTCTCCCTGGCTGAGGCAGAAGAAGGGAAGCCGGGCCAGATCGCCGATCTTACCTCCATTGCCGGGGCCCGGGTGTTGCTGGTGGAGGACAATGAGATCAACCAGGAGATTACGGTTGAGCTGCTGCGGGGGGTGGGGATCACCGCAACCGTGGCCAATAACGGCCTCGAAGCATTGGCGGCCTTGGAACGGGAGCATTTTGCTCTGGTGTTGATGGATCTGCAGATGCCGGAGATGGATGGGTATGAAGCCAGCCGCCTCATCCGGCAACGGGAGGAATGGCGCGATCTGCCCATCGTCGCCATGACCGCCCACGCCATGAGCGAGGAGCGTACGCGTTGCCTGGAGATGGGGATGAATGATCATCTGGTCAAGCCCATTGAGGTGGCGGAGTTGCACGCGGCCTTGCTCCGCTGGATACAGCCCGGCGGGGAGTATACAGAAGCAACACCGCTGCTCGCTCCGGCAGGCCAGGTCACGGTGGATTTGCCCCAGGCCTTGCCCGGCATCGATATGACCAATGGCCTGAGAAGGGTGGAGAATAACCGGGCGCTCTATCAAAAGTTATTGCTCCGATTTGCCGCGAGCAACAGCGAGACCATGGCTGGAATCCGCGCGGCACTGGAAGCAGGGCAGCGGGATGAGGCGCGGATTATTGCCCACGGTATTAAGGGCGTGGCCGGCAATCTGGGCGCCGAACCGCTCTTTGAGGCTGCGCGCGGCCTCGAGGATCAGCTCGCCGCAGGGGATGAGGATGTGTCCGAACTCTTGGCGCGGTTTGCCGAACAACTCGATTTGGTGCTTGGTGGCTTGCAGCCGCTGCTTGCCGCCCAGGCAAGGGCTCAAGCTCTGGACGGGGCGGGGACAGAGGCGGTTGATGCGGTTCACGTGGGCGCATTGCTCCAGAGACTTGAGTCGCTTCTGGTCAGTGACCTGGGCGAGGCGCATAATTGTTTTGCGGAACTGAAAGCCCTTTTGGCCGGTACCCGGCTGGAAAACGAGGGGGATAAGCTTGGCCGTGCCCTGGCGGAATACGATAGCGATGAAGCACGGGGTGTGATTATGGGCATGGTGCAAGTCCTGGAAGATGAGGGAGAGTGAGATGCTGAACCAACCGCTCATCTGGGATGCCAAATTTGAGATCGGGGTCGAGGAGATCGACCAGCAGCACCGGTTTTTCCTGAGTCTGATCAACCGGCTCTCCATTGAACTGGAGCGGAACGACAACCAGAAGTATCTGCTGGCGCTGTTCAGCGAGTTGAACGCATATGCACGTTTCCATTTTATCAGTGAAGAGAACATAATGTTGCGGGCCGCGTATCCAAATCTTGAAGAGCACCGACGACAGCACTTGGAGCTGGTCGAGCAGCTTCATGCCAAGGAATGGAAGCTGCGCTCGCGATCATCGGCAGAGGAGGGAGGTCATATTGTTGCTTTTCTCGTTCAGTGGTTTCTGGTTCACACCTCCCAGGAAGACAAACAGTTTGCCGATTTTCTTTTATCATGAGGAGAAACGAGGGCATGGATGAACCGCGGAACAGGGACAAGGTGCTCATCGTCGATGACATCCCGGAAAATCTTGACATTCTCATGGAGGCCCTGAGTGGCAAGTATGCCGTGGTGGCGGCCCGGGATGGCGAAAAGGCGCTCCGGCTCGTCACGGGACCGACGCCGCCTGATATCATTCTTCTCGACGTCATGATGCCTGGCATGGATGGCTATGAGGTGTGCGCCCGACTGCAGAGCAACCAGGCGACCCGCGATATCCCGGTGATCTTTCTCACCGCCCTTTCCGACGAGGAGAGCGAGCTGCGTGGGCTGGCGGCCGGGGCGGTGGATTACATCCACAAACCTATTTCCATGCCGCTGGTCCAGGCACGGGTGGCGGCGCATCTCAATTTGGTTCGTGCCAAACGGCAACTGGCTGCTCAGGTACAGGAACTCTCCGATGCCGCTAAGTTGCGCGATGACGTGGATCGCATCATGCGCCACGATCTCAAGACCCCTCTTAATCCGGTGATCGGTTTTAGCTGCTTGATGCGCGATGACGGGAACATCACCGACAAGCAACGATACTGGCTGGATCTGATCCATTCTTCCGGCCTCATGATGCTGGAGATGATCAACCGATCCCTCGATCTTTTCAAGATGGAAAGCGGCACCTATGACTATCGACCGACCACGCTGCAATTGGCGGCGGTGGTACACCGGGTGGTGGGTGATCTTGCCCCTCTTGCCGCAGGCAAGGGGAATGTCGTCGAGGTGCTGGGGGAGAAAATTGCCGCCTGCGGCGAGGAGATGCTCTGTTACTCCATGCTTTCCAATCTGGTCAAGAACGCTATCGAGGCGGCGCCGACATCAGGCCGCGTCACCATTGCCCTTGCCCTGGAAGGGGATCGTGGGGTGATCAGCATCCAGAACCCCGGCGTGGTGCCGGAGCAGATGCGGCACACTTTTTTCGACAAGTATACCACCTCCGGCAAGCAAGGCGGTAGCGGGATCGGCACCTATTCGGCGCGGCTGATGGCGGAAACCATGAAGGGAGAAATTAAGATGGAGAGCAGCGATGCAATCGGCACCCGAATCACGGTGCGCTTGCCGGTTGCGGAGTTGGTCCCCGGAACGGACGGTGGCAAGGAGGAATGATGAAGCAGGTAAAACCGAAAATTCTCATAGCCGACGATGTGCCAGAGAATATCGATGTCTTGATGGGATCTCTGGGCGGGGAGTATGCAATCATTGCCGCCAAGGACGGGGAAAAGGCGCTGGCTCTGGCCCGGCAGGAACCGCGGCCGGATTTAATCCTGCTCGACGTGATGATGCCGAGGATGGACGGCTATGAGGTGTGTCGGCTGCTCAAGGCGGATCCGGCCACTGCCGCCATCCCGGTTCTTTTTATCACCGCTCTTGACAGCTACGAGGAGGAATCCAAAGGGCTCGCTTTGGGAGCGCTGGATTATATTGCCAAGCCATTTCAACCCGATCTGGTCAAGGCACGGGTGGCCAACCACCTCGAGCTCAAGCGCCATCGCGACCATCTTGAAGAACTGGTCGCCGACCGGACCAGGGAACTTACCCTTACCCGGGATGTCACCATCTTTACCCTGGCCAATCTCGCCGAGGCCCGTGACCCGGAGACCGGCGGTCATATTCGCCGCACCCAGACCTATGTCCGGCTTCTGGCCGAAAAACTTGCCGAACTGCCGCGTTTTGCTTCAATACTCGACACCCGGGCTATTGAACTGTTGTATAAAACGGCTCCTCTCCACGATGTGGGCAAGGTGGGGGTGCCGGACGCCATCCTCCTCAAACCGGGCAAACTCACCGACGAAGAGTTCGAGGAGATAAAGAAACATACCAGCTACGGTCGTGATGCACTGGCGGGTGGGGTGCGGGAGCTGGGGGAAAGCTCTTTTCTCGGTTATGCCATGGAGATTGCTTATTCCCATCACGAAAAATGGGACGGCAGCGGTTACCCGCTTGGAATCAAGGGCGAGGAGATTCCTCTTTCAGGTCGTTTGATGGCTCTTGCCGATGTCTACGACGCCTTGATCTCGAAGCGGGTCTATAAGCCGCCCTTCCCCCATGCCAAAGCGGTTGCCATCATCAAGGACGGACGCGGTACCCATTTTGACCCGCTTTTGGTGGATACCTTTTTTGAGATCGCGGAAAGCTTCCGGCAGACCGCACTGAAGTTTGCCGATTTTGAGGAAGAGCGGATCATCTTGGCAAAAGAATAGGGGCTGTCCTAGCTAATGAAAATTATTTAGGATTGCCTGCCCGTAATGATTGACCGCTGTCTCATTCTGCAAGTGTCGCCTTCTCTCTTGCCTCCGGCTCCGTCACCAGGCCGATAATGGTCCAACCCGGTTGCGGATTCAATCGCTCCTCCACGCTGAACACTTCGATCTGCCCTTTCGGGGTGACGGCAAAAAGCGGGACCGACCTCTGTTCGTACAGCTGTTGATAGGCGATAAAATCAAAGGCCTGGCTGAGTGTGGTGCTGCGCATCTCCCAGCCATCATGGGTCAGGGCCTTGGCCAGGCTGGAAAAGGTAACCTCCGGTCCAAAGAGGACCTGCCAGTGCCGGCGGGAAATCGCCTTTCGCTCCTTGGTCATCTCCAGATCCGCCGCTGCCTGGATTGCAAAAACAGCCTTTGAGCCCAACTCCATCCGGTAATGCATGCAGGAAAGGGTGTTGAGCGCCCCGCGTGGCGAAAGGGCGAGCAGTTTGCCGATCCCGACCAGATCGAGATTGCGGTCCGCATGCTCGGAAACCGGTTCACCGTAATAGGTCGGCAAGCCTTCCATCCTGGCCTTGCTGATGTTATCCCAGCTGCTGTCCACCAGCAAGACACGGAATTCTGCTTGCTGCAATGCCTTGCCGATGACTCTCGCCACCGGATTGGCGCCGATGATCAGAAATCCTCTGGGCTCGGGCTCAGCCACCCCGAGCTTTTTGGCGATGAAACGGGCGGTGGCGCTCTGCAAAACCACGGTGCCGATGATTACCGAAAAGGTCAGCGGCACCAGTAATTCCGCTTCGTTGTGACCGGCTGCTGCGAGCTTGATGGCGAAGAGGGCGGAGATGGCGGCGGCCACGATGCCGCGAGGCGCAATCCAGGCAAGCAGATGTCGCTCAGGCCAGCTCAGCTTTGAGCCAAGAGCGGAGATCATCACACTCAAGGGCCTTGAGAGAAACTGAATGGAGAGAAAGATGAAGCCTACCTGCCAGCCCAGATGGAGAAAACGTTGGAAATCAAGCCGAGCGGCCAGCACGATAAAAAGCACGGAGATGAGCAAAACGCTGAGGCTCTCTTTGAAATCCAGAATCTCCTCAAGGGAGACATCACGCATGTTGGCAAGCCAAATGCCCATGACCGTTACGCTGAGCAGGCCTGATTCGTGCTGAATACTGTTGGAAACGGCAAAGACAAAGATGACCAGCCCCAAGGTGGCAACATTATGGAGAAACTCCGGCAGCCAATGACGCCGGAGGATGTTGCCGTAAATATAGCCGGCCAAGGAGCCGAGGAGCAGGCCGATACCGATAAGCCTGGCAAAGGCAAGAAGGGTGTGGCTCATGGCGTTGCCGCTGCTGCCGGAGAGGATGAACTCATAAACCAGAACGGCCAGGGTTGCGCCGATGGGATCGATGACAATACCCTCCCAGCGCAGGATATTGGCCACTGCGGCGCTGGGCTTGACCGTTCGCAGCATGGGCACGATCACGGTCGGGCCGGTCACCGAGGTGATTGCGCCGAAAAGCAGGGCCAGCGACCAGGGGAAGTCAAAGACCAGGCGGGTGGCGGTGGCGGTGATCAGCCAAGTGACCAGGAGTCCGAAGGAGATCATATTGCGAACCACCCGGCCAAGTCCGGCAATCTGGTGGAAGCGCAGGGTGAGGCTGCCTTCAAAAAGGATCACGGCAACGGAAAGGGAGATAAAGGGAAAGAGCAGATCGCCGAAAAGAGCATCGGAGTTGAGCCAGCCGGTGAGTGGTCCGGCAATGATCCCGGCAAAAAGGAGAAAAAGAATGGCAGGCAGTTTTACCCGCCAGGCAAACCACTGACAGAGGATGCCGACGAAAACAACAGCGGCCAGGATGAAAACTTTATCTATCAGCATGGGGGCGCTTTTGCTCGCTTTTATTGATGAGGGAAGGGTGGTGACAACAAAACCGGTTACAGTCTTACATGTTTCTTGGCCGGAGTCGAAGTATTCCTGCAATAACGGCTGGTAAAATTATACCAATCCCCCCCGCAGGGCTGCCTGAGTTAAAGGGGAGTGCGCACCACGACCATGGCAGGAATTTCAAAGGAGCAGGCCAAGGTTGCCGGCAAAAAGTTTGATTGCAACCTCTTGCAAGACGGCATGAATCAAGCTGTATGAACGTAAATATGCCGTTTCGGCAACCGACAGGCACAAAATAGAGTATCGGTGCAGTGTGCGAGGAGCGAGAGAATTAGAGTTTCCTGCCCAGGTATTCCTGGGCAGGCTCGTATCATGCGTTGAAATATGGGGCAGGAAAAGTGGAGCGCTCCGTGCAGAAGTTACAGTACGGAGCACCCTCTCTCAGAAAAGAATGCTACGGAAAAAGATGCGGATGAATCACGGTTTTCCGTCGTCCTTGACAAGATTTTTTCCCTTCCGAAGATTTTCTTGCAGCAGTTTGTTGACGTCCGGCGCTGGATCGGCTTCGGCCAGAATGATATGGCAGGCGTCGCAATCCTTGGTGATAACTTGGCCATTTGCGCTTTTATGGAGGCCATCATGGCAACGAAAGCAGCCGGAATTATCGCGGTGGCCGATGAAGTTGCGATAGGTGGACCAAGTGACCCGCATGGCTGGAAAAACATTTTCCCGATAGGCTTGAAAAATTCCGGCCGTTGCCTGTCGCAGCTCATCCTGGCGGGTTGCGGCGATTTGAGGATAATTTTTTTCATACCAATTCCGCAGATGATCACTGATTTCTCGTCGAGCTGCATCGAGCGAGGCATATTCTTGCTGAATGGCATTCAGTCCAACTTTTTTGATGTGGGGAAGTGTTGTCGGTATCTCGCCGACCAGCAATTTCTGATCCAAGGCTTCATCCGCATTGAGGAAGACGTGGGTCGGTCGGTTGTGGCAGTCCATACAGTCCATCACCCGCATTTCGCCATTCTCTTCTCCCGCCTTCGGCGATTCGGACAAGTATACTGTTTCGCTTCCATCCTCCCTGCGCAGTCGCACCTCGGATATCTTCTCCTTCTTCGGGTCAGTCGTTCGGTAGGAAACTCTGTTGTTCGGGGATACATGCCAGTGTATCCCCTGTGCCTTGCGTCCTTGATAGCCGCCGGAACCGACCTTCATCAACAATAAGGTCTGCACATGGGTGTTTTCTTTGTCACTAAGAAACTGATCCTTCACATACAGCTTATCGCCATGGAATTTATCCGGGCGGTGACATTCCTCGCAGGTCTCCCTGGTGGGTCGCAGATTGCTGCTTAATCCGGTTATGGGTCGGCTGTAAGCGTTGAAGGCAACGGCGAATATCTGTTTGATCCCCGAGAGTTTTGCCCCGGCAGACCACGAACTCTCTGTGCCGAGATGGCATTGGGCACAGGAAACTTGGGAGTGGGGAGAATTACGAAAGGCAGTGTACTGCGGCTCCATCACCGTATGGCAGAATTGCCCGCAAAACGAGACCGAGTTGGTGTACTGAATGCCGCTGTATGAAATGAGTCCGACCAGGAAAAGAGTGCCGCCGCCAAGACCGCCGACAAGGAAAATGAGCTTTCTGATACGGGTAAACCGTCCGGGGAGCGTCAACTGCTCTTTGATGTATTCGTAAGTGAAAAGACCGATATCCTCATCATCCTTCCGCAGAAGCATGCCGATGGACACCAGCAACAGGCCGAGCAGAAAGAGTGGGGCCAGAACCACATAGTTGATGAAGCCGAAATAGGGATTCCGAACGGCTCCCGATACGTCAAGAAGCGTGAACAGCAACAAAACCGGAAGAATGACGCCGCTGATTACGGCACCCGTAACCGCTAAGCGACTCTGGGCAACCCCTTTGGCCAATTTTTTAAAAAAATTATCGAGATCTGCCATATGCTTATTTATTCACCTGAAAGAATTTCGCACGCTGCAATTTTCATGGGTTACGCAATTGCAATTGGTGCTCAAAGGTATCTGAACTTCCTCTTCCGGTTACATCTGACGCTGTAAGCGCAGAGGCTTTGGAGAGAAAAACTTGGGGCGCGAAAGAATCAGCTCTTTTCCGTCGGTGGACGGCATGCGTTCTCAGTCTCAACTGCCTGCTGTTTTTTGTTGGCACAGCGGAGAATAATATCCATCTCTTCCCGATCAATGGTTTCCGTCTGCAGCAGCACCTCAGACAAATCGCGCAGGGCGTTTTCCTCACGTTTGAGGATTTCCAAGGCTTGCGCATAGCAAACTTCCAGCAGTTTCTTGACCTCGTGATCAACGAGGCGCGCAGTCTCTTCACTATGGGCGCCGACACCTGCCTGTTCGCCGAGAAAGCCTTCTTCTCCGCCGACATAGGCCATCGGTCCAATCACTTCATTCATCCCCCAGCGACAGACCATTTTAGTGGCTATTTCCGTGGCGCGTCGCAAATCATCTTCTGCTCCGGTGGTTTGTTGCTGCAGGGCAACCTCTTCCGCCGCACGCCCACCCAGGAAGATGGTAATCCGATTCTGAAGGTATTCCTTTGAGTAAGAGTGTCGATCGCCAAGCGGTGTCTGCTGGGTATGCCCCATGGCTCTGCCGCGGGGAATGATGGTGATTTTATGCAATGGATCGGAATTTGGCAGGAAATGGGCAACAATGGCATGCCCAACCTCGTGATACGCCATGGTTTGTCGATCAGAGTCGCTGATCACCAGCCCTTTGCGTTCCGCCCCCATGAGAATGCGATCCTTTGCCGTCTCAAAGTCGGAGATCTCAATCTGTTCTTTGTCTTCTTGTGCCGCGGTTAACGCCGCTTCATTAACCAGATTGGCCAGCTGCGCTCCGGTAAAGCCCGGGGTGGCGCGAGCGATATCCTCAAGTGCGACGCCACTTGCAAGCGGCACTTTCTGCGTGTGAACCTGGAGGATTTTCACCCGTCCCTTCACATCCGGCGGCAGCAGGGTTACCTGCCGGTCAAAGCGACCGGGGCGCAGCAGGGCCGGATCCAGAATGTCCGGCCGGTTGGTCGCGGCAATAACAATGATATTGACTTCGCGCCCAAAGCCGTCCATTTCAACCAAAAGTGCGTTCAGCGTTTGCGCCCGCTCCTCGAGGCCGCCTGCGCCTGCGCCGCCACCGCCTCGGTGGCCGCCAACCGCATCGATTTCATCGATAAAAATGATACAGGGTGTTTTCTTTTTCGCTTCCTTGAAAAGATCACGGACCCGGGAAGCTCCCACGCCGACGAACATCTCGACGAAATCAGAGCCGCTGATGCTGAAAAAAGGCACCCCTGCCTCACCGGCAATGGCGCGGGCAAGCAAAGTCTTTCCCGTGCCGGGTGATCCTATCAGCAGGACCCCCTTGGGGATTGTCGCGCCTAGTTTCAAGTATTTTTTGGGACGTTGCAGAAAGTCAACGATTTGGAGCAGCTCATCCTTTACTTCCGGGATTCCGGCCACATCCCTGAAGGTGACCTTTTTGTTGCTGTTGTCCAAGACGATCGCCTTTTTCCCTGCAAAATCAGAGTCATCGTCGGCGGACGTACTCGCTTTTTGATAAAGCAGCCAGAAAAGAGCAATGAGAGCCAAGGGCAGGGTAATGGTGAAAATATTCACCAACATAGCGGATCGGTCCGGCTCTATTGTCACCGGGAGATGTTTTTCCAACAAAAGGGGCATGAGCCCGGGGATATCAGGGGTGTAGGCAGCGTAACGGCGACCGCCAGTGTCAGTGATGGCGATCTCGTTACCATTGATATGGAGTTCGGTTACATCGCCGCTGTCCAGATGAGCTAGAAAATCATTATAGCTGATGACAGGCAACCGCGTTTCGATCCACCAAAAAAAGGTGCAAAGCCCGGCAAGGAGTATGATGAATGAAAAAATAAATAGCGCGCGCTGGGAATTGCGCATCAGCAGCTCCTCGATATTGTACGCAATAACAGGTTTCTAGTCTCTCGTTTCATTCCACCCCCATGATTAGTCCGCAATAGTATTTTTTATACTATACAAAGAAAAGGCCCGGCAGCGCAAGAGGTGCGCGACCGGGCCTCAAAGGCTAACTAACTGCAGCCTTTGTAATAAACTGAATCCGGAGTCTGTTCCTTAAATGATGCCGAGTGCCTGAGACAGGCCGCGAACCAGACCAACCGGGCCGCCGGAAATCACCGCGCTGACAAGACATGCAACTGACCACAGGCCAATAGCTACTGAAGCAATACCCATTCCACCAATAAACGGGGTGGCGGCGCTTCCGGTATTAACATTGCTTTTAGAAGATGCCTGTGCCCGTACTTTTACCATGCTGGAAATTTTTTTCATTGTCTCTCCTCCCTGTTGAGTTATCAGCTTTTAGACACAAATGTATTTTGAGTGCCGCTTACGGCGTAAAAACCCAATTTATTTAGGCAACAGCCCCACTCATATTTTCGGAAGATTAATCTCTTTACTTGAATAGATAATAAGATCTTGATGTGCGGGTTGTCAATAGGAAAATGATAATGATTTTAAATAGTTCTGTGACAACTGTATGTGTAAGTATTCTGGGATGTATGATTGTTCAGATAGCGGTACTTTGTTGATTTCGTAATCTTGACAATTTGAGATGTTAATACTGCGTCCGGTCAATCAAGGGCGCCTGTGTCTGTTGATAAGAAGGGCAGGGTGTCTATCCTGCCTCTGCGCAGGAGTGTGAGATTGACCACGATCGGATACTGATCATGGTGGCCTTCCATCGGTTTCCTCTTGAGACCGGGGGGCCGCATCAGTTCGCTGCAGGATGGGGAGGCACGACAACAGGAGGGGGGACCGAGTCGAGGGCCCGGCGAACCGTAAGGAGGAGTTTTTCGGTAAGCAGCGGCTTTGTGAGGTAGCCGTTTATCTCAATTCCCGCGTCATGCATGTCTGTTGTGAGGTCCATGGTTCCAGAGCAGAGCAGGACCGGGAGGTCAGCCCTTACTTCTTTGCATTTTTTGGCCAACTCAAGGCCGGTGAGTTTGGGCATGCTGATGTCCGTGATCAGCAGGGCAAAGTGTTGCGGTGCGTTCACAAAAGCGGCCAACGCCTGATGCGGATCGGTGAAGGCTGTCACCCGGTAGCCGAAGCTCTGAAGGAGTTCGGCCATCAGGTCGGCAATGGGTTTTTCGTCGTCAACCAGCAGGAGATGCTCGCTCCCCTGTGGAAATGCCTTTTTTTCGGCAGGGGACGGGTAAGTTGCCTGCAGTGTTTCCTGGTCGGCTATTTTGGGGAGGAATATCTGGAAGGTGGTGCCTTTGCCTTTTTCGCTCAAGACGTTAATCGCGCCTTCGTAACTCTTGACAATGCCCTGGACCACGGCAAGTCCCAGGCCTGTACCGTGCCCCTTTTTCTTGGTGGTGAAATATGGATCGAAGATGTGCTCGATGATGGCGGGGGCAATGCCTTGTCCGGTGTCGCTGACTTCAAGTAAAACATACTCGCCGGGCTTCATCTTGAAACCGGCCGGAAGGTATTTTTTGTCCGCCTGCCGGACAGGCATTAATGAGATGCTCAGTACGCCGGGGGCATCTCCCATGGCATGGAATGCGTTGGTGCAGAGATTCATGACGACTTGATGGATCTGGGTGGGGTCGGCAAGGACCATCCCGCAGTTGCTCTGGATCTCCTGGTGAATTTCTATGGTGGCGGGGATGGAGGCTCGTAAGAGTTTGACGGCTTCCTTGACGACATGGCTCAGATCAAGGGGCATTTTTTCCTGTTCGGTTTGCCGGGAAAAGGTGAGGATCTGTTTTACAAGGTCGTGTGCCCTGTTGGTGGCGGTGATTACCTCTTCTTGCCAGTGATACTCTTTGCTCTTCTTGTCGAGAGCATTTCTGATGAGCTCTCCGTAGCCGAGCAGTGCGGTGAGAATGTTGTTGAAGTCATGGGCGATTCCGGCGGCAAGGGTGCCGATGGCCTCCATCTTCTGGGTCTGCCGGATACGGTTTTCCAGCTTCTCCTGCTCGGTAATGTCGCGGATTACCCAGACATTGCCCCGTTCGGCATATTCGGCGCCAAGCATGGGGCTGTGCTTGACGATCGCCTTTTTCTCCGTGCCGTCCTTGGTGTGAAGCAATACCTTTGTTTCTGCAGGGAAGGGGGAGATATCGTTCAATGCATGAGTGTATGGCGGTGCAATGGCGGTTTGGGTTGTTGCGGAAAAAAGCGGGACGATGACACTGAGGGGTCTGCCCTTGGCCTCATCCGGAGTGTAGCCCAGCAGTTCTTGTGCTGCGCAGTTGAAAAGTTCGATGTTTTCCATTGGGTCGGTGGTGATCACGCAGTCGGCGATGCTCCGTAGGGTAACGGCCAGTTGTTCCTTTTCCTCCCCTAATGCTTTTTCCGCCTGTTCGCGCTGTTTCAGGGCCTCTTGCTTTTCCAGAAGCTCCTGATGCAATTTTTCGCTATGGACGATGGCTTTGTCGGCCAGGGGCACGAGCAGGCGCTTCATGCCGTACAGGCCGAGGATCAGCAAGGCCGCGACAAAAAGGATAAGATAGGCAATCAAGGTGTTGATGGGCGCGTAGAGTTCGTCCTTGTCGATGTTGCAAAGAATTATCCAGTCGGTGTGTTTTATCCTGTCTCCAACCTTGAGGGCGTGGCCTTCACGGATTATCAACGGTAAAGAGTTGGTCTCGGCTTCGGCAACAGCGGTAAAGGCCTGGTCGATTTCCTTTTTGAGGAATAACTCGTCGACCTTTTTTGGGTGGTGAATGTTCCGCAGGGGGTAAAAACTCTGTGCTCCGTTTTGAGCAAGGCGGCCCAGAATCATTTCTCCGGTTTTGCCGAAGCCGGAGGTGTCCTGGGTGATTTCCTGAATTTTGTCGGTGGTGAAGAGGACTATGTCGGTGCCCACTCGTTGGTGGTCTTTGGTCAGGATGGGGGCGCTGACAAGGAGATAAAGCTTGTTGTCGATTATTTCCGGCCCCTTGATGACAAAATCTTCCCCTGCGGTTGGAAAGACCCAGTGTCGCGCAGGGATGGGGAAGCCTGCGGAAACGGTAAGGTTGTTGTGGGCATCAAAACGTCTGACCCCGATCCCGTTCCCTGAAAGGTTGATGGCGTCATCGAGCTTGGGTCGGGTGAAATTCTCCAGTTCAGCAAGGGTGATTTCCTCACGATTGTACTGTTCAAGCATCTCCCGGATTTTGCTGCGGCTGGTAATCTGTTTGGTCGTTTCGATGGCTTTTGCCAGAAAAATTTCCACGGTGGAGGTGCGCGATGTAACCGCGAAGAAAAGAAGCTTTTCCTGTTCGCTTTTGAGCCGTTGGGTGAGGGGGAGAAGGCAGGCGAGAACGAGAAGGATGCTGACGGCGAAAAGTCCAAGGGAGGATTTAAGGAGGAGCGAGCGCCGAAACACGGCTTTGAAATCTTCCTGTGTCGTTGATGGTGTTTCTCGTTGAGTCATCAAGGCGCCGGGAGATAAAACTTTTTCGAGAAAAGAGAGGCTGTAATTTGTTAAATCAATATAGCATGTTTTCCACCAGCGAAAGAGAAATCTTTTTTAAAAACAAGGCTGCCCCCGGAACCTTCCCGGGCGGTTTGTTTTGTTAATGTTGGCGCGAGAGGGACCTGCTACCCGTCGCAGAGGGACGTTTTTTGGGAAATTTCCCTCGATGGCTAGATGGCTCAGGCTTTTCTGCATCAGCAGCATTGGGCCACCTTGCAAATCGCCTCCCTGATGAATTCCGAGGGAATGGTTTCATAAACCCGGCCGTGTCTGATTATTGTCCGACACGATTCTTCCTTGCCGGTGAGTTCGCCGCAGGAGCAGCAGCAGCTTTCCGAGGCCGTCGTTTGGGGCAGCAAGGTTTCCAGCGGGGCGCCGTTGATGAGGATGAGATTTGATTGTTTGATTTCCGCCTCGCTTACCTTGGTTTCGGTGAAAATGATCTCGACGCCTTTTGCTCGGCATTCCTCCTGCAGGGCATGCACCAGCGTGGCGATACCCATCCCGGTCTCCGCGCAACGGTCACAGGTTTTTCCCTCTTTATCCAGATGCCGCCATTCTACTACGACTTTTTTCATTTCTTTCTCCGTAAAAGTTTGTTTCGTGCATTCTGAATCGGTTTTGGATTCAGGGTTTGCCGGAAAAATGACAGAGGCCGGCAGGGGTATGCCTGGCAACTGGGAAATATTTTTTTCTGAACCGTAAAGCCACGTTGACAAGGCTTATCAGTATCGGCACCTCGACCAGCGGTCCGATCACCGCGGCGAAGGCCTGGCCTGAATCGATGCCGAACACGGCGATGGCCACGGCGATGGCCAGTTCGAAATTGTTGCTGGCCGCGGTGAAGGAGAGGGTGGCGGACTGTTCGTAGGTGGCGCCGGCCTTCATGGAGAGGAAAAAGGAAAGCAGGAACATCACCAGAAAATAGATGGAGAGCGGAATGGCGATGCGCACCACGTCAAGGGGCAGTTGGACAATGTATTCGCCCTTGAGGGAAAACATGACCACGATGGTGAAGAGGAGAAAGATAAGGGTGAGGGGGCTGATTTTCGGCAGCAGCTTTTCCTCAAGCCATGTTTCGCCCTTTGTTTTGATGCCGATGAAGCGGGTGAGGATGCCGGCGATAAAAGGGATGCCGAGATAGATAAAGACCGATTCGGCGATCTGGCCCATGGAGATATCGACAACTGCACCTTGCAGCCCCAACCAGCCGGGAATGACGCTGAGGAAGATCCAGGCATAGAGCGAAAAGAAAAGAATCTGGAAGATGGAGTTGAAGGCGACCAGCCCCGCGCAGTATTCCCGGTCGCCCTCGGCCAGATCGTTCCAGACGATGACCATGGCGATGCAGCGTGCCAGGCCGATGAGGATGAGGCCCACCATGTATTCGTGTTGGGCCGAGAGAAAGGCGACGGCAAGAGCAAACATGAGGATCGGGCCGATGAGCCAGTTCTGTGCCAGCGAGAGCAGTAGAATCCTGCCGTTGCGGAAGACCTCGTGCAGTTTTTCGTAACGCACCTTGGCAAGGGGTGGATACATCATAAGGATCAGGCCGATGGCGATGGGGATATTGGTGGTTCCCACCTGAAAGGAATTGATCAGATCCTTGAGGCCGGGGGAGAAATATCCTGCCATGACTCCGAAAAGCATGGCGAGGAATATCCAAAGGGTGAGGAAACGGTCGAAAAAGGAGAGGTGTTTGCCTGGGGACATTTTCTGAGTCTCCGTTAAGTTGTTTTGTCAGCTATATTCGACAAAGAACCTTGCGGTCGATGGAGGGCAGGAGTGCATGGATTTCCGCTATCTCCGGATCTTCGTTCAGCCATTTTTTAAGCTGGGTGAGCATGGCGGCTCCATGGGGAGAAGCGCAGGTGGTATTGAGCCGGTAGTTGACCCAGAGCTTTTCCTTTTTGCCCACTATGAGCCCAGCCTCTTCCAGAACCTTGAGGTGTTTGGATACGGTGGGTTGGGCGAGGTTGAGCACCGCCCGTATCTCGCAGACGCACATCTTCTTTTTCAGCTGGAGCATTTTCAGAACCTTGACCCGATTCGGGTCGGAAAGGGCCTTCATGACCTTGATGAAATCCTGCATCGCGCTATCCCTGTTGGAGGTTGTCGGAGAATGTTCAACTATATTACTGTTTGGCTATATACATTGCAAGGCAATTGTTATAGGCGGCAAAGGGATAGGGTAGGTGGATTGTCCTGTTCGGCGAGGGGCTATCTCTTCCCCGTAAAGGACTTCAGTGCCCCAAGGAGGAACTCGATATCTTTTTCGGTGTGGCCGGCATTGAGCTGGAAGCGGATTTCTTCGTCGCCCTTGGGGACCACCGGATAGTTGAGGCCGGTGGCCAGGATGTCGTGTGCAAAAAGGTGGGTCACGAGTCTGGCGGTTTTTGCGGTGTCGCGGATAATGAGCGGTACAATGGGGTGATCCCCGGCGATACTTTCATAGCCAAGGCTTTCAAGGCCGTGGGTAAATAATTTTCTTGAGCTTTGCAATTTTTCAAGCAGGAGCACGCCTGCGCTGCTGTCCACGATATCGAGGGCCTTGCTTGCCGCTGCCGCCTCCGCCGGGGTGATGGGGTTTGAGTAGATATAGAAGGGTGCGGTTTCTCGCAGGTAATCGATAAAAAGTGAATCGCCCACCACATAGCCGCCGTTGATGCCAAAACCCTTGCCCAGAGTACCGATCAGGATATCCACCCGGCTGTTGGTGTGCTCCTCGCTGCCGCGACCGCTTGGGCCAAAGGCTCCGACTCCGTGCGAGTCGTCGGCCACCGTGATGATGCCCTCGGGAAAGTCATCTTCAAGCCCCAGGCAGAGCGCGGTCAGCTCGGCCAAGGGCGCGTGGTCGCCCCGCATGCTGAAGACGCCGTCGGTGACTACGACCACCCGTTTTGCCCGGCCACGGAAATCCGATAGTCTTGCGGTGAGATCCTCCATGTCCAGATGGCGGTATACCGCCTTGGCTCTCGGTTGTGCCAGGCGGATGGCGTTGATGATGCAGTTGTGGTTCAGTGCATCGCTCACCACCAGGGTTTCTTCCGTGATCAGCTGGGGCAGCACTCCCATGACCGTGGCATAGGCGGAACTCATGATCATCGCCGCCTCGCGGCCATGGAAGCGGGCCAGCTTTTCTTCCAGTTCCGTGTGCGCCAGGCAGGTGCCGCTGATAAAGCGCACCGCTCCCGGTCCTGCGCCGAAACGGCGGGCCGCTTCCTCTGCCGCCCCAATCACTGCCGGGTGCTGGGAGAGACCCAGGTAGGAGTTGGAGTTCATCCGTAGAAACTTCCGGTCGCCGTGGCCAGCCAGGTGGCAGCGGGGTCCGAAGCCTTCCTTTGCCGGGATGATGGCGGTGGTCACCCGTTCCCGGCCCTTGCGGGCAGCTTGTATGTCCAAGGCGGCAAGCTTGTCGGCAAATAGCGGTTTTATTTTCCTAAGCGACATGTGGGCGGCTCCTTGGGGAGGGGTTGGCTTTTTTCTGCTCTGCTTCAGCCGGAAAGGGCAGCCAGCATCTCCGCAGTCATTTCCGCAAGGCCGAATCTTGGCTGCCAGCCCCAATCCGCGCGGGCGGCGCTGTCGTCCAGGCTGTTGGGCCAGGAATCGGCAATGGCCTGGCGAACAGGGTCCGGCTGATAGGAGATGGTAAAGCCCGGGATATGGAGAGAAATCTCCGCAGCCAGCTCCTCCGGGGCAAAACTCATGGCCGTGAGGTTGTAGGCGTTGCGATGGCGTAAGCGGCCCGGTTCCGCTTCCATGATCTCCATGGCGGCCCGGATGGCGTCCGGCATGTACATCATGTCCAGATAGGTGCCTTTTTTCAGAAAACAGGTGTATTTTTTTTCCGTAAGGGCGGCGGGAAAGATCTCGACCGCATAGTCGGTGGTGCCGCCACCGGGCGGGGTCTTGTGGGAGATGAGGCCGGGAAAGCGAAGGCCCCGGATGTCTAACCCGAAGCGGCTGTGGTAATAGTCGCAGAGCAGTTCGCCGCTTACTTTCGTCACGCCGTACATGGTGTTGGGTCGCTGGATGGTCACCTGCGGGGTATGATCGGGCGGGGTGGAGGGGCCGAAGGCACCGATGGAGCTGGGATGGAAGACAGCGCAGTTGTTAAGGCGGGCCACCTCCAGCACATTGAGGAGTCCGCCCATGTTGATCTCCCAGGCGTGCAGAGGATTTGCCTCGGCCGTGGCGGAGAGCAGGGCGGCCAGGTGGTAGATGGTGTCGATCCGCTCCAGTTCGACCAAGGCGGCGAGGGCGCTTTGCTCACGGATGTCCAGCGCCGCATAGGGCCCGAGCTCAAGCAGTTCCGGTGGCGGTGTTTTCTTGTGGCCTACGGCGATGACATTGGCCGCTCCATATCGTTCACGCAGGGCCGGCACCAGTTCCGAACCGATTTGGCCGGTCGCGCCTGTGACAATGATCCGATGCATGGTTTTTCTATCCTTCTGAACCCTTGAGCAGATTGAAAGTCGTCTTATTTCGCTCCTCTTTTTTTCTGCATGATCTTTTCAAGCTCTCCGCCATCGACAATTTCCTGCCGGATCAGGATATTGGCCAGGGTTTCAATTTCAGGCCAGTTGGTTTCCACCAGTTCCCCGGCCTTTCTTGTGGCTTTGTCGATCCAAAGACGGACCTGGCGTTCCACCACCTCCCGGAACATCTCCTTGTTCACGTTGCGGCTCAGGGTGTCGGCATGGACAAAGCCCAGCTCCTCATCCATCCCCAGGCTGGCGATGGCGGTGTAGGCCTGGTGGGTCGCCGCTTCAAGGTCGCTGGTCGCCCCGGTGTCCATGCCTTTTGGACCGAATTTTTTCATGCCGGCTATTCTTCCGGCCATGAGCACGCTGATATTGTTGAACACCTCCTCTTTTGAGAGGTTGCTGGGGAAATCCTCGAAGCTGTAGGAGATGAAACCCAAGGTCCGCAACCGCGGAGCAATGGTGACCTGCTCGATTTTCACATCCGGGAGCAACAGGAAGGAGAGCACCGCATGCCCGGCCTCGTGGAAGGCGGTCATGCGCAGATCCTCTTCCAGGTTCCTGATATGCCTTTTTTCAAGTTTTGAGCCGTATTTGATGATGTTGATCTGCTCGATGAGGATTTCTTCGCTGATGCAGTCAAGTCCGTGGCGGATGGCATGGAGGGAGGCCTCCTTGCCGATGCGCTGCAGCTCGTAGCCGTTCATGCCGGAGATGTAGCGCACCACCTTGTCCACATCGATCTTGCCGTCGTTGGGTTTTTTCAGGATCTGCTCGATGAAGAAGCGCCGCGCCTCCCGATCAAGTTCCGGCACCTCGACAAAGGTATCGATGCGTTCCGGCTCGATGAGCAGGGGGGGGACTTCCTCCCGGCTCATCGCCGTAATCACGGTGAACACCGACTCCTCCGGATCGTCGGAAAGCGCGTCGATTTCAAGGGCAATCTGATCGGAAGGCACACCGGTCAACATCCCTTCCATGAGTCCCTTGATGTCGATGCCGTCGAGAAAAACGATGCTGGGCGCATATTCCCGTGCCTTGAGATAGACCAGCCGGATGTACTCGGAGTCAAACAGCTCGGTGCGTGAGACATAAATATAGGGACGACCGGTCTCCCTGGCAAAGGCTTTGCTTAACAGTGTTTTGCCGACTCCGGGTGGGCCATGGAGCAACATGCCTTTGGGCATGCTGATGGAAAATTTTTTCACCAGTTCCGGATTTTTCAGGGTGTTGATGATTTGTTTCAGGGTGGTTTTGGTCTGGCGGTTGCCGGCGATGCTCTCGAAACCAATATCGGAAAATTCGATGGCCGGTCGTTCGCTGCGCAATAACCCCTTGCCCATGGGCAGGGCGCGGGTTTCCGCCTTGACCAGACTGAAGATGAGGCTCTCCGCCCGTTGGTATTCCTTCCAGGTCAGCTCCACGGTCTGGTTGTTTTTGTAGATCATGGGCAGGAGCTGGTCGCCCGCCTCGGAGAGTTTGTGCAGGGAAGCTTCGGCCTTTTTGGTCAACTTGAAGATAATACGGGCCGGAGAGGTGGACAATTGCCTTAAGCTGCGGGTGATTTTGAAAAGTACCTCGTCGGGCAGTTTTTGCTTCACCTTTTTTGCGGTAATCGCCGGGCCAAGGGAGAGCACCAGAAGGGCAACCAACCCGTTGAGGTCGGGGAACTCAAGGTCAATCCCCTTTTTGTGAAAATGCTTGCCCAGCTGCAGCATTGAATCCGTGCCGATGCGGACCATGGCGTTGATGCCCAGCCGGTTGAAGAGAACGATATAGTTTTGGGCCAGGGTGGCCAAGAGCTTCGGGGCGATGGCGTCCTGGATGATCTCGCCTGCCACCTTCTTTTCCTTGGCAATGGCATCCATGATCAGACTTTGGGCTCGGGCCTTGCTGCGCCGGAAGGTGGCCAGGAATTCCTTGCCCTGGTATAGGGCGCTGCCCAGGGTGGAGGTAAAGATGAAGATCACCTCCCGGCAGTTGATGCCGCTGTCCGGCTCCTCTTTGCTGATCAGGTCGAGCAGCGCCATCTGCAGCTGGTTGCTCGCCATTTCAATGGATTCAAAGAGGATGATGGCGCAGGGGGTGGCGCGGAGAAAGCGGATCAATTCGCCTTCCTGGATTTCCTGGCCGATCATCTGGGGGGCAAGAAGCTGGTCGCCGCTTTCCGGATCGCTGTAACGCTCCAAGTCGAAGTGCTTGAAGCCCTTATACTCATTCAGCATGGAGCAGAGAACCCGGGCCAGATAAATCTTGCCCACGCCCGGAGGGCCAAGAAAGGTGAAGATCGCCTTGGGCGGCGCTTCCTTGGGCGGGCGGAAGGCCATGTGGATGAAGGCGTCCACCACCTCGTCGATGGCGTCGTTTTGGTCGAGAACAATCTTTTTCAGTTCCCGGCGGATGGTTTCAAACTGTTTGAGTTGATTTTTTTTTGGTCCGGAACGTGGCAAGAGTGTTCTCCCTTAAGGATTTGCCGGCAGTTTCCACACCGCCTGCAGTGTTGCACGGCCAGGTGCGAGCCTGGCAGGCACGGCAGAAAGAAAAACGGATGTTTTACTTACTCTAGGGAAAAAAGGGGCCGGGCGTCAACAGGTTCCGCAGGGTTTTGCCCGCTCGGGAGAATAAAGATGAAAAGGGCGGCAGGCCGGTGGCTGCTCTAGTGGCGAAGTTTGTTGGTGTCACCGATTGTGCAAGAAAGATGACCGGCCTTGTTTTGGGGGTACCAGGTCGATGATGGTCACCTCCGGCGGCGCCAGAAAGCGGATGGGCGGGCCCCAGGTGCCGGTACCCGGACTCAGGTAGAGAAAGCCGCTGTGGAGTTCGGTGAGCTGACCGGCAGGTTGGGGATAGAAAAACCAAGTGAGCAGGTTGAAGGGGAAAATTTGGCCCTTGTGGGTGTGGCCGGAAAGCTGGAGATCGAACAGGCCGAGACTGTTCGGATTAATATCCGGGCGGTGCTTGAGAAGAACGGTGAAATTTTCCTTGGGCTGGGCAGAAAGAAGATCGTGCTCCGACGGTGTATGCTCTTGGTCCAATGATTTGATTACCGGGTCGTCCACTCCGACATAATTGATGCCGCCGATTGCAACCCCCTGATCGCGCAGCATGGTAAACCCTGATTTTTTCGTAAACGCCAAGGCATCCTCCAGGCCGGCGATGAATTCATGGTTGCCGGTAATGGCGATCTTTCCCAGAGGCGGCTTGACCGCTGCCAGCAGTTCCGTTTCCGTGGTGAGGTGGTTGAGTTGGCCGTCGAGCAGGTCGCCGGTTGAAACCAGAATGTCGGGTTGTGCCTCCTTTATCCGGGCAATAATCCTTGTGAGTCTGCCCTCCTTAATAAGAAGCCCCAGATGCACGTCCGAGATCTGGGCAATCCGTATCTTGCCGATTTGCGCCGTAATCTTTGGACTGGCGATCTCGATTCGTTCCAAACGGATATCTGCTGCCTCGAACAGGCCGTAGCCGTAAACAGCAAACACCAGTATCGCTTGCAGTGCAAGCAGTTGGAACGGCGATGGCTGTGGTCTGGCAAGCCTGATTTTTAGAGTTTTTTCCGCAGCCAGGATGGCAAAGCGGAACAGATCAACCGCCCCGGCAAGGGAGATGAAAAGGAAAACCAGCCCCATCCAGCTAGAGCTTGCATGGGCCCAGAACCGGGTCCCTGTTTCAATCCCAGCCTTTTCCGCCAGTCGGACCATGATGGGTGTCGCGATCATGGTTGCCATGAACAGGGCTATGCCTGTTCGGGCTTTTTTTCCGGGGAAAAAGGCCGCTTGAATCTTACGGAAAGTATAGTAGTGGACCAGGGGATAGATGGAGAGATAAATGAGCAGGAAAGGGGTCATGCTTTTTTACCCGGTTTGATAGGGGTAGAGTGCCGGCAGGAAGAGGCAACTGTGAACGGTGATAATAAGGATGCACTCCCTTTCTGTCAGACCGGCTTTTGTTCTTGTTTGTGCGGCAGATTTTCAGTCGGTCAGTTTGTCGAATAAATCCATTGCATCCTCCAAGCTCCGAGGCAGCAACCGGGACTGTTTTCATTCGAGCAGTTTCAAGGAACATCCCATACTCCCCGGCTGATTGTCAACTCAGGAAAGCATGGAACGCATGCCCGGCTCAATATTTACTCCCTTGTGCAAAAAATACCTCTGTCAAGTCCATAAACGCCATCCTCAATCGTGCGGGGTTTATGCTTGTCAAGAAGGGATAAATGGGCTAAATATTATTGTTTTTTAGCGATATTTTTGTTGGGCACCACGGCAACGGTGCAGACCCCAACCGAGGTGGCAGGCGTGTGAAAGAAGTTCAGGATCATTACTTCAAAAAGGCCAAGAAAGAAGGCTATCCCGCCCGCTCGGTGTACAAGCTGGAGGAGGCCCAGAAGAAGTACGGGTTGCTGAAAAAGGGCGATACGGTACTCGACCTGGGCTGCCAGCCGGGGAGCTGGTCGATGTATGCGGCCCAGGTTGTTGGCCCGCAGGGGCTGGTGGTCGGGGTCGACCTTAACTTCGGGCAGATCAACACCAAGGGCAACAGCGGTAAGTTTACCTTTCTTCATGGAGACATCACTTCCGCCGAGGTGTTGGGTCGGGTGCGCGCTATCTGTCCGGAGTTCGCGGTGATCATCAGCGACATGGCCCCGCGCACCACCGGCAACAAGTGGGCGGATCAGCAGCACTCGCTGGACCTTTCCCGCAAGGTTCTGGAAATCGTCCAAGAGATGTTGCGCCTGGGCGGTAATTTTTATTGCAAGGTGTTTGAGGGTGAGGATTTCAAGGCGTTTGTGGATGAGGTGCGCCCCCATTTCAACCTGACCAAGATCGTGAAGCCGAAAAGCTCCCGTCCGGAAAGCCGTGAGGTTTTTGTGCTGGGGATGGGATTTAGGAAAATGCAGAATGAAAAATGAAAAATGCAGAGTGAACAGTTATGGAGCCTGGAGGCAACTCTCATGGTGATCTCTGCTGACTTGGCAGAGATTACACTTTTCATTTTTCACTTTTAATTTTTAATTTTCAGGAGAAAAAGGACCATGGCCGGACATTCAAAATGGGCTAATACCAAACATCGTAAAGGCGCGCAGGATGCGAAGCGCGGCAAGATGTTCACCAAGCTTGCCAAGGAAATTGCCGTGGCTGCCCGCATGGGCGGCGGCGACCCCGAGGCCAATCCCCGGCTGCGTGCCGGGATCGTTTCGGCCCGGGCCGTAAACATGCCCAAGGACAATATCGAGCGGGCCATTAAGAAGGGAGTCGGCGGGCTGGAAGGGGCGAACTACGAGGAGATCACTTACGAAGGCTACGGGCCGGGCGGGGTGGCGGTGCTGGTCGATTGTCTTACCGACAATCGGAATCGGACCGTGGGCGAGGTGCGTTTCTTCTTCGGCAAGTCCGGCGGCAACATGGGTGAGACCGGCTGTGTTTCCTACATGTTCGACAAGAAGGGCTCCCTGCTGGTGGAAAAGGGTTCGATGGATGAGGAAAAGCTCCTGGAGTTGGCCTTGGAGTCCGGAGCCGAGGATATGGTCGATGACGGTGATATCTTTCAGATCCTGACCGCGCCCGAGGATTTCAATACGGTGCGGGAGGCGTTGGAGAATGCCGGGGTTACCTTTGTCGAGGCCGATATCTCCATGATCCCCAAGAATACCGTGGAGGTGGCCGAGGAAAAGACGGCCATTTCGTTGATGAAGCTTATCGACAACCTGGAGGATTTCGACGACGTGCAGAAGGTGCATGCCAACTTCGATATCCCCGATGAACTGATGGAAAAAATTTCCTAGGCTATGCGCCAAGGCAAGGGTAAGGCAGGATCGGAAACCGTCCGCATTCTCGGGATTGATCCCGGCTCGCGCGCTACCGGCTACGGGGTGATCGATCGGCAGGGCCATGCCCTTACCTTTGTCACCTGCGGGGTGATCAGAACCTCGGAAAAAAAGCCGTTCCCCGAGCGGCTTCAGGAGATTTACGACGGCATCGGCGAGGTAATCGGTGCTTATAAGCCGCAGCTGGCGGGGGTGGAGGATATCTTCACCGCCATCAATCCTCGCTCGGCTTTAAAGCTCGGCCACGCTCGCGGGGTGCTGATCCTGGCCGCCAGGCAGCATGGCTTGCTGCTGGAGGAATACAGCCCCACCGTAGTGAAACAGGCGGTGGCCGGGTACGGTCAGGCGCCGAAGGAGCAGGTGCAGCAGATGGTTCGGGTTTTGCTCAAACTTGTCGCCTCGCCCAGTCAGGACGCAGCCGACGCCCTGGCCGTAGCCATCTGCCGGGCCAGTCATTGCAACAACATGCCCCGCTGAGGTGTGTCACCAAAACGTTGGTGATCCAACGGGCTTTTGCTTCTCTTCTTGCCAAAACTGATGGTTTAGTAATAGCCCCGGAAGGCCACAGGTCCACGACATAACATCATACGCTCCGTAGCAATAACCGTGGAAATCGCGGTTGTTGCGGTTTCAACAAAATTCTTCCATAATAGACACCATAATGATTGCCTGCCTGCGAGGAATGCTGTTTAAGAAACTACCCGAAGCCCTCATTGTTGACGTGGGCGGAGTGGGTTATGAGGTTTTTTTTCCCCAGAGCGGCCAGGGTCGGTTGCCGGGGGTGGGGGAGGAGGTTTTTCTCCATATCCAGACGGTGGTTCGTGAGGACGCCTTCAACCTCTATGGCTTTCTTGAAACCTCGGAAAAGGAGATGTTCCAGTTGTTGAATACTGTTTCCGGAATCGGGCCGAAGCTGGCCATGCACATTCTCGCCGGTATTTCTCCTGCGGAAATGGCCCGGGCCATCCTGCATGATGATCTGGCCCGCCTTACCCGGTTGCCGGGAGTGGGCAAGAAAACGGCGGAGCGGCTTTGTCTGGAATTGAAAGACAAGGTCCAGTTCGTACCCGAAGCGCTCTCTGCTTCTTCTCCTGCCCCTGTCGTACCGGGAGAAGACGAGCGGGTGCATGATGTGATTTCAGCCCTGCTGAATTTAGGCTATCCCGCGGTTCGGGCCAGAGAAGCGCTTGCTGCGGTCCGGCAGCAGGCAGGAGCTGAGGCCTTTGCGGCCATGCGGCTTGAAGAACTGCTCCGGCAAACCTTGAGGGCCATGGCGTGAATCACGAAGAACGGTTGGTTTCTCCCGTGGCGGTCGAGGTTGAGCCGGTTGACCATGCGCTGCGACCGAAATTGCTTGACCAGTACATCGGCCAGGAACAGCTGAAAAGCAATCTCGGCATTGCCCTCAAGGCAGCACGGGCCAGGGGTGAGGCCCTGGACCATGTTCTGTTGCATGGCTTCCCCGGTTTGGGCAAGACCACCCTTGCGTATGTCATCGCCAACGAGATGGGCGCCAACATCAGGGTCACCTCCGGGCCGGTGATCGAGCGGGCCGGTGATCTTGCCGCCATCCTTACCAGCCTACAGGAAGGCGATGTGCTTTTTATCGACGAGATTCACCGCCTCAACCATGTGGTGGAGGAGATTCTTTATCCGGCCATGGAGGATTATCAGCTGGATCTGGTCATCGGTCAGGGGCCTGGGGCTCGCAGCGTCAAGATGGATCTGCCGCGCTTCACCCTGGTGGGGGCGACAACCCGTACCGGACTTTTGACGCCGCCGTTGCGCGACCGCTTCGGCATGGTGCTGCGTCTTGATTTTTATACGCCGGCCGAGTTGGTGACCATTGTCAAACGGTCGGCCGGCCTCCTGGGTGTACCCATGGATGAGGGCGGAGCCTTGGAGATCGGTCGCCGTTCACGAGGCACCCCGAGGATAGCCAATCGTCTTCTCAAGCGGCTGCGGGATTTTGCCGAGGTGAAGGCCCAGGGCAGCATCACGGCCCAGGTGGCGGATGAGGCTCTGAACATGCTGGGTGTTGACCAGGAAGGTCTTGATGAGATGGACCGGCGGATTCTTCTCACCATTATCGACAAGTTTCAAGGCGGCCCCATCGGGTTGGAAACTTTGGCCACCATGGCCTGCGAGGAGAAGACCACCCTGGAGGATGTCTACGAACCCTTTCTCATCCAGATGGGTCTGTTGATGCGCACTCCCAGGGGCAGGATGGCAACCCCGGCGGCTTATGAGCATTTCGGCAGACCATTTACCAAAAGGCAGGATGCGGAAGTCGGCAACGGCGAAGTCCCCGGTTTGCCTTTTTAGCAGCAGCGGTGGATCGCTTTAGTGAGCGAACCGGCTGACAAGGACATGAGCGTATGATCGGAAAAAAACTGACAGTCCGCGATATCACCGACATGAAAGGGTCCGGGGAGAAAATCGTCATGTTGACGGCCTATGACGCCAGTTTCGGCCGACTCCTGGACCGGAGCGGGGTTGAAATCGTCCTGGTCGGTGATTCCCTGGGTATGGTGATACTTGGTTATGATTCCACGGTGCCGGTGACCATGGAGGAGATGCTGCATCACTCGCGGGCGGTAAAGCATGGGGTCGAGCGGGCGCTTCTGGTGGGCGATATGCCCTTTCTCTCCTATCAGGTTGATGTGCGGGAGGCGATAGCCAACGGCGGCCGTTTCCTGAAAGAAGCGGGCTGTGACGCCGTGAAGCTTGAGGGTGGTCTTGAAGTTTGCGAGACGGTGGCCGCTATGGTTCGGGCCGGGATTCCGGTGATGGGTCATATCGGTCTGACCCCGCAGACAGCCGGAGCGTTGGGGGGATACAAGGTGCAGGGCCGTGATGCCGAATCGGCCCGGCGGTTGTTGGCGGAGGCCAAGGGGTTGGCCGAGGCCGGAGCTTTTGCCCTTGTCCTGGAATGTATTCCGGATAAGCTGGCCGCAGCCATCACCGCAAGCGTTGCCATCCCCACCATCGGCATCGGGGCCGGGGTGCGGTGCGACGGGCAGGTGCTGGTCAGTCATGATCTTTTGGGCATGTTTGAAAAATTCGTGCCCAGTTTCGTGAAGCGCTACGCGGTGATGGCTCCCCAAGTCGCCGGGGCCATTGCCGCTTTTCGGGACGAGGTCAAGGCAGGGGTGTATCCGGATGCTGATCACAGCTTTGTCATGCAGGGTGAAGTGGAAGATCTGCTCAAGCAGGATAGTTGAATCAACGGGCATATTATGGGCCTGGCGGGTTGTAAAAGACGGCGGAGTTTCTGTTGTTGCAAGGAAAATCATTTGACGGGGCAGGTGCAGGCATGACGGACTCTTTAAATCGCAGGCAGTCGGTTCGGGTCACGGACAGGGTGATGCTGGCAGTTCATCCGGTTCCCTCGGAAAAGATGCAGGCTGTTGTCAGGGATTTTCAGCAGGGGATTTCTCCTTACAATCAGGAAGGGCTTGCCGATATCCAGCTGTTCATTGGCGCCCAGAGCGCCCTGGCCAAGCTCAGGGAGCGGGATGCGGATCTGGCAAATTATTTGCAGCATCTGGACAACAAGATGAACATGATGCTGAAGCAGGTCAGTGGGGGAGAAAGTCCCCTGGATGCCCTGGTCATGCGCAAGTCCAATCTCAGCGCCAATGGTATTGCCTTTTTTACCGATACTCCGGCCGTTCTGGATGAGATTGTCGAGATCCATCTTGTCCTGCTTCCTGCCTACATCTATGTGTATTCCTTTTGCAAGGTCATTGCCTGCGATCCGGCTTCTGAAGAGGAAGAGACCGGCTGCAAATTCCGGGTTGCCCTGGAGTTTGTTTTTCTGCTTGATGAGGACCGGGAAAAAATTATCCAGCATACCTTTAAACAGCAGAGTCTTGCCCTGCGCAACCGCAGGCTTACTCCCTGATGGCGTCGTCAGATGCTGCGTTGCCCCGTATTTATCCCGTCCACTGCTGCCTACCTGTGTCGTCAGCAATCCCCGTAAGTTGTGCGCTTTGTGTCTGACGATTTTTGTCGAGCCATTCCGAGACGTTTACGAGATTATTAACCCTTGAGCGGTTTTTAGAAACATGCGAGAGATTGACAGCAGTGAAATCAGCAAGGTCGTCCGTGATCTGGCCATTGCCGCAGCCCATGACCTGGAGCCGGATATCCTGGATGCCCTCCTTGTAGCGCGGGACCGGGAAACAGGAGAACTTGCCGGGAATATTCTGGAACTTCTTCTCACCAATGCCGATATTGCCAGTCGGGATCGGATTCCGGTGTGCCAGGATACCGGTACCGGCATCCTCTTTCTTGAACTCGGCCAGGAGGTTCATGTACGAGGCGACCTTAACGAGGCGTTGCAGGAGGGGGTGCGGCTCGGCTATGAAGAAGGGTATCTGCGCAAATCGGTCTGTGATCCTTTGACCCGCAAGAATACCGGGACCAATACCCCGGCTGTCGTCCATTTGGATATGGTCCCGGGGGACCGCCTCACTATCCGTTTTCTGCCCAAGGGGTGCGGCAGTGAAAACATGAGCAGTCTGGTCATGTTGCCTCCTGCCTCCGGAACGGAAGGAGTGGTCCGTCATGTGATCGACAGGGTGCTGGCCGCCGGCTCAAACCCGTGTCCGCCGATGATTGTCGGAGTTGGCCTTGGGGGGTCTTTTGAAAAGGCGGCCCTGTTGGCCAAAAAGGCCCTGCTTCGTCCGGTTGGCATGAGAAGCGACCGGGCGGATGTGGCTGCCCTTGAAGAGAGGATGCTGCGGGAGATCAATGCCCAAGGACAGGGGGTTCACGGTTTCGGCGGAATCACCACGGCCCTGGCTGTGCATATGGAGACCTTTCCCTGTCATATCGCCAGCCTGCCGGTGGCAATCAATATTCAGTGTCATGCCCATCGGCATAAGGAAATCGTAATTTAGGAGCCGTGCGAAAACAGCTTGTACTATTCTGCCTCGCCGTTACGGTGCCTTATGCCGTCTTGGCAGGACTCGATGTTCACGTTATTTTTGCTCAACGGCTTAGAAGCTGAACGCTTACGAGGAATTCACGGATCATGTCGTTACTGCGCGGTGAACCTGCTTTTTTTGATAATCTGATCGAGGTGTCTCTGCCTTTTACTCCGGAAGCCTTGGCCTCGCTCAAGGCCGGCCAACTGGTAAGCCTGAGCGGTACGCTGTACACCGGGCGGGATCAAACCCATCGCCGACTCTGCGCTCTGCTGGATGAGGGAAAGGAGTTGCCGGTGGATCTTGCGGGTCAGCTGCTCTATTATGTCGGTCCGAGTCCGGCCAGGCCAGGGCGGGTAATCGGCGCGGCCGGCCCCACCACCAGTTACCGGATGGACAGCTACACCCCGCGCCTGCTTGCGTTGGGGCTTGCGGCGACCATGGGCAAGGGCGCCCGTTCCGCCGAGGTACGTCAGGCGATGCTGGCGCACGGTGCGCTGTATCTTGCCGCCATCGGCGGGGCCGGGGCATTTTTGTCCAAATGTATTAAAAAATCAGAGTTGGTGGCTTTTGCCGATGCAGGACCGGAGGCTCTTTTCCGGTTTGAGGTGGAAAACTTTCCTGCGGTGGTGATCAATGATCTGGCCGGTCGTGACTACTATGCGCTGGTCGGCGCGGCAAGCTGTTGTGAGAAATAACCGGTCCATTGTTGGTGCAGGGGGTCGTAACGAAGCCTGAATAAAAAAAAGGAGAGGGCCTGAGCCTTCTCCTTTTTTTTTATGCAATGGTCAGCCATGATGGCTGGATCATGTGAATTCTATTTCTTGTCGTGCTTATTTCTTGCCGAAAACGTTCAATCCTTTGAGTAGCGTGAGCGCGGTGTTCAACTGCTGATCCTTGCTCAAATCATCGGGCTCCGGCTTTTCTTTGGTTGTCGGGGCTTTTACCTTGGATTTCGGTTTCTCCTCGCTTTTTGTTGTTTCGTCTTTTTGCGTCACCTCATCGTTCAGGCCATTGCCGATGTGATGCTTCAGGTCCTTTTCCCGCAGGTATTTTGGTTTTTTATCCTGCTCGTCCTCTTTGCTCTCGTTTTCTGGCGACATGGCCGTCGTGGCAGAGGCAACGACGATATCCGGGGTAATACCCGTAGCCTGGATCGAACGGCCACTGGGGGTGTAATATCTTGCCGTGGTCAATCTGAGGCCGGCGCCGTTTTCCATGGGTATAATGGTCTGCACCGAGCCTTTGCCAAAGGTCTGCGCGCCGATGATTACCGCTTTTTTATGATCCTGTAGTGCGCCGGCTACGATCTCCGAGGCGCTGGCACTGCCTTCGTTCACCAGCACCACCAGGGGAAATTTATATTTTGGGTTATTGTCGCGGGCGTAGAATACGGTGTTTTGCTCCTTGATCCTGCCCTTGGTGGAGACAATCACGCCCTCGTCGACAAAGATATCGGCAATCTTCACGGACTGGTCAAGAAGCCCGCCCGGGTTATTCCGCAGATCCACGATGAGCCCTTTTATTTTTCCTTCCTTCTCCATGTCGGTGAGGGATTTTTTGAAATCAGGGGTGGTCTGTGCCTGAAAGTTGATGATGCGGATGTAGGCATATCCCGGTTCCAGCAGTTTTGATTTCACGCTGTGGATGGGAATGATATCGCGGATCAGGGTGATTTCCTTGATGTCGGCCCAGCCCTTGCGATGGATGGAGATGGTCACCTCCGAGCCTTTCGGGCCCCGCAGCCGTTTTACCGCCTCCATGAGACTCAGATCCTGGGTCAATTCGTCACCGATCTTGACGATTTTGTCGCCGGCCTTAAGTCCTTTGGCAAAGGCCGGTGTTCCTTCGATGGGGGAGACAACCGTGAGGATGTTGTCCTTCATGGTTATTTCTATGCCGATGCCTGTGAAACTTCCCTGGGTTTCTACCTGTAATTCCTTGTAATCATCGGGTTTCATGTAGGAAGAGTGAGGATCCAGGGTGTTGAGCATGCCCTTGATCGCGCCTTCAATGGCCTTCTTGCTGTCAACCTCCTCAACGTAATTTTCCTGGACCAGATTGAGCACGCTGGAAAAAGCCTCAAGGCTTTCGTAGGTGTCTTGGGTTGTTGCGGTGACGGTAGAGTAATTCCAGGCGAGTAACGATCCGGTGATTACGCAGAAAGAGATGGCAACGCTTTTAATAACCGACCGTTTTGTCAAGCTTTTCATGTATGGTCCTTAGCCGAAAATGTCAAAGTAGGCTTGCTTGTTGTCTGTATTGAAGGCAATTTATGTAATTTAGCATGTTTCATGCCGGGAAACAATGATTTATCTCTGCCGGCAAGGCGAAGATCAGCGGGCCGGTTTTTTTGTCGTCTTGATGGTGAGCTTGGCATTATTCACCCAAAGCAGGGGGTTTTCCGGTTTCGTTCCATTGCGGATCTCGAAATGGAGTCCCTCTCCCAGCAATCCTTCCTGTTCACTCATTACGCCAACCACCTCGCCCCTTGTGACCGTGTCGCCTTCTTCTTTAAAAAATTTCGCGGCCCGGGAAACCAGACTGAGGTATTGCTGGCCATGGTCGATGATGAGCAGGTTGCCGTAGCCGCGCAGGAATTTGGCGTAGATTACCTTGCCGTCGTAAATAGCGGTTATTTCCGTGCCGGGTGCTGTTTTAATGTCAATGCCGTTGGCAAAGGTGGTAATGCCGAATTTTTCCTGAACGCTCTTGCCGAACAGGGTTGTAACCGTTCCTCGGACAGGAGGCGAGAGACGACCTTTCTGAGAGGCAAAGTCGGCGGTGTCCGGGCGGGTTTTATGGGTGGTGGTTAAACGGATTTCCTTTGACGATGCATCTTTCGACTGGGCTTTGGCCGCTTCGTTTTTGGCTGCTGCTGCCTTAGCTGCTTCGGCTTTGAGCTGTTCCAGGGTGTTGGTAAGTCTGTCCGCCGCTCCTTCGAGTTCATTCAGCGCCAGTTGGTAGAGTTTTTTCTCGGTTTTCACCTTTTGCAACAGATGAATTCTTTCCTCTCGGGTGGAAGCCAGTTGCTCTTCCTGGCCTTTGACCTTGGCAATGGTTTCAACCATGGCCATTTTTTCCTGGTGAAGGCTGGTCTGCGCTTTTTCGAGGGTCTCCACCTTTTTCCTGTATTCACGAATAACGTCCTGGTCCCGCTTGAGCAGGGCGTCGAAATACTCGCGAAAGGCAAGGAGGTCAGGAAGCTCGCTGGCGGAAAAGACGACGTTCATCACACCGATCTCTCCCATCCGGTAAAAGGAATTAAGCCGTTTTTTCACATGGCGCTTTGCCTGTTCCTTGGCCTCTTTTGCTTTGGCGGCTTCATCCTGTTTGGCCGCCATGAGTTCTTCATGCTTGCTAAGGTCTTTCTTGAGCCTTGTGAGCTTGTCGGCTTCACTCTGGATATGTCCGTTCAGTCGGTCCAGTTCAGTGATCAGTGAAGTTTCCTTTTTATTGGTGGTCTGCACCCGGGATTTTTGATCTTCGATCCCTTTTTTCAGGCGTTGGATCCTTTTCTGCTCCTCGATAATCTTGGAGTCCACGGGGGTCGGTTCCGCTGCTTGACAAAGGCGTTGACCAAGGCAGATGGTCAGGGTCAGAGTCAAGATGCAGAGAATACAATATGGGCGGCGAAGAATCGAAATCATGCGTCAGATGCGGATAAATCTGCGGATTGAAAAAAGGCTGCCGGCCGTGCATAAAAGGACGCCGGCCAGAAGGATCGCGGTCGTAATCTCCGGGGGGAAAAAAGCGAAATCAAAGAGGCTGAGAAAGCCTGGGCCGCTGAACCGGTTGGCGATCCATTGATAGAGAATGTACAGTGCGGCAAGCCCCAGACCGGAGCCCAGAAGTCCTTGCAGCATGCCTTCGAGCAGGAGCGGCAGGCGAATATAAGCGCTGGTGGCGCCAAGCAGCCTGAGAATTTCAAGTTCGCCCTGCCTGGAAAGCACGGTGAGTCGGAGTGTATATGAAACGATAAAGGTCATGCTGATGATGAGCAGGCTTCCGCTCAGCAAAACCACGACCTGAAGAAGATTGGTGAAATAACCAAAACGGCGGAGCCAGTCGCTGCCGGACTGGACCTTGGCTGCGTGGGGCAGGGTCAGGAGGAAATCGGAAAATTGGCTGATCTTGGTCAGGTCCCCCAGGTTTTTTAGGGGATACACTTCGATGGAAGGCGGAAGAAAGTCGGGGCCCAGATCGTTTAATACATCCTTTTCCTTGCCCAGTTGGGTGCTGAGCCTGGCAAAGGCCTCGGCCCGGGAGACGAAAACGATTTTTTCCACCGGACCGAAACCGCGGATCTTTTTTTCGAGTTCCGGGCGCGTGGATGCGGGAATTTCCTGGTCCAGATAAACAATGAGGCGGACATCGTCGCCAAGCCGTGTGCTGGCCCTGAGCATGTTGGTGTAGACGAGGAAGAAAAAGGCAAAAATAAGCACGGAAAGGGTCACGGTCAGCAGGGTCATGACCTGTGTCCCCCAGGTTTGTCTGAGGTTTTTTCCTGTTTGGCGTAAAATGTAGGCCAGAAAATGCATGGACTGCTGCTCCTTAGGAAAGAAAAGCGGTTTTGCCGGTGAGGTTTGGAGTCAACGGCGGTTACGCTTCAAAAAGTTCGATCTGTCGTGGCGCATGGTTGGGGAGGGCGGAAAGTTGTCCGTTGCTGAGCGCCATGACTCGGTGTTCGGTTTCCGCGTAAATCGATTCATCGTGGGTGGCGACAACAATGGTCGAACCATTTTTTTCGTTCAGGTGCCGGAAAAGGTTGATGACCAGCTCCGTCGCCGCCGGGTCAAGGTTGCCGGTCGGTTCATCGGCCAACAGCAGGCTCGGCCCGTTGGCGGCGGCCCGCGCCAGAGCCACCCGTTGCTGTTCGCCGCGGGAGAGTTCGCCGGCGAGCTTGTCCCGTTTGTCGGAGAGGTTGAGCAGGGACAGCAGTTCGTCGACCCGTGCCCGAATGGCCTTGGTGCTTGCGTAAGTCACCTCCATGGCCATGGCAATGTTTTGCAAAACGGTTTGTTTGTCAAGCAGTCTGAATTCCTGGTAGGCAACGCCGATTTTTTGACGCATGCGCTGGATGCCGGCCGTGCTTATTTGGGAAAGGTCGCGACCGGCCACCTCAATGAGCCCGCGGGTGGGTGTTTCAAGGCGGCAGATCAGTTTGATCAGGGTTGTTTTGCCTGCGCCGCTCATGCCGGTGAGATAAAGGATTTCTCCCTTGTAAATCCGCAGGGAAACGTCTTCAACGGCGACAACATCAGGCGGATAAATTTTGGTGACGTTCACCAGCTCAACCAGGGGTTTGTCGTTGCTTGCATCTCTCAGCATGTAAAAACCTTTTTCAGTCGGACGGAAGAATCGACCTCAGGATAGTGGTCAAGCCACAATAATACACAACATTTTTATAATTGCTGATAAAATATCGCATGTGAAAAAAAATTGACACTTTTTTTGTGAATAATGTATACAAAAGAAGATAAGCTCTGAGATTTATTAAAAGAAAATAAGAAATTCATGATGGTGGTATGACGCACAATCCCCTGCTCCTTCTGCTTCTTGATGCTTCCGGTCGTTCTTCCGAGCTGGTTAAGGCTCTTCAGAAAAAAGATCCGGCTTTGGCTGTTGTCCGTTCCGAGGCGGAAGCCCGTCGCTGGCTTGAGCAAAACCAGTGCCAGGCGATTCTTCTGGCGGTATCCTCGCTTCAGCCCCATGAAGCATTTCTTGCTGTTCTTCAGGATACTGCTGCTTCGGCGGCGGTTATCGTGGCGGCTAGCGAACCCTCCGTCAATGATGCGGTTGTCGCCTTGCAGGCCGGGGCCGTTGATTATCTCGAGGCGCCTGTGAGTGATAGCCGCCTTGATGGAGCCCTGGAGAAGGCCGGGGTGAGCCTGCAGAGTCCTCCTGCAGGTCAGTCGCCGGCAAAGAGCGAGAAAGGCTGCGCTGCCATCATCGGCAACAGCAGCGTCATGCGCCGGGTTTTTTCTTTGATCAAAAAAGTCTGCGATGCCGAAACCACCGTTTTGGTCCGAGGTGAATCCGGCACCGGCAAAGAACTTATCGCCCAAGCCCTCCATTATGAAGGGATTCGCGGCTCCGGTCCTTTTGTGCCGGTGAATTGCGGGGCTATCCCCGGTGAACTGCTGGAAAGTGAACTGTTCGGCCATGAAAAAGGGGCGTTTACCCACGCGATTCGGACCCGGCTTGGTCGTTTTGAGCTGGCCAACGGGGGGACGGTCTTTCTTGATGAGATTTCCGAGATGAGTCCCATGCTCCAGGTGAAACTGTTGCGGGTTCTCCAGGAAAAAGAGTTTGAGCGGATCGGCGGCACCAAAACCATCAGTTCTGATTTTCGGGTGATTGCCGCGACCAATAGAAATCTTGAGGAGGAGGTCCAGGCTGGGCGTTTTCGGGAAGACCTTTATTATCGCCTCAATGTGATTCCCATCGATGCGCCGCCCCTGCGTGAGCGGGTCCAGGATATTCCTCTGTTGGTCGAGCATTTCGTGGCCAGATTCAACCGGCTTCGAAAGAAAAAAATAAAAGGGGTGGCGGATGAGGTCCTGGTCAGGTTTACCCACTACGCCTGGCCAGGTAATGTTCGGGAACTTGAAAACATGCTGGAGCGGATGGTGATTCTTGCAAACACGGACGTGCTTTCCGTGGCTGATTTGCCGGAGCGCTTGCTGGAAGGCGGAGTCGGCTCGGCCCCGGTCGAGCGGTTTGAGGAACTTCCCGAGCAAGGTTTTTTTCTTAATGATGTGCTTGGCGAATTTGAAAAACGTTTGATCTTGCAGGCCCTTGAACAGACGGGATGGGTTAAGAACAGGGCCGCCAAACTTTTAAATGTGAATCGGACCACTCTTATTGAGAAGATGAAACGATTCAAGTTGGTTTCGTCTTCTGCCGAGGCGTAGAAAAAGGGTGCGCTCCTTTCTTTTGTATGGCGCGTGGCCTGGTAAGCGGCAACAACGCTTGACCCAGACTCCCGTGAAAGAAATCATGAAAAAAATTCATTTACCCCAATCTCTTCTTGCCGTGCCGCTGTGGTTTTTTTTCGGCATTAGCCTTCTGGTGGGAGGAGGTTTGCCGGCACAGAGTTGGGCCAAGGAGGACGTGCCTCCGCCTCCCCCGCAGGCCGCAGTGCCGGTGGAGACACCCGCAGAGGTCTGGCAGGAGGCGGTGGAGGCGGCAAAGGGCGGGGATTTGGCCAAGGCTGCCCAGGCGTATCAGCGGTACTACGATAAATTTCGTGAAACGGACCAGGCGGAAGAGGCGCTCTGGCAGGCAGCGCAAAGCCTGAAGCAGTTGACCCTGAAGAGCGCAACACCCGAATGGAACAGGGTTCGCGATGTTTTTCGGAGATACAGCGCTGATTTTTCAAAGTCAAAAAGAGCTGACGAGGCGTATTTTGAGGTTGGATACGCCCATTACCGGATGCGTTTCTATCGTGAGGCGCTCATCTACTTCAAGCTCTTCTTCGAACGTTATCCCAACTCTCCCCTGCGGGATCGGGCGCTGCTGGCGAAGGCGGATACGCTTTATGCCTTGGGGCGGGTGTCTGAAGCACTGGACATCTATAAGAAAGTTTCGGAATCCGGAGGTGAGGATGTCAGGGCCAAGGCTTTGATGGGTTTAGGAGAAATCATGGCCGCCAACAAGGATCCTGTCGGGGCCTTGCAAACTTTTGCCACTCTTTTTGAGAAATATCCGGATTATCACCATCGGGACCCGGAACTGTTGCGTAAGCTTGGCTTGGTTTATTTGCGGTTAGGCAAGGAGAAGGATGCCCGGAGATCCCTGTTTCACTATCTGAACCTGGCTGAGAATTCTTTCGACCGGGGGGAGATTCTTTTCGAGTTGGGCGAGAGTTATCTGAGGGGAGGCGATAGGCTTACAGCCCTGAAGCTTTATGAACGTATTCTGGAAGATGGAATGCGTGAGGATCGAGTTGCGGTGTTGGCACGCTTTCGGCGGGCTGAGTACATGGATAGTCCGGAGCGGAGAACGATCAAGGGGCAACTGACCTCAGACCTGACCGATCCGGAAGGGGACAAGCCTTTTTTGGCGGTGATCGAGGCTTATCCCGACGAGCCCATTGCCCAGGATGCCCGGCGCGCGCTGTTTCTTCGCTATCAGGCCCGCAATAACGGGGAGTCCGCCGCTGATCTTGGCGGAAGTTATCTGCACCATGATAAGCCGGGGCTTGCCTCGGGAAAGAAAGACGATTTTTCCGGCAGGATTTTACTCTACCTCGGGGAAGGGTTTCTGGCGAAGAAGGAATACGAGAAGCTTTACCATTTGTATGTTTCCCAATACCGGCATGTCAGCGGCCTGGACAACGGGCGTTTTCTCTATCTGGTCGGGCAGGCGCTCGAGGCCTTATCCTTGCTTGATCAGGCTTCCGTAGTTTATTTTCGGGCTCAGGGGTTGTCCTTGGCCGATGAAGATAAAGCCGATCTCTATAGCCGGAGGACCGAGGTTTATCTTCGCCAGAAAAATTTTACCGCTGCCGACCGGGTGCTTCGCTATGTTCGGGACATCTATAAGGATAGCGAATACCTCGCGGAGTTTGATTACTTGACCGGCAGGCTCAATGAGGCTCAAGGCAAAAAGAACGAGGCTCTCGCCAGTTACGCCAAGGCAACGGCGGCTTCCCCTGTTCCGGCAAAGATAAAGGTCTATGTGGAAGCGCGGTTGCGGATGCTGGCCGCTCTCGGCCTGTATGCCGAGGGGATTGAGGTTCTTTCGCGTTCCAGGCAGAAGCAATGGCTGGAGCCTGAAGCCTTGCAGGGCTGGTATGAAGAGTTTGGTTCGGGGCTGGCCGGCCAGGGTGCCGACTCGGCCATTGACGTTTACTTGGCCGGAGTCAACGGGGATATGCCGAAGGACAGCAAGGCCGCCCAACAGATTCACCTGCAGTTGGGCGATTTGTTCCGTAAGGGGGGGGAGACCGAAAAAGGGCGCGAACATCTTCAAAAGGCGCAGGTCGGGCCGGACGAGCTTCTCAAGAAAAAGGCGAAAATGATCCTGAATCAGATTGAAATTGATCTTGGGAGAAAACCGAGGGGAGGGAGGCGGTGAAAGTGATGGCGGGTACATGCCCTTCAGGCTGGTTCCTGTGATGGAGCAACCGACTTTTGATACCCCGGAGCATTTGCGGGAATTCTTTTTTGCCATGATTGAAAGTCTGCCGGGCGGGATTTTGCTTGCCGACCGGCAGGGAAATCTGCTGGCTGTCAACCAGAAGGCTTCCCATCTTCTCGCTCTTGCAGGGTGTTCTCTCCAGAACAAAACCTGCTGGGGTTTGCTCTCCCAAAAATTCGGACTGAGTCATGAACTGGCGGCCCTAAGTATTTCCGGGGGGCGCCTGCTTTGCGAGATGCAGGCACTCCCTGGCGGGACGGAAAAACGCTGTATCCTCATCAGCCGCAATGATTTGCAAAGCCCATTCTTGCATGTGGCCGGTTTTTTCCTTTCATTAGAGGATGTGACCTTTCCTTCCCTGATGGAGATGCATCTCGACCGGAGTAAACGTTTTGCCGCCATGCAGGAGATGGCGGAGGCCATGAGCCAGGAATTGAAAAATCCCTTGGGCAGTCTTGAGCTGTATGCCTCGATTCTCAGACGGGAGTTGGCCGGCGACCCGGACAATGAGCGGCTTGCGGCCCGGATGCTGGGGGCGGTGCGCACCATGCATCATTTGCTCGACAATTTCGTGACCTTTTCCGGATTCCCGGTCCCGCGGATGAAGGAGCTGGATATGGTTGCACTGCTCAAAAAAAGTATGGAAACTCTCCGTGAAATGGCTGCGGAGCATGGTATACTCATGGAGAGTCGCATTGAGGCGGAACAGGCCTATCTGCTCGGAGATCAGGACTTGATTGGGCAGCTTCTGCTTAATCTTGGTCTGAATGCCATTGAAAGCATGCCGGTGGGTGGGGTGTTTTCCCTGGGCTTGCGAATGCTCCCGCCGGACAGGGAGCATGGCGCCCTGGTGGAAATCAGCGTGCAGGACCGAGGGGTGGGGATTGTCCCGGAAAACCTGCAAAAAATATTTGATCCGTTTTTTTCGACCAAGGGCAGGAATCGTGGGTTGGGGTTGGCCATCAGCCATGCCATTGTCGAGGCGCATCACGGATTGATCAAGGTAGAATGCGGACCGGGTCGAGGCGCCACCTTCAGGGTGTTGTTGCCGGCGGAATCCGGGGCGGCAACAGGAACCAGGCGAAAAAAAGGTGCCAGAGCCGATGTCTGAACAGACGCATAAGATATTGATCGTGGATGACGAGCAGAACATGCGTGTTGCCCTTTTTGAGGCGTTGAGCCGCAATGGGCACGAAGTCGCGGTCGCGGAAAATGGCCGGATGGCCCTGGAGATGATTGCCAGGCAACCGCCTGAGCTGGTGATCACTGATATAAAGATGCCGGGAATGGATGGCCTTGAGCTCTTGCGTCAGGTAAAGGTGCTGCGTCCCGAGCTGCCGGTGGTGATCATGACGGGTTTCGCCACGGTGGATACCGCGGTGGAGGCCATGAAACAGGGGGCTTTTGATTATCTGTTAAAGCCGTTCCCCGTTGAGGTCATTGAAGAAACGGTGGCCAGGGTTTTCGCCCTCGGGCGCAGGTTACCTCAAGCGATTGGCACGCCGGTGCCGCATAAAGCCGGGGAAGCTGTCGCCTTTGAAAAACCGATCATCGGCCAGAATCCCAAGCTGTTGCAGCTCATGGCCCGTGCGAGAAGTGTGGCTTCCAGCAAGGCCACGGTGCTCATCCTCGGTGAATCCGGGACTGGCAAGGAGGTTTTTGCCCGCTTTATCCATCAGGAAAGCGACCGGCGGAACGGACCGTTCGTTGCCTTGAACTGTGCCGCCCTGCCGGAAGGACTCCTGGAAAGCGAGCTGTTCGGCCACGAGAAAGGGGCTTTCACCGGGGCCATTGTCACCAAAAAAGGAAAATTCGAGCTGGCTGACGGCGGCACTTTGCTGCTGGATGAGATCGGGGAGATTCCCTTGCACCTCCAGGCAAAGCTTTTGCGGGTTCTTCAGGAGGAAGAGGTGGATCGGCTGGGGGGGAAAGCCCCTTGCAAGATTGATGTACATGTGCTTGCCACCACCAACCGTGACTTGGAGCAGGCGGTGAAGGATGGGGTTTTTCGACAGGATTTGTACTACCGGCTCAATGTCATCCCCTTGAAACTTCCCCCCCTGCGTGAGAGGAGGGAGGATGTAGCGATGCTGGTTGATTTTTTCATCAGGAAATATGCCGCGCAATATGGCAAGTCGGTGAAAAAACCTTCCTCGGCTGTTTGGGCCAGATTTTCCGACTATGGCTGGCCCGGTAATGTGCGTGAGATGGAGAACCTGATTGAGCGGGCCATGCTTCTTTCTCAGGGGGCTGAGCTTGAGCTTTGGGATTTCTGGGATGATGTCGAGCCGCCATCCTTGAGTCAAGCCCCATCGACCGTTGTTTCTGCTCCCGAACATTCCGCGGTGGCGGCGGCTAATACTTCGGCGGCTGTGGAAATCGGCTCGCAGACCCTGCGGGACGTTGAGCGTCAAATGATCCTGCAGGCCTTGCAGGCAAACGACAATAATCGGACACATGCGGCCGAGATTCTTGGGATCAGTGTCCGCACCCTGCGTAATAAATTGCATGAATACCGTTCCCAAGGCATGATGATCGACTAACCCCCTTGGCTTGGTCGGTGACGGTCCCTGTTTTTGGTGTTATTATTTTTTGTTTTTGATTTCAGCATGTTGTCTTGGTTGTGTCCTCGTCATGCCGCAGATTTTTTCCGGCGGCACCCTTCTGGTGATTTCTTTCCTGTGTGTAAAAACGGTTCTCTGCTGGTTTTTTCTTCCCTCGGTGAAATAATTTGTTTGGGAGTGGCATTTTTTTTGCATGATAATCTGGCAGGTTGTGTGGCTAAGAATAAGGAGAATGCTATGCCCATAAATAAATTGTTCGACGGCAACATTGAAACCATGCGTAAGGCGCTTACCCTGCGTCAGGAGCGGCAGGGGCTTATCCAGTCCAATGTCGCAAATTTGGAAACACCGGGCTATACGGGGCAGGATTTTAATTTTGCCAAGGTCATGCAGAGTGTGATGAGCGGCCAGGGGGAGTTGGCGAGAACAAACAAGGGGCACATGCAGCTGGATGCCATGGAAGCCAGCAAAACCAGGGAATTCGCCAGTGAGAAAAGACCGGTGGACCTGGATCAGGAGATGGTGAAAATGGCTGAAAACCAGCTGATGTTTCAGGTGATTGCCAAGAGTATAGGAAAAAAATTTGATGGACTGCGTTATGCCATTGACGAGGGAGGTAAATAACGGATGGATACTTTAACAGCCATGCAGATCAGCGGCTCCGCTCTCAAGGCGGAGAGGGCCCGACTCAATATCGCGGCCATGAACCTGGCCAATGCCAACACCACCCGGACCATGGAAGGCGGACCGTATAAGGCGAAGTCCGTGGTCTTTGCGGCCAAACCCGTCGAAGGGGTGAATTTTCAGGATGCGCTCAACTCCACCACCGAGCGTCTCAGAAAGGTGGAGGTGGTCCAGATCTCCGAAGACAAGGCCCCGTTCAAGGAGGTATATGATCCTTCCCATCCAGATGCAGATGAGAACGGAGTGGTTCGTTTTCCCAATGTCAACGTGGCTGAACAGATGGTGGACATGATGAGCGCCAAGCGATCCTATGAAGCCAACGTTACGGCCCTGGATGCTGTCAAAAATATGGCACTTAAGGCCTTGGATATCGGCAGGTAGTTGCCGGCGTAAAATGTGTGTTGTTAATTGTGCGGCAAACCGTAAGCAATTGGAGGTAAACAGATGAAAGAGGTAACCATGCAGCCGGTCACTCTGCCCGGATTATCAGCGGTCAAATCCCCCGGAGCGCCAGGTGTTGGGGGGGCTGGTTTTTCCGAGATTCTCAGCCGGTCGATCGCCGAGGTAAACGGCCAGAGCCAGGAAGCGGATCTGCTTGTTAAAGGGCTTGCCGCCGGGGAACATGCCAACATTCATGAAACCATGATTGCCATGGAAAAATCGGGCATCTCCTTTCGGATGATGACCCGGGTGCAGCAAAAGGTCATTGACGCATATCGTGAAGTCATGAGGATGCAGATTTAGCAGCGATGGTTATTTCGTAAGGCTCCTAAAACTCGTAGGGAAAGGAACAGAACATGGCTACTCCTAAAGAAATTCTTGAGCAGATCGCTTCCATTGTCAAGGGGTTGAGTATGACCCAGAAAATACTCGGCGCCGTGGTGATTGCCGTGGTGGTAGGCGGACTGTTGAGTCTGACTACCACCAGCAAGGATGCCTCCTACAAGGTCCTTTTTTCCGGACTCAACCAGGAAGATGCAGGGGAGGTTGTGGCGAAACTCAAGGAGCAGCGCATCCCGTACAAGTTGTCCGATGATGGCGGGGCCATCCTGGTTCCGGCCACGCAGGTGTATGAAGTCAGGTTGACCTTGGCTGGCGAGGGCTTACCCAGGGGGGGCGGCGTTGGTTTTGAGATATTCAACCAGACGAGCTTCGGTCAGACCGATTTTGTCCAGCGGTTAAACTATCAGAGAGCTTTACAAGGAGAGCTGGCAAGAACCATCAGGAATTTTCAGCAGGTCGTTGAGGCCAGGGTTCATATCGCTGCTCCTAAGGAATCGGTGTTCATCGAGGATGAGAAGCCCCCCACCGCCTCGATCAGCGTCAAGCTGCGCGGTCGGGAAAAACTCAACCAGCATGAAATCCAGAGTATTGTCAATCTGGTGGCCAGCGCGGTTCCCGGGCTTACCACGGAGAATATTACCCTGGTCGATACCTCCGGCCGTCTGCTTTTCCGGAAACAGGCGGAAGGAGAGGGGGTACTCACCGGAAATCAGTTGGAGTACCAGGTGAAAATTGAAGACACCCTGCGGCAGAAGGTCGAAACCATGCTGGAGGAGGTGGTTGGGGTTAACCGGGCCAGGGCGCGGGTTACGGCGGAGATAGATTTTAACAAGGTTGATCGGACCGAGGAAAGTTTTGACCCCGAGGCCCAGGTGGTGCGCAGCGAGCAGATGCTCACGGAAAACGATCAGCGTGGCGGCCCGACTCCTGAAGGAATTCCTGGGGTTAAAGGCGAGCTTGCCACCTTTGCCGAGGAGGGTGGGGAAGGAACGGCCGCAGGCGGATACAATCGCAACAATGTTACCCGAAATTACGAGATCAGCAAGCAGGTCAAGCACACTCAGGAAAAGGGCGGGTCCGTCAAAAGATTGTCCATTGCCGTAATGGTTGATGGTTCCTACGAAAAGAGCGTTGACAAGGATGGAAAGACAAGTCTAAAGTACCAGGCGAGAAGCCCTGAAGAAATGCGGAATTTGGAGAAGTTGGTCAAAAATGCCATTGGCTATAGCGAAGACAGGGGCGATCAGGTGGAAGTTGCGAGCCTGCCCTTTGCTCTCTCCTCCGTTCCCGAGCCGGAGGTAGATGCCATGGAAAAATGGAAGGCAATGTCGGAATGGCTGGCCATGCCCTTGGTCTATCTGCTGGTTACGGTGATGGTGATCCTTTTTGTCATCAAGCCGTTCTTGAAACTTCTTGCCGCCAAACAGTTGGAGGCCGGCGCTGCCGGAGCCGTGGCCAAGCTTGGTGGGCATGTTCCCGCAGTTGGTGGAGTTGCAGGCGAGGAGGAAGATCTTACCCTTTCTCCGCGAGGGCTCACCGATCAGGAGCGGATTTATCGCCTGGCCCAAAGCGATCCCGACCGGGCTGCGGATTTAGTGCGGCGCTGGCTGCGTGAAGAGGGGTAATCCATGAGCAAGGGTGAAAAAAAGCCCGGTGAATCCCTCACCGGGCCCGAGAAAGCAGCAGTCTTTCTGCTCACCGTGGGCGAGGATTTTGCCGCCCAGGTTTTCCAGAGGCTCGATCCAGAGGACATCAAGCAGGTTGGCAGGCAGATGGCCAGGATCGACAAGGTCGATAAAGAGGACCTGAACGCCTTGGTCAATGAGTTCAAGAGCGACAGCGGTGACACGGACATCTTTCTTTCCGGCAATGAGCTGCTGGAAGGCGCGTTGAAGCGGGCGATGTCCAGTGACAAGGCCACCGAGATCCTTGAAGAGATCCGCTCCGACTGGAAGCTGACCCTTTTTCAGAAAGCGAGAAAGCTCGAACCCAAGGTTCTGGTCAACTTTCTGCGCAACGAGCATCCTCAGACCGTGGCGTTGGTCCTTTCTGTTCTGGAGCCGACCCAGTCGGCCCAGATTCTCATGGAATTCAGTGAGGAGGTTCAGGTGGAGGTCATGATGCGCATGGCGGAACTTGACAAGGTAAGTCCCGAGATTCTTGTGGATGTGGATAGGGTGTTGCAGGACGAATTGCTTTCCGTCGAAGGCATGGAAGGTCAACGTCTCGGCGGGGTGGAGGCCGTGGCGGAAATTCTGAATAATGCCGATCGTGGTCTTGAGGCGTCAATCCTCGAAGGGATTGAAGAGCAGCGCGAAACCCTGGCCGATGAAATCCGCAGACTCATGTTTGTCTTTGAGGATCTCATGACCGTGGATGATCGGGGTATTCAGACAATCCTCAAGGAGGTCAGCACCGACGATCTCAAACTGGCCCTCAAGATTGCCTCTGAGGAGCTCAAGACAAAGGTGTTTGGCTGCATGTCTTCTCGGGCCGTGGAAATGCTCAAGGAGGACATGGAAATCATGGGCCCGACCCGAGTAAAGGATGTCGAGGCAGCCCAGCAGGCCATAATCAAGATCGCCAAGCGGTTGGAGCAGGAAGGCAAGATCCAGCTCATGAGCGGTGGCGGCGGCGAGGACGAATTTGTCTAAGGTTATAAAATTACAAGGGGATCGCGTGGTGCAGACCGCGCCAAGCATGGATACGGAAGAGTTTCTCTCCTTTGAAGACTTCTGGCAGGCCAAGCCCGGCAGCGTTGAAGCCAAGGAGCTTGAAAAGCCGAAGTCTCCGCAGGAAATTGCCATGGAGGAAGCTGCGGAGATTCTTCGCCAGGCCGGGGATCAGGCGGAAAGCCTGAGGCAGGAGGCCTATGACCAGGGTTTTGCCAAGGGTGAGGCTGCAGGCAAGGCGGCAGGTTTGGCCCAATATGAGAAGCAGCAGGAAGAGCTTGGTGCGCTGTTTACCGCCCTGAATGGGGAGCGGGAGTCGGTTCTTCTGCAACATGAGGAGAGTATGCTCGCTCTGATCACCGCCATGGTGGATCGGCTGGTGTACCACGAGGTTTCCGTGAATCCCCTGGTTATCCAGGCCTGCCTCAAAAAAGCCATGGAATTTGTGGTGGAAAACTCCACGGTGCAGATCCATCTGCATGGTGATGATTTCGGGCGGTTGAAAAAGGCAAGCCTGGAGAATTCTCGCCTGATCGAGGGAAAGAACCGGATTCAGCTTGTCGAGGATCCGAACATTGACGTGGGCGGCTGTTTTCTGAAAACAGATTTCGGTGAGATCGACGCGACCATGGAAAACTGCAAGACAAGGCTGTATGCCGCGGTTGAACAGGCTTTTCTCGCGGCGTTAGCCGCGGACAAGACAGAGATGTAAGAAGATTGAGGGCTGACGGTTTTTAGTCGTTTACTTTCAGCCTTCAGCCTAAACATCTTCAGTCTGAACAATTACCAAAGGTAATAATTCCATGAACCTTTCCCGCTGTCTCCATGTTGCCCGGGATACCTCGCTGGTGAGCGTCGGCGGCCGGGTGAATCAGGTCATCGGCATGGTTCTGGAGAGTCTGGGGCCGGGTATTCCGGTGGGCAGTATCTGCGAGGTTTCGGTTTTCAAGGGCAAGGGTCAGGTGCTGGCCGAGGTGGTTGGCTTTCGGGAAGGCAGGGTTCTGCTTATGCCCCTGGGTGAGATGCGCGGGGTTGAGCCGGGCAGCGCCATCCGATTGGTGGGCGGGCAGGCCGGGGTGCCGGTGGCCGAGTCCCTTCTTGGTCGGGTTATCGACGGCTTGGGTAATCCCATGGACGGCAAGGGTCCTCTGCGGCCTGAGACACATTATCCTCTCTACGCCGACCCCCTGAATCCCATGGAGCGGGAGCGTATCCTTGAACCGGTGGATGTGGGGGTGCGGGCGATCAACGGTCTGTTGACCCTGGGCAAAGGCCAGCGTATCGGGATTCTTGCCGGTTCCGGGGTGGGAAAAAGCACCTTGCTCGGTATGATCGCCAAGCATACGGCCGCCGATATCAGCGTTATCGCCCTCATCGGTGAGCGTGGTCGGGAGTTGAAGGATTTTATCGAGCGGGATCTCGGTCCCGAAGGGCTGGCCCGTTCCGTGGTAGTGGTGGCCACTTCGGATCAGCCGCCCTTGGTGCGGATGCGCGGGGCCTATCTCGCCACGGCCATTTCCGAGTTTTTCCGGGATAAAGGCCGCGACGTGATTTTGATGATGGATTCCGTTACCCGTTTTGCCATGTCCAGCCGGGAGGTCGGTCTGGCCATCGGCGAGCCGCCCACCTCGCGCGGCTATACTCCCTCCGTGTTCGGGCAGCTCCCCAAATTGCTGGAGCGGGCCGGCACCTGCATGGGCAAGGGGAGTATCACCGGCATTTATACGGTACTCGTGGAGGGTGACGACATGAACGAGCCCATCGCCGATGCGGTGCGGTCCATCGTTGACGGCCATATTATTCTGAGCCGCGATCTGGCGAGCCGGGGACATTACCCGTCCATCGAGGTCATGGGCAGCGTCAGCCGGTGCATGACCGATGTGGTGCCGCGGGAGCAGGTGCGCATCGCCCATAAATTCCTGGAGGTCATGTCTACCTATCGCCGCTCGGAAGATCTGATCAATATCGGCGCCTATGCCAAGGGCAGCAACCCGAAAATAGACAACGCCATTGCCATGATTGACCGGTTGAACGGCTACCTCAAGCAGATGGTGGAAGAAAAGGTTTCCTTTGCCGAAAGCGCCCGGCAGCTGGCGGCGATTTTTGCTGATGACAAGAGCACTTAGAGCAAGGTCCACTGAGAGGGAGTAATGGCCTATCATTTTAAGCTTGAAACGGTTCTGGGATTGCGCCGGAATCTGGAAGAACTTGCCCAGCAAAAATTGGCCAGGGAGCTCACGCTTCTCGAGGAGCGGAAGTTGCTGCTTGCCGCACTGAAACAGCAACGGCAGGAATTGATTGCCGAGTTTGAAGAAGAAAAACACCGGCAGATGCCGGCCTCCTTTTTTGCTTTATACATGGAAGGTATTTTTCGCAAGGAGCAGGAGGTCGCGGCAGGGCAAGCCCAGGTGGAAGCTCAGCAGAAGGCTGTTCTTCAAGCCAGGGAAGAGCTGGCGGGTAAGGTGCGGGACAAAAAGGTCATGGAAAAGGCCAGGGAGCGGGATTATCAGAAATTTCTGCTGGCCGGATTAAAGAAAGAGCAGAACGAGGCGGACGAGCAGATGGTGCTTCGTTTCGGACGCAAGGGAAATCTCCAATGAGCAGGAATAGGGGTGGTCTGGCCCCCTGGACGGGATTATGAAAATGCGCAAGCGCAGGTCCGTGATACAAATTCTCATCGTGCTGTTGACTCTGGCGGTAACCATCCCCGCTTTTACCGAGGAGAAATCCCCGGTGAGGCTCACTTCCCAGGAGATTTCCGTTTCCGCCGCATTGAAGGAGCGTGAAGAGGCGTTGGCCGCAAGAGAAAAGGCGTTGGCTGCGAAGGAGAAAGAACTCGCCGCCCTGAACAAGGAGGTGGACGAAAAATTCACCCAGCTCAATGCCTTGCAGGAAGAACTCAAGGGTCAGCTTGGCCGGGCGGGCAAGGGTAAGGATCAGCAGTTTAAAAATCTGATCAAGGTCTACAGCGCCATGAGCCCGTCCAAGGTGGCTCCCTTGCTTGACAAGATGGAAGATGTTGAAGCGGTGGAGATCCTGAGGGCCATGAAGACCGAGGCGGTGGCAAAGATCATCCCAAAATTGAGTCAGGATAAGGCGGTACGGGTGAGCAGGCTTCTTGGGTTGCCCTGAGGAGAATTGTTCGATTCAGTTGCTTTGGTCGTAACGCCTCCTGTCTCGCAGGAGGGGGACCTTGTGAATATATAACTGCTTTTGATTTTTCAGCCTTCCGGTGTTTAGCCGGGGGGCTTTTTTTTTGTCTTGTTTGGGTCAAATCTGACGTTTTACGTAGTGGGGGGCTTTCGGACGAGGGAAACGCAAAGTTGTTATTCCCGCGTTTCCTCGCCACGGTATTATTCCTTTCTATGCTTCTGTCTGTCAATCCTCGGCAATTCTTTCCCAACCCTGGGTCCTCGTCACACCATTTTTTGTTACGAAGGAATTCTTTTCCTCTCTTGCGGCGCTGGAGGGCATTGTCTGGATGTATCCTCGGTTCTTTCTGTTTCTTAACTAGTTGTTTTTGTGTTGTTTTGGTGTTGTTTGTGGCGGATGGTTTCGGAGTGGCACACCTTTTGCTTTAGCTGGTTGACAAGCGCGCTCCAGTCGGGCGCGACATGAAGATCAACCTTACAGCGAGGAGTTCCCCGTGGACGCACTTATGATTCCCATTGTGCAGGCCCCGAAGGCCCAAGTAGCGGCGGCGGTTGCGGTGAAAACCCCCGCCGGCAAGAAAGCCGGTTCGAATTTTTCCGATTATATGGAAAAGAAAATGGCCACGGAACGCCGGGGAAGGAATAATCTTCTCGGTGTGTCGCAAGATAAG
>Ga0224510_10000082_pt1 | contig 78925 bp, 70 predicted proteins | sample SF_May12_sed_USG_FD_170161 | JGI IMG/M metagenome (GOLD analysis project Ga0224510, IMG submission 170161) | Sediment microbial communities from San Francisco Bay, California, United States - SF_May12_sed_USGS_4_1 | ecosystem: Environmental > Aquatic > Marine > Sediment | place: USA: California... | reverse complement strand
CCCTCGGCCGCGATTTTGTCTTCGGGGGTCGGCCGCGCGATGAGCCAGCGATCGATTTCCTCGAGATCCGCAATACTCAGATCACCCGCGGCCTGCTTCAGGCGCAGGTAATTCATCAGGTAATCGTAGCGTGCCTGATAGAAAAGAGTTATCGCGCGGTATAAGGCAAACTGTGAGTTAAGAACGTCGACGATAGTGCGTGTGCCGACGTCAAAACCGGCCTGAGTTGCTTCCAATGCCGTGGTACTCGATTGAACTGCCTGCTGCAATGCCTCCACTCGGCTTTTCTCCGACAGGACGCCGAGGTATGCGTCTCGTGTTTGTCGTTCCGTTTCACGGGTGACGCGCTGCAATTGCTCGCGCGCCGCACTGTGCAGGTAGACGGCCTCACGAACATTCGATCGATTGGCGCCGCCCGTAAAGATTGGGATATTGAATTGAATTCCGATGCTGTCCCGGTCGAAGTCGCTGTCGGCATCGAGGTATCCGAAATCATTGTTATTTCTTGATGCGTCGGAATTGCTGTTGCCGACGCCGGCCACAAAATCAAGGGTAGGGTAGTAGCCATTGCGGCGGAAGGATATTTCGTCGCGCGCCAGCTGCTCGTCCAGGCGACTTGAAACCAGCGCGAGATTTTGTGCCAACGCAGTATCAACCCAGCCGGTTTCGCTGCTGGGCTCCGGTGTGCGCAGCGGCAACTCATCGCTCGGCGCGGACAAGGATCCAATGTACTCGCCGGTTATTTCGCGCAGCGATTCGCGAGCGGTTGCCAGCGAACGCTTGGCACCGATTTCATCCGCTACCGCCTGATCATGTGCTGCCTGTGATTCCTGTACGTCGGTAATTGCAATCAGGCCTACTTCAAATCTCTGCTTGGCCTGCTCCAGCTGCCGGGCAATCGCCTGCCGGTTGGCATGAAATGATGTCAGCCGGTCTTCCGCCGCGAGTACGCCAAAGTAAGCCTGCGCAACACGGATAACCAGGTCCTGCTGCGCAGCTTCGCGATCAGCCTCTGCCTTGGCTACGATCTTGTCGGCCCGACGCAGGCCAATGATCTGGTCCCAGCGGAACAAGCTCTGGCGCAGACTGAACTGCCAATTGGTCGTTTCATCGCGGGATTCGGATGAAAATGGCACTGGTATGACCGTGATTTCGCCGGTGACCGGATCGACATTGATGTCATTGCCCGTGCCTGACCCGGATGCGTTGACCTTGTTCCAGTCGGCGCCAAAATCGATCTGTGGCAGCAACAGGCTGCGTGCCTGAGGTTCAGCTTCGAGTGCAGCCAGGCGTCGCGCTTCAGCTTCACGGATTCGCGGATCACTTTGCAGCGCCTGCTGGTATATCTGCAGCAGGGAATCGGCCTGCACCGGTCCGGCCACGCCCAGGGCGGCAATCGTGACCAATATAAGTTTGATACTGTTGAAGTTTTTCATTTTGTCGCATTCCACGGCTGGGTGCCTCGCAGAGGCGTTTCGGTTCTATTCTCTGTTCGGTGTTATAGTGAACTATATCACTAAATCAGTCAACATTTGAAATCCAGGTATGCGCTTGCCTGGCAATCGGACGCGGGTGCTCGGTTAAAGTTCGGCCGTCCTTTAGATGCAGCAGGCGAACATGTGGTTTCCGCGGCCTAAAAACAAAACTGCGGCAGCTGTGCGCCGTTGACTAGTGCTGGCAGGTGCGTTTCGAAAAGGCTGGTAGTGTGCCAGTCGGTCTCTGCCTGGCGGCGTACCAGCAATGCCTCCATTGGCGACGCCGCGCCAACGACAACGAACAATCGGCCGCCAGGACTCAGTGCCATCGCGTAACGTGGGTCATATACGCCGATGGATCCGGTAACGGCGATTACATCAAATGTGCCGTCCGGCAAAGCCTGCGTAGCGTCCAAATTAAGTAACTCGAAATTTCCGATCCCGCTGTCAGCAAGATTTGCCGCGGCTGATTCGAGGAAATCATCGTAGATATCGAGGCTCGTGACCGAGGCGGCGAGCCTTGCCAAACAGGCAGTAAGAAATCCGCTGCCGGTACCGACTTCCAGTACATTGTCAGACGCTTGCACGGCCAGTGCCTGCAGTACTCTGCCCTCGACAACAGGCGTCATCATGTACTGGTTATGGCCTATTGGAAGTTCCGTGTCGGCAAACGCGAGCGCCTCGAATCCAGCTGGCACGAATTGTTCGCGTGGTACGCTGGCAAGAACACTCAGCACGCCGGCATCAAACACGTCGCAGGTACGTACCTGCTGCTCTACCATCTGTTGCCGAGCGAAATCGATATTCATCACGGTCTGACCTTTATTATGGTGAATCGTGGCGGCCCGTCTGGATTGCTGGGATATGCTTCACAGGCTTCGCCAGAAACTCTTTTCGACCCGGATTTCTCCACGGCCGGAGACGCAGATCGACCCGAGAATAATAACAAAATGACGTCCGACCCGATCATCATTTCCCTGTCGATATTGCTCGGATTGTCTGTCCTGGTGGGGGTCTGGCTGGCAGTGCAAAAAAGATCGGCACGGCACCGCATCGAAGCAATTAATCAGGAATTGTTTGCTGCTTCACAGGATGCTTCGGTCGGGCGTCGGCTGACTGTACCCAACGACCCTGAGTCGGCGCAACTGGCGCACACGGTGAACCGCCTGTTTGACGCCCTCGCTGAACGCGACGAGAAGATTCAGGGGCGCGACAGGTTATTCAAGGACTTCGCGAGAACTCTACCGGAAATCGTCATAGTACACGACGAGAAAATACTGCTGGCCAATGAGTCGGCCGCGAGCCTGATTGGCCTTGAGGCTTCCCAGCTGGTGGGCCGGGAAATTGCTGACCTTGTGAAGCCTGCCTACCGTGCGTTGTTTCGCAACACCATGGCGAAACGCATGGCGGGGGAGAATGTGCCTCAGCGGTTGGAAATTCAGCTCATCAACGGCAACGAATCCGGTCTGTGGGTAGAGGCACAAAGTTCCAACATCGAATTTCACGGCCATCCGGCGATACTGACGGTCGCCAGGGACGTCAGTCATCGCAAGAGCCTTGAGATTTCGCTGAGTCGCAGCAAGCGCCAGGCACAGTACACGCTGGAATCGATCGCGGAGGGCATAATTACAACTGATAATGACGGCCGTATCGACTACATGAACGTCGCTGCCGAAGCGATTATTGGCGCGAATCGCGATGATGCGGCGGGGCACCGCGTCGGCGAGCTTTTTTCGCTGGTCGACGATGCCGATCGGCGCCCGCTTGGCGATCCGGTCGAACGCTGCCTTGCCATGCGGCGCCGGGTCAACATGGGTCGGCGCGCAGTACTGGTCAGCAGTGATGGGGAACAGGAACATTCCGTAGAGATCACTGCATCGCCGATTCGCGGTCCGGGCAGCAGCATATCCGGCGCGGTCGTTGTATTTCACGACGTGAGCGAACTGCGCGGCCTTACCAGACAAATGAGCTACCAGGCGACTCACGACCCGCTAACCGGCCTGATTAACCGACGCGAATTCGAACGCCGCCTCGACGAAGCCATGGACTCGGCGCACGCCGAGGAAGCGGTACACATGCTGTTCTACATGGATCTCGATCGATTCAAAGCGGTTAATGACAGCTGCGGCCATCTCGCTGGCGACAACATGCTGCGCGAAGTTGCCGGGTTGATCAAGGACCAAGTGCGCGATTCGGATTTCGTTGGCCGCCTCGGTGGAGATGAGTTCGGGGCGTTGCTGATCGGCTGTCCGATCAAGAAGGCGCAGCAGATTGCAACCGATATTTGCAACGCAATCGCAAACTATCGCTTTGTTTGGAAAGACAAGATATTCAATATCGGTATTTCGATTGGGCTGGTTGAAATCAGCCAGCTAAGTGGATCCATCCAGGATGTCATGAGTGGCGCAGACTCCGCCTGCTATGTTGCGAAACAGCAGGGTCGAGGACAGGTGCATGTGTACTCTGCACGCGATGAGCAGGTAGCCCGCGAGCGTGGTGATATTCAATGGCTACGACAATTGCAAAGCGCGTTGCATGAGGACAGCTTTGAGCTGGCCGTGCAGCCGATTATCGCCATGAGCGGTGGCGTCGAGTCGGGTCCCGCGATCGAAGTCCTGATTCGTTTGCCCGATGCGCATGGCCGAATCGCGGACAGTGCCGAGTTTCTGCGGCCAGCAGAGCGCTACCAGCTGATGCCGCAGATCGACCGCTGGGTCATCAACGCGACGTTGATGGCAATTTCGGCCGGCGAGATAAAGATTCCGAGCGGTCGCAGTTGTGCCATCAATCTTTCAGGACAGACGCTCGGTGATGAGTCATTTCTGGGATTTGTCGTGGAGGCCCTCGATCGAACCGGCATTTCGCCGGCGTCAATCTGTTTTGAAGTGGCTGAGAAGTCGATCCTGTCGAACGTGCAGCACGCGCAGCGCTTTATCGAGGTCCTGCACGGCATAGGCAGCGAATTTTCGCTGGACGATTTTGGCAGCGGCCTTGGTTCCTTCTCCAGTCTCAAACACCTGCCCATCGACTATCTGAAAATCGACGGTACCTATACACGCAATCTGACATCCGACCTGGTCAATCAGGAAATGGTCGCCGCAATGATCAAGCTGGCCCGCACCATGCGGTTTCGCATCGTAGCCGAGCAGGTTGAGCACCAGGACGACTTCGACTGGTTGCGTGACAGTGGCGTCGACTTTGCGCAGGGGCATTTTATTGAGTCGCCCGTGCCTCTGGGCAGCGCTTCAACCGGCACCTTCCGCATCCTTAATCCGCATTGATCCAGTAGAAGGCGGTCATGCGACCTCGTGTGGTGCGCAGGGCCGCCGCCCACTGCATGGCCGCTGCCTAAAGGTATGGCACCATCAGCAGCGCGACGATGTTTATGATCTTGATCAGCGGATTTATGGCGGGACCAGCGGTGTCCTTGTAAGGATCACCGACAGTATCGCCAGTGACGGCGGCCTTGTGAGCATCGGAACCCTTGCCACCGCAGTTACCGTCCTCGATGTACTTCTTCGCGTTGTCCCAGGCACCGCCACCGGCAGTCATGGAAATTGCGACGAACAGGCCGGTGACGATGGTCCCGAGCAACAAGCCACCGAGCGCTTCGGCGCCGAGCAGGAAGCCGACGGCCAGCGGCACAGCGATCGGCAGCAGCGAGGGCACGATCATTTCCTTGATCGCCGCTTTGGTCAGCAGGTCCACGGCGCGACTATAGTCGGGCTTGCCTGTGCCTTCCATGATGCCTTCGATTTCGCGGAACTGGCGGCGCACCTCGGTAACCACCGCGCCGGCAGCCCGGCCAACGGCTTCCATCGCCATGGCGCCGAACAGGTACGGTACGAGGCCGCCGATGAACAAGCCGATGATGACGCGATAGTCATTCAGCAGGAATGCAACACCCTTGCCAGCGTCACCGAGCGCGTTGTTGTAGTCAGCGAACAACACCAGCGCCGCGAGGCCGGCCGAGCCGATCGCGTAGCCCTTGGTGACTGCCTTAGTGGTATTGCCGACCGCGTCGAGCTGGTCGGTGATTTTGCGTACTTCCGATGGCAGCTCGGACATTTCGGCGATGCCACCCGCGTTATCTGTGATCGGACCGAACGCGTCCAGTGCCACGACAACGCCGGTCATCGAGAGCATAGCGGTCGCTGCGATGGCGATATTGTAGAGGCCGCCGAGCGGTACGCCTTCCGGCGCCAGCTGGAACGCACCCCAGATGCTGGCGCAAACAGCCAGTACCGGAAGCGCCGTGGCTTTCATGGAAATACCGAGGCCGGCAATAATATTGGTCGCATCACCCGTCAGTGAGGCGTTCGCAATGGTCCTGACCGGGCTGTACTCGGTACTCGTGTAGTACTCAGTAATGACGACCATGGCGGCCGTTAGTGCGAGTCCGATTAGTGCGGAGTAAAAAATGCCGGTCGCAGCGGCATGACCACCCAACATTACGTCGGTAACAAAGTAGAACGCGACAGCGGCGAGCACGCCGGAAACAATCATGCCTTTGTACAGCGCGCCCATGACCTTGCCACCATCAGAGGTCTTGACAAAGAACGAGCCAATAATCGATGCGACGATCGACACTGCGCCGAGCACCAACGGAAACATCACGGCCTCGATGCCGTAGCTTCTGACCACGAGTGATCCAAGCAGCATGGTGGCGATTATGGTTACCGCGTAGGTTTCGAACAGGTCGGCGGCCATGCCTGCGCAGTCGCCCACATTGTCACCAACGTTGTCGGCAATCACGCCAGGATTGCGCGGGTCGTCTTCCGGGATTCCGGCCTCCACCTTGCCGACCAGGTCGGCACCGACGTCGGCGCCCTTGGTGAAGATGCCGCCGCCGAGTCGCGCGAAAATCGAGATCAGCGAGCCGCCGAAAGCCAACCCGACCAGTGCATGAATCGCGTCGGCCATCGAGGTGCCGGTCGCGGTCAGCAGGTAGTAGTATCCAGCCACACCGAACAGGCCGAGGCCGACCACCAGCATGCCGGTAATTGCACCGCCGCGAAATGCGACGTCGAGCGCTGGGTTGACGCCAATCGTCGCGGCCTGAGCGGTACGCACATTGGCGCGTACCGATACGAACATACCCACGTAGCCGGCAAGCCCGGAGAAGATGGCGCCGATAGCGAAGCCGCCAGCGGTATGCCAGCCAAGCGCGAAGCCGAGCACGAGGAAAAGAATCACGCCGACCACGCCAATGGTCTGGTACTGGCGATTCATGTAGGCGCCGGCACCTTCCTGGATGGCTTTCTGGATTAATTGCATGCGGTCGTTGCCAGCTGGCTGCTTGAGAATCCAGCTGGTTGAAATGCCCCCAAATACAATTGCCAGTACGCCTGCGCCAATTGCCAGATACAAGGCCATATCAGTGGAGATAGTGGTCATCAGTTTGTCTCCTGACTTTAATCAAAACGATCGAGCGCATCCGCCGACGGCGGCTGTAACACCGACATGCGGGTGCGATCTGGTGGAATCTTTCCCTAAATTATTGTTTTTCCCGGCTGCGCCGGGCGCGCATCATACCACAAATTTTGTCCCTAGCCGCGGCGTCACGGCCACACCCTTGAGTGTGACATAATCCGGTAACCCATTGATATATTTGGGGTAATTTTCACCCTTAATCAAGGGCTGCAAATACCTGCGGGCCGCGTCCGTGATGCCGAATCCATCTTTGCTGATGAAGCGGCGCGGCAACATTTTCTCCTTGTTGGCGATACGCGAAAGTGGTGCCGATTCAATGCGCCAGCGATACGGCTGGTCCGAAAGTCGCTTGATAACCGGCATTACCGCGCTCTTGCCCTGCAATGCGAACTCGACCGCGGCCTTGCCCACGGCGTAGGCTTGCTCGACGTCGACAGCGGAAGCAATATGCCGCGCTGATCGCTGCAGGTAGTCGGCGACTGCGTAGTGGTACTTAAAACCCAGCCTGTCGCGCACCATGGCGGCGACTACCGGCGCCACGCCGCCGAGCTGGGCATGACCGAAGGCGTCTCTTGTGCCGGCCTCCGCCAGGAACTTGCCGTTCGCGTAACGGGCCCCCTCGCTGACGACGATGACACAGTAGTCGTAGTTGCGAACGCAATCCCGAACCCGCTGCAGAAAAGCGTCTTCGTCAAATGCAATTTCCGGAAACAGAATGATATGCGGCGCGTCCGCGGGGCCGTTGCCCGCCAGTCCGCCCGCCGCTGCAATCCAGCCGGCGTGGCGTCCCATAACCTCAAACACAAATACTTTCGTCGAGGTTTTTGACATCGATATCACGTCAAGCGCAGCCTCCCGGGTGGAGATCGCGACGTACTTGGCAACGGAACCAAAACCTGGACAGGTATCGGTGACCGGCAAATCGTTGTCGACCGTTTTCGGTATGCCGAGGCAGGTAACCGGAAAGCCCATGTGCCTGGATATTTGCGACACCTTGTGTGCCGTATCCATCGAGTCGTTGCCGCCGTTATAAAAGAAGTACGAAATATTGTGGGCACGAAAAACTTCGATCAGGCGCTCATACTCGGCGCGGTTTTCCTCGATGCCGCGGAGTTTGTAACGTGCCGAACCGAAGGCGCCGCCGGGTGTGTTCATCAGCTTACGAATCGTTCGGGCAGACTCCCTGTTGGTGTCGATCATGTCTTCAGTGAGTGCACCGATAATGCCGTTGCGACCCGCGTATACATTCGCGATTCGGTCGCGGTGTTTTCGCGCGGTTTCGATGACGCCGCAAGCGCTGGCATTAATGACTGCGGTTACACCGCCGGATTGGGCATAAAAGGCATTTGCTGCTGGCATGAAAAAATCTCCGCTTCGATGATTCGTATTTCTCCGAGGATAGCATTGATTGACGTCTGCGCTTATTGCCGGTAGCGTACTGGCCCGCTTTACCAGACAGGGAAAAGTATGCGCATCGTACTGCTTGGCGCGCCCGGCTCGGGCAAGGGCACACAGGCCAAAAAACTCATGGCGGAGCGCAATATTCCGCAGATCTCGACGGGTGACATGCTGCGCGCTGCGGTTGCGGCCGGTACCCGCTTTGGCGTCAAGGCCAAGGCGACAATGGATGCGGGCAACCTGGTCTCCGACGACATCATGCTCGGTATTATTAGCGAGCGCCTGGCAGAGCCAGATGCCGGGGAGGGTTTCATTCTTGATGGTTTTCCACGTACTCAGCAGCAAGCCCTGGACCTCGCCGAGTTGCTGGATGAATTGGAAACGCCGCTCGATGCGGTGGTATTGATGGACGTGGATTTCGATATCTTGATGAAGCGTCTAACCGGGCGTCGCACTTGCTCGCTGACCGGAAAGTTGCTGAATGTGTATTTTTCGACTCGCGCCGAACTTGATGCATGTATCACCGCAGGCGGCGAATTGCTGCAACGTGACGATGACAAAGAAGATGTCATTCGCAACAGGTTGAATGTCTATCGAACCCAGACCGAGCCACTGGTTGATTTCTACCGCAAGCGCGGTTTGCTGAAAACGGTCGATGCAGACGGTTCGATCGACGACGTCTACGCACGCTTTACGGCGGCCTTACAATAGCTGTTGCAGGCGCTCACCAATGACGCCGTAGCGCCAGCCACCGAACACGCGGGACTCGCGATTGCCCTCGGTTATCACTGCGGACAGTTCTTTTTTTGAAGCCACGATTTCTGCGGCAATGCCAAGATCGGCGGCGCATTCGGTAACCAGCTGCTGCAGTTCTCGCAGCAACGCTTTCTGCGCCTCCTCCGGTACCGCGGGCGGCCGGTAATCGTTGTCCTCCCCGCGACTGGCTGCGACCAGTTCAATGAGCTGCTCGCCGGAGCGACGTAACAGGCCACCAGGCAGGTCCGCAACAGTGTTGAGTTCGTCGACGACCCGTGGCAGGCGCGTGGCAATTTCGAGCAGGACCGAGTCCTTGACTATCCATTGCCGCGGGCGGTTGGCGCGCAGCGCTTCCGACTCGCGCCATGCTGCGAGAGCCGCAGCCGCAGCACGGCGCCGGCCACGCAAATTCCTCGCCCCCTTAAGCCGCAGAATTGCCTGCTGTGGGTCAGTATCGTAGAGCGCCGGATTCAGCAGCATCGCGGAATCCTCGTCGGCCCAGGCGAGCCGACCGAGTTTGTCCAGATGCTCGGCAAGCCTTTCCCTGGCAGGTAGCAGGTATTCGACATCTTCGACAGCGTATTGCAATACCTCCGCGGCCAACGGTCGTCGTGACCAGTCTGCGCGGGTGTGCGACTTCGATAATTCGACACCGAACAGCGCGCTCACTAGATTCGCATAGCCGAGTTGAGGTGCATGGCCGGCCAAACCGGCAGCGATCTGGGTATCAAACAGGCGCCGCGGCATACATTGCGCGGCCTGATAGGCGACTTCGATGTCCTGGCGTGCCGAGTGCACCACCCAGCCAGTCTGCGTGGCGACCGCCCAGAACAATCGCATGTCCGAATCGCCCAACGGATCGACGCAGTACAGCCCGCCGGCCGTTGCAACCTGTACCAGGCACAACTCTGCGAAAAAAGTCCTCTCACGCATAAATTCGGTGTCCAGGCCGATAAAGTCAGAGCGGCGCAACTCGTCCGTGATCTGTTCGACGTGTTCGACGATGGAATATTCAGTCATGAAAGCCAAATCGGAATGCGTGTTTAGGAGGTTTCGAAACCGAAGACTAACATGCGATGATTGCGGCCAATGACGGTTGTTGCGTAATTCACTTGCTGCTATTTATCAAAACTCTGTTCGATATCGCTTTGTTGCGTAAAGGGCCGCAGCATATTCCGCGGTCGCGTATCCTGTTGTTAGTGGCGGCCCTGTTTTGGACCACCGCAGTGCTGTCTGCGCTGGTGTTGATCGACCGTTTCGACGAGCTCGATGTCGCGCACGAATTTTTCAGTCTGCTCGTTGCCGTGACTTGCTATTCTGCGATAGTCCTTGGCGCGCGCCTGGGGCCCCGACTGACGCAGACAATTACGGCGATTCTCGGTTGTGGCGCGTTATTGACATTCACGCTGGTCGCCGGTTATGTGTTACTGCAACCAATTATCGGTGCAGCGCCGATGACATTGGTTGCCTTCCTCATCTTGTTATGGTCGCTGTCCATCAAAGGACATATCATTGCCGCCGCGATCAATCAGCACTGGTACCTTGGCCTGGCTATTGCAGTTGCGATTTTCGTCCTGCAAAGCCTGGTCAACAAACTGTTAACTACGGCAAGCTGAGAAACTGCATGCATATTCACATACTCGGCATCTGCGGCACATTCATGGGCGGCGTGGCGGCGCTGGCACGAGCGGCAGGATTTCGAGTTACAGGTTGCGATGGCAACGTGTACCCCCCCATGAGTACGCAGCTGCGTGATCTGGGTATCGAGATTCACCAGGGATTCGACGCTGCGCAACTCGACGTCAGGCCGGATTGTGTAGTTGTTGGCAACGTCATGAGTCGTGGTGTCGATGTTGTCGAAGCAATGCTGGACCGCGCTATTCCTTACACGTCGGGCCCGCGTTGGCTCGCGGACAATGTTTTGCGCGGTCGCCATGTATTGGCCGTTGCCGGTACTCATGGCAAGACCACCACGGCGAGCATGCTGGCATGGATTCTGCAGGATGCGGGGCATGCGCCGGGGTTCCTGATTGGCGGCGTGCCAGCGAATTTCGGTGTGTCGGCGAGTCTTGGTGAATCGGAGTATTTTGTCGTCGAGGCCGATGAATATGACACCGCGTTTTTTGATAAGCGCGCGAAGTTCGTACATTACGGACCAAAAACGCTGGTCCTGAACAATCTTGAATACGACCACGCGGACATTTACCCGGACCTGGCGGCGATTCGCTGGCAATTTCATCAGCTGCTGCGAACCGTGCCCGGTAGTGGGCGTGTTATCGTCAACGCCCGCGATGGCAATTTATCGGAGCTGATCGCGGCAGGGTGCTGGACGCCGGTCGAGACGTACGCGAGCGAGGGTGCGGCGGCATGGACGGCGAAATTCGCCGATGCGACAGAGCGGCGTATCGAGGTTCGTGATCCGGACGGTCTGTCGGGCGAAGTACGCTGGCAACTGGGGGGCGCGCATAATCTGGAAAATGCGGTTGCGGCGATCGCGGCAGCACGCTCAGCGGGTGTGACCCTGCAACAGGCTTTGCAGGCAATGGCGCGGTTTGAAGGCGTAAAGCGCCGACTCGAAAGAACGGCAACGGTGGCAAATATCGCAATTTATGACGACTTTGCGCACCATCCCACGGCGATTCGTCGCACCATCGCCGGCGTGCGGCGTCGTTACCCCGGGCAGCGCATCATGATCGCGATCGAGCCGCGCTCGAATACGATGAAGCTCGGGGTACACAATGCCGAGTTAAGCGGCTCCCTGGCGGAGGCCGATGGCGTATGGATGTACCGACCGCCGGGTATGGATGCCGGATTTGATGCGGCATTGTCCGGACTTGGTGAGAGGCTACGCATGTTTTCCGATTATGATCAACTGGTTACCGACATGTCCGCGAGGGTCATGCCCGGTGACCAGGTCATTTTCATGAGCAACGGCGGTTTTGGCGCCGCCCGCCAGACGCTGACTGCGGTCCTGCAGCGGACGAGAAGCGGTTGATGCTTAAGGACGTCTATACTTCAGGCAGGTGACGCTGCTGAGTTCGCTGGTGCAAGTTCCATTGTTTCCCCTGAATACGGTGCTGTTCCCGGGTGGTCCTCTGCCACTGAGAATATTTGAGCCGCGCTATGTCGACATGGTCAGTCATTGCCTGCGTCACGAATCACAGTTTGGCGTGTTGTTGATTCGGAATGGCGGCGAGACCGGACCTGCGACCACCCACAAGGTCGGAACACTCGCGCGCATCAGCGACTGGTACCAGGGTAGTGACGGCTTGCTCGGTATCACAGCCATAGGCGAGCAGCGCTTCCGGTTGATTTCCAGCCGTCGACAGGAAGATGGCCTGAATATCGGCGACATCGAAATTCTCGACAACGAGCCGCGACTGCCGTTGCCGGAGGAGTACCAGGGGATCGCAGCGATTCTCGCCGGTGTGCTCGGGGACCTGGGCCGCCTGTATGAGTCTCTCGACCGGCAATTTGACGATACTGGCTGGGTGACCTCGCGTTTCGTTGAAATTCTGCCGATTGATCTTGAGGAAAAACAACGCTGCCTCGAACAAAGCGACCCGCTGGAAAGACTGCACATCGTACGCCGAATACTCGATGCGACACGCAGTTCCTAGCCGATGCTCCGAGCCCGCAAAGGGGTCAGACCCCTTTCGCAGAAAGGGCTCTGACCCCTGTTGAATCACAGACTCGCGAACACCTCGCGCGCGGCGTCAATCGTCAGGCGGATTTCCTGCTCGCCGTGCGCGGCGGATACAAAGCCGGCTTCGAACGCCGATGGGGCAAGGTAGATGCCAGCGCGCAGCATGCCGTGAAAGAATGCCTTGAACCTGGCTATGTCGGCACCAGCCACCTGGCTGAAGCTGCGCACAGGTGCGTCGGCCGTGAATACAAAACCGAACATGCCACCTTCGCATTCAACGGCGAGGTCAATGGCCGCGGATTCAGCGGCCGCTTTGAGTCCGGCACAAAGTTCGCGTGTGCGATCGCTCAGGCGCGCATAGAAACCGGGCGCGTCGATCAACTCCAGCGTGGCGAGCCCGGCGGCCATTGCGACTGGATTTCCGGACAAGGTGCCTGCCTGGTAAACCGGACCCGATGGGGCAATGCTCGACATGATATCGGTGCGGCCGCCGAAAGCCGCCACGGGCATGCCACCGCCGACGATCTTGCCAAGCGTTGTCAGGTCAGGTTCGATGCCGTACAGAGCTTGCGCTCCACCCTTGGCGACCCGAAAGCCGGTCATGACCTCGTCGAATATCAGAACGGCACCCACACTGCTGCATTCGGCGCGCAAGGTTTCCAGAAAGCCGGCAACCGGCGGCACCATGTTCATGTTGCCAGCAATTGGCTCAACTATTGCGCAGGCAATACTCTCGCCGAGCTCCGCGAACGCCGCCCTGACGGCCTCGATATCGTTGTAGGCCAAGGTGATCGTATGTTCGGCAAGGCCCGCCGGAACGCCCGGTGAGCTCGGCACGCCGAGCGTCAATGCGCCCGAGCCAGCCTTGATCAGCAACGAATCCGAGTGACCGTGGTAGCAGCCTTCGAACTTGACGATCTTGTCGCGGCCGGTATGGCCGCGCGCAAGTCGAATTGCACTCATGGTTGCCTCGGTGCCCGAGCTGACCATGCGCATGCGCTGCATCGACGGCACCAACTCGCGAATCTTTTCGGCGAGCCGGGTTTCAAGCGTGCACGGGGCGCCGAAACTCAGGCCGCGCTGTGCAGTCGTCACCACCGCATCGATGACCGCCGGGTGGCTGTGTCCGAGGATCATCGGCCCCCAGGATCCGACGTAGTCAATGTAACGCTCGCCACCCTCGGCTTCGACCCAGGCGCCTTTGGCGCTGGCGAAAAATATCGGCTCCCCGCCGACACCATTGAATGCGCGTACCGGTGAGTTCACGCCACCGGCGATGACTTGTTGTGCTTCAGAAAACAGACTCATTGAGAAATCCCAAGACGCGATACCGGGATATCGCGCTCTGCCAATAATTCCACCAGGCCATCGTCCCCGACCAGGTGCGCCGCGCCGACGACAACGAGGTAGTCCCGATCATCATCCATAAGGTCCACAATTTTGTCGATCCAACTGCGATTGCGCTGCAGCAAGACTGCATCGTGAACTTCCGGGCTCATTCTCGCCTCGTGTATCAGTTCGCGTTCGAGGTAGCCTACATCGCCGCTTCGCCAGGCGACAACAAGCTGATCAACCAGCATTTCGATTCGCAAGCCATCGACCAGCGAATGCACCAACCACTCGCTCTGGGCGCGCATCGGCAGACCGTCAAGAAAACCAAGCTGCTCCGTGATCGTTTCCAGGCCCAATATTGGTTTGCCGTCCGCACGAGCCTTGTCGCCGAGGTAGTTCTCAATGCCGAGCTCACCGACGAATCCAACCCGCATGGCGAGGAGCTCCTGTACCGTGATTGCGGCCAGCCAGGGCTCGCTGTCCTGCAGCAATTCCAACGGGATATCGGTTGCCTCGGCGGCGGCCTCTGCCTGCGCGTGCAATTCTTCGCCCAGCAGCTCCTGCAATCGCTCAGCCTCGTCCATTACCCCCAGCTCGCGCATGGTGGCGATCACCTCGATGTAGTCGAGATCGTCCATGTCCAGTTCCATCACCAGTGCATCGACTGCGTCATAAACAAGGTCGATAGCAGCGGGCAGTGGATAGTCGTGTTGCCGCAGCAAATGAATCGAGCCGAGAAGGTAGACAGTATTTTGCCGGCCTTCAGCAACCCACATCATGGCCGGTTCCCTGGCGAGCGCATAACTGCCGAAAAAGTACAGCGCAATTGTCAGTGCGGCGAATGATCTAGGCATCGGCGACCCAGACCAGCTCATCGCCATGCCGGCCATCTGCGTATAGCTGGATGCGACGGTAGGCAGGTGGGTGATCGTCTATCGCAAAGATGTCGCTCTGCGCCGCAAACTGGCTGCAGGTCGATGGCGTGCCGAGGATCCGGATGTCGCCGTGCTGAGCCTCGAAATTCTGGTGTACATGCCCAAAGATTGCGAGTCGCACCTTGCCGGAACGCGCCAGCCTTGCCAGCAACTCATCGCCGTTGTCCAGCCCAACCGTGTCCAGCCATTTGCTGCCAACGGCGAGCGGCGGATGGTGCAGAGCTACCATGACATGCCGCGCCGACGAACCGGCGATGGCGCTGTCGAGCCGCGCCAGTTCCGTTTCGTTGACCGATCCGCCCGCCTTGTCAGCGACACAGCTGTCGATGCCGATAATCAGCCAGTCGCGGCATTCTACGGTTGCACAATAATGAAATGGTGGATCTTGCAACGCGGCGCGCATCATCGTGCGCACATCGTGATTGCCGGGCACACAATAGACCGGCAGATCGAGGCTGCTGAGCAGGGTGCGAAAATGCTCGTAGGCCTGTTTGCTGTCGTCCTGGATCAGGTCGCCCGTGACCATGACCAGGTCCGCACGCCAGTCAGCGGCGCGATAATGCTCCAGCGCCGCCGACAACGAGGCAAAAGTCTGCGTGCCGCGCAGGCTGCCATTCGGATCTGCGAACAGGTGCGGGTCTGTCAGATGCAGGACCCGAAGCAATATCAGTACCTGTAATGATCTGGCTTGTATGGGCCGCTCTTATCCACGCCGATGTAATCGGCTTGCTCATCGCTCAGTTCAGTCAGCTTCGCGCCGATTCGGCCAAGGTGCAGTCGTGCCACTTTTTCATCGAGATGCTTTGGCAGCACATAGACACGATTCTCGTAATTGGCATTGTTTTGCCAAAGCTCCATTTGTGCCAGCACCTGGTTGGTGAACGAATTCGACATGACGAAACTCGGATGACCGGTCGCGCAACCAAGATTCACAAGGCGGCCTTCGGCGAGCAGTATGATGCGCTTGCCGCTGGGGAAAATAATATGATCGACCTGCGGTTTGATATTTTCCCAGGTGAATTTCCGCAGGTGCGCGACATCAATTTCGTTGTCGAAATGGCCGATATTGCACACGATCGCCTGGTCCTTCAGGCGTTCGAGCTGCGAGCCCGTGACCACATGATAGTTGCCAGTTGCTGTGACTATGATGTCGGCCTCCTCGCAAACATCATCGAGGCGTACTACGCGATAACCTTCCATTGCCGCCTGCAGTGCATTGATCGGGTCAATTTCCGTGACCCAAACCGTTGCGCCAAGTCCGCGCAGCGATTGCGCGCAACCCTTACCGACGTCGCCATAGCCGCAGACGATCGCAATTTTGCCGGCTATCATGACGTCGGTTGCACGCTTTATACCGTCAACCAATGACTCGCGGCAGCCGTACAGGTTGTCGAACTTGGACTTGGTGACGGAATCATTGACGTTGAACGCCGGGCAGGCGAGTGTGCCGCCCTTCATCATGTCGTACAGGCGCTTGACACCGGTCGTCGTTTCCTCCGACAGGCCTTTTACCTGCTTCATCAGCTCCGGGTACTTGTCGTGCATGACCATGGTGAGGTCACCACCGTCGTCGAGGATCATGTTCGGCGTCCAGCCATCCGGCCCTTTGATGGTCTGCTCCACGCACCACCAGTATTCGTCCTCGGTTTCGCCTTTCCAGGCAAACACCGGTACGCCACTCGCTGCGATCGCAGCGGCCGCGTGATCCTGGGTTGAAAAAATATTGCACGATGACCAGCGGATATCGGCGCCCAGCGCACGCAAGGTTTCAATCAGCACCGCGGTCTGGATAGTCATATGCAGGCAACCGGTTAGCCGCACTCCAGCCAACGGCTGGCTTTTGGCGAATTCCTTGCGCAATGCCATCAGGCCGGGCATCTCGGTCTCGGCTATCTGGATTTCCTTGCGGCCCCACTCGGCGAGTGAAATGTCCGCAACTTTGTAATCGACTTTCTTGATGGCGACAGCTTTGCTGCTCATCGATTTCTCCTGGGGTAATGTTTGTTCAAGCTGCAGCTGCACCGGCCAGTGCATCGGCCTTGTCGGTTCGTTCCCAACTCAGGTCAAGATCGTCCCGGCCAAAATGGCCGTAGGCAGCTGTCGGCCTGTAAATCGGTCGTAGCAAGTCGAGCATGCGCAGAATTCCGTAAGGGCGGAGATCAAAATTCTCGCGAATCAGCGCTGTCAGCCTGCCATCTGACACCGTGCCGGTACCAAAAGTTTCGACACTGATCGAGGTAGGCTCGGCGACCCCGATTGCGTATGAGACCTGGATTTCGCAGCGGTCAGCGAGTCCGGCCGCGACAATGTTCTTGGCCACGTAGCGAGCCGCATATGCAGCTGATCGGTCGACTTTCGACGGGTCTTTGCCGGAAAAAGCGCCGCCGCCATGTCGCGCCGCGCCGCCATAGGTGTCGACAATGATTTTTCGGCCGGTAAGACCGCAGTCGCCCATCGGGCCGCCAATCTCGAATCGCCCGGTCGGGTTGATGTGGAACCTGGTCGCCTCGCTGATCCATTCCTTCGGCAGCACCGGCTTGATAATTTCCTCCATGACACCTTCGCGCAAATCGGCCATCGAGACGTCAGGGCTGTGCTGCGAAGACAACACGACAGCGTCGATCGCGGCCGGTCTGCCGTCTTTGTATTTGAAGGTCACTTGACTCTTGGCGTCCGGCCGCAACCACGGCAACGTGCCGTTCTTGCGCATCTCGGCCTGGCGGCGGACCAGGCGATGAGAAAATGTTATCGGCGCCGGCATCAGCACGTCGGTTTCATTTGTGGCGTAGCCAAACATCAGGCCCTGGTCGCCCGCACCCTGATTTTCGGCGGTATCACGGTCGACACCCTGGGCGATGTCGGGGCTCTGCTTGCCAATGACGTTGAGCACGGCGCAGCTGGCGCCGTCGAAACCCAGTTCCGAGCTGTTATATCCAATCTCCAGGACTGTCTCGCGCACGATTTTTTCGAAGTCGACGTTTGCTTTGCTGGTGATTTCGCCGGCCAACACCACCATGCCGGTCTTGACTAATGTTTCACAAGCAACTCTTGCGCTCGCGTCCTGCTCGAGGATCGCGTCGAGTACGGCGTCGGAGACCTGGTCGCAGATCTTGTCAGGGTGTCCTTCGGACACGGACTCCGAGGTAAACAGAAATGTATCTCTCATGTTTTCGCTTCAACAATTCGATTGGGGATCGCATTGTAGCCCATGCGTTGCGGACGAAACCATCATGTAGCGCGACTGCAGCTTGCGACTTCGCGCCTAAACAGCGAAAATGCGCGGCATCGCGAAAGCGACAAGCCTTCGATTCACCATAAGGCCCCCGTGCCAGACTAACAAAAGACCCTGATGTCAAAACAAAAAAAGCATGTCGTGCGGCCCGCACGGCGTGAGCTCGCAAATGCTATTCGTGCGCTATCCATGGACGCGGTGCAAGCCGCGAATTCGGGCCATCCGGGCGCACCGATGGGCATGGCTGACATTGCCGAAGTGCTCTGGAATGATTACCTGAAGCACAATCCAGGCAATGCGCGCTGGCAGAATCGCGATCGATTCGTGTTATCCAACGGCCACGGCTCAATGCTGCTGTACTCCCTGTTGCACCTGGCCGGCTACGATTTGTCGATGGATGAAATTCGCAATTTCCGCCAGCTCGGGCAGCGAACCGCAGGTCATCCAGAGCGCGACCCCGACCTGTCCATCGAAACTACTACCGGACCGCTCGGCCAGGGGCTCGCGAATGCGGTTGGTATGGCGCTGGCTGAAAAAATGCTGGCTGCGGAGTTCAATCGACCCGGCTTCGCCGTGGTTGACCACCGAACCTGGGTTTTTCTCGGCGACGGCTGTCTGATGGAAGGCATCTCGCATGAGGCCTGTTCGTTGGCTGGGACGCTGAAGCTTGGCAAGCTGATCGCGATTTACGACGACAACAGCATTTCTATCGACGGCAAGGTCGGTGGCTGGTTCACGGATGACACCGTAATGCGCTTCGAAGCCTATGGCTGGCGTGTCATCGCCGCCGTGGACGGTCACGATAGCAAGGCGATCGCAGCGGCCTTCGACAAAGCAATTGCGGCCGACGATCGGCCGACATTGATTTGCTGCAAGACCACGATCGGTTTTGGTGCGCCCACCAAGAAAGGCACTGCAGCGGCGCATGGCTCACCCCTGGGCGCCGACGAGATCGCTGCGGCACGCGTCGAACTCGGCTGGACCGCCGCCCCGTTTGAAGTTCCCGTTGAGATTGCGAGTGCCTGGAATGGCCGGCAAAGGGGCGCTCAGCAGGAACAGGCCTGGCAAAAACTGTTTGCCGCGTATACGGCGGCGCACCCGGAGCTGGCAGCCGAGTTGTCGCGTCGCCAGAACCGGAAGTTGCCCGCGGATTGGGATGCCTTCGCTGCCCGGGCGATTTCGGACATCGATGCGGCCGGCAAGACCCTCGCGACGCGCCAGGCATCATTGTTGGCACTGAACGCGTTCGCGCCGAAATTGCCTGAACTTGCAGGCGGTTCCGCCGACCTGACCGGGTCAAACCTGACCAAACACGCCGGCTCGAAAGTGATCACTGCTGATGACGCGGGTGGTAACTATGTGTATTTCGGCGTGCGCGAATTTGCCATGTCGGCCATTTGCAATGGCATGGCGCTGCATGGCGCCGTCATTCCGTACTGTGGCACTTTTCTGACCTTTTCCGACTATGCCCGAAATGCCCTGCGCATGGCGGCACTCATGAAATTGCAAAACATTTTTGTTTACACGCACGACTCGATCGGGCTGGGTGAAGACGGGCCGACCCATCAGCCAGTAGAACATACGGCGTCATTGCGTCTGATCCCGAATATGCGTGTCTGGCGTCCTTGCGACGCGGTGGAGACCGCGGTCGCGTGGCGTGACGCAATCGAGCGTCGTAACGGCCCAACCAGCCTGGTACTGACACGGCAGAGTTTGCCGCACCAGTTTCGCGATGCTGCTCAGGTAAGCGCAATTGCTCGCGGCGGTTACATTCTTAAGGATTCGGCGGGCCAACCCGATCTGATTTTGATTGCGACCGGGTCGGAGGTTGAGCTGGCCATTGACGCGGCGTCGATACTGGCGAGCGACGGCGTTGCAGTGCGGGTGGTTTCATTGCCATGCACCGACCTGTTTGATGCGCAGGATGACGCCTATCGTGAGCAGGTACTGCCGGCGGCGGTTACCGCGCGCGTGGTGATTGAGGCCGGCGTGACAGCAGGCTGGTGGCGTTATTCGGGCCCTGCCGGTCGCATCATTGGTATGGATTGTTTTGGCGAGTGCGGTCCGGCCGGCGAGCTGTTCCGGCACTTCGGCTTTACGACCGACAATGTTGTCAACGTCGCGCGTGCAATTATCTAAAAAAATTATCTGATTCAGGAGACGGGAATGACCATCAAGGTTGGAATTAACGGCTACGGTCGCATTGGCCGAAACATGCTGCGCGCATTGTACGAGAGTGGCAAGAATTCAGAGATCGAAATTGTCGCCGTGAATGACCTCGGTGATGCCAACACCAACGCACACCTGACACGACGCGACACGGCGCACGGTCGCTTCCCGGGCACCGTAGAGGTCGATGGCGATTACATGGTGATCAATGGCGATCGCATTCGCGTGCTTGCCGAGCGCGACCCTGCGAAGCTGCCCTGGAAAGAGCTGGGCGTCGAGATGGTGTTTGAGTCGACCGGGTTCTTTACCACGCGCGCCACAGCGGGCAAGCATCTCGAGGCCGGCGCGAAAAAAGTCATCATTTCGGCCCCAGGCGGTGAAGGGGTCGATGCGACCATCGTCTACGGCGTCAACCACAAGGTTCTCAAGTCAACTGACACGATTATTTCGAATGCGTCCTGCACTACCAACTGCCTTGCGCCACTGGTGAAACCCTTGCACGATGAAATCGGCGTCGTGCATGGCATCATGACCACGATTCATGCTTATACCAACGACCAGGTGCTGACCGATGTTTTCCACAAGGACCTGCGCCGTGCACGCTCAGCAACGATGTCTCAGATCCCGACCAAGACCGGTGCTGCCGCAGCTGTTGGTCTCGTGTTGCCGGAATTGAACGGCAGGCTGGACGGGTTTTCGATGCGTATTCCGACGATCAACGTTTCCGCAGTCGATCTGACATTCGTCGCATCGCGCGAGACCAGCATCGCGGAAATCAATGCGGTGATGAAGAAAGCGAGCGAGGGGTCGCTCAAGGGCATCCTTGCTTACAACGACGAGCCACTGGTCTCGATCGACTTCAATCATGATCCGGCATCGTCAACCTACGACGCCACGCTGACCAAAGTTATGCAGGGTACCCTGGTCAAGGTTTGCGCGTGGTATGACAATGAATGGGGATTCTCCAACCGCATGCTGGATACAGCCGTCGCGTTCTATAACGCCTGACACCGGAAATAGGCACCATGGCTGTCATCAACATGCTGGACCTGGATCTGGCCGGCAAGCGCGTATTGATCCGTGAAGATCTGAACGTGCCTATTGCCAACGGCGAAGTCAGCAGTGATGCAAGGATTCGTGCGGCATTGCCAACGATTCAGGCTGCCCTCGAGGCAGGCGCCGCGGTCATGCTGATGTCGCACCTGGGCCGACCAACCGAAGGCAAGCCTGAGGAAAAGTATTCACTGGCGCCGGTTGCTCGATGCCTGGCTGGATTGCTCAAACGCGATGTACCGCTGCGGGCCGGTTGGATTGACGGCGTGGATATTCAACCCGGGGAGGTCGTGCTGCTGGAGAACGTCCGTTTCCTGGCCGGTGAAAACGCCAACGATCCAGGGCTGGCAAAAAAGATGGCGGCGCTGTGTGACGTGTTTGTCATGGACGCTTTTGGTACCGCGCATCGTGCGCAGTCCAGCACCTATGGTGTAGCCGAGTACGCACCTGTTGCCTGCTCGGGTCCGCTGCTCAGCGCGGAACTTGACGCGCTCGAGAAGGCACTGGGCAATCCGGCGCGGCCGATGGTAGCCATTGTGGGCGGCTCCAAAGTCTCGACCAAATTGTCGGTGCTTGATGCACTGGCAAAAATTGTCGACACGCTAATCGTTGGTGGTGGCATCGCGAACACGTTCATCGCCGCTGCCGGGCGGAACGTCGGCAAATCGCTGCACGAAGCCGACATGCTGGAAACGGCCCAAACGCTGGCCGCGAACGAGACCGATGGTGCTGAAATTCCGTTGCCAACGGATGTTGTGGTTGCGACAGAGTTTTCGGCAACCGCCGCAGCGACAGTTAAAGCAGTTGACAGGGTAGAGGATAACGAAATGATCCTCGATATTGGCCCTGCGACAGCGCAAAAGTTTGCCGACATCCTGGCCGGCGCCGGCACGATCATCTGGAACGGCCCGGTCGGTGTGTTTGAATTCGACGCATTCGGTCACGGCACGCGCGTGCTGGCGGAGGCAATTGCCGCAAGTCCGGCGTTTTCGATCGCCGGGGGCGGCGACACGCTCGCGGCCATCGACAAGTACGGTGTTGCGGCCGGTATCTCCTACATTTCCACCGGCGGCGGGGCGTTTCTCGAGTTTGTCGAAGGCAAGACCTTGCCTGCGGTCGAAATTCTTACGCGGAGGGCCACGGGCCGGTAATCGCCAGCGTCATCCCGGGATACTGTATGTTTACGAACAGGATGTCGCCTGCCGGCGAAAAGCACGCGCCCGCCAGTTCCGAGTTCGAATACGCATTGTCAGCTATCGTGTATTGTGTGCCGTCCGGACCGATGCCGACGATACCACAGTGCGCGCCGGTATCTTCACAGACCAGCAGGTCGCCCCACGGTGCGAGCGTTATGTTATCGGCATTTTGCAGCAGCGAGTTCTCGTTGGCTTCGGCGATGAGTGTGAGTTGACCCGGGCTGTCGTTTTCCTGTGGGGTGCCCTCGTGTGCGCTGGGCATATAGCTAAAAACCTGGCCGAGGCGCGCTCGCCCGCCGATGGTGCAGGTAAAGGCGAGGCAGTCGCCGGTCGCCCAAAGGCCCTCGCCGCGCGCGAATCTCGCCGCTCCCAGGTCCGCGCCGTCTTCACGCAGGTCATCCGTATCACGGTCGACCTGATCAAGGTCCAGCCAACGTGTTGGCAGTGACTCGCCGACTCGCAGGTCGGGTAATTGCGACCAGTTGTCAGTCGTAAAGGAAGGATTGCCAACAATCGCCAGCGCCTGCAGGCGGCCACCGGCAAGCAGCTGTCCGCGCTGGTTCGGTATATATCGGTAGAACAGGCTGTTATGCCGGTCTTCGGTCAGGTAAACGATGCCACTCGCCGCATGCACCGCTGCCGCCTCATGCATGAATTTTCCCATCGCCTTGATCGGCTGCGGCTCGACCAGCCCGGCTGCCTGTGCAGGCACTTCAAACACATAGCCATGCGGCTGCTCGCGGTGCCGGCCAAGGAAACTGCCAGGGTTTGAGAAACTTTCTTCGCAGCTGAGCCAGCTGCCCCAGGGCGTCGGCCCGCCCGCGCAGTTGATTTCGGTGCCTGCCAGGCTTAAAAACCGGCGCTCGACCCTGCCACTCGCCGGGTCATAGATCGTGGTGGTTGTACCGCCGGCCGAGGGCGTCTTGCGCTGGCCGGCGTCGTACATTTTCGACCAGACGAAGTCGGGTATGGCGCCAACGTCGGGGCCATAAGCACTGAGCTGAAGTTCGTCAATTGCCAGCTCGTGATTGCAGACCAGGATTATCCGGCCATTGTCCGCCGCGAAAGCGGCCATACCGTCATGCGCATTCGGGACTTGCAGTCCATCATCCATCCGTTCGCCGGCTCGCGAAAGAATCCGGTAACTGAACCCCGCCGGCAGGTCTATGATGCGGTCCGGGTCCGGGCGCAGCGCAGCAAAGCGAGATTCCGCGGCGCGAATCGCGGCCGGAACCGACGGTGCAACCGCGGCGACCGCGAGGCTTTGCAAGAATCGACGGCGTTGCAAAGTTCCGTGCTCCAGGCTCGGGGAGGTGGTGGGTGAGAATACTGCTTTTTTGTGACAAGCCAAAGTCAGGGCAAGGTCTTTTTTGCAGCGGTGCTCTGTGCCGGCTTGTGCAATAATCGCCGCCATGCAAAGACGAACAAAAATAGTTGCGACGCTGGGGCCAGCGACAGACAACCAGGAAGTATTGCGCAAGATGATCAAGGCCGGCCTTGACGTGGCGCGTATCAATTTTTCACACGGCGAAGCGAACGAACACCGGCGTCGAGCCAGCTTGCTGCGCGAGACGGCGCTCGAATGTGGCCGTGATGTCGGTCTTATGGGGGACCTGCAGGGCCCAAAAATCCGCATCCGGCGTTTCCGTGACCATAGCGCAATACTCAACGATGGCGATGATTTCTTTCTCGATTCTGAGTTGGGAGCAGAAGATGGCACGGCAAAGGGTGTCGGTGTGGCACTCGATACGCTGCATGAAGATGTGGTTGCCGGCGATGTACTGCTGCTGAACGACGGCCTGATCGAGCTGGCTGTCGAACGCATTGAAAAGACCCGCATACACACAAAAGTGATAACCGGAGGCATCCTCTCGGATCACAAGGGCATCAACAAGAAAGGCGGCGGCTTGTCGGCTGCTGCGCTGACCGACATCGATCGTGACAACATCAAACTCGCGGCAGCGTTGGAGATGGATTTTCTCGCCGTATCCTTCGTGCGCAACGGCGACGACATCGATGAAGCGCGTCGCCTTTTCCGGGCGGCAGGTGGCAAGGGCCTTATCGTAGCCAAGGTCGAACGCGCCGAGGCGGTTGAGAATATCGATTCAATCATCGAGGCTGCGGACGTCGTCATGGTGGCACGTGGCGATCTCGGTGTAGAGATGGGTTATGCCGAGCTCACAGGGATCCAAAAGAAACTCATCCGCAAGACGCGCAAGGGCAGCAAGATCGTCATTACGGCGACACAGATGATGGAGTCGATGATTCAGAGCCCTATTCCAACCCGCGCAGAAGTCTCCGACGTGGCCAATGCAGTCATGGATGGCACCGACGCGGTGATGTTGTCCGGAGAAACGGCGGTCGGCAAGTTTCCGGTGCACGCCGTGCGTGCCATGAGCGAAGTCTGCACTGGCGCTGAGAAGTACCCGTTGCCTGAAGGCGCGACCCGGCATCGCATGGGTGACTACTTCGAATTTGTCGATGAGGCAATTGCGATGGCGGTGATGTACACGGCCAATCACCTGAACGTAAAGGCGATCATAGCGTTGACTGAATCAGGCTCGACAGCGCGCTGGATGTCACGCATTCGATCCGACATTCCGATTTACGCCTTCACCCCCTCCGCGGCGACCAGCCGCCGTGTTGCCTTGTATCGCGGTGTTTACCCGGTTCCTTTCGCAATTACGGAAATCGCGCGACAGGAGTTGTACCAGAATATCTTCAAGACCCTGTTGAGCCGCAAATTGGTCGAGGTTGATGACCTGGTTATTTTCACCAAGGGCGATCTTGAGGGCGTCTCCGGGAACACCAATGCGATGAAAATTCTCAGGGTCAAGGCGGCGGACTGATACGGTATGCGACGCTGGGCGGGTCGTCTGCTTTTTGGATTGTTTTCGGCCGCCAGTATGGTTGCGATGCTGGCCTGGCTGACGTTGCGGGCCAGCCTGCCGCAGCTTGACGGAGAATTGGAGGCAGCTGAATTGTCCGCAGCGGCCAGCATTGTGCGTGATGCGGCCGGCATTCCGACGATCCGCGCCAGCAATCGACTTGACCTCGCTTTTGCCACCGGCTTTGTGCACGGCCAGGACCGGTATTTTCAGATGGACCTGTTGCGCCGCGATGCGGCGGGCGAGTTGTCGGCACTTATTGGTGCCGCAACAATTGATGCGGATCGCCGCAAACGCCTGCACCGGTTTAGAAGCCGAACGGCGGTGGCACTCCAGGCACTGACAGAAAATGAGCGGGCACTTCTTGAACGATATGCGGCGGGCGTGAATGCCGGGCTTGCAAGCCTGGACGCGAAACCGTTCGAATATTATTTGCTAGGGGTCGATCCTGAACCGTGGATAGCCGCCGATTCCCTGCTGGTAGCCTATGCCATGTTCTTCGACCTGAATGATGAACTGGCCCGGCGCGACGTGCAGCGAGGCCTTGCCGCGAAAATCCTGCCCGCTGAAGTATTCGCCTGGATGTACCCGCCGGGCACTTCCTGGGATGCGCCGATGATGGGCGAGGCACGTGCACCGCTGCCGATACCGCCTGCTGATGTCTACTCGTTGCGCTCGGTTTCGCCCAGGGCATCGTCGATGAGCGAGTCTGGATCGCCACCACTGCCCGGCAGCAATAACTGGGCGGTAAGCGGTGCGCTTACCGAATCCGGCTTGCCGATTGTGAGCAACGACATGCACCTCGGTCTGCGCGTACCGAACATTTATTATCGTGCCAGGCTGGTATCGAGTGGTACGCCGGCAGTCGACATCAGCGGTGTTACCTTGCCAGGGCAACCGCTGGTTATTGCCGGCAGCAGCGGCAGGGTCGCCTGGGGCTTTACCAACAGTTATGGTGACTGGTCTGATGCGATCCTGCTGCTACCGGGAAGATCGCCGCAAACGTATCAGACGCCGGACGGCGATCAGGCCTACCAGAGCTTTGAAGAGATCATTGTTGTAAAAGGCGCCGAACCTGTGACGCTGAAGGTGCGGGAGACAATCTGGGGCCCGGTCGCCGATGGGCTTGCGTATCCGGATGGCGAAATCGCCATCAGCTGGATAGCGCATCACACTTCGGAGACGAACCTGCGCCTGATTGAACTGGAAACAGCGGCGACAGTGGATGAGGCCCTGAGTATCGCAAATCACGTCACGATTCCCCCACAGAATTTTGTAGTTGGCGATAGCGGCGGCAATATCGGCTGGACCATCGCAGGCCCAATACCAGTGCGAGTCGGCTATGACCCGCTGTTGCCTGCAGACTGGAGCCAAGTGCAGGGCTGGCAAGGCTGGTTGCCGGCGGAAAGTTACCCGCGCATTATCAATCCCGAGAGTGGTCGTATCTGGACCGCCAATGCTCGCGTCGCGGATGGTGAAGCTTTGCGACTTATTGGCAATGGCGGTTATGACCTCGGTGCGCGCGCCGCACAGATTCGCGATGCGCTGCTAGCCAAAAATCAGTTTGCAGTGCAGGACATGCTGGATATTCAGTTCGATGATCGTGCGCTGTTTCTTGGTCCGTGGCAGGCGCTGCTGCTGGAGGTGCTGGGGGATGCCGAGGAATTTGCAGAGTATCGGCAGCTGGTCGAAGCATGGGTGCCGCGCGCGGCCGCCGAGTCGGTCGGCTATCGCCTGGTGCGAAGTTTTCGCCTCGAGGTCCGGCAACGTGTATTCGACGCACTGATGACGCCGGTGCGGGAAGCCTATGGCGACGATGTTCGCCTGCGTATCAGCAACCAATTCGAGGCGCCGCTTTGGGCGCTGCTGACTGAGCGACCGAAACACATGTTGCCGGCCGGGTTCGACGATTGGAATGAGTTTCTGTTGGCAGCAGTGCGAGCCAATATCAACTATTTCGAGGAAAATTTCGACGGGCCGCTCGCCAGCCGTACCTGGGGCGAATTCAATACTGCCATCATTCAGCATCCGCTCAGCCGCGCGATTCCGCTCCTGTCGCGATGGTTGGATATGCCTGCCACACCAATGCACGGCGACGAAAATTTACCGAGGGCCCAGGGCCCGACGTTTGGTGCATCGGAGCGCTTTAGTGTGTATCCCGGAAATGAGGCAGAAAGCCTGATGCACATGCCAGGTGGGCAGAGCGGACACCCTCTGTCGCTCTTTTATCGCCAGGGCCATGACGCCTGGGTTGAGGGCCGCGCCACGCCGTTTTTGCCCGGCGCCAGCCAACACGAGCTCATATTGCGGCCAGCGACGCGGTAACATAGCGGCATGAGCAGCGGCCGATTTCAAAGCACCAGCAGCTATATTGCGACTGACGACCTGACGATCGCTGTAAATGCCGCCGTAACGCTGTCACGCCCGATCCTGATCAAGGGCGAACCCGGAACGGGTAAGACGCAGTTGGCGCAGGAGATTGCCTATTCGCTGAAAAAGCCACTGCACGAATGGCACATCAAGTCGACGACCAAGGCATATCAGGGTCTGTACGAATACGATGCAGTTGCCAGGCTGCGAGACTCCCAGCTGGGTGATGATCGCGTACACAATATTTCCAATTACATCATTCGGGGCAAGATTTGGGATGCATTCGAATCGGACAAGCAATCTGTGCTTCTGATCGATGAAATTGACAAGGCGGATATCGAATTTCCTAACGACCTGCTGCGGGAACTCGATCGCATGGAGTTTTTTGTCTACGAAACGAAGCAATTGATCAAAGCCGTGCATCGACCGATCATCGTGATCACCAGCAATAATGAAAAAGAGTTGCCGGATGCTTTCCTACGACGCTGTTTTTTTCATTACATCAAGTTTCCGGACCCGCAGACGATGCAAAGCATCGTCAACCTGCATTTCCCCGATCTCAAAAAAACCCTGCTTGCCGAGGCCTTGAACACTTTTTACCGTGTGCGCGACGTACCTGGATTAAAAAAGAAGCCGTCGACTTCCGAGCTGCTCGACTGGATTAAACTGCTGTTAGCTGAGGATGTTTCGCCTGAGGCGCTGCGTAGCGATGATGCGCGCAAGGCAATTCCGCCGTTATATGGCGCATTGCTCAAGAATGAACAGGACGTGCATTTGTTCGAGCAGCTGGTGTTTCTCGATCGTCGCAGCGGCAATACGTCGGGTCGGTAACGACGCAATGCTGCGGCCATGCTGATCCCGTTTTTCTATCAACTCCGCGCTGGCGGCATGAAAACCTCGATAACCGAGATGCTGACATTGCTTGAGGCGATGCGCGAGGGGCTGGCGCGCCACAGCGTTGATGAATTCTATTACCTGTCGCGAGCCTGCCTGGTCAAAGATGAGGCACAGCTGGATCGCTTCGACCGAATATTTTCTGCCTATTTCAGAGGTTTGAGCGAATCCTTGCGCGACCTGACGCAAGATATCCCTGAAGAGTGGCTGCGGCGCCAGGCTGAATTGTTCCTGAGCGAGGAGGAAAAAGCGCAAATTCAGGCGATGGGCGGTATCGAGGCGTTGATGAAAGCATTGCGGGCGCGACTCGAAGAACAGGACGAGCGCCACGAAGGCGGTAACCGCTGGATCGGAACCGCGGGAACCTCCCCGTTTGGCGCCTATGGTTACAATCCCGAAGGTGTTCGCATCGGTCAGGCCAGTTCGCGCAATCGCAGCGCTGTCAAAGTCTGGGATCGCCGTGAGTATCGCAATCTTGACGACTCTGTCGAGCTTGGTACCCGCAATATCAAGATTGCTTTGCGGCGATTGCGCAAATTCGCTCGTGAGGGCGCCGCCGATCAGCTGGATTTACCGGACACGATCGACAAGACAGCTCGAAATGCCGGCATGCTCGATATACGCATGGTGGCGGAGCGGCATAACGCCGTGAAACTGCTGTTGTGTCTGGATGTCGGCGGCTCAATGGACGATCACGTGCGGGTCTGCGAGGAATTGTTCTCGGCTGCACGCAGTGAGTTCAAGCACCTCGAATATTTCTACTTTCATAATTTTATTTATGAATACTTCTGGAAGGATAATCGACGGCGTCATTCAGAGCGGTTTGCGACGCTCGATATCACGCACAAGTATGCATCCGATTACAAACTGGTTTTTGTCGGCGATGCGACCATGAGTCCTTACGAGGTTGTATATGCAGGCGGCAGCGTGGAGCACTGGAATGACGAGCCGGGCGCAGTCTGGATGCAACGCCTGTTGCACGCGTTCCCGAAAGCGATCTGGTTAAATCCTGAGCCGCGTCAGCGATGGAACTACACTCCGTCGACGAAGATCATTCGTGAACTCATAAGTAATCGAATGTATCCATTGACGATTGCTGGTCTGGACGAGGGTATGAAGAAACTGCGCTAATCCACGGGCGCCTTGGCGCTGAGTGCTTTGAGGTCGGCCAGCACTTCTGCCGAATGCGCATCGGGCTTGACCGAGCCGTAATGCTTGGCAATATTTCCAGCGGGATCAATGAGGAATGTCTCGCGCTTGGCAACGGTCATGCCAAACATCCTGGTTCTTACGCCATACGCGTCAGCCGCCTTGCCATCGGAATCGGCCAGCAGCGGAAACGGCAGGCCATGATGTTCGGCAAATTGTTTGTGTGATTCGACGTCATCGAAGCTGACGCCGAGAATCTGCGCATTCATCTCGCGATAGGCAAAAATATTGTCGCGAAACGCACACGCCTCCGTTGTGCATCCTGGCGTTTCGTCTTTTGGATAGAAATACAATACGACCCACCTGTCACGATAGTCTTCCAGCGAGTGCAGCTGCCCCGCCTGATCAGGCAATTCGAATTCCGGTGCCGGCGTGCCAATCGCAGGTTGTTCGGCAGTCGCGACGCAGGACGCGGAAAACAGGGCTGCAATGAGGACAATTTGGAGCGGGATCGTGTATTTCATAACTTGAACACTATAATGACAAATCATAACTAGCGAACGACTTATCGTATGTCACCAGTATGAAGTGCGCAAACGAGAGCCCGCGAGTCGCCCTGGTATTGCCTGGTGGTGGCGCGCGCGGCGCCTTCCAGGTCGGCGTATTGAAGGCGATCGCCGAGCTATTGCCAAAGGCAGCGCGCAACCCGTTTGCGGTCTTGAGTGGCACCTCTGCCGGCGCCATAAACGCCGTGGTCCTCGCCAGCAAGGCGCAGCGCATTCGGCATGCGGTCGCCGAACTTGAGCACGTGTGGGGCAATTTCCGTTGCCACCAGGTGTACCGTACTGACCATGCAACGATGCTCAAAAGCAGCCTGCACTGGATGGCATCGATTGTGCTGGGTGGATTTCTGGTCGGTGCACCGAAGTCGCTGCTGGACAACTCGCCGTTGCGCGCGCTATTGAGTCGCAATGTCCGTTTTCCGCGCATCCAGGACGCCATCGACAGGGGCTATCTTGCGGCGGTATCAGTGACCGCGGCGGGTTATTCGACCGCTCGTTCCGTATCATTTTTTCAGGCTGCGGACGATAAACAGGGTTGGGCGCGTACACGGCGCGTGGGTGTTCGTGCCGAGCTGCATCTCGATCACCTGATGGCCAGTATCGCCGTACCGATGATATTTCCGCCGGTGCAGATCGACGGCGAGTATTTTGGTGATGGCGCAATGCGCCAGGCGACTCCGCTTAGTCCGGCGATTCACCTGGGTGCAGACCGTATTCTCGTTATCGGCATTCGCGATGAGACGGCCGACAAGCCGCCGCCAAAAGATTCGCCGCCATCAGCGCCGAGCTTTGCGCAAATTGCGGGCTATATGCTCGACACACTGTTTATGGATGGCTTGTACTCGGATATCGAGCGTATGGCCCGAATCAATCAGTTGATCGATTCGGTCGACGCAGAACACCGAGGTGCCTCGATAGCTGACATGCAGGCGATCGATACAATGCTGGTGGTCCCCAGCCAGGATCTGCGCGTCATTGCCACCCGTCATCGCCGGGATCTGCCGGTCGCGCTGCGAGCACTGTTGCGCGGCCTCAGCGGGCGCCGGCCCAGCGAGAATCGCCTGTTGAGCTTCTTGCTGTTTGAACAGTCATACACGCGGGAGCTCATTGATCTCGGTTACCGGGATGCGATGAAGGTCAAGGACCAGTTACTGGCGTTCGTGAGCGGCGCCGCCGTTCCCCGCCTGTTCGCTCCTGACTGGATTCAGCGCGACCTTGGATCGCTGCATCGCCAGTAAGCTCGCGCCGTTCCAGAGCAGCGGGGCGCTGCCGATCGCACGCGATCTACTGACTCTCGATTATCTGCCTGTCAAGCTCGTTGTGGCGTACTAACACAGGGTCGTGAACGGCGCGCAGGGCAGTTGCCAGCTTGTCGGTCATAAACACCGAGCGATGCTGGCCACCTGTGCAGCCTATCGCGACCGTCAGGTAGCCCCGATGAACCTTGTCGTACTCCGGGATCCAGCGCTGCAGGAAAGCCAGAATGTCTTCGTACATCGCTACAACGCTCGGTTGCGCCTCGAGAAAGTCAGTTACTTCTTTGTTGCGTCCATTGAGGCCTCGCAATTGAAGAGTCCAGTAAGGATTGGGCAAGCAGCGCAAGTCGAACACAAAATCGGCATCCGCCGGGATGCCGTTTTTGAAACCGAATGACTCGATCAATACTGACAACGAATTAGTCTTGCGTCGATCGACGCGATCGCGAATTGACTGCGCCAGCTGGTAAATACTCATCCGCGAAGTATCGATTATCAGGTCTGCCGCGTTTACCAGTTCGGCCAACATCGTCCTTTCGCTGGCGATTGCCGCCCGCAGTTCGGTACCCTGTTCCGCAAGTGGATGACGACGTCGGGACTCGCCGTAGCGTTGCAACAGTACATCGTCGCTGGCCTGCAAGAACAGCAGTTCTGTTTGCACGCCGCCGGCCTGCAGTTTGGTAATCAACTCGGGCAAGGATTCAAGGTCCTTACGGCGGTTACGTGCGTCGACGCCGACGGCAAGCAGTTGCACAGGTTTGTCGTTACCGGAGCGAATTTCGTCGACCACGGACTTGAGCAGTGCCGCTGGCATATTGTCTACGCAGTAGTAGCCGAGATCTTCGAGAACATGCAGCGCGACAGTTTTGCCGGAGCCGGACAGCCCGCTGATGATAATCAAACGCATTTCGTCGGCCATAGGTTGTCTCGGCGTTATCGGTACTTAGCCCGGGCTTGCTGCGGTGATTCGCTCAAATACAACCGGCGATCCTTCGCTTTCCATCAGGGAATCGTACAACTGCTTGCTGGTTTCCGCGGCGCGAATGTTTTGGCGAAGTACCCTGTCGCCGAGCAGCTCCGCAATACTGACAATGCTAGCCTGATGAGTAGCGTCAATGTCCTGCGGAACTATGAGGCCAAACACGATATCGACCGGGTTACCGTCATAACAATCAAAATCGACAGGTTCTGACAACTTGATAAGTGCGGCGACACTTGTATGCAGGGCCGGTATCCGACAATGGGGAAACGCCACGCCCTGACCGAGCCCGGTGCACCCAAGCCGCTCGCGCTCAATCAGGCGAGAGACGATGTCTTCGGTTGAAATCTGTGGTGCATGGCGAACCAGCAGTTCGCTGAGAATTTCCAGGCAATGTTTTTTGCTGGTCGCCTGCGCGTTGCACAATACGCTGTCGGGCTTGATGATTAGTTCCAGCAACATCATTGGGCGGGGCGGCAGTGGTGGTATTTGCGCCCGTGCGGTCGGGTTCTTGTACCGCCGCACGGGGCGAGACCGGCGCTACTCGAATCGCCTCTTCTGCGAGTCTCTCGCGTGATGGTCGGCCAGTCGTTCTTTGTGTTTTCTCACGCGCCGATCGAGTTTGTCTACCAAACCATCAATTGCGGCGTACATGTCCTCTTCAACTGCATCAGCGTAGATAGTATCGCCATTCATATTGACAGTAGCTTCCGCCTTGTGCCGCAGTTTCTCGACTGTAAGGATGCAGTGTACGTCAGAGACAAGGTCAAAATGACGTTCGATTTTTTCGATTTTGCTCTCGACATAACCCCGCAGAGAGTCAGTTACTTCAATGTGATGGCCTGAAACATTCAATTGCATAATTGGCTCCAATAAAGATTGTTTGGATTAATTCCGAACAGTCAGTCGACAACCTCCTTAGATAATTTTCAAAGTCTTTCTTGGCCTACATCGGGCGTCGCTTGCGTTCGCTCGACGGGGCAATATTCATTGCTTCACGGTACTTCGCGACTGTCCGTCTGGCAACCGATATTCCTTCCGCTGCAAGTAAGTTCGCGATTTTGCTGTCGCTCAATGGCTTGGCTGGATTCTCGGCACCGACCAACTTGCGAATTTTTGCGCGAACCGATGTAGATGACTGGTCTTCGCCGCCGGCCGTCGATAAATGCGAGGAAAAAAAGTACTTGAATTCAAAGACCCCACGAGGCGTGTGCATATACTTGTTAGTCGTAACACGGGATATGGTCGACTCATGCATGCCGATTTCTTCAGCTACGTCTCGAAGCACCATTGGTTTCATCGCTTCCTCGCCTTTGTCGAGGAAGTCGGTCTGTCGCGCAACAATACAGGTTGCGACTTTCATCAGTGTTTCATTGCGGATTTCGAGGCTGCGAATCAGCCACCGCGCTTCCTGCAATTGTGTGCGCAACACGGCATGGTCGCCGCTGCCGCGCAACAGGCGAGCATACTGCTGATTGACGGACAAACGCGGAATTCCACTGGAACTGATCTCAACCTGCCAGCGATTGTCGACCCGGCGCACAAACACATCGGGAATTACATACTCAGTAGAGGCGGCGCTGACTGCCAAACCAGGTTTCGGACTGCAACCCTTGAGTAGCACCAGTGCGTCCTGCAACTGTTCCTCTGAAGTTCGCAGGTAACGCCGCAATTCGGCATAGTCGCGACTCGCCACCAGGTCGAGATGGTCTTGTGCCAGGGTAATTGCGAGAGCCAGACCCGGCGTATCCAAATCGAGCTGTCGCAATTGCAATGTCAGGCACTCGGCGACAGATCGTGCGGCGATGCCTACGGGGTCCAGTCGCTGTACTTTGTGCAACGTTTCCTCGACCTCGTCGACAGAAATGTTGGCTTCCTTGTCAAGGTAGGACGCAACTTCATCCAACGACATGGTCAGATAGCCGTCATCGTTAATAGCATCTATTATGGCTTCGCCGATCAACGCCTGTCGCGCCGTGAAGTCTTCGATTTCCAGCTGCCAAAGCAGGTGCTCACGCAGTGTCTGGCCGGACTCGTCAGCAAAATCCGCAACCGGTCGCCCTTCGCCATTCCAGCCACCGTCCTGCACTATCTGTTCAGAACGAGATTGCCAACTGTCTTCGGCGCGAATAGTCTCGATCTCTACTGTCGATTCGCCGTTGGTTTCCGGCACATCGGGCAGGTCCTCCATCTCGAGCATGATATTTTCTTCGAGTGCGTCCTGAATCTGTGCACTGAGATCCAGCACGGGCAATTGCAACAATCGAATGGCCTGCTGCAGCTGAGGCGTCATCGTCAGCGTCTGGCCGAGTTTGAGTTGCAATGAAGGTTTCAACATGCCATGCAATATGCCTAGAGTTTGAACTCCTGTCCGAGATACACCTCACGGACATGGTGATTCTCAAGTATTTCTTCCGGTGAGCCCGAAGCAATCAAGACACCGTCGCTCAGTATATAGGCTCTGCCGCAGATTCCGAGCGTTTCGCGGACGTTGTGATCGGTGATAAGAACCCCGATATCCCGTGCACACAAGTGTTTGATAATGCGCTGAATATCGAGGACTGAAATGGGGTCGACGCCGGCGAACGGTTCGTCGAGTAACACGAAAAGCGGATTCGCAGCCAACGCCCGGGCGATTTCCACGCGCCGCCGTTCACCGCCTGAAAGGCTTATGCCCAGGCTCGTGCGAACATGCCCTACATGCAACTCGTCGAGCAGGTTTTCGAGTTCCTGTTCGCGGCCGGCGCGGTCCAGGTCCTCACGCAGCTCAAGAATAGCGAGAATGTTTTGTTCGACGCTAAGCTTGCGAAAAATAGAAACTTCTTGCGGCAGGTAACCTAAACCAAGTTTGGCGCGACGATGCATGGGCTGGGCAGTAAGATCCTTGCCGTCCAGCAGGATCTTGCCTTTGTCCGCGGCGACCAGTCCGACAATCATGTAGAAAGCGGTGGTCTTGCCGGCGCCATTGGGCCCAAGCAAGCCTACGACTTCGCCACTGCCGATTTCCAGTGACAGCGCCTTGACGACTTTTCGCAGTTTGTAACTCTTGGAGATTTCGTGAACGCTTAGCAGGCTCATGGATCGCCGGCCCCAACGTCGATTTCCGGGTCGGGAGTCCGAGTCGCGTTTGGCGTGTAAATTATTTTGACTTTTTCGTCGCCGTTGCCCGTGGATTGCGCGTTGATACGCTGTTCGGCGATGTTGTAGACCAGGTAGCTGGATGAAATTTGGTTGCCGCCCTCTGTAATCGTGGCATTGTCGGCAAATTCCACAATGCCGGCCGCCAGATCGTATTCGAGCTGACCCGCCTCGGCATAAGTAATTTCGTCACTCCCGGGTCGTTGCAAAGCGAATGTCGCAGGCGATCCCTTGATTGATGCCAGTCGCAAGGTGTGATCCGTGAACTTCAAATCGGCAGATGAACATTCGATATGGCCACCTTCCACATCTATAACGACATTGCCCTCGAAGCGCCACACGCTGTCTTGAAAATCGAGTTTGCTGGCGCGGCCTTGGTCAGCCGAAACACCGATCTGTCCCTGCGAAAGACGTAAACCACGGAACATCAGCATCGAAGTTTTGCCATCCCAGTCCGTTGAGTCCGCATCCAGGGATATCGGCAAACGCAGATCCGCCAACTGCGCGCAAAGCAGTTCGGGCAGGAGCAACAGGAGGGCGAGGCCAAACTGTTTCAAGGTACAAATTTCCCGTTAACGTTGGATTTCAATTCCAGTCGATTCTCGTTTAGCGATGCTAGCATGCCGGTCGCCGTAAGGCTGCGGAAGCCAATACGAATTTGCACGCGCTGATCAGTCTCAGCGACGTAGCGTTCCGGATCCAGTTCCAGGTACTGGGTGCGTATTTCGGTGTCGTTTCCAGAAAAGCCCTCGTTGCTCAATGCGCGAACATGGCCGCTCAGTCGCACCAGTTTTTCGCCCTGACTGATCAAAGCAGAGTCCGCGCTTACAATCCACGGTACATCGCTGGCCGGCGAGTAGTTTATAAGCACATCGGTAAAGGCTATTTCCTCGTCGCCGAGTTGCTCTGCGTGCTTGGCCTGGATTTCGTACAACAGCCCACCGTCCGGGCCGGTACCAAGAATGCGCGCTGACTTCAGGTAGTAGCCGCGATTGGGCGACTCGAGTGCAGTGGTTTCTGTGTCAGCGGTGGTACCTTGCTGCGCGAGATACCAGCTTCCGAGTGCAGCTGTCGTAAGCATGGCCGTGACAAAAATGTTTCGTGGGCTCAACTTGCTTCTCGTCGTCGTGCGTCAAGCAGCATGTCGCATACCTCGCGGACCGCACCGAAGCCGCCGCTCGCCTGGGTTGAAAAGTCGCAGGCCTGGTGCAGCTCCGGCACGGCATTGGCGACCGCGAAAGACACTCCAACCCTGGCAAGCAGGGGCAGGTCCGGCACATCGTCGCCGACGTATGCGCATTCGGCCGAGTCTATGCCGAGCGCGCCGATCAAAGTCTCGAAAGCCGCTATCTTGTCATTACAACCCTGCACAACATGTCGAACGCCAAGTTCATCCATGCGCATGGCGACTGCCGCGGACGTACGGCCACTGATAACGGCGACTTCAACACCGGCCGAGAGTAGTCGTCGAACGCCGAAGCCATCTTGTGTACAGAACGCCTTCGATTCAACGCCAGTGTTGGAGAGGTAAAAACGACCGTCTGTGAAGACGCCATCGACATCGAACGCGACCAGTCGCACCGAGGCCAGAAGCCTTGCAGGCCGCCGCTGGCTCACATTATTCCTGCGCGAAACAGGTCATGGATATTCAGCGCGCCCAACAGCCGTCGCTCATCATCCGACACCAGCAGCGACGTGATCTTGTTCTCCTCCATCACGCGAACCGCTTCAACCGCCAGCACGTCGGCGGCTATGGTCTTGCAGTCGGCGTGCATGATCGTTGCCATCCGGGTCGTACGTACGTCGATGCCGTCGTCGAGCGCGCGGCGCAGGTCGCCGTCAGTAAATATCCCGGCGATACGTCCCTCAGCATCGACAATTGCGGTCATGCCGAGGCCTTTTTCCGTCATTTGCATCAGCCCCGCGGTAAGGTACACGTCTGGCGTGACTGCGGGTATGGCGTCGTCAGTGCGCATTACGTCGGCCACTCGCAACAATAATCGCTTGCCAAGGCTGCCGCTCGGATGCGACATCGCAAAGTCTTCGGCAGTGAAACCACGAATTTTTAACAACGCTACCGCAAGCGCGTCACCCATAGCCAAAGTTGCTGTGGTGCTGGCGGTCGGCGCGAGATTCAGCGGGCACGCTTCTTCAGCGACGCTGATGTCGAGATGCACGTCCGCTGCTTTCGCCAGGGTCGAATTTGGATTGCCGGTGAGTGAAATAAGTTTGGCACCCATACGCTTGACCAGGGGAAGTATCGTAATTACTTCGGCAGTTTCGCCGGAATAGGATACGGCCAGCAGCACATCTTGTGCGGTAATCATACCTAGGTCGCCGTGACTGGCCTCGCCCGGGTGCATGAAAAACGCCGGCGTGCCGGTACTGGCGAGTGTCGCCGCAATCTTGCCACATATATGGCCAGACTTGCCCATCCCGGTCACGACGATTCGCCCAGTCGTATCGAGACACAACTGGCAAGCTGCCAGGAATGAATCATCGAGGCGCTGTCGCAAGCCGGCCACAGCACGAGCCTCGATGTCGAGCACGTCGCCAGCCAGCGCGATGAGTTGTTCGTTTGTCAGTTTATCTGCCAAGCGCGTGCCCCGGGGGCGATAAGCGTCAATGTATTCTAACGTTTTGCAGCCCGACGTAGACATCATAAGCAACAAAAGCTGCAAGCAGGGCAAATCCTTCAAGTCGCGATAACTCGCTCTTGCCGTCGTAATCGTAGGTCATGGCAAACAAAACCAGCGTAAACGCAACCATAACGAAAATATGCAGCGACAATACCGTTTGTTGTACTCCAATTGGCGCTATTACCGCCGCAACGCCGACCACGCCGAGCAGGTTGAAAATATTTGAACCTACGATATTGCCAATGGCGAGTCCGTATTCACCGCGCAAAGCACTGACCAGGGATACCGCCAGTTCCGGCAGGCTGGTGCCGAGTGCGACCAGCAGGATACCAATTACAACGTCACTGACATGGAAATATTCGGCAATCGAAATCGACCCCTTGACCAGCAAGTGCGCACCCAGCAAAAGCGCAGCAAGACCCACTGTCAGCCAGAAGACGGCCCTGCTCATGCGGACGTCCTTCGGGATCTCCGCATCGAATTCGCCCTGCATCGGGTCTGTTGGTGCCGATCGAATACCGATGCGGGCAAGCCAGATCAGCACGATGCCAAGGCCGGTCAACAGGACCAGGCCATCGATCCGGCTCAGGTAGGCGTCCAGAAACAATGCGACGGTCAACAAAGTAACGGCGAGCAGGGCCGGCATTTCCCGGCGCACGGTCGCCGAACGCATCTGAATAGGCCGGATGATCGCGACGCAACCCAGTACAAGCCCGATGTTAACGATATTCGAACCGATTGCGTTGCCGAACGCCAGGCCGGGCTGGCCACGGAGCGAAGCCAGCACCGAAACCAGGATCTCGGGCGCCGAGGTCGCAAACGCGACAACAGTGAGGCCAATCAGCAATGGCGCCACGCCGAGATTTCGTGCCGTTGCGGCCGCGCCATGCACGAACCGGTCTGCGCCCCAGATCAATAGCGCGAGTCCGGTAATTACAAGTAAGACGGAGCCAAGCATGGTTTCGAAGCGCCATTTGTGATTCGGGGCGGCTATAATACACAAACGCCGCTGACTGTTGGGAAGCGAGCCGATTTCCCGGTACACTGCGCGCCCAGCCCGATTTTCCACACGTGTTAATGATGAATCCAGCCGCAATACGCGCGCTCATCGAAGCCGGCTTCAGGCATGCCGAGGTCAGGGTATCGAGTGACGACAACACTCATTTTGAGGCTGTTGTGGTCGCGGAGGAATTCGCCGGGAAACGGGCGCTGGCTCGACACCAGCTGATTTATAAATCATTGGGTGCGCTGATGGGCAAGGAAATTCATGCGCTTTCAATCCGTGCCTATACGCCGGAAGAATGGCGCCAGCAGTCGGAATGAACGATTTTGGATAAGCTGCTGATTGACGGTGGTGCCAGGTTGTCCGGAAAAGTTTCAATGTCCGGTGCGAAGAATGCCGCGTTGCCGATACTTGCCGGGACTTTGCTGGCCACCGAACCGGTTTTGATCCGCAATGTGCCGCATCTCAAGGACGTAACAACGACCATTGCCTTGCTGCAGACCATGGGGGCAGAAGTCACGGTTGGCGAGCGCCTGAATGTCGAGGTGGACGCAAGGACGATCACCCGACTCGAGGCGCCCTACGAACTGGTCAAGACCATGCGCGCGTCCATCCTGGTGCTGGGGCCGCTGCTGGCTCGATTCGGCAAAGCGGATGTATCGCTGCCAGGCGGCTGTGCGATCGGCGCACGACCAGTAAATTTGCATGTCGCGGGCCTGCAGGCGATGGGTGCGTCCGTCAAGGTTGAAAACGGATTTATCAAGGCCCGCGCCGAGCGTCTCAAGGGTGCCAATATCGTATTTGACACGGTTACAGTCACCGGCACGGAAAACCTGTTGATGGCGGCGGTACTCGCCAAAGGTGAGACAGTGCTGGAAAACGCGGCACGCGAGCCTGAGGTTCTGGACCTGGCTAATTTCCTGATTAGTATGGGCGCGAAAATCGACGGTGCGGGCAGCAGTACGATTTCCGTGCTGGGCGTGGAGTCGCTTGGTGGCACCGATTACACCGTGTTGCCTGATCGCATCGAGACTGGCACTTACCTGGTGGGTGCCGCGATGACTGGGGGTCACATACGTTTGGAGGATTCGGCGCCGGAGACGCTTGACGCGGTGCTGATCAAATTGCGCGAAGCGGGCGCCGAAATTACACTCGGCGATAACTGGGTTGAACTCGACATGCACGGCGCACGGCCGAAAGCAGTGAATGTGCGCACTGCGCCTTACCCGGCGTTCCCGACCGATATGCAAGCCCAGTTTTGTGCCCTGAACGCGGTCGCGAAAGGTGTTGGCACGGTAACCGAAACAATTTTTGAGAATCGTTTTCAGCACGTTCTTGAGTTACAGCGAATGGGTGCCAACATTCGACTTGAGGGCAACACCGCAATATGTACCGGTGTCGAAAGATTGACCGCGGCGCCGGTAATGGCGACCGACCTGCGCGCATCAGCCGGCCTCGTTCTTGCAGGACTGGCGGCCGAAGGTCAAACTCTTGTCGATCGCATCTATCATGTTGACAGAGGGTACGAGCGTATCGAAGAAAAACTATTACAGCTTGGCGCGACCATTCGCCGCGTCCTTTAGAGCTCCGGCGGGCGCTCGCCAACCGTAATTGTCGCAGTAAACTGAACTCCGTCGCGCAAACCGACAATGCCTACGGCGTCACCCGGTGATGTCCCGGCGACCAGCAAGCGGGCCTGCCGCTGCGACAAAATAGGGTCACCGTTAATCGACAGTATTACATCGCCGCGCAACAGTCCGGCGGCGGCCGCCGGGCTTTCCGGGTAAACACCATCAAGCAGAATGCCGGCGTTCCCCTCGATCCCCATGGCCACGCGCTCGGCTGGAGTCAGGTCATCAGGTTCAAAGCCCATCCAGCCTCGAACCACCCTGCCGTGCAGCTTGAGTTCGGCAACGACGCCGCGAACGAGGTCGACCGGAATGGCGAAACCGATGCCCTCGGTACCGGCATCCTGTTGCAGCACGGCGGTATTGATACCGATCAGCTCGCCGCGCACGTTGATGAGCGCACCACCAGAGTTTCCGGCATTAATTGCAGCGTCGGTCTGGATGTAGTTTTCGAAGGTATTCAGGTCAATTTCGCCGCGCCCGGTCGCACTGACGATACCCTGGGTGACGGACCTGCTTAGCCCGTAAGGATTGCCAATTGCCAAAACCACGTCGCCGACACGTAACTTGCTGGAACTGCCGAGCGCAATAGCTGGAATCGGGCCCATATCGACTTTAAGCAATGCCAGGTCCGTTTCTGCGTCTACGCCAATAACCTCAGGTTCGGCAAAGCGCCCATCGCTAAACTGCACGTTGATCTCGGCCACGGCGTTTACTACATGAAAATTGGTTACCAGGTAGCCTTGCGGGTCCAAAACCACAGCGGAACCAGCGCTGGATTCGATGCGAAATCTTGGCCGTTCATCGGCTGAGGAGCTGTATTCCACCAAGCGCTTGGTGTACACGCTGACGACTGCCGGCGCACTGATATCGACAGCGTCGGCATAGCTTGCGGGCGCGAATCGACCGTTGCCAGCGATGTCTGGTAGCAGATCGGGGCGAAAAATAACAACAAGAAACGCCAGCGCCAACCCGACCAGGACTGACTGCAATACAAAGAACAGCGCTGATTTTGCTCCTGACAACAAAATTACCTTGGGAATCAAACCGTTTTGGCCTTTGAACTAGCCAAAATTGCTTATCCCCGTATATAATGCGCGCTCATTTTTCGCAAGCTCTCCGGGCTACTTTTCATCCTGACGAGTATTCGGGATTGCTGCAAATCTAATCGCAACGACAAAACACGAAGAAGCGCGCTTGGCAGCGGGGCGTATGGGAGTGCCTGATGAACGAAGACGACGTGGATCGCATTAATCGCAACCGGCGTCATTTTCTAACTGTAGCAACGATCACAACCGGCGTCGTCGGTGCGGGGCTTGCTGCATTTCCTTTCCTGGCATCGCTGAAACCAAGCGCACGAGCGCAAGCGCTCGGTGCGCCGGTTGAGGTTGCGGTCGGTTCCTTGCAACCCGGTGAGATGGTACGGGTACTCTGGCGCGGCAAGCTGGTGTTCGTGCTGCGGCGTTCAGCAACCATGCTTGAACGCCTGGGCGAGGGACTTGATCAGCTACGAGACCCGGATTCGGCCGAAACTTCGCAACAGCCGGTATATGCTGCCAATGCCACACGGTCTGTGCGGCCGGAGTTTCTTGTGGTCGAGGGCTCATGTACACACCTTGGCTGCGCGCCGCTGGAAGATTTCGATCTTCGGCCAGCCGAAAATTGGCACGGTGGTTTTTTCTGTCCCTGTCATGGATCGAAGTTTGACCTGGCCGGTCGCGTATATAAGGGAGTACCAGCGCCGACAAACCTGCGTATACCGCCATACCGTTTTGTTCGGGATGACCTGATTCTGATTGGGCAGGACACGGGAGCAGCGTAATGGCCAAAGTCGAAGCAGAAATCGGCAAGCCGCAGGGCGGATTCATGCAGTGGATCGACGATCGTTTCCCGTGGACGGCAACGATGAAGTACCACGTCACCGAATACTACGCGTCGAAGAATTTCAATTTCTGGTACGTGTTCGGCGTGCTCGCGATGGTCGTGCTGGTCATGCAATTGGTCACCGGCATCTTCCTGACCATGAATTACAAGCCATCAGCGGCAGAAGCGTTCGCATCAGTTGAGTACATCATGCGCGACGTAGAGTGGGGCTGGCTGATCCGCTATATGCATTCTACCGGCGCGTCATTCTTCTTCATCATTGTTTACCTGCATATGTTTCGGGCCATGCTGTACGGCTCGTACAAGAAACCGCGTGAACTGATCTGGCTCATCGGCATGCTGATATTTTTTGTTTTGATGGCCGAGGCCTTTGCCGGCTACCTGCTGCCCTGGGGCCAGATGTCGTATTGGGGCGCCCAGGTCATTATTTCTCTTTTCGGCGCAATTCCCGGCATCGGCGAGGCGCTCGTTGAAATTATCCGTGGCGATTATTCAATTTCTGACATTACGCTGAACCGATTCTTTGCGCTGCATGTGATCGCATTACCGCTGGCCCTGGTAGGGCTGGTTTTCGTGCACATCGTTGCTTTGCACGAGGTTGGCTCGAACAATCCGGACGGTATCGAAATCAAGGACCACAAGGGACCGGACGGCATTCCGCTCGATGGCGTCGCGTTCCACCCCTATCACACCACCAAGGACCTGGTCGCGATCATCATTTTCCTGATCATTTTCTCGTTCGTGATGTTTTTTGCGCCAGAGATGGGCGGATATTTTCTTGAGCACGCAAACTTCGAGCCGGCCAATCTGAAGGCTACCCCGGAGCACATCGCGCCGGTCTGGTACTTCACACCGTTTTACGCGATCCTGCGTGCCGTGCCGGACAAGCTTTGGGGCTTCATCCTGTTTGGAAGCTCGGTATTGTTGCCGGTGTTCCTGCCCTGGCTCGATCGTGCGCGCGTCAAGTCGATCCGCTATCGCGGCTGGATCTATAAAACCGCGCTGATTGTCTTTGTAGTGAGTTTCCTGGTGTTGGGCTGGTTAGGCACGCAACCGGCGAGTGGTACCTATGTACTCGCCGCGAGAATCTTTTCCGTTATCTACTTTGCGTTTTTCCTGTTAATGCCGTACTACACAACCGTCGACAAGACCAAACCAGTGCCGGACAGGGTGGTTTGATATGGACAAGTTGATAAAGCTGGCTAGCCTCATAGCGAGTTCATGGATCGTAGTATTTGTTATTGCGACGCCGGCATTTGCGGCGGGCAGCGGCGCTGAGCTGCTTAAGGCCGACATTAACCCGGGCAGGATCAATTCTCTGCAGCGTGGCGCACGGAATTTCATGAATTACTGCTCGGGATGCCACTCGGCCCAATACGTGCGCTTCAACACCATCGGCAAGGACCTTGAGTTGTCCGACGAACAATTGATCGACAACCTGATGTTTAATGCCGAAAAGACGTTCGAGCCGATTGTCGCCGCGATGTCCGCGGCAGATGGCGAGCGCTGGTATGGCAAGGCACCGCCTGACTTGTCATTAATGGCACGCTCCAAAGGCGCCGACTATATCTATAGTTTCCTGATGGGTTTTTACCTGCAGGCAGGTAGCCCCACCGGCGTCGACAACCTTTATCTTCCAGGCACGAGCATGCCGCATGTCCTGTGGGGTCTGCAGGGATACCAGCGAGCTGTCTTTTCAGAACATACCGAGGCTGGCGTCACGACGAAAAGTTTTGAAGGTTTCGAACAGGTAACTGAAGGCCACGTCAGCCCGGCGCTCGCCGATGACTACGAAGAGTTTGTCCGTGACACGGTCAATTTTCTCGCATATATCGCGGAGCCAATTCGTGCCGACCGACGCAAGATCGGTACGTGGGTAATCATGTACCTGTTGGTATTCCTGATCATTGCCTACATGCTCAAGAAACAAGTCTGGAAAGACGTTCACTGATCAATTTGATCAGCGTCATAAGTAGGATAATCGAGGAAAATCATGATGGCAGTTATCGCCAATAGACGTTCCGTAATGACCTTGTTTTCAAGGCCAACTGACATCCATAGTCACCGAACGCGGCTGGTGCTGGCCGAGAAGAATATCAACATTGAGATCGCCAACATTCTTGGGCCCGAGTTGCCGGAAGACCTGATGGATCTTAACCCGTACCACACCGTACCGACCCTGGTCGATCGTGACCTCACACTGTATGACTCGCGCGTTATTATCGAGTATCTGGATGAACGCTTTCCGCATCCGCCGTTGATGCCGGTCGATCCGGTGATGCGTGCGCAGTTTAGACTCGCCTTGTTCCGGATCGAGTCTGATTGGTATTCGATTGCCGAGGAGGCGGAATCAACCAGTGACGGAAAACTCAGCGCCAAATCGCGCAAATTGCTTCGCGAGAGTATTTTGCAAAGCAGCGAACTGTTTGCGGCGCGGCCGTTTTTTCTGAGCGATGAGTTTTCGCTGGTTGATGCCAGCATTGCGCCAATATTGTGGCGCCTGCCACTTTACGGAATCGAACTGGGTGGCCCGGCCGAACCCATAGAGCGGTACATGAACCGCATTTTCGCGCGACGCTCTTTCCGGCAGAGTATGACTGAGCTCGAACAGGAAATGCGGGTCTAGGGGAAAGCGGCCAGGGTGTTCGCCAGCTTATGTCATCAACGAACATGCGCCGCCAAACAATGATAAGCTTGGCGCTCGGAAGATTTTGGCCGGGCGTAGAATAAATTGAAAAATCCAAGCCGCTCGAAGAGACCTTACCTGATTCGTGCCATGCACGAATGGATGGCAGACAACGAGCATACTCCACATATCGTCGTGGACGCCGCAGTAGATGGCGTCACGGTGCCGCGCGAGCATGTCAAAGATGGAAAAATTATCCTGAATATCAGTGACTCGGCGGCACATAATCTCAAACTGGTCAATGCGGCGATCAGCTTCCGTGCCAGATTCTCGGGGGTGCCGTTCGACGTCTGGGTCCCGATGCGCTCAGTCTTGGGGATCTACGCACGGGAAACCGGGCAGGGCATGATTTTTTCGCATGACTCGGACACATCCGCCGAGCAGGCTGTGCAAACTACTGCCGACGTGGTGACCGAGCGCCGCCGTCCGCATCTGCGCGTCGTCAAGTAAAGCGATCGCTCTACAAAGAAGCGTCCGCGGGTCGAAATGCGTCACGTATCCATTCGATACTCGTTTTCGATTCGGCATTGGTGTCGATACCGACAACATCAAATCGTACAGCATGGTTGGCGTAACGCGGATTCCATGCCAGGTATAGAGCAGCCGTTCGAATCAGTTTCCGCTGCTTGCGGGGATCGACAGTGAGGCCGGCTGGGACCAAAGACCTGTTGCCTCGATAACGCACTTCGACGATGACCAGGCAGTTGTTGTCACGCATCACCAGGTCAAGTTCGCCGAGTCGACATCTAAAATTCTGCTGTATCGGGCTCAGACCATTGTCTTTCAGGAATTTGAGCGCCATGGATTCGGCATTCGTACCGACTACTCGGGTCTTTGCTCGTACCACAATTCGTCATCCGCGGCCGGCGGTTGCATTTCGGCCGCGTCGCTAATGTCTCGAATAGGGCCAGCGGGATATTCGACATCGGGTACAGGCACAGGTTCACCGCCCTGAAATCTGGCCCACGCCATGCGCCGTCTGACACGGCCATCCGGGTCGAGGTAGAGCTTGCCGGTTGCGCCATCCAGTTCGGGCATAGCACCAATTCTCGCCGTGTAAAGCGCAGCAATTAACTGATAGGCGTCGTAGCCCATCGCGTGCAATCGTCCAAGCCGGCTTTCGTCGGGAAAATTTCGCTCGAACACTGGCGGCAGGTGTTCAATCCAGACCTGCGGCGAAATAATCCACGGTGTGTCTGCAAACATGATGCCGTTGAGGTCACTGTTGCTACGACCATCCTCGGCGTAAATCGACGACGTGGCATAGACGGGGAGGTCGCCGGAATAGTGAAATTTCAGTTGCGACTTAAGCAGGCGTCCCGCAGGGGCGTCGGCACCAAGAAAGACAAAATCCGCGTCCTGGCGTCGACGCGGATCAAACTGCAGCGGCGACCCGATATTGGCGCGAATTCGCTGATAGCGCTGTATGCTGCCCGACAAACCCATCAGGTCTTCGATGGTATTCGAGAAGTCCTGGTTGGCCGGCGTGTAACTGCGGTAATCGAGCATAGTGCCGCCAAGCGCCTCGAACTCGGTCGTGAAACTCGACAGCACACGCCGGCCCCAATCGTTGTTCGGCACCAGCGCGACGCTGCGGCTGTGCCCATCAGCAATTGCGCGTTCTGCCGCACTTCGCGCCTCGTCTTCCGGCGCGAGTGCGAATTGATACAGCCCCGGGGGCGCAAGCATGTCATCGGGCAGGTAATTCAGCGTTAGTACGGGTACCGGCACCAGCGTGTCATTGGCCAGCGAAATAACGCTGTTCCTGAGCAATGGGCCGACAACAAACTCTGCGCCATCAGCGACCGCGGTCATGTAGGCCGCGCTGGCGCCGCCTTCGGTGTCGACGTCGTAGACTCGAATTGTCTGATACTCGTCAAGCCCTTCGAGCATCGAAAAGTATGCGCCCAGAAATCCATTTTGAACTGCGTGACCGGCACGGGCGGCGTCCCCGGACAAGGGCAAAAGCAGCGCAATTTGCTTTGGATAGTCCAGAATCACGGCGTCCGGCAGTTCGAGGCGTGCGATGACTGCCATGGCCGCATGATTGGCATGACTCTCGCGCCAGCGCACGGCTCCATTGATCCAGGCAATGCCTTGTTGTCCGGTAGAGGTTGCGAGTGATCCCAGCATGAGCCAGCCGCGTGTGTTCTCGTCGAGCGTCAGTTCGGCCGCCGCGCGCAGGTCTCGAGGATCGCTAAGTAGTAATGCCTGCCACAGATGCCAGCGATTTTCCTCGATATCCTGGCGACTCGACAAAAGTGACTCGCGTCGCGTCATGATTTCGATGGCGCGTGCCGGATCCTGTTTCTGTATCCATGCGTCCGCGCGCAAGGCATCCACGCGCAGGCGCCGATTACGCGGCAATGGCTCCCGGCTCATGGCCTCAAGTACCTGCAATGCGCCATCCGCGTCGCCACGATACAACAACAGCGTTGCCGAGTTCGTATTCCAGAGTTGCCGCAATTGCGTGTCGCCGGGAGCAGTCACGCCGACAAACGCCGCGCGCGCGCGGCTTGCGTCGCCGGCATCCAGCCATTGTTCGACGGCCAGCAGCGTCAAACGTTCGCGAGCCGGGCCCGAGGTGGCTGATGCCAGCTCAGCATATGCGGCAGCTGCGTCGCGATGCTGGCCATTCTGGGCGAGCCGCTCGGCGCGGCCCTCGCCCGGGCCGCTGCTGATACCACCGCCGGTAGTCGCGCAGGCGCCAATTGCGAGCGACGCCAGCATCACAGCGGCAATTCTTGCTAATCTCGGTGTAATGATTTTTTTCCTATATAAACATTCATAGTCAGGGCACAGGTTGCAACATGAGCGGCACATTATTTGTTGTGGCAACGCCGATTGGCAACCTGGAGGACCTGTCGCCGCGAGCGCGCCAGACGCTCGATACTGTGGACCTGATTGCCGCCGAGGATACCCGCCACACTGGCCGATTACTATCGCATTTCGGCCTGAAAACACCGCTTTTCGCTTTACATGACCATAACGAAGAGCAAGCTGTTGACGCATTGCTGGCGAAACTGAACGCCGGCAGCAACGTTGCGCTGGTCTCCGATGCCGGCACACCATTGATCAGTGATCCCGGATACCGATTGCTTGCCGCTGCGCACGCACACAAGGTGCGCGTGGTGCCGGTTGCCGGGCCGAGTGCGGCAACGGCGGCATTGTCCGTGGCCGGTTTGCCGACTCACCGCTATTGTTTTGAGGGTTTCCTGCCGCCGAAACAGGTGTCGCGACGGGCACGTCTGGCGGAATTGGCGAGCGAGCCTCGCAGCCTGGTCTTTTATGAATCGGTGCATCGTATCCGAGACTGTCTTGCGGACCTGGTTACGGCTTTCGGCGCAGATCGCAATGCATTTATCGGGCGCGAACTGACAAAAATGCACGAGCAGTGTGTGCAGGCGCCGCTGGCTGGCTTATTGCACATGGTCGACATTGGAGAAATTGTCGCGAAAGGCGAATTTGTCATCATCGCGAGCGGCACCAGCAGTGCAGTGACCACGTCGATCAATGCGGAGCCGTTGCTCGTGGAGTTGGCCGCGCACTTGCCGCCGAAAGTCGCCGCGAAAATTGCTGCCAGGGTTACCGGCGGCAAGCCGAACGAGCTTTACGCGCACTTGCTTGAACTCAACAAGGCTCGCGAAGACTAGAAAGTTCGAGACGGCCAGGTCGGCCCCGGCATGACTCAACCCTGGTGCGCCGATTGTTGCCGATTGCTGTAGAATCCGCTGTCCAAGAAAGTCGGAGTCGGCAAGGCAATCGCTGTAACGCTGGACGTTGCAGAGGAAAGTCCGGGCTCCTTCGGACAGGGCGCCAGGTAACGCCTGGAGGGCGCGAGCCCATGGAAAGTGCCACAGAAAATATACCGCCGGACTGGTCTTCGGACGAGGCCCGGTAAGGGTGAAAAGGTGCGGTAAGAGCGCACCGCGCGGCTGGTAACAGCTCGCGGCACGGCAAACCCCGCCTGGAGCAAGACCAAATAGGGGAGTGGCAGCACGTCTGCACCGTCGGTTCCGAACGGGCTCCCGGGTAGGTCGCTAGAGGCAGCCGGTGACGGTTGTCCCAGATGAATGATTGCTCTCGACAGAACCCGGCTTACTGCCGGCTCCGACTTTCTTGATCCTTTCGCCGACGGGGGTGAGCGGCCCATTTCCAGGGCATTGACCCGTATCCAGTCAAGAAAACGCGCGCATGCATTTTTTGCAAATAGATCAATAAGTTACTCGAACCTTTGCCGACCAGGGCTGATGTTTTGCGCGAGCCCACCAAATCGACCCTGTGCTCAGCCCAAAACCAGTGCTGTCGCCGTCTGCCGACCCGGATTTCATGCTCTATTGAAGAAACGACCGTAAGCACATGATTTCATAGGCGCACGGCCTGCCATAATTTGCCCGATTTGACCCACAAATCAGCCCCTAAGTCCCTGTACAAAAAGAAATAATTGCCGGTGCGTGTTGACGCTTCAGAGGACTCGACTTTATAGTGTTGAAAAGTGGAAAAAAGTGGGAGGAAATGGGCAAGTCGCCCGGGATTCGCGCCAGAAGAGCGGAGCCGGGGCCGTCCGCAGCATCGTGTTTCGAGGGGCCACCAAAGTCAATTTGGACGCCAAAGGGCGTCTTGCAATACCGACCCGGTATCGGGATCGGCTGGCCTCCCGTTGTGCCGGGCAAATCGTCGTGACGGTCGACAAGGATCACTGCCTCCTGATTTATCCCTTACAGGACTGGGAAGAACTTGAACGAAAACTGGTGCGTCTGCCGAGCATGAACAAGGTCGCGCGAAACATTGTGCGGATTATGGTCGGTTATGCCACCGAGGTCGAGATGGATGGCAACGGGCGCATATTGGTCTCGCGTGAACTTCGCGATTTCGCCGGTCTGGATAAAGCAGCGATGTTGATCGGGCAGGGCAACAAATTCGAATTGTGGGATGAAGACGCCTGGACGGAAAAACGGGATGCATGGCTGGCCGGTAACGATGATGGTGAACTGCCGGCCGATCTTGAATCAATTTCGTTCTAACGCGGAGTGCATCCAGTGAATGGCAATCCGCATGTGCCGGTGCTGCTCGGGCCGGTACTGGATGGGTTGGATATTAAACGCGACGGTTGTTACGTCGATGCGACATTCGGACGCGGAGGACATGCAACAGCAATTCTCGAGCGACTGGGTACGAACGGAAGATTGATCGCGATTGATCGCGATGCACAAGCGATAGCGTCAGCATCGGCATCACTGGCAAATGATTCGCGGGTGCAGTTGATAAGGAACGATTTTGCAAACTTGGCGGCATGCATGGGGGAAAGGGGGCTTACGGGACAAGTCGACGGCTTGCTCCTTGACCTGGGCGTCTCATCTCCACAACTTGATCAAGCCGATCGGGGCTTCAGCTTTCTTCGCGACGGACCGCTCGACATGCGCATGGATACGCAGCAGCGGCTCGACGCCGCAGGCTGGCTTGCCAGCGTGGACGAAAAGACCTTGAAAAGGGTGCTATACGAGTATGGCGAGGAGCAGGCAGCGCCGCGCATCGCGCGAGCGATCGTTTCCGCACGCGCTATCGCGGCAATTGAGAGCACTGGCCGCCTCGCCGGTATTGTTGAATCGGTGGTTCCTGCACATGCGCGCAAAAAACATCCCGCCACCAAGACCTTTCAGGCAATTCGCATTTTTATCAACGATGAGTTGCAGCAGCTTGAGGCTGTGTTGCAGCAGTCAATAACGGTGCTGCGCCACGGTGGCCGTTTGTGCGTTATCAGTTTTCACTCGCTCGAAGATCGCATCGTGAAGCGATTCATGCGCGCCGCATCGCGCGAGTCCGAGCAGTATCGCGGCATGCCGATTGTGCCGGCCGAGTTCCAGCCGCGTCTGCGCCTGGTCGGCAAGGACATCGTTGCGAGCAGCGCCGAGATCGCGCTCAACCCACGTGCGCGTAGTGCGCGCTTGCGTGTCGCGGAGCGAATTTGATGTCAGCCCCTGCCGGGAGACAGTCGTTGTTGCTGGTAATCGTGTTCGCAGTCGCGTGCGTCCTCAGCGCGGTGGCGCTGGTGTACACAAAACACGAATCTCGCAAACTGTTCGTCGAGCTTGAAAATCTTACGCATGCGCGCGACGAACTGAATATCGAATGGGGCCAATTGCAAATTGAGCAGAGCACTTGGGCTACGCATGCGCGAATCGAGCAGGTTGCCAGCGAAGAATTGTCCCTGGTGCGACCGACAAGTTCAGAAATTTTTGTAATTGAAAGACAATGACACGCGGCGCCGAAACAAAAAGTCAGACTGCAAAACGCTTCGTAGTCAGAGCTGCGCTGGTAAGTGTGTTCTTCTTGTTGCTTGCAGTTTCGCTGGTTGCGCGTGCAATCCATCTGCAGGTCCTTAATACAGACTTCCTGTCCCACCAGGCGGACACGCGGCATTTACGCACCGAAAGTATCACCGCGCATCGTGGCACGATAATGGATCGCAATGGCGAGCCGCTTGCAATAAGTACGCCGGTCGATAGTGTTTGGGCAAACCCGAAAGAGCTGGCTCTTGCTGAGGAAAAGATTCCACAACTTGCGCGTGTACTCGAACTTGATGAGCAATCGCTGATCCGGCAGATCACGTTCAGCATGAACAAGGATTTCGTTTACTTGCGGCGCCACTTGAGCCCGGACAGGGCGCAGGCAGTGATGGCACTGAAACTGCCCGGAGTCAATATTCAACGGGAGTATCGGCGCTACTACCCAGCGGGTGAGGTCGTCGGGCACTTGGTGGGTTTTACGGATATCGACGATAAAGGTCTGGAAGGGCTGGAGCTGGAGTTCAATCACTGGCTCGCCGGCGAATCCGGCGCCAAGCGCGTGCTAAAGGACCGGCTTGGACGTTCCGTGGAGAATGTCGAAAGCATTCGCCCGCCGCACCATGGCAAGGATTTGCGCACCAGCATCGATCTGCGCATTCAGTATGTGGCTTACCGGGCGCTGAAATCGGCAATCCAGTCAAACAATGCTGAGTCGGGATCGATCGTGGTGCTGGACACTCACACCGGTGAGGTGCTGGCCATTGCCAACCAGCCGGCCTACAACCCGAACGATCGCTCGCAAATGTTGCCAGAACGCTATCGCAACCGCGCAATCACCGATATTTTCGAACCCGGTTCCAGTATCAAGCCGTTAGTGATAGCGGCCGCGCTGGAAAGTGGCCGCTATCGCCCGAGCAGTGTCATCGATACGGCGCCCGGATTTGTCAAAGTCGGCGCAAAGACCATTGAGGACACAAACAATCTCGGCCGCATCAGCCTGACAACGATCCTGGCGCGGTCCAGCAACGTTGGCGCAACCAAGGTCGCGATGTCACTGCCACCGGACCAGTTGTGGCGAACAATGACTGAATTCGGCCTGGGCTCGTTAACTGCAAGCGGTTTTCCTGGCGAGTCCGCGGGTACGCTGACCCATTTCAATCACTGGCAGCCGATCAGCCAGGCGACGCTGGCCTACGGCTATGGACTGTCAGTTACCCCAATTCAGCTTGCCCAGGCCTATGCCATGCTCGGCAGTGGTGGCGTAATGCATCCCATATCGTTGCTTGCTTTGGATCAGGCCGGCGCGGGCGAGCAGCTGGTGTCGAAGGAATCTGCACTCGCTGTGCGCCGTATGCTCGAGGAAGTCGTGCGTCCAGGTGGTACAGGAATGGGTGCCGCGGTAGCGGGTTACCGAATCGCAGGCAAGACGGGTACATCATGGAAATTTGCCGCTGGCGGTTACTCGAAGGACAAGTACATTTCGATATTCGCTGGTCTTGCGCCGGCCAGTGACCCGCGCCTTGCTGCTGTAATCGTAATCGACGAGCCGAGCGGAGAGCTCTACTACGGCGGTGACGTGGCTGCGCCCGTATTTGCCAACATCATGGCCGATTCGCTGCGGTTGCTGGCGGTACCCCCCGATGCGTTGCCGGCACGCGACTCGAACAGTGCGATGCAGGCGATGAGTCGATGAGCATGCCTGCTGAACGCGTGCACCCGGCAATGACCCTGGCAGAACTGTTGCGGGGTATCGCCGATGCGCCGGAGATCCCGGTGTACGACATCCATAGCGACAGCCGCAAGCTGCAGGCGGGTGATGTATTTCTCGCTTGCCAGGGAATCAGCAGTCACGGCATCGACTACGTTGACACGGCCATAGCTGCGGGCGCAGCTGCTATCGTCTACGACGCGAGTACCGCCGCGGCGCCGGAGTTTGTGCCGGGCATTCCGATCATCGCGGTCGACAATCTTGGCAAGCACCTTGGCACGATCGCGAATCGATTTTTTGCCTCACCATCGGCAAGTATGCGCGTTATCGGCATCACTGGTACCAACGGCAAGACCACAGTTGCCTGGCTAATCGCACAATGCATGCAGCGGCTGGGTGAATCCTGCGCTTATATTGGCACGCTCGGCGCCGGTATCGGCACGGTCGATTTAAACGCTAGCATGACCACTCCGGCGACGATCGAACTGAATTCGCAGCTGGCCGGTTTTCGTGACGCAGGCGCAACGTTTGCGGCCCTCGAGGTGTCGTCACACGCGCTGGCACAGAACCGTGTCGATGGAGTTGCGTTTGATACTGTGATGTTTACCAATTTAGGCCGCGATCACCTGGACTATCACGGCGATATGCAAAGTTATGGCGATGCCAAGGCGCGGCTGTTTTCCGAATACAGTGCCAAACAACGCATCATTAATCTGGATTCTGAATTCGGCACACGACTCGCTGATCGCTGCGGGCAGGACGTTGTGACCGTGTCCACAAAATTCGATCGGGTCGCCAATGGGCGGCCGTACGTTTTCGTTCGCGCGGTGGTTGCGAACGCGCTCGGCTCACAGGTCAAAGTGGTTAGCTCGTGGGGTGAGGCAACCATGGCGTTGCCTTTGGTGGGTGACTTCAACGTCGCCAATGCGGTCATGGTGCTTGCCCTGTTGTTAACTCAGGGCGTTCCAATGCAGCAAGCCTGTGCAGTGCTTGGCGACGTCACTGCGCCGCCTGGACGTATGCAGCGCGTGCCCGCGGCCGCTTCTGCGCCGACCGTGTATGTTGATTTTGCGCACACGCCGGATGCGCTGGACGTCGTGCTGCGCGCTTTGCGCACACACTGTCGCGGCAAGTTGTGGTGTGTATTTGGTTGTGGTGGTGACCGTGATACCGGCAAACGTCCATTGATGGGGCGCATCGTTGAACATCGCGCCGATCGCGTGGTCATTAGCAGCGACAATCCGCGCAGCGAAAATCCGGCGAAAATAATTGCTGCGATTGTTGCCGGATTGCAGCGGCCGGCGGCAGCGGTAGTGATAGAAGATCGTGCCACCGCGATTGCCTGGACGATCGCCCAGGCCTCAGCAGACGATGTTGTACTCATTGCTGGCAAAGGTCATGAGAACAACCAGTCCGACCTGGCGCTGGCCAGTGCAAACCTGGCACTGCGCCCGGTGGCGACGCAATGAACTCGATGCTGTCATCTGCTGCTGCGGCAATGCACGGTGTATTGCATGGCGCAGATCGTATGTTTGACGGCGTCAGCACGGACACGCGGTCAATTACGCGCGGACAGTTGTTCTTTGCCCTGCAGGGGCCGAATTTCGATGGCGGCAAATTTGTCGCGGCGGCGGCGGACAAAGGCGCATCGGGTGCTGTTGTAACCGAGCGATCAAACGTGAAACTGGCGCAAATCGAGGTCGCCGATACACGCCTCGCACTCGGCAAGCTCGGCGCAGCCTGGAGACAACAGCACGCGGCGACCGTCGTCGGCGTGACCGGCAGCAACGGCAAAACGACCCTCAAGGAAATGATTGCGGCATGCCTTGCGCAGACGGCGCCGACGTTGGCGACTGCGGGCAATCTCAATAACGATATCGGATTGCCATTGATGTTGCTGCGCATCAATGCTGCGCATCGTTTCGCGGTATTGGAAATGGGTGCCAATCACGCCGGTGAGATCGCGTACCTGACATCACTCGCACAGCCGCACGTCGTCGTTATCAGTAATGCCGGCACCGCGCATCTCGAAGGTTTCGGCTCGGTTACCGGCGTGGCCGAGGGCAAGGGCGAAATATTACGCGGCAAGCCGCGCCCGCGTTGCGCAATTCTGAATGCCGACGATGAGTTCTATGAATACTGGTGCTCGCTGGCCAAGGATATAGACGTGATCAGCTTTGGATTGGGCGACGGCGCCGATGTTTTTGCCAGCGCTATCGATCCCGGCATGGACGCGACAAGCTTCCGTTTGCATCTGCCGGCCGAGGAGATCGATATCCGACTGCCGCTGCTCGGCACACACAATGTACGTAATGCCTGCGCCGCGGCGGCCGTTGCTATCGCGCTTGAGGTTTCGGCTATGCAGATCAAGGCGGCGTTGCAATCACTGTCGCCGGTGGCCGGGCGATTGCAGCCGATTGCGGGCTTGCATGGCGCCACGCTGTATGACGACAGCTACAACGCAAACCCGGTTTCGGTGCGTGCCGCGGCTGAGTTCCTCGCGGCCTTGCCGGGCGAAAAATGGATGGTGCTTGGCGACATGGGCGAGCTCGGCGCAGAGGCGGTAGCTTTGCACCGCAGCGTTGGCGAGGCGCTGAATAAGGCCGGCATCGATCGTCTGTTCGCGGTAGGTCCGTTGAGTCGCGAGACGGTGGCTGCGTTCGGCGATGCCGGCGACTGGTTTGCGTCGCTTGATCAACTCGTTGCAAGTGTCAGTCAACAGCTTGGCGCCGGTGTCAGTGTGCTGGTCAAGGGATCGCGCAGCGCACGCATGGAACGGGTTGTCAATGCCATCCGTGCGCCACAGCCGATACGGCAGGAAGCGTGACATGCTGCTCTACCTGACAAGATACCTGGCACAGTTCGAGTCCGGCTTCAACGTATTCAATTACCTGACCATGCGCGCCATTCTCGGCGCACTTACCGCCCTGGTGCTGTCGTTCGTAATCGGCCCGCGCATGATCAGAAAGCTAAGCATCAACCAGCTCGGTCAACCGATACGCGACGATGGCCCGAATACGCATTTGATCAAGGCCGGTACGCCAACCATGGGTGGTGCGTTAATCCTGACGTCTATCTCAGTAAGTACTTTGCTGTGGTCAGATCTTGAGAATTTTTTTGTCTGGATCGTGCTGTTCGTTACCCTGGCATTTGGTGTCATCGGCTTTGTCGACGATTACAAGAAACTCATACTGCGAAACCCGGCCGGCATTTCGGCAAAACAGAAAATCTTCTGGCAATCGCTGGCCGCAATAATCGCATCGGTTGCCTTGTACTACTGTGCCGAGATGAACGGCACGCTGGCGACGGCGACCGCGTTACTGATTCCTTACTTCAAGGACTGGACCGTGCAGCTGGGCATGTTGCAGATGCTGGTGACCTACCTGTATATCGTGGGCTTCAGTAATGCGGTCAACCTGACGGACGGCCTGGACGGCCTGGCGATCATGCCGACGGTGCTGGTGGGTGGTGCGCTTGGCTTGTTCGCGTACGTGACCGGCAACGTAAATTTTTCGACCTATCTTGGCATCCCGTACGTGGCCGGTACTGGCGAAGTCATGGTGTTTTGCGCAGCCCTGGCGGGTGCCGGTCTCGGCTTTCTCTGGTTCAACACGTACCCCGCACAGGTTTTCATGGGTGATATCGGTGCCCTGTCGCTTGGCGCTGCGCTTGGGGCCGTGGCCGTCGTTGTGCGGCAGGAGATTGTGCTCGCCATCATGGGCGGCGTCTTCGTCATGGAAACCCTGTCCGTGATCATCCAGGTTGGGTCCTTCAAATTGACCGGCAAGCGCGTATTCCGCATGGCGCCACTGCACCATCACTTCGAACTAAAGGGATGGGCGGAACCGAAGGTCATAGTTCGCTTTTGGATCATTACGGTAATCCTGGTGCTGGTTGGCCTCGCGAGTCTGAAAATACGATGAGCGCGATCGAGAAAAATAATACGACACACAAAGATCTCGTTGTGGGTCTTGGCGCAACCGGTTTGTCGATCGCTCGTTACCTGCGTCGCGTGGGGATCGATGCGGTGTTCGTCGACAGTCGTGACAATCCGCCGGGCATTGATGAATTGAGGGCCTGCTGGCCGGACGCAGAGGTCTGCCTGGGTGCGTTGCGTCTGCCCGATAATGTCGATCGAATCATCGTTTCGCCGGGCGTCGCCGACAATGAAAAGATATTAAAGAAAGCGCGCAAGGCGAGAATTGAAATCGTGTCCGATATCGAGCTGTTTGCGCGCGAGGCGAAGGCGCCCTTTGCGGCAGTAACCGGTTCGAACGGTAAGAGCACGGTCACGACACTGCTCTATCATATGGGGCGCGCCGCCGGTAAAGCGACCCTCGCCGGGGGCAACCTCGGCGAACCCGCCCTCGATTTGCTGGATCAGCCGCAGCCGGATCTGTATGTGCTGGAATTGTCGAGCTTCCAATTGCAGCGCACGCAGTCTCTGCCAGCGGCGGTCGCGGTGTTGCTGAACGTATCGCCGGACCACCTGGACTGGCATGCCAGCGAGCGCGAATATCGTAATGCCAAGTATCGCGTGTATCGCGACGCCAAAGCTGCAGTGGTCAACCGCGCTGACAAACGGGCGATCAAGGAGACGCGGCGCTTCGAACGCCTGATCAGTTTTGGACTGGATGCGCCGGCCGATGGCCAGTACGGACTGCGCCAGGATGCCGGCATCACTTACCTCGCCCGCGGCGATACCCTGTTGATCGCAACCACCGACATCGCAATGTACGGGCGCCACAACCATGCGAATGCTCTCGCAGCGCTGGCCGCGGGCGAGTTGCTCGGCTTCGAGGCGACGGCGATGCTGCAGGTGCTTGGCGAGTTTCCGGGCCTGCCGCATCGCATGCAGTTCGTCGCACGCAAGGGCTCGGTGAATTACATCAATGACTCCAAGGCGACCAATGTTGCCGCTGCAGTCGCTTCAGTTGAGTCGGTGGACGGCATGATTGTGCTTTTGGCCGGCGGGCTCGGCAAGGGTGGCGATTTCAGCGAACTCGCCGCAGCACTGGATAACAAGTTGCGTGCTGCGGTCCTGTTTGGCACCGATGCGGACAAGATTGCCGCTGCGCTCGATACGGTCATGCCGGTGTACTTCGCGATCGACATGGCCGATGCGGTGCAACAGGCAGCCGCTTTTGCGGAGACCGACGATACCGTGTTACTGGCGCCGGCGTGTGCGAGTTTCGACCAGTTTGCCAACTACGGCGCCCGTGGTGATGCGTTCCGTGTGGCGGTGGAGGCGTTGCCGCGATGACGATCAATGCCATCATGCCGTTCCCGGCGCAACTTCGCACTTCGTTCAAGGTCGATACCGTGCTATTGCTGATTGTTGCGACCTTGCTGCTGGGCGGGTTTGTAATCCTTGCCTCGGCATCGATCACAATCTCGGACAATGTCGCCGGACGGCCGTTCTACTACGTTGAGCGGCAGCTGCTTGCGGCACTGCTGGGTGGCGTGGCCGGGTTCGCCTGCCTGTTACTGCCGATGCGTGTTTGGCAGACCTTGAGCCCGGTGATGCTGCTGGTCGCTGTCGCACTGCTGTGCCTGGTGCTGGTGCCGGGCATTGGTGTCGAGGTCAACGGTGCCACCCGCTGGGTGCGGGTCGGCTTCATGAATTTGCAGGCCTCGGAACCTGCGCGATTGTGTTTGCTCATTTATCTCGCCGGCTATGCCGTGCGGCAGCAAAAAAACCTGCGTGAGCGATTTGTAGGATTCTTGCGGCCAATGCTGGTGCTGGTGGCAATCTCAGGATTGCTGCTCGCACAGCCCGATTTTGGTGCGGCAATTGTGTTGCTCGCCACCGCCTTGATTGTCCTGTTCGTGGCCGGGGCCCGCATGCGCGATTTCCTGGTGTGCTTTGTCGCGGCGCTGGCGGCGATGACGGTGCTGGCACTGACGTCGCCATATCGCATGAAACGACTGACCGCCTTTCTTGATCCGTGGGCGGATCCGTTCGACTCTGGTTTTCAGCTGACACAGTCCCTGATCGCGATCGGCCGCGGTGAATGGTTCGGCGTCGGTCTTGGCGGCAGCGTGCAAAAGTTGTTCTACCTGCCGGAGGCCCATACCGACTTCGTTTTCGCTGTGTTCGCGGAGGAATTTGGCCTGTTCGGCTCGTTGTTGCTGGTCTCCCTGTTCCTCGGCCTGCTCTGGCGAATTTTCAGACTCGCACAGCGTGCGGTTGCTGCGGAATGTTATTTCGAGGCCTACCTCGCGATCGGCATTGGCACCTGGCTCGGATTGCAGGCGTTTATTAATGTCGGCGTCAATATGGGGCTGTTGCCGACAAAGGGTCTGACCCTGCCCTTGATCAGTTATGGCCGCAGTAGCCTGATTGTGACCATGGCCGCGATCGGCATGCTGATGCGCATTCACCACGAACTCGAAGTTGATGCGAAGCCGGTCAATCGCACGCGCCGGGGTACAACATGAACGCAGCCCAAGCGCAGCGTCCGATTCTTGTCATGGCCGGCGGTACCGGCGGGCATGTTTATCCTGCGCTGGCCGTCGCACGTGCGCTGCAGGAGCGGGCACAGGACATCGTCTGGCTCGGCACGCGGCGCGGCATCGAAAGCCGGGTAATTCCGGCGGCCGGCATCGAGGTCGAATGGATCAGTGTGCGCGGTCTGCGGCGCAAAGGTGTGGTGGCCTTGTTGCTCGCGCCGCTGCAACTGGCCTGGGCGCTGCTGCAGTCCATTGGTGTCATTTTGCGTCGCCGTCCGGCCGCGGTACTCGGCATGGGCGGTTTCGTTTCCGGGCCAGGCGGCCTTGCTGCCTGGCTTACCGGTCGGCCGCTCGTCATTCACGAGCAGAATGCAGCTGCCGGCCTCACTAACCGTCTTCTGGCGCGTCTTGCCCGGGTTGTGCTGCAAGCCTTCCCGGGCAGTTTTAATTCCAGGGTGCGCGCTGAAACCGTGGGCAACCCGGTACGCGAGGACATTGCCGCCGTACCGCAACCTGCGCTGCGCTATGGCCAACGGCAAGGGCCTTTGCGCGTGCTGGTCCTCGGCGGCAGCCAGGGCTCATTGGCACTCAACAAAACGGTCCCTGCGGCACTGGCGAAACTACCCGTCACAATGCGCCCGATTATTCGCCATCAAAGTGGCGAACTCACTTATGGCGCCGCGTTGAACGCCTACGCGGAGCAGCATCTCGAGGTCGAGCTGACACCGTTCATCGACGACATGGCTGCGGCCTATGCCTGGGCGGATCTTGTCGTTTGCCGGTCCGGCGCGCTGACCGTGGCGGAAATCTGTGCAGTTGGCCTGCCGGCGTTGTTTGTGCCTTACCCCGGTGCAGTGGACGACCACCAGACCGCCAATGCCCGGCCGCTTGCAGACGCCGGTGCGGCAGTGATCATCGATGAGAGCATGCTAAGCGCCGAAGTGCTGGCCATGACCCTGCGCGACTGGTTAACGACCCGCGCCGAGCTTCTGGCCAAGGCAGAAAAGGCGCGCGGGCTGGCAAAACCAAATGCCCTGATGCGCATCACGGAACTTTGCCTTGAGCAGGCGGGAGTGGCGGCATGATCAAGAAGATGCGCCGTATTCACTGTGTGCATTTCGTCGGCATCGGTGGTTCCGGAATGTCCGGTATTGCGGAAGTCATGCTGAGCCTTGGATACAAGGTGCAGGGCTCGGATTTGAAGCCCAATAAGCAGACCCGGCGTCTCGCAGGTCAGGGCGCAACAATTTTCATTGGTCACGCTGCCACCAATATTGAATCAGCCGACGCGGTAGTGGTTTCGAGCGCTGTCGACGAGAGCAATCCGGAGGTGGCGGCGGCGCATGAGCAACTGATGCCGGTGGTACGCCGCGCAGAGATGCTGGGCGAACTCATGCGCTTCCGGTATTCGGTCGCAGTCGCCGGAACCCATGGCAAGACCACCACGACCAGCCTGGTCGCCAGCGTGCTCGCGGAAGGCGGGCTCGATCCGACTTTCGTCATTGGTGGTCGCCTCAAGAGTGCCGATGCCAATGCTCGCCTCGGCCAGGGCGACTACCTGGTGGCCGAGGCGGACGAAAGTGACGCGTCGTTTGTGCACCTGAAGCCGATGCTGGCAATTGTGACCAATATCGATGCCGATCACATGTCGACATATGACGGCGATATTGAGAAGTTGCGCGCCAGCTTCGTCGATTTCCTGCACAACCTGCCTTTTTACGGCCTGGCGGTCGTATGCACCGACGATCCCGGTGTTAACGCAATTCTTAGCAATATTGGCCGCTCGATTGTGACGTACGGCATTAACGAGGACGCCGATCTGCGCGCGATTAATATCGAGTTCTCGAAAGGCCGGGCCCAATTCGATGTGCTGCGCGGCGCGGAACGCGAGCCGCTGCGGATCTCGTTGCGATTGCCGGGACTGCATAATGTACGCAACGCGCTTGCCGCTATTGCAGTGGCTGACGAGTTGCAGATCGCCGACAGCGCGGTTGTTGGTGCGCTCGAAAAATTCGAAGGCATCGATCGACGCTTTCAGAATCTTGGCGAGCTCACCACCGCTGCCGGTAAAGTCCTGCTCATTGATGACTATGGTCATCACCCGACCGAGATTGCGGCAACGCTGGCTGCGGCGCGCTCGGGCTGGCCGGACAAGCGCATCGTGCTGGTATTTCAGCCGCATCGCTATACGCGTACGCGCGACCTGATGGACGACTTTGCGGCGGTCCTGTCCGAGGCGGATGTAAGCATCGTGCTGGATGTCTACGCGGCGGGCGAGGCGCCGATTGCTGGTGCCGACGGGCGCGCGATTGCGCGCGCCATCCGATCGCGAGGCGCGGTCGAACCGGTTTTCGTTGAATCCCTGGATGAGCTGTTGCCGGTACTTGAAGGCCTGATTGCGGACGGTGACCTGGTTCTAACCATGGGTGCCGGCGACATCGGCGCTTACGCGGCCGGACTGCCCGAGATGTTGCGGCGCAAGCCAAGCCTGACGGTGCACTCATGATGGCCGCCGCAAAGCAGAACGCGGACCGTGGCGAATTGCGAGCGAACGAGCCAATGAGCCGGCACACATCCTGGCGCGTCGGCGGTCCGGCGGACCTGTTTTTCGTACCCTCTAGCCTTGCCGAGCTGGCGAAATTCCTCGGCGAGCTCGATCGCGCGACAAACGTATTCTGGCATGGCGCCGGCAGCAACCTGCTGGTGCGCGACGGTGGTATCCGCGGCGTCGTGATTTCAGCCAGCAAAATATTGCGCTCGATCGAGCGCGTCGAACCGTTTCTCGTCAAAGCCGGCAGCGGTGCGCCATGCACTCAGCTCGCACGCGAGTGCCTGCGCTGGGGCCTCGGCCCGTCGGAATTTTTTGCCGGTATTCCGGGTACTGTTGGCGGCGCACTGGCGATGAACGCGGGAGCGCACGGTGGAGAGACCTGGGAACGGGTCGAGTCGGTTCGCACAATTGATCGGTCTGGCGAAATTCACCAGCGATCGCCGGCTGAATATTCGATCGCGTACCGCAGCGTCACAGGCCCGCGCAACGAATGGTTCATCGAAGCCAATTTTCGATTCGATCCAGATGTCACAGCCAGCAAAGAGGTACTGAATACCTTACTGGAACGCCGCAAGGCCACACAGCCACTCGGGCTGCCGAGTTGCGGCTCTGTGTTCCGCAACCCGCCTGGTGATCATGCTGCCCGCTTGATTGAGACGGCCGGCCTCAAGGGTTACCGCATCGGTGGCGCTGAAGTGTCCGTTAAACATGCAAACTTCATTATCAACCGCGATCGCGCGAGCGCTACAGATGTTGAAGAACTGATCGAGCACGTGCGGCATACGGTAATCGAAAAGCATGGCATCGAACTGCAGCACGAAGTGCACATTGTTGGGGAGCTGCCGCGATGACCCGCCTGATTTCACTGCGCGAACGACGTCACCACGTCGAGTCGGCGCGCGACTTCGGTCGCGTTGCGGTCATGCTGGGTGGCTATTCGAGCGAGCGCGAGGTATCGCTGAAGACCGGCGCTGCTGTGCTCAAAGCTCTGCAAGAGCGTGGCGTTGACGCGCATCCCTGGGACCCTGCCGCGCGCAGCCTGGGCGAGTTTTCCGAGTCCGGTTTTGACCGGGTCTGGATCGCCTTGCACGGGCCTGGTGGTGAGGATGGCGCCTTGCAGGGCGCGCTCGAATGGCTGGACACCCCGTATACCGGCAGCGGCGTCATGGCGTCAGCGATTGCGATGGACAAGGTGCGCAGCAAGCACCTTTTCGATGCCAGCGGGATTCCGACGCCCGAATACGCGGTGATCCGGCACCGGGCCGACGCCGTCCTGGCGGCCGAGGAAATCGGCTACCCCCTGATCCTCAAACCGGCCGGCGAAGGTTCGAGTGTTGGTATGAGCAAGGTTTTCGACGCTGATGATCTCGATGATGCCGTCAAATTGGCGCTCGGGTACGGCGGTATCGCGCTGGCCGAGCGCTGCATTGTCGGTATCGAGACAACTGTTGCTGTGCTGCAGGGCGTGGCGTTACCCAGTATCCGTATTGAAACGCCACGCGTGTTTTACGACTACCGCGCGAAGTACGAATCCGACCGCACCAAATATTTCTGTCCCGGCACCGACGACGTCGCGTTGGAGAAACGCTATGCCGAACTTGCGTTGGCGGCATTCAATGAACTTGGTTGCAGCGGTTGGGGCCGGGTCGACTTCATGACCGGCGCGGACAATGAGCCCAAAGTCCTCGAGGTCAATACGGTGCCCGGCATGACCAGTCACAGCCTGGTGCCGATGGCCGCGAAGCAGGCAGGCATTGACTTCGCGGAATTGTGCTGGCGGATCCTGGAAACCAGCGTGGGCACCGATACCAGTGCAACGCACGTTGAGGTCGTGGCGAATGATGCATAAGCAAGCGCGACGTCGCAAGGCGAAAAAGGAATCGCGAATGCGCATGCCCAAATTACGGCTCAGCCTGATTTTGGCACCACTCATGGTAACCGGCGCCGTGGTCAGTACTTACTATCTGAGCTCGAACGTGCTGGATAAGCCAATTCGTTCGATTGAGATCAACGGACCATTTCAGCGCGTGACTGCACTGCAACTCGAAGAAGCGATCAGCGAAGAGTTGCAGGATGGATTCGTGAGCGCCGATCTTGGCGCCATCCAGCAGCGAATTACGGCCTTGCCGTGGATCGACGCGGCGACTGTTGCGCGCCGCTGGCCAAGTCGTTTACGCATCACTGTTACCGAGCAGGTGCCAGCAGCGATCTGGGGCGAAAGCGGGTTGCTGAACGTGCGCGGTGAGTTATTTGTCGACAGTGTCCGGCATTTGCCGGCGGAGCTGCCAAGGCTGAGTGGCCCTGAAGGCCGCGCTGCCGAGGTGGCGCGCCGCTATCTGCAGGTACGCGAACGCCTGATTCCACTGGGGCTCGACCTGCGCCGCGTACATCTGGATGCGCGTGGCGCATGGGAAATGACCTTGCAGAATGGCGTGGAGATTCGCCTCGGCCGTCGCGAAATTGCGGAACGAACTGAACTGTTCCTCGACATAGTCGCCGACATCATCACGAGTCGGGCTGCCGAAATACAGTATGTGGACATGCGTTACAGCAATGGATTCACGATTGGCTGGAACAATGGGTCGAACACGCCGGTGACCGACCCGGATCAAGGCACAGATAACTTGCTGGCACTAACAGGGAATCGTTGAATGTCCAAACGTGGAGATAAGAACCTGATCGTCGGTCTCGACATTGGCACGTCCAAAGTCGTTGCGATTGTCGGCGAGATAAGCGAGGACGGTGGCATCGAAGTTGTAGGAATTGGTTCGCACCCGTCGCGTGGTCTGAAAAAAGGCGTGGTGGTCAATATCGAATCGACCGTGCATTCGATCCAGCGTGCCATTGAGGAAGCGGAACTGATGGCTGGCTGCGATATACATTCTGTGTATACCGGTATCGCGGGCAGCCACGTACGTAGCCTGAATTCGCATGGCATCGTGGGCGTACGTGACAAGGAAGTAAGCGCCGGGGATGTCGATCGCGTCATCGACGCAGCGCGCGCAGTTGCAATTCCTGCTGACCAGAAAATACTGCACATCCTGCCGCAGGAATTCATTATCGATAATCAGGAAGGTATCCGTGAACCCATTGGCATGTCGGGCGTTCGCCTGGAGGCGAAGGTACACATGGTTACCGGCGCCGAAAGTGCCGCGCAGAATATCGTCAAATGCGTGCAGCGCTGTGGGTTAGAGGTTGACGACATCGTACTCGAGCAGCTTGCATCAAGTTATGCAGTGTTAACCGAGGACGAAAAGGAACTGGGATCCTGCATTGTCGATATTGGTGGCGGTACCACGGATCTGGCGGTCTTCCTGGGCGGCGCAATCCAGCACACCGCCGTAATTCCGATTGCCGGCGACCAGGTTACCAACGATATCGCAGTATCCATGCGTACACCGACGCAGTATGCGGAGGAAATCAAGATCAAGTACGCCTGTGCGTTATCGCAACTCGCCAACCCCGACGAAACCATCGAAGTGCCGAGTGTTGGCGAGCGACCGCCACGCCGCCTGGCACGTCAGACTCTCGCTGAAATCGTCGAGCCCAGATACGAAGAATTGTTCGGCCTGATTCGCGATGAGCTGCGTCGAAGCGGCTTCGAGGAACTGATTGCTGCAGGCATCGTCATCACCGGCGGTAGCGCGAAAATGGAAGGCGCGGTCGAGCTCGCCGAGGAAGTATTTCACATGCCGGTGCGCCTCGGTGCGCCGCAGTATGTTGGAGGACTCATGGAAGTAATTCGAAATCCGATTTACGCCACGGGGGTTGGTCTGTTGCTGTACGGATTCGAAAGCAATTCGCGACGTACGTCGCGAGGAACTCCGATTCGCAGCAACTTGAGCGATGTCTGGGACCGCATGAAATCGTGGTTTGGCGGACAGTTTTAGAATACCGGCAGCGGATCGCCGGCGAGTGATAACGGGGAATTCCCCACCAGAAGGTCTTTAGCGGAGGTAGTATAAATGTTTGAATTAATGGATGCGCACAGCCAGAGTGCGGTGATAAAGGTCATCGGCGTCGGCGGCGGCGGTGGCAATGCCGTCGCGCACATGGTGAATGCCGGAATTGAGGGTGTTGATTTCATTTGCGCTAATACCGACGCGCAGGCACTGAAATCTGCCCGCGTGCGAACGGCACTACAAATCGGTTGCAGCATTACCAAGGGTCTGGGAGCTGGTGCCGATCCCGACATCGGCCGTCAGGCCGCCATGGAGGATCGCGACCGGATACACGAAGTCATCCAGGGCGCCGATATGTTGTTCATTACCGCTGGCATGGGTGGTGGTACCGGCACCGGGGCAGCGCCGATTGTGGCGCAGGTTGCCAAGGAACTGGGCATCCTGACTGTCGCCGTCGTTACCAAGCCGTTTGATATGGAAGGTACGAAACGGCAGGCCCTTGCGGAGCACGGTATCGCCGAGCTTGGCAAGTACGTTGACTCGCTGATTACCATTCCCAACGAGAAGTTGCTGACTGTCCTTGGCGGTGACACGACTTTGCTCGACGCATTCCGCGCGGCGAACCAGGTGCTGCAAGGTGCCGTACAGGGGATTGCCGAATTGATCACGCGGCCAGGGCTTATCAACGTTGACTTTGCTGACGTTCGCACAGTGATGTCCGAAATGGGAATGGCCATGATGGGCGCCGGAGAATCGAGCGGTGAAGGTCGGGCGCGCGAGGCAGCCGAAGCGGCGATATCAAGTCCGCTGCTGGAAGATATCAATCTCGCCGGCGCGAAAGGCATTCTGGCGAACGTGACCGCCGGTACAGATCTTTCGATTGGCGAATTCCAGGAAGTGGGCAGGACGATCAAGGAGTTTGCGGCGCCGGATGCGACAGTTGTGATAGGCACTGTCATTGATCCGGACATGATCGATCGTATCCGCGTAACAGTGGTTGCGACCGGCCTGGGCAACAGTGCCGCCAGCGCTGAGTCGCCGATGCGCATTGTGCGCCGGGCAACCGCCGTCGCAGAACCAAACTACCAAGGACTCGACAAGCCTACCGTGCAACGGCAACGGGCCGTAGGCGATGGCTTCGATCACAGCGGACTGCAGGAAGAGCTGCTCGACATACCAGCATTCCTCAGGCGCCAGGCGGACTGACGCCCGCTACGTCAGTACTGCATGACCTTCGCTTCGCCGGCCCGGTTCAACCGGGCCGGCAACCTTCCCGCCGGTATCCAGCAACTCTTCATCAAAAACCGATAGATTGTCTCTAAGGGATTGAATTCTTGAAGAGTTTTTCTGGATTGTGCTAACCTTCCGAAACCTCGCCGACACAGAATTTCAATGCTGCGACAACGAACACTGAAGACCACCATTCGGGCAACTGGTGTTGGCCTGCATACGGGTGAAAAGGTCTATATGACTTTACGGCCCGCCGCAGAAAATTCCGGCATCGTTTTCCGTCGCGTCGATCTCGATCATCCGGTTGATATCCAGGCGGACCCGCGCCTCGTTGGTGAAACAATGCTTGGTACAACGCTGATCAAGGATGGGGTCAAGGTTGCAACCGTTGAACATCTGATGTCGGCGCTCGCCGGCCTTGGTATTGACAACGTCTACGTCGACCTGTCGGCTCCGGAAGTACCGATCATGGATGGCAGCGCCGGTCCATTCGTGTTTCTACTGCAATCTGCCGGCATTGAGGAGCAAAGCGCTGCAAAGCGGTTTATTCGTATTAACAAAAAGGTACGGGTTGAAGACGGCGACAAGTGGGCGGAGCTGGTGCCGTTCAATGGCTTCAAGGTGAATTTCGAGGTGTACTTCAATCACCCCGTGTTCAACAAGCTGGTGCAGCGCGCGAGCATCGATTTCTCGTCCACCTCTTTTCTTAAAGAGGTGAGCCGGGCGCGAACCTTTTGTTTCCTGCGGGATGTCGAGGCCTTGCGCGAGCGCAACCTGACGCTGGGCGGCAGCATGGACAATGCAATCGTGCTTGATGATTACCGCATCCTCAATGAAGACGGCCTGCGCTATGGAAATGAATTCGTGATCCACAAGATTCTGGACGCGATCGGTGACATCTATTTGCTCGGGCATTGCGTGATTGGCGAGTTCCGCGCATTCAAATCCGGGCATGATCTGAATAACAAGTTATTACGTGCGCTGCTTGCAGAGGAATCGGCCTGGGAAGAAGTGACGTTCAAGGATCCAAAGAAGGCACCGGTTTCCTACGCGGCACCATCTTACGCCTAGCTGTCGCGCGCATGGCGCCCCCCGCTAGCTAGTTTCGACCGACACGCACTGAACAGGCAAGCACGGTTTTCCCGGTGCTGCGCGCGGCCGCAATCAGACGTTCAGTTTCGAAGCGCAGGCGTGCTGCCCAAGCGGAGGAGCTTGCCAGGACCACCAGCGTACCATCGGCGCGAATATTGGCGGCACTAATAGCTGTCGCCTGGTCGTCCGGCAGCGCTTGCTGCAGGGTCCTGACCAGATTGCCCATCTCGCGGGCATGCTGGACGATGTCCCCTAAGCCCCCGCTATTACTGGAATTTAGTAGTTTTTCGAGGCGCTTTTCGGACATCAAAATGTGACGCAGTTGGCGATTCTACGGGCTCGAGAGCGACGAAAATCCCGATTCGGGAGACGTTTTCTTGTATTGAATTCCGACATTATGCATATTGTGCCCACGATAAGGGCAAACCCATCGAAAGGTGGGGGCGCAAAACCACCGGTCTAAGGGATGTGATCCTACGACAGCGGGGCTACCGAAGTGAAGATTGACAGCAGCTTTACAAGAACAACAGAGGGCCGCATTGCGGCTGTTGCTGACCTGTCACGCATGGAAACGCAGGCACACTCGAGGTTATCTCGATGAATGTAGTCATATTCGGCAAGGGCTTTGGTAAGCCCCGGCAGCTCAACCTGTCCGGCATTTCAGTCTGGGCGGTGGCAATTGCCTTGACCGCGCTTGTGTCTGCAGCGGGATTTGCCGGTGGCTACTGGATGTCGTCGGTTACTGGCTCGGGTATAAGCCAGTATGAGGTTCTTGGTGTCGCCAGCGAACTCGAGCAGCAACGCGAGAAAATTGCGACAATTCGGCAGGCCAATGAAGATACTTTGGACGCGCTGGCGATTCGCATCGCGCAGATGAATGCACATGTCATTCGGCTGGATGCGCTGGGCCGCAGGTTAACAGGCATGGCAGACCTGGACGATGGCGAATTCGACTTCGATTCGACGCCGGCAATGGGTGGTCCTGAGGAGCCGGTCGCCTACGGATCGAATATCGCTGTCCCTGACCTCGTCGACCACATGCAGGCGCTTGATTACCAGCTCAATGACCGGGAAGCCCAGTTGCGTGTGCTCGAAAGCATGTTGATGAACCGGAACCTCAAGGGACGCGTGCACCCACAAGGCCGCCCGGTTGGCTCCGGCTGGATTTCATCCTATTTTGGCAAGCGCACCGACCCGTTCACGGGCAAGCCGGCAAATCACACAGGAATCGACTTCGCTGGCAAGTTTGGCGCCGAAGTGGTTGCGGTTGCCGATGGCGTGGTCACCTGGTCCGGTGATCGTTATGGCTATGGAATGATGGTTGAAATCAATCACGGCAGCGGTTACGCGACGCGCTATGCGCACAATTCCGAGAATCTTGTTGCAGTCGGCGACGAAGTCAGGAAAGGCCAGACTGTTGCGCGGATGGGCGATTCCGGTCGTGCTACCGGTCCAAATCTTCACTTCGAAGTGCTCAAGGGCGGAACCCGGGTCAATCCGGTGAATTTCATTCGCGAATCCGCCAACTGAGCCGCAAGTCCTGGCCGCAGCCAGGCAAGTTGATATCCCGGAATTTACCCCCAGTTCGTTAGTTTGGATAGAATAACGGGCTTTCTGCGCCCATTTTGTTCAGGAGCCCCCGTGGCCAACTTCTTGACCCGAATATTCGGCAGTCGTAACCAGCGCCTGCTGCGCCAGTACTCGAAATCCGTCAATCGCATCAACGCTCTGGAAGCGGGTATTCAAGAGCTCGACGACGCCGCTATGCGCGCCAAGACGGAGGAATTCCGCTCCCGGTATGCGGCGGGCGAGTCGTTACAGATGTTGCTGGTCGAGGCGTTTGCAGTTGCGCGAGAAGCGGCCCGACGAACCCTGGGCATGCGCCCGTTTGACGTTCAGCTGATTGGTGGCATGGTCCTGCATGATGGAAATATTGCCGAGATGCGTACCGGCGAAGGCAAAACCCTGGTCGCAACGTTGCCGGCCTATTTGAATGCGATCAGCAGCAATGGTGTACACGTGGTCACGGTCAACGAATATCTCGCACAGCGCGATGCGGACTGGATGCGACCGGTTTACGAATTCCTGGGCCTTACGGTTGGCGTGTCCCGGAGCGGCCAGACACAGGAACAAAAGCGTGCCGCATATAGTTGTGACATCACGTATGCGACCAACAACGAGCTCGGCTTCGACTACTTGCGCGACAACCTTGCGTTTTCGCTGCAGGACAAAGTACAGCGAAAACTGAATTTTGCAATTGTTGACGAAGTCGACTCGATCCTCATTGACGAGGCGCGAACACCGCTGATTATTTCCGGTCCGGCTGAATCCAGCACTGATCTGTACGGACATATCAACAAACTGATTCCGAAGCTGATCAAACAGGAAGATTCAGAGGCGGAGCGAAATTTCGACATCGTTGCGAAACGCGTTTCGCTGCGTGACGAAAAAGGCATGGCGGTCCGCGTAACTGCCGAGAACGGCGAACAGACCGAAATCATGAGCCTCGAGCAAGCCGTTGAAATTGCGGAGCAGCACGCTGCAGATGTCGTAGCCATCGGCGATGCGGACGGCGCCGTAGCCTGCAAAATGGTGCGTCGTGGCGACTACGTGACGGACGAAAAAGCCAAGCAGGCACACATGACCGAAGAGGGCCACCAGAAGATCGAAATGCTGATGGCGAGGGCGGGCCTGCTGCAAGAGGGTGAGAGCCTTTACGATGCCGGCAATATCCGCCTGCTGCACCACCTGAATGCGGCCCTTAGGGCACATGCGATCTACCAGCGCGACGTCGAATACATCGTCAAGGACGGCGAGGTGGTTATCGTTGACGAGTTTACAGGTCGAACCATGCCGGGGCGGCGCTGGTCGGACGGATTGCACCAGGCGATCGAGGCGAAAGAGGGCGTTGCCATTCGGCAGGAAAACCAGACGGTCGCTTCGATCACGTTTCAAAACTACTTTCGGCTGTACAACAATCTTTCCGGCATGACCGGTACCGCAGACACCGAGGCGTTCGAGTTTCAACAGATTTATGGACTCGAAGTTGTCGTTATTCCCACTAATCGGGACATGGTTCGTATCGATTCGCCAGACTTGCTGTACCTGACGCAGGCCGACAAATTTGAAGCGATTATTGAAGACATAGTCGACTGCCGTGAGCGCGGCCAGCCCGTACTGGTTGGTACCACTTCGATCGAGACTTCCGAGTTGCTTTCAAAACTGCTCGACGAACGCAAAATTGCGCACGCAGTTCTGAACGCCAAACAACATGAACGCGAGGCTATTGTTGTGCAACAGGCCGGCCGACCCGGCGTAATCACGATCGCAACTAACATGGCAGGTCGAGGTACCGATATCGTGCTCGGCGGTAACCTGGACGCGGAGATTACGGCAGCAGGCGAGGGCGCCGACGTAGCGGCGATACGTGCCGAGTGGCAGCGGCGCCACGATGCGGTGCTCGCCGCCGGAGGTCTGCATATCGTCGGTACCGAGAGACATGAGTCACGACGAATTGATAATCAGCTGCGCGGGCGATCCGGCCGCCAGGGAGATGCGGGCTCGTCGAGGTTTTATCTGTCGCTCGAGGACAGCCTGATGCGCATATTCGGTGACCCCGAGCGTACCAAGTCGCTGCTTGCGCGCGCCGGAATGCGGCCCGGTGAGGCCATAGAAAGCAGGCTGCTTTCGCGGCAGATAGAACGCGCGCAGCGCAAGGTCGAGGCCCACAACTTCGACATTCGCAAAAACCTGCTGGAATACGATGACGTTGCAAACGACCAGCGCAGAGTGGTTTATCACCAGCGTACTGAGTTGATGGCGGCGGACGAGATTGAGGATTCCGTTGCGGCCATCCGGGACGAGGTCATCGGCGGCATGGTGCAGCAGTACATCCCGCCTGACAGCCTTGAAGAACAGTGGGATCCCGAAGGTCTGAGTAAGGTACTGGCGGCCGACTTCGGCCTGCAGCTGGATGTGGCGCGTTGGATTCGTGAGGACAAGTCGCTCAACGATGACGGCATTCGGCAGCGGTGTATCGACGAAGCTGATAAAGCATACCAGGCACGGGCCAGTGCGGTTGGTCGCGAGCTGATGCGTGCTGTCGAAAAACAGGTCATGTTGCGTCAGCTCGATCACCACTGGAAAGAACACCTTGCAGCCATGGATCACTTGCGACAGGGCATAGGTTTGCGCTCATACGCACAAAAGAACCCGAAACAGGAATATAAGCGCGAGGCGTTCAACATGTTTGGCGCGATGTTGGAGCAGGTCAAGCATGACACCATCAGTATTTTGTCCCGGGTGCGGATCCAGGGCGAGCAGGACCTCGATGATTCAGCCGAACGACGGCGCGCGGCTGCGGCGCTGAAATTCCAGCATGCGGAGGCGACCACGCTCGGCACAGGCGCGGCACAGGCGCCGGTTCGGCAGCGGCCGGAGGTAGCCGAAACCTTCAAGCGCGAAGCCCCCAAGGTTGGCCGTAACGCTGCCTGCCCATGTGGCTCGGGTAAAAAGTTCAAACAGTGTCACGGCAAACTGGCCTAGCTGCCAGCCGCATGAATCACTTCCATGTAGCAGCAGGCGTGCTGCGCGATGTGGCAGGCCGTGTATTGATAGCGGAGCGTCTCTGCGAAGGGCCGTATAACGGGCTCTGGGAGTTCCCTGGTGGCAAGATCCGCGACGGCGAGTCGCCGCTGGCGGCGCTGTGCCGGGAGTTGCACGAGGAACTTGGCATTGATGCCGTATTGCTCGAGCCTCTCATGAACCTGTCGCATAGCTACCCGGATCGCACCGTTACGCTCGAGTTTTTCCTCGTATCCAAGTGGCATGGCGCCCCGGCCGGGCGCGAAGGCCAGCGCATCCGGTGGGTCGCAGTTAGCGACCTGAATGTTGACGAATTGCTGCCGGCAGATGCGCCATTGGTAGCCGCATTGCAAGGATCTTTCTAGCCGATACTGAGTTGGAACGGCACGTCATGACCGGTCTGGATCGCGCGGCGGTCGACCGTTGACCATTCAAGAAAGCGCACGGTAAAGCGATGTTGGCTACCGCTGATCTCAGGATACAGCGTACTGGCCTGCAACAGGCTGACGCGCAACAGGCGGCAATTGGCATCCTTTTGCATGCTGTGCTGGTACATGCCATTGATGGCGAGCTTGTTCGAAGACTGCGCGCTTTCGCGTATCAGCCAAAGTACCTCGCTAACTGCATCGCAGAGCGGCCGTATTGCACCGATCCACGCCTGGGTATCTTCGCATCGCCTGGCAAAAGGCTGGCGCAGCCAGTGACTGTATTCAGGCAAGTCGAATTCGCAGGTGCCGCCTGGAATTGCACTGCGATTCTTGATCGCGTTCAGGAAATCAGAATCCTTTAATGGTTGCAGGAACGCTACGCCGATGCTGCCGAGTTCGGCTCGACTTTGCACCAGATTGCGTACCAGCGAATCGAGGCGGCGCATGTCTACGCCGGGCTGGCTCTGGTAACGCTGCAGAATGGTCAGTTGCTGATCGAGTTCCTTGTGCACTTCACTACGCACATCGCCGCGCGCAAGGATAGCGACTATTTCCAGTAGACTCGAAATCGTCGCACGAGTTGCCCAGTCACTTTCCTGCTCGACGTTATACAGCATCTGCTGATAAAGGAATTCGAGGCGCATAAACATACGCATGCGCTCAGATACGGGTTGCTCGTAGTAGGCCGGCTGTTTCGATGCAGCTCTTGCGGTCATGTCATTCGCAGCTCTGGGCATCAGGATATTCTGCGCCACGCCTAGCCCGCAGGCAAATGAGCCAGCGCTGTGTAGCTGTCGTGCAATGCCGACACCTGGGTCGATAATGATTCGACGTCCAGGTCATTGTGAATAATGTCATCGGCTATCGCCAGGCGCTGCTCACGGCTTGGCTGAGAGGCCAGTATACGTCGTGCCTGTTCATCGGACTCGGCATCGCGGGCCAACAAACGTTTTATCTGGGTATCTTCATCACAGTCCACCACCAGGATTCGATCCAGCTGCTCCCGGAGTGGCGATTCATTCAATAAGGGTATGACCACCACCAGATAATCGCCGCCGGCGGCATCCATCTGGCGTTGCGTTTCCAGCTCGATTTTCGGATGCAGGATTGCCTCGAGCCGATGCCGCGCGGCCTGGTCTGAAAATACGCAGCGTCGCAGTGCACTGCGGTCCAAAGTGCCATCGGCGGAGAAGACCGTGTCGCCGAATGCAGCACGTATCTGCTGCAGCGCCGGCTGGCCGGGCTGTACGAGCTCGCGGGCGATAATATCAGTGTCGATGACCGTAACACCCAGTGCTTCGAAAAGACGCGAAACCGTCGATTTGCCGCTGGCAATGCCGCCGGTCAGACCGATGCTTAGCGGTCGTGCCACGGCCCGGATCTCATAGCAGTATGTCGAGGTAGGTGTTTTTGATGGTGTCGACGCCAAGCAGCATCGTGATCCACCCGGCTGCGGCAAGGTACGGTCCGAACGGGATCGGCAGCTGCCGGTCGCGTCCGCGCAGCACGATCAGGCCGATGCCGACGATCGCGCCGACCACGGCAGACATGAGAATGATGATCGGCACCGATTCGAGTCCGAGCCACGCTCCCAGGGCGGCCAGCAGTTTGAAATCGCCGTACCCCATGCCTTCCTTGCCGGTGGCCAGCTTGAACAGCTGGTAGACGCTCCACAGGCTGAGATAGCCGGCAAGCGCGCCAAGAATGCTGTCAGTTGGAGGAATGAACAGGGCGTCGGCGGGCATCGGGTGTAGCAGGCTCATCGCCAGGCCAACCCAGAGCAAGGGCACGACAATGGAGTCGGGAATCAGCTGATGGTCGTAGTCAATCATACTGATAGCAACCAGCACACAGCTCAGCCCGATGGCCATGAGTGCCTCCCAGCCGAAGCCGAATCGCCAGGCGCAGGCTGCAGCGAGGAGTGCGGTCAACAGCTCGATCAGCGGGTAGCGCGTTGAAATTCTCTGTTTGCAGCCAGCACAACGTCCATGCAACAGCAGGTAACTGACCACCGGCACATTCTGCCAGGCAAGAATCGGCGCCCCACATGCGGTGCAAGCGGACCGTGGCAACACAAGATTGAACGGCGCGTCAGGTATGTCAGGCGCCGGTGTGCTCTGCAATTCCGCGCATTGCTCGCGCCACTCACGCTGCATCATGAGCGGCAGTCGATAAATGACGACATTCAGAAAGCTGCCAAGCAGCAACGCAAATAGAAATGCGGTGGCAATGAAAAAACCGGGTGACTGGGAGAAAAGTTCAACCATCCTGAAGCTCCGAAAATTCCGTACCCTGCAAAAACAAAAACGGCGTTCGGAGTGTCCTTCGAACGCCGTTGCAATGCAATTATGCGTCGGATCTGGTCTAGATAACCGATCCCATCTTGAAGATTGGCAGATACATCGCCACAACAAGGCCACCAACGAGCACGCCGAGAATGGCCATGATCATTGGCTCCAGCAAGCTCGAGAGGTTGTCCACAGCATTGTCGACATCCTCTTCGTAGAAATCGGCAACCTTTGCCGACATTTCATCCAGGGAGCCTGACTCCTCGCCAACGGCGATCATCTGGATGACCATGTTCGGGAACAGGTCCGTATTCTGCATCGCCTGTTGCAAACGCTGACCGGTCGAGACCTCATCGCGCATTTTCAATACGCCGATTTCGTAAACGATGTTGCCGGTCGCGCCAGCAACAGACTGCAATGCCTCGACCAACGGCACGCCGGCGGCAAACATGGTCGACAGGGTACGTGCATAGCGAGCAATCGCTGCCTTCTGCAATATCGGGCCGATGATCGGAATCTTCAGCATCATGCGGTCAAGATTGTGCCGCATCTTGCGCGAGCGTTTGTAGAAATAGAAGAAAGCGGAAATTCCGCCGGCGATTACTATGGCAATCATCCAGCCCGCTTCGCGCACGAACACCGACAGGTCAATGACCATGCGGGTGAACGTCGGCAAGTCGGCACCAAAGCCCTGGAACAGGTCTTCGAATGCAGGAATAACGAAAATTAGCAGGATTGTTGTGACCACGAATGCAACCACCAGTACCGCGGCCGGGTAGGTCAGCGCTTTCTTGATCTTCTTTTTCAGGGCCTCGGTCTTTTCCTTGTACGTGGCGATCTTGTCCAGCAGGGTTTCGAGCGCACCCGCCTGTTCGCCAGCTTCCACAAGGTTGATTACCAGGTCATCAAAGTACAGCGGATGCTTCGCCAGTGCCTCGGCGAGCGCGGTGCCGCCCTCGACGTCCGCCTTGACCGCCAAAATAAGCTTTTGCATGGCCGGGTTTTCGTGGCCTGTGCCGACGATCTCGAAAGACTGCACTAACGGAATGCCAGCAGCCAGCATAGTCGCAAGCTGGCGCATGAAAATTGAAATGTCGCCCGGCGTAATCGTGCCACCGCCGCCGAACCATTTCTTGCCCTGCTTCTTGATACGCGTTGGCACCACGCCCTGTCGGCGCAGATCGGCACGAACGGCGGCCTCGTTGATCGCCATCGCCTTGCCCTTGACTTTTTGTCCCTTTCTGTCGGTGCCTTCCCAGACAAAAGGGATGCTGCTCATAGTTGCTGATTCGGCCATGTCACTAATCCGTTTTCGAAACGATTATCTACTCAATAGTAACCCGGTTGATCTCTTCAAGGCTGGTAACCCCTTCCTTGACTTTGTTCAAACCGGCCCTGCGTAAATCGATAACCCCCTCTTTGACTGCCTGATCGGCAATCTGCATCGCATTGCCACCTTCCATTATTATTTTGCCCATCGTTTCGGACACTTCCATTACCTGGAAGATACCGACCCGGCCTTTGTAGCCGGAGTTACAGCTCTTGCAGCCTTTCGGGACGAAAATTGTTACGCCTTTTTCCAGGTCTTTCGCGCTGAAGCCCTCTTTCAGCAGGGCCTCGCGTGGTACTTCCTTTATTTCCTTGCAGTGGTCACACAGTTTCCGCGCGAGCCGCTGGGCGATAATCAGGCTGACCGAGGTTGCAATGGCATAAGGCTTGACGCCCATGTCCACGAGGCGCGTCAAAGTTTTCGGCGCGTCGTTGGTGTGCAGGGTCGATAACACCAGGTGACCAGTCTGGGCGGCCTTGATTGCGATCTCGGCGGTTTCAAGGTCACGCACCTCGCCGACCATGATGATATCCGGGTCCTGGCGCAGGAATGCCTTCAGCGAGGACGCAAAAGTCAGGCCGACTTTAGGGTTGACGTTAACCTGGTTGACACCGGGCAGGTTGATTTCAGCCGGATCTTCCGCAGTCGATATGTTGCGGTCAATCGTATTCAGGTAGTTCAGGCCGGTGTACAGGGAGACGGTTTTGCCGGAACCCGTAGGCCCGGTTACCAGGATCATGCCGTAAGGTTTGTTCAGGTGCTTCAGGTACAGCTCTTTCTGGCGCGGCTCGTAGCCAAGTGCGTCAATGCCGAGCTGTGCGCTGGACGGGTCGAGAATTCGCAGCACGATTTTCTCGCCGAACAGGGTTGGGCAGGTATTGACTCGGAAATCGATCGCGCGGCTCTTCGACAGGCGCATCTTGATGCGCCCGTCCTGCGGCACGCGCCGCTCGGCAATATCCATGCGTGACATGACCTTGAGCCGGGCGCAGACCTTGTTCGCCAGCGCAACGGGCGGTTGTGCGACTTCCGATAACACGCCGTCAAGCCGGGTGCGGACGCGGAAAAACTTCTCGTACGGCTCAAAGTGCACGTCAGACGCACCGCGCTTGATGGCGTCCAGCAAGATCTTGTTGACGAAACGCACCACGGGGGCGTCTTCAATATCGTCGCGAGCAATATCGTCGTGATGGTCTTCCTCGCTCGTGACATCGAGATTCTCGAGGTCAAAATCATCGTCAGCAAGGCCATCCATCCTGGTGTCGACAGCTTCGATGGCTTTGACAATCCTTTGCTCCAGCTTGTCCTGTTCGACCACGATCGGATCGATACGCATGCTGGTTTGAAACCTGATGTCATCGATAGCCTGT